>OJIV01000265.1_pt1 | contig 22952 bp, 14 predicted proteins | sample 1595861 | NCBI WGS metagenome assembly OJIV01 (sample SAMN05416883, study PRJEB24817) | seawater metagenome | isolation source: Sea water | place: Canada:Atlantic | collected 2013-11
CGTCGGCAGCGTCAGATGTGTATAAGAGACAGCTGCGGGACCATGCGGGTGGGATAGAGCTCGCTACTGCAGACGAATTCGAGCCTCCCGTGCATGGCATGATTGGTAGCTGCCCGCAGATGATGGAACTTTTCCGCCGCATACGCAAAGTCGCGCTGACCAACTCAACCGTGTTAATTAACGGCGAGTCAGGTACAGGCAAAGAGCTCGTCGCAAAGGCAATCCATAAATTAAGCAGCCGCTGTGACAATGAGATGATTTCTGTTAACTGCGCGGCAATTCCCGAAAATCTTATCGAGTCAGAACTGTTCGGTCATGAGAAAGGCGCTTTTACCGGCGCGACTGCGACAAGGACTGGGCTGGTCGAAGCTGCCCACGGCAGCACACTCTTCCTTGACGAGATCGGAGAACTGCCATTGGAAGCACAGGCGCGATTGCTGCGTGTCCTCCAAGAGAGCGAAATACGGAAAGTCGGCTCGGTGCAGTCAAAGAAGGTTGACGTCAGGCTCGTGGTCGCCACCCACCGCGATCTCAAGCAACTCGTCGTTGATGGCCTTTTTAGAGAAGACCTTTACTACCGCATCAATGTGATGACCCTGCTCATTCCACCGCTACGCGATAGAGGCAACGATATACTCGAACTTGCAGACGCGATCCTTATCAGAACCTGCAAACGCCTCAAGACCCCAGTGTTGAGCTTCGCAGACAGCGCGAGCCAGGCAATCGCTAAATACCCTTGGCCAGGTAACGTACGCGAGCTCGAGAATGCTATAGAGCGTGCAGTTGTCCTTGCCGAGGACGCGGTGATTGGCGAAGAGCTTCTTGCGATTGAGACTGAGAAACCCCGACTCACCGAAATCGTCGCCGAAGCACCGATCGCTGCCAGTGCTGCAGTAGAAGAGCTCTCGCTGGAGGACTATTTTCAGCGCTTCGTTGTAGAGCACGAGGACATGATGAACGAAACCCAGCTTGCAAAGAAACTGGGCATAAGTCGAAAGTGCCTCTGGGAGCGTCGCCAGCGCTTCGGCATTCCACGAAAGAAGAAGCAAGAAGCGTAACGTTTGTTACCGCTACCTATCTACTCACTTTTTAGCGCTGAATAGTAACAGTGTGACAGTTTCGGCCGACTGAATTCAAAGAAGAAAACAACTAACTGATTGAATTTTAGGTAATTGAATTTTGTGGCACAGTTACTGCAGCCCTTTTAAGCACAATAACAATAAATACTAATAATAAGAGTCAAAAAAATAAAAATGGCACGTAAAAGCTTCTGATTTGAGCGAAACTAGGTTGGTGCACAACAAAAACACTGTTAGAAAACAATAAGAAAGGCAGTCTAAAAACAAAAGAAAATAGGACTACCAACAACATTACTGAGCGCTCCGATTGCTCGACCTTTGGGTCATGAGTGATCATATTTGATAAAATCGGAGAGGCAATTCAGACGAATTGGGGGATGCTTTGCATCCCTTTTTCATTTCTGAGATTCCTTGTTCTATTCCTGATTATCCTCATTATGCCTGAGCGTGTTTCTAGGCCTATTTAAGCCCACTCTCTTAAGTTTCCTTTCTTAAGCCCTCTTTCTGCGGCGTGTTTACCGGTTCACGCGCTTACGTTAGACACCCTCCTCACCTCCCCTCTCTTTTAATCTCAGCATATCAGTGTATTATGCCGTCTTTAGCCGCTGCAGCATGTTATTCAGCGGGTCATCATTACCTCGCCTCGCTGAACCTCATCTCGATAATTACAGCGCAAGGCCTGAAAGCGAGCTACGCCGTTAGCAATGCACAAAGAAGATCATCCTCTAGGCCTAGATAAGGCAACCCTGATTCCCCGCGACGAGCACACTGTGTCGCGGCGCCATATATCTGACAACGCATTAAGCGTTCTGCGCAAACTCGACTCCGCGGGCTTCCAAGGCTATCTCGTCGGCGGTGGCGTGCGCGACCTGCTCCTCGAGAAGCGCCCAAAAGACTTCGACATTGCTACCGATGCGACACCAGAAGAGCTTCGCAGCTTATTTCGCAACTCCCGCATTATCGGGCGTAGGTTTAAGATCGTGCATCTGCGCTATGGCCGAGAAATTATCGAAGCAACTACCTTTCGCGCGCCACATGATGTCGCTGTCGAGCTCGGCGAAAACAGCTCGCGCAAAGGCATACGCAATCTTGACTCGGCGCATTCGACCGCAGGCATGATTCTGCGTGACAACGTTTATGGCAATGTCGACGAAGACGCGTTGCGCAGAGATTTCACCGTCAATGCTTTGTATTACAGAACTACTGATTTTGCGATTCTCGATTTCAGCACTGGGATGCAGGACTTAAAAGACCGCAAGATCCGCATGATTGGCGACCCAGCAGAACGTTATAAAGAAGACCCCGTGCGGATGCTGCGCGCACTGCGCTTCAGCGCCAAACTCGATTTTGATATCGAAGAAGAAACGCTCAAGCCTATAAATGAGCTCGCTTACTTGCTCGAGTCTATTTCCCCCGCCCGTCTGTTCGACGAAACGATCAAGCTTCTCGCGAGCGGCCAGGCAGAAGCAACGTTTGCTTTGTTACAAAAATACCAGCCAGGTAATTACCTCTTTGCGCCGACACTTCGTGCACTGCTGACGCGATTTAAAGCGCGAGACAACGCAGCAGAGCTGCTGCAACTCGCGTTAAAGAACACCGACAACCGCCTAGCCGAGGGCAAGTCAGTCACCCCAGCTTTTCTGTATGCCGCCCTTCTTTGGCCTGTGGTGAAGCTTAAACTCGAGCTGAACTCCCTGCCAAAACTCAATGCTGCTCAGCAATTCAATGTCGCTGCTAACAGCGCATTGGCCGAACAGCTTACCTACACCTCTATTCCGAAGCGTTTCACTCAGGTGACTAAAGAAATTTGGGAGATGCAGGCGCGGCTCGAAACCCGCAACCGCAGAGCCGCCGAGGGCGCCTATGATCACCCGCGATTCCGCGCTGCTTACGACTTCCTGCTTCTGCGAGAAGACGGTGGCGAAAACCTCGGTGGGGTGGGCTCATGGTGGACGGAATTCCAAGAGGCGAGCGCCGAAGAACGCGAAAACATGCTCGAGCAGCTGCCGCGTGAACAAAAGCCCAAACGCAAGGCTCGCCGCCGCAAGCCCGCGCGCAAAGAAAGCTAGCGTCGGAAAAATCAACAAAGATGGCTATTCGCCAGACTCTAAGGGTCGTAAACTAGCCTTTCAAGAGAAGACCGACAGCGAATTGTTCGCGCTCCTTCACCCGACAACTTCACCCGACAATGCGGACCCTTCGACATCATGAGCAGCCAAAGCCAGATTAAAAACGTCACCCTCACTACTCTGCATAAGATCAAGGCGCGCGGCGAAAAATTCGCCTGTCTCACCGCTTACGACGCCTGCTTTGCTGGTATCGCAAGCGAGGCCGGCGTCGAAGTTTTGCTCGTAGGCGACTCGCTAGGCATGGTCTTACAGGGTCACGACAGCACGCTCCCCGTCACGATGGATGACATGGTGTATCACATGCAGTGCGTGAAGCGCGGCAACCGCGGCGCGCTTCTGGTAGCAGACTTGCCGTTCATGAGCTATGCCTCAGAGACACAAACACTTGAAAACGCTGCAGCGTTAATGCGTGCAGGCGCCCATATGGTGAAACTAGAGGGCGGGGCTTGGATCGAAAATACTACGCGCCTGCTCGCCGAACGCGGCATTCCTGTTTGCGCTCATATGGGACTGACGCCGCAGTCGGTCAATCGCATCGGTGGTTTCCATGTGCAAGGGCGCGATACCGCTCAGGCGCAAGCGATACTCCAAGAAGCGAAGCTACTGCAGGACGCAGGCGCGAGCGTCTTACTTCTCGAATGCGTCCCGCGCGAGCTCGCAAAACTGGTTACCGATAGCCTCGAAATCCCTGTCATAGGTATTGGCGCAGGCCCCGATACAACAGGCCAAATTATGGTGCTGCATGACGTGCTAGGCGTCTCGCCAATCACGCCAAAGTTTGTCAAAAACTTCCTAACCGATTCTATCGACGGCATTCCTGGCGCGCTGCGCAATTATGTAGCGGACGTGAAATCACAAAAATTCCCTGCAGAAGAACACTGCTTCAACTAGCCGGCGCTTATTCGACCATGCAAATATTTGAGACTATCGAGTCACTGCAGTCGGCCCTCAGTGGCGCCGCGGCCAACACACTTGGCTTTGTCCCAACCATGGGCAATCTGCACGCGGGGCACCTATCCCTCGTTTCTCGCGCACGCGGCGAACATGACCTTGTCGTCGTGAGTATTTTTGTCAATCCACTGCAGTTCGGCGCTAACGAAGACCTCGACTCCTATCCGCGCACGCTCGATGCCGATACCGCCGCGCTCATTGCTGCCGGCTGTGACTTCCTGTTTTTGCCGAGCGCCGCCGAGCTCTATGGCGACGACATGCAGGCCAGCACGCGAGTGCAGGTGCCAGAACTTGGCACTCACTACTGCGGCGCGAGCCGTCCGGGGCACTTCGACGGCGTTACCACGGTGGTCACCAAACTGTTTAATATTGTTCAGCCCGACGCCGCCTATTTTGGCCTCAAAGACTATCAGCAGTTCTCGATTATTCGAAAAATGGTCGACGACCTTGCGCTGCCCGTCAGCGTTCACGGTATCGAAACAGCGCGCGAGGCAAGCGGACTCGCGCTCTCTTCTCGTAACGGTTACCTGTCAGCCGAACAGAAGGCGGTCGCACCGCTGCTCTACCAAACCATTAAGGGCATCGGCGACGCGCTCGCAGCGGGCGATCAAGATTTCAAACGCCTAATCCAGGCGGGAAAACAACAGCTACAGGACGCTGGTCTGCAACCCGATTACCTCGCCATTGCCAATTCAGCAACCTTGCGGCCGGCGACCCAGGAAGACTCCCACCTCGTTATACTCGCCGCTGCTTTCCTCGGCAGCACCCGGCTGATCGACAACCTCAGAGTGTCGGTTTAGTCGCCCTATAAACCCTAGCCTTATTCTTTCTTAGGCTTTTAGTGCTGCGATTTATTCGGCTTCACCCGCGCGCCAAACACTCATGCCACAGCCCGAGACTGCGTTGAGATAGGGGTGCCTTTGCGGCATACTCAACCCAGAGTTAACTTCGGCCGTTACGCCCTTCGGCGACCTTGGAATCCCTTTCTATGTCTAGCAGCAAGCGCTATCCCGTGACAGAACAAGCCGCCGCTCAAAGCCATCTCGACAAGGCTCAGTACGAGGCGATGTATACCCAGTCTATCGAAAATCCCGAGGAATTCTGGGCCGAACAGGCTGGCAGCCTGCTGCATTGGCATGAGCCATGGCGTCATGTGAGCAGCGGTAATTTCGCCACCGCTGACTCTAAATGGTTCGAGGGCGCGCGACTTAATGTCGCCTACAACTGCATCGACAGACACCTAGAGCATCGCTCGGCGCAGACAGCGATTATTTGGGAAGGCGACGACCCCAATGACGATGCTCACATCACCTACAAGGCGCTGCATGAAGCGGTCGGCAGGCTTGCCAACGCACTCAAAGCGCGCGGCGTTAAGAAAGGCGACAGGGTCTGCATTTACATGCCAATGATTCCCGAGGCGAGCTATGCAATGCTCGCCTGCGCACGCATAGGTGCAGTACATTCGGTTGTCTTCGGGGGCTTTTCTCCAGAGTCACTTAAAGACCGGATTCTGGACTCGGACTGTCAGGTGGTTATTACCGCAGACGAGGGCATGCGCGGCGGACGCGCGATACCGCTAAAAGCGAATGTTGACCTAGCAGTCGCCGACTGCCCAGCTGTACACACCGTACTCGTCGTGCGCCGCACCCACGCAAAAGTGGCATGGGACGACGCCCGTGACCTGTGCTATCACCAAAGTACGAGTGCGCAGTCAGCCGACTGCCCAATAGAATTAATGGCAGCAGAGGATCCCTTGTTTATCCTCTACACCTCGGGATCGACCGGCAAGCCCAAGGGCGTTCTTCACACCACCGCCGGCTATTTACTTGGGGCGAGCATAACGCACAAATACGTGTTCGATTATCACGAAGGCGATATTTACTGGTGTACCGCCGACGTTGGCTGGGTTACCGGCCATAGCTACATTGTGTATGGGCCACTGGCCAATGGTGCCACGACCCTTATGTTCGAAGGTGTGCCAACCTACCCAGATGTCTCGCGCTTCTGGCAGGTGATCGATAAGCACAAAGTGAATATTTTCTATACTGCACCCACGGCAATCCGCGCACTCATGGCGTCTGGCGACGAGCCCGTAACCCGCACCTCGCGGTCCTCACTCAGACTTTTGGGCAGCGTCGGCGAGCCAATTAATCCCGAAGCATGGGAATGGTACTACCGCGTTGTGGGCGAGAACCGCTGCGCCATCGTCGACACGTGGTGGCAAACCGAAACCGGCGCTATCATGATTACACCGCTGCCGGGGGTAACCGACTTAAAGCCAGGCTCAGCCTCACTGCCGTTTTTTGGCGTAAAACCAGCGCTGCTCGATGCCGACGGTAACGAACTCGACGGTGTCGCTACCGGCAATCTAGTCCTCGGGCAGACCTGGCCAAGCCAGCTTCGCAGTATCTACGGCGACCACCAGCGCTGTATCGACACGTATTTCACGGCGTATCCGGGGTATTACTTTACCGGCGACAGCGCGCACCGCGATGCCGATGGCTACTACTGGGTAACCGGCCGCGTCGACGATGTCATCAATGTTTCTGGACACCGTTTGGGCACTGCCGAGATTGAAAGTGCACTGGTATTGCACGCAAGCGTCGCCGAAGCGGCGGTGGTTGGCTATCCGCACGACATCAAAGGGCAAGCGATCTATGCCTATGTCACGCTTATGGACGGGATCGATGAATCGAGCGATCTCAATGCGGCTCTTCGCGCATTCGTGGCTACCGAGATTGGCGCTTTCGCGCGCCCCGAGATTATTCAATTCGCCCCGGGGCTGCCGAAGACGCGTTCTGGCAAAATCATGCGCCGCATTCTTCGTAAGATCGCGGCCAACGAACTCGATTCGCTCGGCGATACAACGACTCTCGCAGAACCGGCTGTGGTGGAACAACTGGTTGCAAACCGCGTGAACAAATAGACTCGTCTTCGAGACACTCCATGCAAGAAGTACTCCGCAGTGAAGGCTCCCGGTTAACACTCAACTTAAGGAGAGTGCGCGCGTTCGTCTCTGCGCTGCTGTCACATTTTCCCTTAACGCTACAGGGCAGCCTCGCGCTAGTTTTATCGGCAGGCGCGCTGCGCCTAATTGGCTATGGCAGCATGGACCTTGTGGTTTTCGCCCTCTGCCTGTGCGCACTGTTCGTTGTTATCCTTTCTCTTTTCGCCACGGTCATCGGTGGGCTAGTCGTGCAGCGCAAAGTGATGCGCACATTGGAGTGTCAACCGAACTCACGATCGAGTGCGGAAGCATTCGAGGCGGGGTATCACAACAGCACCGAGTTCTCGCTGCCCGCAATAGCCTGGCTTCCGCTCGTACGCTTAAACTGGCGAATCGTTTCGCCAGCCAATACTGAAACGCTGAACGAACGGCGACGAGATAATCGCCTTCATGAAACCATCGTCCCCGCTCACCGAGGGAAAAATGATGCAGTAATCCGTCGCTTCGAGGTTCGAGATGCACTCGGGCTGTGTAGTTACAGTTGGCTCGCCACCCAGCCTCTTGCACACATGATTTTGCCCCGACTCGGCGCTTATCACCCCTTTACCTTGCAGCGCGCCCGCATAACCGCCGACGGTTTGCCAGAGACAAACGGTGAGCCTTTGGGGGATCGGATGGAAATCCGCCCCTACGCACCCGGCGATTCGGTGCGCGATATTATGTGGAAGGGCTTCGCCCGCAATCGCCAGCTTAATGTCCGGTTACCCGAGCGGAGCGTCGCGTTCGACGATAAAGCCTGCGCCTATTTGGTTAGCGGAACGGGCGACGAAGCCGCCGCTGCATTAGCAAGACTGACTCTAGAAAGCGGCTTGCTCGGGGACGATTGGCGCTTTGGCACCGACGGCGCAGGCAATGATAATGGTCGCGCAAACGAATACCGGAACCTGGCCGACGCGCTTGTCGCGATCGCTGACTCTGCCGCGCCAGAGGAGTTAGCTCCTCACAGCTATGGCTTAGACAGGTTTCTAGCCGCTCAGCACTGCAGCCACTGCCTCGTCTTCGCGAGCGCCCGCGACTCAGAGGTGTTGGCTAGGCTCGCCGCGACTGCTCAATCACGCACGTGTCGTCTTAATCTGGTTATCGGAGTCGACATAGTCGGCAGGCGCACACCAAAGTCGCGCCTGCACAGGGCGCTGTGGAAAGATTCGGACGTGCTCTCTTCGAACGTGCTAGCGAAGACACGCAAGGCTTCCCCAGTATTGGATTTGACCACCCTGAGCCAGCGCGTAGAATCGATCGTATTAGTGGACAGGACTAGCGGAGATTTAGTGAAAATCTCTGACCTTAAGGATGCGATTCTTGGCTAAGCCACCCCCTCTTTTTCACACCAACGGCAGCCTGACACAGTCGGCGACCAATGAACTCGCGCGTCGTTTCGGCCTAACTCAGCTATTTCGCCTCGGCGCTGTCGCGTTCGCCGCTTGGCTTATGAGCCTGCCGCTCACGATAGCGAGCGGTTCACTTGGCACCATACTTGGCGCACTGCTTGGCCCGCTTATTCTCTGCGCCCTCCCCCATTCAAGTCGAGCCTTGCAGCTGCGTTTTGGCGCTGCGGCAATCCTCGCTTTCGTTTTTGCCGGCACCGGCTTACTACTGGCCACCGTGCTACGAAATGGCAGCGAGGTAGGCTCACTGCTTAGCGCGAGCGCCACAGCATCGGGCAATCCGCTTAGCCTCTACAGCGCGGGTGAATTCATCGCGGGTTTCACGCTCGCCGCCGCTTTCTGTGGAAGCCTACATCTGCTCTCGCAGCGGGGTGCTGTCGGCAGGATAGGCGAGCTTCTATTCATTGCCTGTGCGGTTGTGTTTACGCTCACCGCCCATCGCAACGGCATGATCGATCGCCCCTTCCTGTTAGGCGACTTCGCCCTCATCCGCGGCTACGACCCCGCCTATTTACTAATGGCGATAGGCGCTGTTTGTCTGCTATTGCTGACTGCGATCAACCTGCAGGAGTCAAGCAAAGGTCGAGCGCTTTATCATCTCTTGGTCCTGACTGCTGTGAGCCTGTTGCTGATGCTCTTCGTTAGCCGCTTCGGCTTGCCAACCCCTGAGCTCACGAACGACCTCGGCCTGACAGGGCAGCAGGGAAGCGGTCCACAGGAAGACAATCCCTTCCAAGACAGCACCAACGACCCGAAGGATAAGGCCGCGCCAGTTGCTGTTGTTGTTTTTCATGACGACTATGAGCCCGCTGATGGCTCCTACTATTTCCGTGAATCGGCCTACTCTCAATTTGACGGACAACGCATCGATTACGCGACGCGCCCAGACATGGACACAGATTTGCTCAGAGGGTTTGATGCCAGCGCAGCCGACTCGCTCGCTTCAGGTAACGAAGCCGGCCTAAGCTACGCAATCTCGCCAGCCGCGGAGGCGCCCCGCAAAGGCGTGCGCACAACTATTGGCACACTGGTACCGCACCGCGCACCTTTCGGACTAGACACGCCCACCCGCTATTCGCGCATTCCTAACCCTAATGCCACGCGCTTCGATAGCACTTACGAAGCGATTTCACAGGTGCCGCTCTTCGACTTTGATATTCTGCTGGGACGAGAGGTTGGCAATAAAAATTGGCGCGGCGACATTGCCGCTGAATACCTCAAACTTCCGGATGATCCGCGCTATGCCGACCTTGCGAACTCGCTAACCGCCTCGCTAAAGCCAGAATTTGCGCAGGACGCCTTCGCACGCGCGTGGACCATTAAGCAGTATCTCGACGAGAACGGAATCTATAGTCTCAAAAATGCGCACGCCGCCGAGGCAGACCCTGCCGCCTCTTTCCTCTTCGGCGATCTCACCGGTTACTGCGTCCACTTTGCCTTTTCGGCGGTGTATATGTATCGCAGTCTCGGCATTCCTGCTCGCGTTGGCGTGGGCTATTCTGTCCCTGCGAGCAATCGCGCTGGCGGCTCTGCTCTGCTTATCCAAGCGATCCATGGCCACGCTTGGCCCGAGATTTACTTCGAAGGTGTGGGCTGGGTCATAATCGATCCGGCACCTCAGCAGACCCTTGTCGATATGACCACCGATCCACAGGACAATCTGCAACAACTGCTAGGCGACATGTTGCGCAACGAGTCATCTTTCGAGCAGTTTATCGACAGCAAACGCGAGTCCACCTTCGATCCCCTGGCCTTGCTGCAGCAGGCAGGCCGCTGGCTCACATACGCCGCGGTAATCATTGCGCTCTTGGGGTATTTTGCCAAAATGCAGCGGCGACTCGCACCGCGCTTCGGCTCACAAGCGAGCCGGCCGCGCACCGGCTATCGAGCGACACTCGACCGTCTCGCCGACTCGGGGCTTAGGCGACACTACGGTGAATCTCGAGAGGCCTTTGCGGCCCGCTGCAACGCCCTCGCACCCGGCCTCGCGCCGCTTACGCGAGCACATTTAGCCGCAACGTTAGGCTTTTCAGATCGAGCCGACAGCGCTGAGCAATCGGATCGAAGCATCACCGCAGCGCCGAGTCTGAGTGCAGACGACTGGCAAGCGCTAGAACAATCGGTTTCTTCAGATTTGCAGGCCAATATTCCTCTCTGGCGTAGATTGCTAGGCGCCCTACACCCCTTTAGCTGGTCGACAATACGCTAGCCCGATTGGAGCTTTAAATGAGTTTTGAGAATGAAACAGAGAACAATGAAACGATCGCGTCTTTCGATGCACCCCTCCCGCCTGCCAACCAAGCAAATGAATTAGCCGCTGCGCGCGCGACGCTCCTAAAACTCGTTAACATTGTTAAAACAAAAGTAATTGGCCGAGATGAGGTCATTGAGCTTTGCGTCATCGCGCTAGTCGCCGACGGCCATGTGCTCCTCGAAGACTTTCCCGGCTCTGGCAAAACTACGCTCGCGAAGACGTTGGGCGAAGCAATCGTCGGCCAGATGCCGCCTAACGTCTCTGACGATGAATCAGGCGCCGAGTCAGGGATCGCCGCCTTCCGCCGCATTCAGTTTACCCCCGATCTGCTGCCTTCGGATGTCACCGGCGTGCCGATATTCGACCCAAGTAATAATAGCTTTCATTTCCGCCGCGGCCCTCTTTTTGCTCATGTTGTGCTAGCCGACGAGATCAATCGCACCTCACCAAAGGTGCAATCGGCGATGCTCGAAGCGATGGGCGAGAAACAAGTTTCTGTCGACAACACGACGTATCCACTCGGCGAATTATTCTTCGTTATTGCTACTCAGAATCCACTTGATCTGGTTGGCACTTACCCATTGCCGACCCCTCAGCTGGATAGATTTTTATTCAAACTCACCATGCAGCATATCGATCGCGAGGCTGAACTCGAAGTCTTATCCACTCACCTTGATCGACAACAAACACTCTATGACGACGAGGCCGTGCACAAACGCACAGTGAGCCAGATCGACCTATTGCATGCGCGGAGGGTTATCGATTCTGAGGTCGAAATAAGTGCCGCAGTAAAAGTCGCTTTAGTTGATATCTCTCGAGATTTGAGGAGCGATCCGCGCGTTCTGCAAGGAAACTCTACCCGCAGCATTGTGCTTATGCTGCCAGCGTTGAAGGCCGCCGCCGCGCTGGACGGCCGCAACTATGTGAGCGCAGCCGACATAGAAAAACTGCTGCCCCGTGTCTTCGCCCACCGCTTGGAACTCGCCCCAGGTGCCGGTGATGTGAACGCGCTGCTTCGCGAACTCATGCTGCCTTCTATGGAGCAACTCGCTAGATCTACCCTACGCTGAGGCCTAAGAGTGATGGCACTGCGCCGGAAAAAGCACCAATCAACACATGAGCGGTCTCAGCACGTTAAGCAAATTTTATTGCTCGGTGCCGTCGTATCCGCATGCCTAAGCTGCGGTGCGAGAGGCCAAAATCTTAGCGAAATTGAATTGCCTGCGCCGGAAATTTGTTTTGGCCTTCGCTCGATTGTCGAGCCCGAAGCCCTTGCCGTCTGCAGTGCGCTCGATGCCAGTCAGCGTATCCGTGCGCGCGAGCTTGCGGAACAGTGGCTTACTTCTGCCCCAACCTCCTCCGCTGCACACTACACGCTCGCCGAGGTGTTGCTCACCGTCGAAGGCAATGTGCCGCGCGCGCTTTTCCACCTTAACCAGGCTGAGGCAAACAGCAAAATTCGCTCATTCGATCAGATGGTCGAGGCAGGCAACGATCTCCCAGTAGGCTCAGTGCCAGAGACACCACTGTGGCATTACCTCACCCTTAATCAACTGTCTTCGGTGCATCAACTCATCGGCAATCAAGAAGAGTCTCTTCGCTATCTCGATGCCTTGGCCGAAGCCTATGGGGTCGACCTCGAACCCTATAAAGGCTGGCCTTTAATCAAACTAGGCCGTTTCGAAGACGCGCGTCAAAGTGCGCTTCGCGTCCTTGCCAAAGATGACGTCGACCGATTTTCCGAAGCGCAGGCGTGGAACACACTCTGTGCAGTAGAACTCAGCGCCCCTCAAGAATCGCAGGCTGCACTCGCCTGTGACAAGGCGCTAGAATTAGACGAGGCTGCGCAAAATACACGAGAAGAGTTAAGCACCGTCACCCTTACAAACGCCGCAGAAGTCGCCTTGAGCAGGCTGCGCATCGATCAAGCTGAGCGTTTAATAGACAGAGCGACGCGCTACCCAAACCCGAGCAGTGTTTCTAATCCTTGGATACAGAAGCTCTACCTTACGCTCGCACAGGGTCGATTCGACAATGCGCAGAGCGCGTTAGAGCAAATGCTCGTCTGGCGTAACAGGCAAGATCCGCTTATTGGTGTTAGCAATCGCGCCGAACACTTTCTTGCCAGTGCGACTTTTTTACTGCTCGCCGGATACACTGAAGAGGCTGCGCGGCTTGCCGAATCCGCGTTGAATCAGCCCGATCGCAATGGCAATTTTAGTGCCGACGATGCACAGAAAGATGCGATTGCGGCATTGCTTACCGCCCTCGCCTTTCGCGCCGACTATGAACGCCAGCTAGAATTTGCAGCGGCTCAAGAGTGGGGAGTCAGGCTCTCTGCCACCGCCTCGGCGCAACTCACTCGACTTACCGCTTGGCGCGCGGGTCGCCGAGCAGCGTCACTTTTCGCTAACGCCGATACCATGCGAAATCGCCTGCGTCCCTATGGCCCGCTCGACGTTCACATACCCGAATGGATAGAGCCTGAAATCGCACGACTGCTCGGCGCGGGTGTCTTTACCTCGCTAATCGAAGACGCTGAGACCCGGGGCTCTTTCAGCGGCGCGCAGGGCTACAAACACTCTTTCGCTACCGAATCTGCGGCTCTGCGACACGATTCTGACGGAGTGATTGATGAAGGCACACTCGCCCTCTCACTGCTACCCGATGCCGAAGCGATGCTCCGCGCGCGAGTCCAGTGGCATATGGCTCGCGCGCATTGGCAAAAAGGCGACAGCGGCTCGGCGCGCAACTTTTTTAGCGCCTCACTGCGCCAAGACCCAAGCCTTGCTCGCCGACTCGGCGCAGGCATTCCTGCCGCCATTAGTCATGACGGCTCACCCTCCGCACTTGCGTTAGCTAATAGGTTATCAGTCTCACCTCGTTTTGAGGCGTCACCCGAGGGGCTAGCATTAGAGATAAGCGCAAACACCCTTTGCCTTCGAGACAGCGAAGAGGCAGTGATTTCATGCTACACTCCAGCGCGTAAAAGCGAGTCAATTACTGGCGATTCCCCAGCCATCCTCTCTCTGCCTCTTGCTAACGATAGCGCCTTGGTCGCCGTTGAGTTTCAGCGCCAACTGTTCGGTATCGGCGTCGAGCTGAGCAAAGCTCAACGATCGGCAATTATGGGCGCGAGCGTAGTATTGAGATCGCAGAGTTACGGCAATGACACCTCGCTACCTGATTTTTAAGCCGGGCGATTGAGCAGATCAAATTGCACAAACTTAGGTAAGGCGGTCTGCAAATCAGCGCGTGACTGAGCGACTGGGGATTAGACGACACCTTTACTGCGCGCCACAACGTGGCTCGCCACGGGAAAATTGTGAACATTGAGAATACCCTAGCCAAACGAGTCATTATCCTTCTCGCGGCAACCTCGGCGCTCGGCCCTACCGCAATGCAAATATTGCTCCCTGCGATTCCGGTTATCAAAGAAACGTTCGCCGTCAGCGCTGAGGTCGCGCAGCTCACTCTTAGCCTGTCCATGCTCGCGATTGCGATTGGCACTCTCACCTATGGGCCTCTCTCGGATCAGTTCGGCCGGCGGCCTATTATGCTGCTAGGCCTGTGCATAACCATCATCGGCTCGCTTTTCTGCTATTTCGCCAACACGATCGAGATGCTGATTCTCGGCCGAATTATTCAAGCGTTTGGCGGCGCTGTCGGGCTTGTGCTTGCGCGCGCAATCGTACGGGATGTGTATGGCCCTGAGCAGGCCGCGCGAGTGATTGCAACACTCGTTATGGTGATGGTAGTGATGCCCATGCTGTCGCCCGCGCTAGGCGGTGAACTGATGCATCGCTTTGGCTGGGAGTCGGTGTTTCTTGTCATGGCAGTACTCAGCCTCGGCATTCTGCTCGTGCTGCGCTCCTCTCTCGTCGAGACTTTGGCCGAGCCGGTGCCTTTCGATGGCGTCGTTGCGATGCTTGGTAACTTTGCCCATCTATTTCGCTCCCGCGCGTTTCGAGGCTATGCCTTCTGCGTAAGCTTTGTCTCTGTGGTATTTTTTGCCTTCATCTCGGCTGCGCCCGAAATCATGATCACGGTGCTCAACCGCCCTCCTACAGAATATGGTTACTATTTTATTATGGTGCCGCTAGGGTTCATGGTCGGCAATTATATTGCGCGTCACTTCGGCCGGACTCTCGGTATCAATCGTTTAATTATGCTCGGCGCCAGCACCGGCATAGTTGGTATAGTCAGTGCCATCGTTTTGCAGCTCCTCGGCTTTCACCACCCACTCGCGCTTTTTATCCCTGTCGCCATCGCTGTGCTCGGCAATGGCATCACACTGCCTAATGCACAGGCTGCGGCGATTAACGAATTCCCTCGTTTCGCGGGCACCGCGTCGGGATTGACTGGATTTTTACAGATGGCTTTTTCGGCTATCGCGGCACAACTTGTAGCTGTTATCTTTAACGGTACGGTGTACCCGCTGTTGCTCATGATGCTCGCCGCGTCGATCGCCTCGCTGCTTTTTTTCTTGGCAGGGACACGAGAAGTTGGCGCAAAAGTCGTCAACAGCCAAAGCTAGAAAGGACCATACGTAGGCTACAGACTGCGCAACTGCTCGCAGAAGCCTTGCTCATCTCGCAAACACCGCAGATCGAGAATGAGTGAACCATCCGAGAGGCGTCCTATTATAGGCTTCGGTAATGCACGCAGCGTTGCCGCCAGCTCGGTCAGTCCAGCATCGCTCTGTCCTGAGCGCAGTGAGATGGCAATCGCACGGCTCGGCATCAGTTCCAACGGGAGCGCGCCGCTGCCAATCTGACTCTTGCAATCGAGTCCGTCAGTAACAAACTCCTCACCGACTGCCTCACGCACTACTGGTAGCACTCGCTGCATAGCTTTTTCGATGTCATCGACTGACCGCGTTAAATCCGCCAGCAGTGGCAATCGCTGAGGCAGAGACTCTGGATCTCGGTACAGCTGCAAGACTGACAACAATCCTGCCAGCACCGTTTTGTCGACTCTTAAGGCGCGCTTAAGCGGGTTCGCCTTAATGCGCTTAATGAGATCAGCCCGGCCAACAATGATTCCAGACTGCGGCCCACCAAGCAGTTTATCGCCGCTAAACGTGACCAGATCAGCACCCGCCTCGACCGTCGCCCTGACTGTGGGTTCAGGCGGCAGTCCAAAGCGGGCCATGTCGACCAAACAGCCACTGCCGAGATCCGACACAAACGGAATATTCGCGCCATGGGCAATGGCGGCAAGCTCGGCTTCGGGCACCGCGCTGGTAAAGCCACGTATCTCGTAATTACTCGCATGCACCTTCATCACCAACGCTGTTTGCGGCGATAGTGCCGCCTCGAAATCGCGCGCATGGGTTCTGTTAGTCGTGCCGACTTCGCGAAGCTTAGCGCCCGCACTTTCCATCACATCGGGAATGCGAAATGCACCGCCAATTTCGACCAGTTCACCGCGCGAGATGATGACTTCCTGTCCTAACGCGAGCGTGTTGAGCAACAGGACAACGGCAGCCGCATTGTTATTAACCACGGTTGCAGCCTCGGCGCCCGTCAGCTCGCAGATCAGAGCTTCGAGATGCGAATCTCTGTCGCCGCGCTTACCTGTCTCTAAGTTGTATTCGAGATCAACCGCCTCACCCGCTGCGATGGCCATAGCCGCTATCGCCGAGTCGGGGAGTCTTGATCGGCCGAGATTGGTATGGATAACCGTGCCCGTAAGATTAAACACAGGCCTAAACAGAGGTTTAAATTCTTGGCCAATGCGCGTAACCGCAGCCTCTGCGACGCGCTCGGCGACGACTTCTCGAGAGAGGCTCAAATACTCAGCCGCGGCGCTCGCCATGGCGCGCCGGAGAATGTCGACCTCGGCTCGAATCGCAAGTTTTACCGGCTCTCGACCTAAGGCAGCGATTGTTTGCTGCAGAGAAGGCTGCTTGAGAATCGTGTCGACCGGCGGGATTAGCGCGAATACTCGTTGATCTGTCATTACGTAACTCTGCTGCTCGGTAGTTGATTCATATTCTCTGCACAAGCCAATAGGAATAGCCGCCACAGGATAAAAACGATGACGACAATGTACGGAATAGTCGTTTAGCGCGCAATCAGGACTTAAACTAAGCAACCGTTTATGAGATAAAGCTGCCAATAGAAAAATAACTAATTCGACGACCCTGATGGGGATAAAGAATAATGCAGGCTAGAAAACAACCGCTAATTATTGCCAACAACTTCCATCCAGCCACAATCGAGGCATTAGATGCCGCTTACGAGACGACTCACCTTTGGACTCTCGATGAGGCCGAAAAAAAAGCGAAGCTTGCCGAGTTAGAAGGACACTGTGTCGCCGCTGCATCGGCGTCTTGGGCGACCGACCCGCTTCTCTACACTCTCGATTCTCTGCAAGTGATTGCCTGTTTCGGCGTTGGCGTCGATGGGATTGATTTCACTGAAACCGATCGCCTTAATATCCGTGTGACTAACACTCCGGGCGTGCTCGACGATGCCGTGGCTGATATCGCACTCGGCCTCATCATCGCCTGCTCTCGGAAATTTATTCGCGCCGATTCGTTTGTGCGCACGGGGCAATGGAAAAAAGGCCCCTTACCGCTCGGACAAAGCCTCGCTGGCAAGACACTCGGCATCGCAGGCCTCGGCCGCATCGGCCAAGAGATCGCCAACAGAGCGATGGGTTTCAAACTCAACATCGCCTACCATAATCGCCGCCCCAAAGACTGTGATTATACTTACTGTGAATCTCTCAATGAGCTTGCGAGCCACAGCGATATTGTTGTTAACGTGCTCCCAGGTGGGCCAGCAACGCGCAAGATACTGGACGCTTCATTTTTTGACTGTCTTGGCGAGGAAGGTACTTTTATCAATGTCGGACGCGGGCAAAGCGTCGATGAGGCTGCGCTAGTACAGGCATTGCAGAACAGGACTATCGCGGCCGCCGGTCTCGATGTCTACGACCAAGAACCCAGTGTACCAGAGGCATTGATCGCTTTGGACAACGTTGTGCTTTTGCCTCACATTGGGAGTGCGACGGGTGAGACACGGACCGCGATGGGCGACCTTGTCATCGGGAATTTGGCGTCGTTCTTTGCCGATCAAACACTGGTGACTGAATTCTTTAGCAGCTGAGGACAACAAGCACAGCGCGGCATCCATTAGTCTCTGACATAGAAGTAGATGTATCTAGCCTCGGGGTCATATCGCATTTCCTCGTCTCCGGTGAATACTCGCGGATCGGTCAGATCTATCTCGACAAACAAATCTCGATAGGACGGGCTCAGCGAGTTGTACACCACCTCTTGAACAATGAGCAGGTGAAAATGCTCAAGGTCGAGTTTGGCTGCGTGCTCGCTGAACAGGTCAAACAGTTGTGGTATTTTTCGCAGCTCTTGATACTTGGCCGCCTGAATTATTGCTTCACCATACAGGTCGTATGAGCGAATATCCCCACTCTGAAAGGTGCCCTGAATCGAGTTATAGGCGAGACCAATAGACGCCTTAATAGGGCGCGAGTAGTTAAATTTCTCAAGGTTAGTATTAAATGCATCCAGCATAGCCAGGGCGGCAGAAACCGCGCCATCTGCAAGCACCCCTGTTTCCGATGACAGAAAGGGATAACCCACTGTGCTGATATAGCCATCGCCGGTTTCCTTTAACCGAAAGGCACGTGACCGCAACGGATTTTTCTCATAATCTTGCATGCATATTTCTAAAAAAGACTCGAACACACTCATAAAAAATTCTTGCGTTTTCTCATGTTTGATTTCCGTAGATCTCTGCACATCAAACACACTAACGATCGCCTTGCTCTCCTTTAGCGGCATTGTCACTTCTAGCTCATCCCCCTGATTAATCATATCAAGCTGATGTGGATATACTAATTTAGAAAGCTGTTTACAAAGGTGTTTCCGGGCACTCTCATTGGTAGTTCTAGAATAGAAGCGAACTCTAATTCCATCATAATGCATCCAACTCACGAGCGAACCCAACAAAAAACCCTGCAGCAGGTGCACAATACTGATCGCAAAAAAACCTTTATCTATCCAATAAATTAGCGCAGAAAATAAAATGACAAACAACAGATTTCTAATGATTGTGACCTGATACGCTGCATGGTAGGAAAATGCGGCAACGATCAAGGGCATGAAATTCATTTGCGACGCTAGAGTGCTACTGACCATCTCTCTCGATTTGCGTGCCAACATTGTCGAACAACACAGAGCTAAACAATCCAAAACTCAGCAGCCACATGGCACCAATCGTGTCTATAACAATTGGACTATACTTTTTCATGGCAGAGTAAAAACTTACCGCAATGGAGAACACCACCCCTACCATAATAGGCAAGATATAGGCCAAAAGAGCTAGCGAGGCTAAGGGGTTATTTACCTGCAAGGCATACCAAAACGTTGCAATCGTTGTGAACAGCATGAGGGCAACGAACGCCCCGCCTCTCCATCCACAAATAAGTTGTGACGCCTCATCACAAAGTTCATTATTAAATTCTTTCAGATGATCTCGGCAATAAGCCGAGTATCTCTCCGATTTGTTCCTGGCGCCTGGCACGGCCATCTCTTCTCAACCCTCGATTGTTGCACTTCTGCATTGGTGCCCTTTCTCTCTATCCACTCTGGCTGTAGGCGCGAAACAGGCTCGAAACTTGGGATATTTAATTAGGGAGTTACAGATTAGACCTGAAAAAAAGCAGATTTCTCTCACTTCTCTCGCTAACTTGTCTAAATCACTTTTTTAAAGTGGCGTTTAAGCGCTAGATTTTGGAAGGCCATTGATTTATTCTCATTCTTTTCGGATACGGCGTGCTCGTATTCGCGACCTAAGAAAACAACCCGCTAGCAGACTCCAACCCCAACGTATCAATATCCAAGCCGAGCTCAGACTCTTGGTTAGAGGGTATTGCGGCGATATCGCTTGAGGTGAGCTCTTATCAATGCGGGCTAGTAGCTTATTTGAAGGTAACCGAGAGTCATGAGCAAAACCACTAAGGCCGTAGCAAAAAAACAAGTAAAAACAAAAGCCTCGACGAAGAAAGGGACCGCTAAAAAAAGTATCTCAACAAATTACGTTTACGCGTTTGGTAAGAAAACCGATGGCAATGCCACGATGCGTGACCTGCTAGGCGGCAAAGGCGCAAACCTTGCCGAAATGGCGTCGATAGGTCTTCCTGTTCCTCCAGGGTTCACGATCAGCACCGAAGTCTGTGGTTACTATTACGACAACGGCAAAACTTACCCAGCCTCTCTCTCTAAATCGGTTCTGAAAGCGATCAAACAAATCGAAAGCCAGCTGGGCAAAAGCTTTGGCGGGCGCAGCAACCCGCTGCTAGTCTCTGTTCGCTCTGGTGCGCGCGACTCGATGCCTGGCATGATGGACACAATCCTCAACCTCGGGCTCAACGACGTAACGGTTGAAGGCCTCGCCGAGATCTCCGGCAATCCGCGTTTCGCTTGGGACTGCTACAGGCGATTTATTCAAATGTACGGCGATGTCGTGATGGGTGTGCAAGCGCGCTCGGAAGAGGAAGAAGACCCCTTCCACGAAATCCTCGAGAAGATGAAGCGTAAACTCAAAGTTGAGACCGATAGCGACTTGAGCACCGAAAACCTGAAAGCGCTCGTCGACCAGTACAAGGCCTTGATTCGCAAACGCACCCGTTCTGCTTTCCCGCAGGATGTGTTCGAACAACTTTGGGGCGCGACGAGCGCCGTGTTTAGCTCATGGCGCAATGAACGAGCGATTCTCTACCGCCAGCAATACGCAATTCCTGCCGAGTGGGGCACCGCAGTAAACATTCAAGCCATGGTGTTTGGTAATGCAGGAGACGACAGCGCAACGGGCGTCGCCTTTACCCGCGATCCAGCCAATGGCGAGAAAGTGTTTTACGGTGAATACCTCATCAACGCCCAAGGCGAAGACGTTGTCGCAGGCGTGCGAACGCCAAACGCGATCGCAAAGCTCGCGGACGAACTGCCACAGAGCTACCGCGATCTCGAAAAAGTACGCAACAAATTAGAGAAGCACTTCAAAGACATGCAAGACTTCGAGTTCACAATCGAAGGGGGTCGTCTGTTCATTCTGCAAACTCGAAATGGCAAGCGAACCGGCCTAGCCGCCGTCCGTATCGCCGTCGAAATGCAGCGCGAGCGTCTCATGAGCCAAGAAACTGCGCTCTTGAAAATCCCTGCAGAGTCTATCGACTCACTGCTTGTCCCCGTTTTCGACCCTAAAGCGCTCAAAGCAGCGCCGATTATTGGTAAAGGCCTCCCTGCAGGCCCAGGCGCTGCGACAGGTCGCATAGCCTTTACCGCAGCGACTGCCGAAGCTGAAACGCGCAAGGGCAATAAGGTAGTCCTGTGCCGCAATGAAACCTCGCCTGATGACCTCAAAGGCATGCTGCACTCTCAGGGAATACTGACATCTCGCGGCGGCGTCTCGTCACATGCGGCCCTTGTCGCTCGCCAGTTGGGCAAAGTGTGTATCTGCGGTGCTAGCGAAGTGGTAATCAACTACGAGAAAAAGACCCTCACCGCGGGTAAAGTTGTTCTCAAAGAAGGCGATTACATCTCGATAGACGGCAGCACTGGCCTTATTTACAAAGGCATGATCGAAAGCGCCGATTCTGAAGTGAAACGCGTGCTCGAAGGCGGCCTCAAAGCCAATAAGAGCTACACCTACGAGCTGTTCCAGACGGTAATGAGCTGGGCCGACAAGCACCGTACACTCAATGTTCGCACCAATGCCGACACGCCAGCGATGGCGAAACAGGCAGTAGCTTTCGGCGCCGAAGGCATCGGCCTATGCCGAACAGAGCACATGTTCTTCGACGGCGAGCGCATCGACATCATGCGCCAAATGATTCTTGCTGCCGACGAAGTACAACGCCGGTCTGCCCTCAAAAAGCTTTTGCCATTCCAGAAAAAAGACTTCATCGGCCTGTTCAAAGCGATGGAAGGTCGCCCGGTGACGATTCGCCTACTCGATCCGCCTCTACATGAGTTTTTACCACACGACGACGTCGTTCGTCGCCAGTTAGCAGAGAAACTCGGCGTGCCTTTCGATTTCGTCATCGATCGCATTAAAGCCCTCCACGAAGAGAACCCCATGCTCGGCTGCCGCGGCTGTCGACTTGGCATCATCTACCCAGAGATCACTGAAATGCAGGCGCGCGCCCTTTTCGAAGCAGCCGCACAAGTGAGCAAAGGTAAGAAGGCAATCAAGATTAAAGCCGAGATTATGATTCCCCTCGTCGGTTTCCGCGCCGAACTCGCCGACCAGCTTGCGATCGTGCACCGCGTGGCCGCCGAGGTGATGAAAAAGCACAAGGTCAAGATCGACTATCTGGTAGGCACTATGATCGAGGTGCCTCGTGCAGCAATCACCGCCGATGAGATCGCGCATGAAGCAGACTTCTTTAGCTTTGGCACCAATGACCTCACTCAAACGACCTTGGGCCTGAGCCGAGACGATATGGGTTTATTTTACGACCAGTATCAGAGCAAAGAGATCTATAACCAGAATCCATTCGCGAGCCTAGATCAAACGGGCGTCGGCAAACTTGTCGAACTCGCGGTTGAACGCGGCCGTCAGACGAAGCCTAACATCAAGCTTGGCATCTGTGGCGAACATGCGGGCGACCCTATGTCGATCGATTTCTGCCATCGCACAGGTCTCAATTACGTCAGTTGCTCACCACCCCGAGTACCTATTGCCCGACTTGCGGCAGCGCAGGCCAGGCTACGCAATAAATAACAGGCGATTGAGCAGCTCCCGATTGCAGTGAGACTGAAAAGTGGAATAAGAAACCTCGTTGTCGCGTGAAGCGATCTCGGGGTTTTTTTTATTAGCGCCGAGTCATTTTGCTGAGATAACGGTCTTTCGATTGGCGCGGGTATCGCACACTTAAAACGCCGGGAAAATTAGTAAGGTACTAAATAATTGTGCAAAGCGGCATATTCGGGTACTTTCAAAACAATAAGACTCTACTCGAAGGAGCTCCAATGACCATTCGCACAGCGCTAGTTAATTCACTGATATATCCACTCTCTGCCGCACGGAAACCAACACTCTCCTCGGGCGCTTACGAGAAAGTAACGAGTCTGTCTCTTATACACATCTGACGCTGCCGACGATATGCAGTGTG
>OJIV01000274.1_pt1 | contig 22602 bp, 14 predicted proteins | sample 1595861 | NCBI WGS metagenome assembly OJIV01 (sample SAMN05416883, study PRJEB24817) | seawater metagenome | isolation source: Sea water | place: Canada:Atlantic | collected 2013-11
TCTACACACTGCATATCGTCGGCAGCGTCAGATGTGTATAAGAGACAGCTTCTGCCTTCCCCTCCATCAACTAACGAAGCCATTGCCCCTTTACTACTCCCCTCTACCGCAAAAAAACCTCTCGAATACGCCCCGCTGACAGCTGACTAGTGCCATGACACTCAGCAAGTAAGTTGCTAGACTCACTTCACTTACTCGGCGCTTACCGCCTCTGACGACGTCATTGGCAGCCCTTTTTCGCGAGACTCAATATGACCATTAGACTTTCGGCGGCACTGCTCGCCGCTTCAGCGCTTGCCTGCGCGAGCGTTAGCTCTGCAGACACTCTTCTCTACAAAAACATTAACGGCTATTCACTCAACGGCGAACGAGAGCTGATCCGCTTTTCGGCATTGCAAATAGAAGACGACCGCGTCGTTAAGCTCTATTTAGACGGCGAGTCACTGCCCGATGAAAGCGCACTAGACAGAGTCCTAGATGGCGACGGCAAGACGCTGACAACAGGGCTCATCGACGCCCATGGCCACGTGTTGAGCTATGGCCAAAGTTTGCTGCGAGTAGATCTCGTCGGTACCACAACCGAAGCCAGTGCCGCGGAGCGCGTGCGCGCGTTCGCCGCCGACAAGCCCGATCTCGACTGGGTGCTAGGACGCGGCTGGAATCAGGTCCTGTGGGACAGCAATGAATTTCCAAAGACATCGAGTCTCGACGCCGTGCTCTCAGACAAACCCATTTGGCTTTCCCGAGTCGACGGTCATGCTGGATGGGCGAACTCACTCGCGATGGAAATTGCGGGCGTTACACGCGATACCGAAGACCCAGACGGCGGGCAGATACTGCGCGATAAAGATGGCAATCCAACGGGCGTTTTCGTCGACAATGCCATGGCACTGATTCGCAATAACATCCCACCTGCAACAATCGAAGAACAAAAGTTCGCGCTGTTGACTGCGATGAATTCCCTAGCGACCTATGGCCTCACCAGCGTTCACGATGCAGGCGTTGGCAGCAGCACTGTGGCAGCGTACAAACAGCTACTCGAAGCGGGACCTTTGCCCATTCGAGTCAATGTGATGCTGGCTGCGACGGATCAGTTTTACACCGAGCGCCTCGCCGAGGGCCATTTCCGTGATGCCGACGATACTCTCACGATCAATAGCGTCAAAATAGCCGCCGACGGCGCACTGGGCAGCCGAGGCGCGGCAATGATAGACGATTACTCCGATATGGCTGGGCATCGGGGGTTGATCCTTCATAGCGAAGAACGTATTCATTATTTCATGCGCGCGGCGATGAATGCAGGGTTTCAGGTGAACACGCATGCCATCGGCGATGCCGCCAATAAGCTCGTGCTCGATAGCTATGAGTTGCTAATCGCAGAAACGGGTTCGAGAGATAAGCGCCACCGCGTCGAACACGCTCAGATACTTCGCTATGAAGACATAATTCGCTTCTCTGAGCTTGGCGTGATCCCGTCCATGCAAGCGACACACGCTACGAGCGATAAAAACATGGCAGTCGACCGGATCGGTGACGTTCGAATTCAAGGTGCTTACGCATGGCGCAAGCTTATGGACGCGGGCGCACTCATAGCGAACGGATCAGACTTCCCGGTAGAGTCGCCCAATCCGTTCTTTGGCCTCCACGCTTCGATCACTCGCCAAGACAAAGGCAATGACCCTGTCGGTGGCTGGTATCCCGAGGAGCGGATGACCGACTCAGAGGCGTTTGCGAGCTTCACGCTCGACGCTGCTTATTCAGGTTTTCAAGAAACCTTGCTCGGCTCGCTTGAGCCTGGCAAAAAGGCAGACTTTATCGTTTTAGATCGCGACATTTTCGCCATACCAGACTCCGAAATCTGGCAGGCAAAGGCACTTGAGACCTGGGTTAACGGTACACAGGTTCACGGTGAATAAAAAAGGAACACCTCATGCTGATTACCCAAGGTCTCGTTCGGTTGGTCGCTTCACTGCCTTTATGCGTTGCCCTTTTAAGCTGCACGCCTGAGACAACGCAGCCAACAGTCGAGGCTGACCAATCGGCACACTCCGCTGAATTGGCAAGCTGGCAGGCCCGTGCAGCGAATGTGACGATAAAGCGCGACACCTGGGGCATCCCGCATATTTATGGGAAAACAGACGCCGACACAGTCTTCGGCACTCTCTATGCGCAAGCCGAAGATGATTTCAATCGCATCGAAGTCAATTACCTTAACGCGATGGGCCGTCTCGCCGAAGCCGAAGGCGATGGTGAACTCTACCGCGACCTGCGCATGAAACTGTTTATCGACCCCGCCGACATGCAGGCGAAGTATGAGCAAAGTCCTACCTGGCTAAAGGCATTAATGAATGCCTTCGCCGACGGTCTTAATTATTACTTATACACTCACCCCGAGATCACCCCTCGCGTCATCACTCGTTTCGAACCATGGATGGCACTGACATTTTCCGAGGGCAGCATTGGCGGTGATATCGAACGGGTCAACCTAAGGGAGCTGCAAGACTTCTACGGCAACGGCGACATGGTTGCTCAAACTATCGCCGTGTCGGACGGCGAGCCCCGCGGCTCCAACGGCTTCGCCATCGCGCCGAGTAATACGCTAAACGGCAATGCCCTGCTCATGATTAACCCGCACACCTCTTTCTTCTTTCGCTCCGAGCTGCATATGGTCAGCGAAGAAGGGCTCAACGCCTATGGCGCCGTGACGTGGGGCCAGTTCTTCGTTTATCAGGGCTTTAGCGATAAAGCCGGCTGGATGCATACCTCGAGCCGCGCCGATGCAATCGACACCTATCTCGAAACGATTACCGAGCGCGATGACGGCGTTTACTACGCCTACGATGGTGGCGAGCGCAAACTCCGAGAAACGATTCTTACCCTGCCCTACCGATCAGGCGACGTGCTCGCCGAGCGTACGTTCAAGGTTTACCACAGCCATCACGGCCCGATCATCCGCGGCGAAGGCGACCAATGGGTGAGCATTAAACTGATGCAAGAGCCCATCGATGCGTTAACTCAGTCTTATCTGCGCACCAAAGCGGCTGGGCATAATGAATTCTATGAAAACATGCGCTTGCACACCAACTCGTCGAATAACACGGTTTACGCAGACGCTCAGGGCAACATCGCCTACTACCACGGCAATTTTATCCCGCGCCGCGGCCTGGGCTTCGACTGGAACAGCCCGCTAGACGGCAGCACCCCAGCAACCGAATGGCAGGGGCTGCATACTTTGGAGGAGTCGATTACGCTTCTTAATCCCGAAAACGGCTGGATACAGAACACCAACAACTGGCCCTTTACGGCAGCCGGCGATTTCAGCCCACGGCCAGAAGACTACCCACGCTACATGGCCAACTATGTTGAAAATCCTCGAGGCGTTCATGCGGTCAGGGTCTTACAAGACAAAACCGACTTTACCCTCGACAGCCTGATCGAAGCCGCTTACGATCCCGCGCTCGTCGCTTTCGATCCGCTGATGCCCGCGCTTTTAGCGCTAGGCGGCGACCCTGCCTTAACCCGCGAGACCCGTGAGGCGATTGCCCATTTAGAGGGATGGGACACGCAATTTGGGCTCGACTCAACCCAGACATCGCTCGCGGTCTATTGGGGCGAGGAATTAATGCGCGCGGCGCGCCCGCTGGCCGCGGCGCAGAACAGTGATATCTACGACTATCTTGCCGGCAACATCACAGATGAACAGCGCATTACTGCGCTTGAGAACGCGATGGCGATGCTGACAGATGGCTTTGGGAGTTGGCAGGTGCCGTGGGGCGAAATCAACCGCTATCAGCGTAATGACGGCGCTATCGTGCAGCAATTTGATGACAGCAAGCCTAGCTTACCGGTTGCCTTTGCTTCTGCGCGCTGGGGCTCGCTAGCCTCGTTTGGCAGTCGCAGCTATCCGGGCACAAATCGACTATACGGCACGAGCGGCAACAGTTTTGTGGCTGCAGTGGAGTTTGGTGAAAAAGTACGCGCGAAAGCGGTAACGGTTGGCGGGCTAAGCAGCGATCCTACATCGCCGCATTTCGACGACCAAGCGGCCCTCTATACCGAAGGCCGCTTCCGCGATGTGCTGTTCTATCCAGAGCAGGTCGATGCGAATCTGGAGCGGGTTTATCACCCGGGCGAATAGGACTTAATAACCTAAGGCAGCGCCATCGCCGCGCCGCGAGTCCGACGCGCCTAGGAATAGGCCCGCTTCGCGATCGTGGTAAACCGCCATAGCGGCACCTTGCGCACCACGGACGCGAACGGGATGCCCGAGCGCCTCGTACATCAGCAGCGAATCGGCCGACACAGCGCGGTCTTCGATACTGGTGACATCGGGCAGCCACTGGTGGTGAATACGTCCAGCCTCAACCGATTCGGCGATATTCATCTCGTGGTCTATCACGTTAAGAATAAGCTGCATGGTTGTGTTGATGATCGTTTTGCCGCCGGGGCTTCCCGCGGTAAAAACAGGCTTGCCGTCTTTCGCAACAATTGTCGGTGTCATGCTCGACAACATACGCTTCTGCGGTGCTACGAGGTTTGGCGCAGTGCCGATGGCGCCACGTGCGTTCGTCACACCCGGCATTGCATTGAAGTCACCCATTTCGTTGTTGAGAAGGTAACCGCCGCCAGCAACAACAATTGCCGAGCCATAGCCGTATTCAAGCGTGTAAGTCATGCTAACCATGTTGCCGTCTTTGTCGACAACTGAGAAGTGAGTCGTCTCTTCGCTCTCGTAAGGTTCCGCAAACTTCGATGGGTCGCTGATATCTGCTTTCGCCATGTCGATTGTCGCACGCTGCTTCGCCGCATAGTCTTTGTCCATGAGACGAGTGATTGGCATTGCTTCATTAAAATCGGGGTCGCCTAGATGCTCTGCACGATCGGCATAAGCGCGGCGCATAGATTCGGTGAGTACATGCAGATAGGCAGACGAGTTGTGACCCATTGCGCCAAGGTCATAACCTTCGAGGATATTCAGCATCTGGATTAACGCAACGCCGCCGGAGCTCGGAGGGGGCATGCTAACAATCTCATAACCGCGGTAGGTGCCGCGCACCGGTTCGCGTTCGACCGGCTGATATATCTCAAGGTCTTCTTCGGTGATGATTCCGCCGTTGGCCGCCATAAAGTCAGCGAGACGCCTTGCATTTTCGCCCTTGTAGAATCCGTCGCGCCCATTCTTTTGGATAAGTTCAAGCGTGCGGGCGAGGTCTTCTTGCACCCACAGCTCCCCTAATTCATACGACGAGCCATCGGCCTTGAAAAACTTCTGCTGCGAGGAAGGGTATAAATCGAAGCGTGACTTATTGCGCAGGAATCCACTTTGCAACGAATACGAAATCGGAATGCCCTCGCGTGCCAGTTTGATGGCTGGGGCGACTAACTGCTCCCACGGCAGAGAACCACGCTCCTGATGCGCCTTCCACAGCCCAGCCACAGTGCCAGGGACACCAACAGAAAGCGCACCCATGTGGTTTGAGTTGTTGACTACATTGCCATCGAGGCCCAAGAACATGCGCTCAGTTGCCGCTAAAGGTGCCTTCTCGCGGAAATCGAAGGTAGTCGCATCACCGTCTTCGCCGTGATACACCATGAAGCCGCCGCCGCCGATATTGCCTGCTGTAGGCAAGGTAACCGCAAGCGCAAACGCCGTTGCAATCGCTGCATCTACCGCGTTGCCGCCTGCCTGCATGGCATCCACGCCCGCCTGCGAGGCGAGGCGCGAGGCGCTAGTAACAATGCCGTTCTTTACGCGCAGAGGCGTACGCCCTCCTTCTCCAAAAGAAGCTGTAGCCATTACTAGGCTAATTAGCAGTACAAAACTTTTTACCAAACCCTTATGAGTCATCGTGGCCTCCGCCGTTGCTGAGTGACTTATCCTTATCGAGCCGAACAATCGTGTTCGCCTTCGTTCCAAACACCTACCGAGAGTGAAACTCGCACAACCTGCAGCAAGAGCCAAATTTCTCAGAGGCGCCGCCTTAACGACACGGGAAATTGTCCGAACCAATTCCGAGGCTCAGAAGTCTAGCAGATTTAACCCTTGGCTGAACTAATTTGCTCGCCGTTTAGCCCTCTAGAAGCTGTCACTCTCGGGCCGCCGGTGCTAAATTATCCTTACATGACGCGCTGCCCCCCGACTGCGAGCCCACTTTAAACTGCTCCCTGTCTAGCAGAGGTCCCAACCACCGACGTTCCCCAATTTATGAGGTTTCAGACTATGTCGCTCACCGATTCACCAGCAGCGCTTACCCGCATCCACCACCGCTCTGTTTCTACTGTACTAATGGCCGTCTTAGCCTTCGGCATTAGCGCCTGCAGTGAGCCGCCCGAGGTTGCAACCTCAGTTGTCGATGCCCCCGCAGCTAACGAGCAGGAAAGCGACGCTTCGTTAGTCGAACGCGCCCGCGCGATTCACGACAGAGTCGTCACCATCGATACTCATGCCGATATTAATACCGGCAACTTTACCGAAACAGTTAACTACACCATGAATCTCGACACTCAGGTTAACCTCGTCAAAATGGCAGCGGGCGGTCTCGATGTCGCCTGGTTTATCGTCTATACCGGCCAATCGACTTTAGACGAGGCAGGCTATGCAGCCGCCTACGCTAACGCGATCGACAAGTTCGATGCGATTCATCGCTTGGCCGAAGATATCGCCCCCGATGAAATAGGCATCGCTTACACATCGGACGATGTAAAACGACTCTCGGAGGAAGGCAAGCAGATAGCCATGATTGGAATCGAGAATGCTTATCCGGTCGGATTAGACCTTGCAAACATCAAAGACTTTCATGATCGTGGCGGCCGCTATATGTCGCTCGCACACAACGGCCACAGTCAATTCGCCGATTCAAACACAGGCGAAAACGCTCAGGATTATATTCACGGAGGCCTAAGCGAATTGGGTCGCGAAGCGCTTGCCGAGATGAATAAATGGGGCATCATTATCGATGTATCGCACCCATCTAAAGACGCGATAATGCAGATGCTGGCGCTCACCCGTGCTCCCCTCATTGCCTCGCATTCTTCTGCTCGTGCACTCACTAATCACACCCGCAACCTCGACGACGAGATGCTACTTGCGATAAAAGACAACGGCGGCGTAGTGCAGACTGTTGCCTTTGGCAGCTACATAAACGAAGCGCGCCGCGTGCACTTAGAGCAAGGCAGGCAAGCCCTTACCGAGAGCATCGCCTCTGCTCTTGAAATCGACATTCTAGTGCCGAGTGACATAGCTCAGCTTAGCGACGCCGCGCGCGGAGCATACGAAGCGTCTATCGAAGAGGTAACAGCACAGGTGCGCGCGCGGGTTGGCGCCGAGGTTAATGCAACAGCGCCACCGGCAACGGTCGCTGATTTCGTCGACCACATTGACTACATGGTTGGCTTTATCGGTGAAGACCATGTAGGCATTAGCTCAGATTTCGATGGCGGCGGCGGCATCGAAGGCTGGAACGATGCGTCAGAAACATTTAATGTGACGCTTGAGCTCGTCCGCAGAGGATATACCGAACAACAGATCGAGAAAATGTGGAGCGGCAACCTCCTGCGCGTTCTCGACGAAGTGCAGGCGGTCGCCGCAAGAATTCAGGCGGAGTAAGACTACTCACCAATGCTATGCCGCCAAAGGAGACACTATGAGCTCGATAATTCCTCTGTTCTCAAACGCTGTCATGGTGTGTAGTGCTGAGTATGCCCTCAGCGCAGGCGAAAAAGAATATATTCGCAAGGTCGAGTACGGTGATAATTCCGGCAATCTTAAGAGCAGCAGCGACAGCATTCTGCAACAGCCAGAGCTTTCCGTCATGCAGGCTTTTGTACAGAAACAAATAAAGAGCTACACCCAGAATCTACTCAAGCTCGATAGTTCGATCGATTTATACATTACGCAGTCATGGTTGAACAAGGCAGAGAAAGACCAATACCACCCGCTGCATAACCATCCGAACAGCGTGCTAAGCGGCGTGCTGTTTCTCTCGGGCGGCGGCAAGCTCCCTCCGATCCGATTCCATCGATTCAATCCGCTGTTTCCTCTGGAGCTAAATTTCACCGAGTTAAATGATTTCAATGCAACCTGCCGCTGGTTCGAACCCGTCTATGGGCAGCTGATCTTATTCCCTTCGAGTCTTTTGCATGACGTCACGCCGAACAAAACGGATAGCCCGAGGATAACTCTTTCCTTTAATACCTTCGTTCGCGGAGAGATCGGCAACGCCGGCGCGCTTACCTCTCTTACGATCTAGACCGTACCATTCTCAGGACGACTATTGATCGAGAGTGGCCGTTTCATACCAGGCAAAAAAAAACCGCACAAGCTATGTGCGGCTTTCTTCATGTAGTTTTCATTAGGCCGTTGCGATGAGCAGCCACTGAGCAAGGGGTGAGTAGACTACTCGCTCCTAAGGGTCTAGTCTTGCGGATTACCCTTAGGCGTACCCGGCTTGCGGTACTGGCCGTAGAGAAACTCTTCAGAGAACTCTGCGCATTTAAACTCTAACAACTGCATGTTGTCTTCTAAGTGACGGTACAGCGGGAAGCTCACAGTCCAAGGCGCCGTAAATGTATTCGCATCTGTAATGGTTGCGCTGTAATCGATATGGTTAGGGCCCATTGGCGTGTAACGCTCCTCGACTACCATTTCCCAGCTGTGATGGTTACCTGCGCGGTCAAACCACGTGTCTGGCATCTGCCCTGAAACGCGAACGACCAAGGTGTCGCCTTCCCAATGCGCGTTCGAATGTCCCATCCACGCATCGACCTGCGATTCGATTTCTGGCTGATCTACATAGAGAATACGATTCGCTTCGGCGAACTCGTAAGAAATCAATATCACCTCTTGCGACTGCACGATTTGAAAAGGGAACGGAAGTGCATTGCCGCGCGGAACACCTGGCATGTAGCACTTTGTCAGTGGGTCTTTATTGATTGCGTCAATGCGGTTCGCATCGCGCTGTCGTAGGCCCAGCTCGTTATAAGGAATTTTGCCACCTTCAACTATGCCAAGGCCCGCAGGGATCGCGGACAGCGCGCCCATGACATCTGAATGGGGACCTTCGGCAGCCGCATGGGGCTCAACATTGTAATGCGCCGACGTCATTGCCTGCCAAATTCCACTCAGGTCAGGCTTGCCGCTAGGCGTGCGCGGTGCTTCTTGTGCAAACGCCGCCGTTGAAATCATCGCTGCTGCGAGTGAGATAAGGCCTGTGGCCGCAAATATTTTTTTCATTCTTGTGTTCATTTACTACCCTTTAATGCTTCTGCTGATTTTTTTGTGCGCAAAATTAATTACGCGCCATCCTTTATTTAAATGCCTCGAGGCCATGAGCGCCTTAGCGACTTGCTGATCACTCGTGTTAGTCACTCGTGCCTTCGGCTGCCATTCTCTCTTCTGCGCGCATTCCGCGAAGAATATTAGTCATACCGTAATTGCCTTCATGACAGGCGTATTCGTATATCTGCCCTGCGACTTTAGTCATAGGTACAATCGCAGTGATTTTGTCGGTAAAGGTCGACGGGTCATCTATTGTAAAGGCATATTCTACCGTATCGAAAGCCGTGCGAGTAAAGCGCTCAGTAAGCACCATATCCAAATTAGCGCCGGTTGAGTTAAATGTCTGGCGCAGCCCGTTGAAGTTTTTGGTTTCGACAACTAGCGTATCACCGTCCCACCAGCCCCGTGAATCGCCAGACCACAGACGGATGTCATCGTCGATTGGTGCGTCTTTGGTCAGCGGCACTATGCGCGCATCATGAATCATTTCAGTCATGATAACCGCAGTATCTTTATTCTGAAATATCTGCACATTGTTATTATAGAGGCTTGGCACAAAGGGTGGACCCGAGTTGAAGCCAACTATGCAGCGCTCAGAGAGGCCTCGATCCTCGTGACCGTCTTTTGCAATGCCGCCTACAACATAACGAACCGGACGCGTTCCGGAGATATCTGGCCCCAGACCACCGTACTGCCTTTGGGCTCCTTCTACTGCTTTAGGCACACGTCCGTCTTTCGGGTATACTATGTGCGATGTTCTGACGAGGTCACCGATACCGGCACTCTCAAACCAGAAATCATTATAGCCACCGGGGTTATCCCCTGCCGGTGGCGCATCAGGGTCAACGACAAGCGTGGCAGCGGCTGCAGCCGCCGCCGCTGCAGCAGTCTCAACTCGTGCCCGCTCTGCTTCCACTTCCTCGGCGGTTAGAAACTCCTGCTCTCCGAATCGGCGATTACGTTGCATCGGAATATTCGAGCTGAAATTCCATACTCCCTGTAAATCAGGCTGACCGTATTCAGTGCGGGGCGCTTCGTATTCAATTGCCTGTTGTGCTATCGAAGAACTGCTCGCCGCAATAGCTATCGGTAATACTGCTGAAAGAACAAACAGTTGGTAGATTTTCATAGTTGCCTCCATGGACAAGTTCGACACTGTTATAAGGTAGAGCCTTACAACCCAAGAATCAACAAAAAGTACCTTTGCGACTCTTCGCGACTTTTGTTGCCGCCCCAGCTTTGATCGGTACAACAACGCAGGGAGGCTCCGTTTCCGCCCGAACAGAAATTAACTTGCAAGCATGCAAGAAGCACCCGACCCAGCGGATCCTGTAGACCGCCTTCCACATCAATATATTTTGGAGGCCGCTCTTCGCCTTGATGCCCGTCACGGTTACCCTGGCAGTTATAGGTTGTAAAAAGACAAGGAAACAGAACAAGCTCGCATAAAAAAACCCACAACTTAACTACGAGAGAAGTTGTGGGTTTTCCAGCAGCGGATTAATGCTGCACTTTTCAATCCGTGTTCAGGCTTACGCCACTCGGACGAGACCTGAACGTTTGATTGTCTTTAGAGGTCGAACTGAACCCGAGCGTAGAAATTGCGCCCCATCGGGTCTTGAAGACCACCAATCACACCCGCGAACTCTGGAGATCGTTGCGCCTCTCGGTCAAACAAGTTACGCGAACCGACGGTGAAATTCACATTGTTACCCATGACCTCGAGCCCGCGATATGTGTAGCCTATATCCATTTGAGTCCAGGCCAAAACGCCAGTTTCCATCATATTGCCCGGTCGGTTGTAGTTTGCAAAATAATCCAAGTGCGTGAACAACGGACCATCATATGGCATGTCATCAATATAGCGGGCAATTGCATTAACTGAATGGTTGCCTTTATTCCATCCAATCTGCAGATTGGCTTTCAGCTGAGGTAACTCAGGAGCGGCGCCTGTTGTGTCGTTATATTTGCCAGCAGCTTCAACGACAGGCTTGGTCGAATCTTCTTGGTACAAAAACGAGTCGATGTAAGTCGCCGATAAACCGAGGCGGAAGTTACCCAACCTGTCGAAGCTAAAACGGTAATTTGCCGACAGATCGAAGGCAGTGACTTCAACTGAAGATGCGTTTGAGCTTCCCGTATTTACCTGAAGAATTGAGAATATATCGCCAGGGTCTCGCCTAATTCGAGGATCAGAAAGCCCCGAAGCTAGCCAAGATTGGAGCTGGCCCGCAGCTGGCTGGTTCGCTCCACCTACGCCGTTACCAGAGAATCCCGACCAATCTTTATAAGCCTGGAAATCGATTTCAGCGACCTGCTGGCCAGATGTGTTTACGATCCTGTTTTGGAACTCAGTGTTGTTCCAAGTCAGGTGTAAATCGAAATTCTCAAAAACCAAATCAAAACCGGCTGATTGGGTGGTTGCAGTCTCATTTTTGAGAAGCGAATTACCTCCCGCGCACGCGGTAGTGAAGGCTGAGAATGGGCCAAATCTGTCTGTAACAGTGGAGAGGCCACAGGAGACAGGGTCATAAAGCTGTGAAAGCGTCGGCGCGATAAATGCATCGCCAGTGGTGCCTCGAAGAGTCAACCAGCTTGTCGGTGCGTAGGTGATACCAAACTTAGGATCTGTTGACGCCTGCCCTGTGCTGAATTCCTCGCGGCGAACTGCTGCCTCAATTTCAAGGTTATCAAGAACGGGGATCGCTAATTCCGCGAAGAAGGAGTCTATATCCCGGCTTCCACTTGTGATGACTTCAGGCTCTGTACCGCCGATCCATGTATTACCCATCAGCTCTACAGCTGAAGGCATATTCATGAACGATTCTTGACGGAGCTGGTAGCCTACCGCGGCTCCGATTGGACCACCAGGTAACTCGAATCCGCCGAGAGGGACGTCGCCATTTAGAACCAAGTCAACAGTTACCAGTTCATCGTTTGACCATTCGGTGTCCCGAGCAGCAATATCGTTCATAACATGAATGTTGGTAAGGTTGCTTGGATCGGTCACAAAGAAAGGGTTGTAGCAAGCATCACGATCATTCACCACGTCACAGGCGAGACCTTGTTTCATTGCTTCAATGTCATAATTTTGGTTAGACATTATTTGGAATGTTGACTTGCTCTGAGTCCAAGCTGCCATGCCCTCCCAACCGTCCAAAATAGGGACCTGGAAATCGGCTTGGAATGAGACTCTTGAAACTGTGTCAAGATAGTCAGCAAGGTTGTCATAGTCATATGAATGACCTGTCGGAACAACATTAGTTTTATTGATTGGACGCATTGTTCTCGGACGCACGTCCTCATGAAGCGCGATGCCGTTGCCCGTCGTACCTGAGACCAAGTAATCCATCAATCCGTCGTTATTGAGGTCTTGGCTTCCGCGATCAGGCACGCCGTCTCCATTAGCATCGAATCCGTAAAGCTGTTGACCAGACGCATTGGTTGCCATGAACGGATTGCCCGGTAGCTCACCTCGAATTTGCCCCAGCTCCCCAATACGCGAGTTACCTGGATTAGATGTTGAAGTGTAGGACATCTGAGCTTGGCGTGCCCTGTATGCTTGGGCGCTGAGCGTAAGAGCGTCATCCACTTCCCAAGTCATATTTGTGTAGAGCTTCGCGTTATCCGTCGGTTCACGGTAGCTTCTAGTGTCTCCAAATTCGAAGTAGCAACTGCCACCTAGCTCCATGCCGTATGGGCTGCCCACCTGATTTGTCAAAAACTCGTCTCGGTCTTGCCGCTTACCGCATGCTGGATCGGCTTTACGCGCCTCGGTACCTGTGTACATCCCATCCGCGTCTCTCTGCGGAACATACCAGTTGCCTGGGGCGTTACTCGAAACGGTCAACCCTGAGTTAGCAAGCACTGGGCGCTCGTCCCAGCCAAGTCGCGAGTTAGATCGGAATTGTCCGGCAACAACAACATCTAGATCACCGATATCACCGCCCCACATCATTTGAACAGAGTGCTCGTCGTAATCTCCGCGTTCGTCGCCTTCGGCGTACGTTTCGACCCTCAGGCCGTCAAAAGACTTATAAGGAACAAAGTTCACAACACCGGCAACAGCCTCGTTACCATAAAGCGCAGCGGCGCCGTCGGCGACAATATCTATTCGCTGGATTGCGATCGTAGGAATCTGCGTGTTGACGTTTTGGTTCGCGAGCCTCTTTCCATCTAGAAGCGTCAACGTAGAGCGAGGCCCAAGGCCTCGTAGGTCGATGCTAGAGGCGCGGTCTGAAGTACCCTGAATCGTGTTCGTAATGGCAGAGGCAGCGCCGTTAACAAAGGTAAGATTTTGAACCACCTCAGCCAGGTTGAGAGTTCCTTGGGCTTCCAAGTCCTCTGCAGTGAGCTGGGTGGCCTGAGACGCAGATTGAAAGCCTTCACTGCGACGGATAAATGAACCCGTTACGATGACTTCTTCGATGCTTTCATCTTGCGCGATAGACACGCCCGAAAGAGGGAGCAGCGAAAGCGAAACTGCCGCACAAAGCAAACTGCGCTTGTAGGGAATAGTCTTATTGTTAAAACTCATATTGTGTCTCTCCAGAGATTAGTATGGGCAGACTTGGTATCCACATCGGTGTGGCTACTCTGTCCTACCTCTTTTCTTGCCTGTGCTAACGCGGGCTTGCATCATAGGGCTTATGCCGACGGAAAGATCCGTGTTTTCGCGGATCTACTACCTATCCATCACTTGCGGAGAAAAATTACAATGAGACCAAATACATGGAGGACAACCACCTCCAAATAGTCTAATTATTAACTCGCTTGTCTACTTGTTATTTCAAACCTATCGCTAGAATTTCGTCGACCAAACAATGTTTACCTAACTTTTCGACTACCCTGATCGTATGTACTTAAAACTCTTCTGTCAAATCCCAGTTTGAACAAATTATTACTGACAAATTTTGCGATAATTTAGGCAGAAAAAAGCCGCATAAAGCGGCCTTTTTTGTCACTTTGCTAGACCTTCGATCAACCTTCGCTTGCCAGCGAAAATGACACTTCTCCCAGCTTACACGCTAATCGTAGCGCTTGAGCAGACTCGATGTATCGAGCCGACCGCCTCCGGCTTTCTGGATTTCTTCATAAAAGCCATCAACAAGACGGGCTACAGGAAGCTGCGCACCGTTATTCGCCGCTTCTGACAAGGCAATCCCGAGGTCTTTCCGCATCCAGTCCACCGCAAAGCCAAAGTTGTACTCACCGGCCAACATAGTCTTATAGCGATTCTCCATCTGCCATGATCCCGCCGCGCCTTTAGAAATTGTTTCGATCAATGCCTCGCCGTCAAGGCCTGCTTTGCGAGCAAAACTGAGCCCCTCAGCTAGGCCCTCGACGATGCCAGCGATGCAAATTTGATTCACCATCTTGGCGAGCTGCCCACTGCCAGTAGGCCCGAGCAATTTGCTGAACCGAGAGTAGGCGGCAAGTACCGCCTCCGCGCGATCATAGGCCGGAGCCGTGCCCCCAACCATAATCGTTAGCTGCCCATTTTCAGCGCCTGCCTGCCCGCCTGAAACAGGCGCATCCAAAAATTGGATGCCTTGCGCGCTAGCGAGTTGATCTAGTTCGCGAGCAAGTTCTGCCGACGCGGTTGTGTGATCGATAAGCACTGAGCCCGCCTGCATCCCTGCTAGTGCGCCGTCGGCGCCTAGCACCACTTGCTTCACATCGTCGTCATTGCCGACGCAGACGCACACGAAATCGCAGCCGGCGGCGGCGAGTTTCGGCGTCGCGAAAGACGAGCCACCGAACGCCTCAACCCACCGCGCGGCTTTGTCGGCGCTGCGGTTAAAGACGGCAACGTCATGGCCACTTTTCATCAAATGACCCGCCATGGGATACCCCATAACGCCTAAGCCAATAAAAGCCACGCGATACGTCGCCGCCTGACTACCTTGAGTACTGGACTCGGACATTGTGTTACTCCTGCTGAAAAATGGCTGTTACTTGCTTTTCTTAAAAACGCTTACGCCTCGAGAAATAGTCTCGACAATATCAATATCCGCAATGGCGCTCGCATCTACTGTGCGAGGGTCTTGAGCAAGCACAACGAAATCGGCACGCTTGCCCACCTCTAGCGATCCCTTGTCGTCTTCCTCGAAATACTGATACGCCGCGCCAAGGGTGACCGCGTGCAGGGCTTCGATCACACTTACGCGCTGATCTGGCCCGAGAATATGCCCGCTGCGAGTTTCGCGGTTAACCGCGATAGAAACGAGGCGCATGATATTGGGTGGCACGACAGGTGAGTCATTATGAATAGTGAGAGGGATGCCGCGATCGAGCGTTGCGCGCAGCGGGCTGATAAAACTCGCTCGCTCGTCGCCAAAACTCAATCGATGCCAGTCTCCCCAAAAAAACGGGTGGACGGCATAAAAAGAAGGCAACACACCAAGGTCGCGCATTCGGTCTAACTGATCGGGTCGCGCAAGCTGTGCATGAATGGCGACGCTGCGGTGATCCGGCAGTGGGCCCTTTTGTGCAATTACCTCTAACCCGTCGAGCATTAAGTCGATCGCCGCGTCGCCATTCACATGGACAAGAGCAGGCAACCCGCGCTCGATTATTGCAGGGATGCGCCTGAGGTATTCGGAGGGTTCATAGCTTGGATAGGCAACGTAATCGTCAGCCGCACCTGGCGGGCCTTCTTTATAGGGCTCGGTAAGCCAAGCAGTCCGTCCTTGTGGCGAACCATCGAGTGTGAACTTAATTCCTCCGAGTCTGAACCCATTCGAATACTCTTTTTCTAACTCAATCGAGTCGAGCACTTCATCGCTTATCGGGTTAGCCATCGCATACGCAACCATGTCGACAGGGTATGCCTCTACCGCCGCTTCTTGCCTTAATACCTCAATGTATTCGAGCGGTAGGTTAGAGTCTTGAATTGTTGTTATACCGTAGCCCGCATAAATTTTGAAGGCTTGCCGCCGCAACTCAGCAAAGCGCTCGGGAGTAAGGCCAGCCATTGCGTCGGGGAGCAGCGTCATTGCGGTCTCCTCCATCACACCATCCGGCGAACCGTCTGCGAGCCTGCGCACGATCCCGCCGGCAGGATTCTGCGTGTCTGCGTTGATTCCAGCACCAGCGAGCGCCATCGAATTGCCGACCGCAAGATGCCCCGATACATGCCGAATAACGATCGGATGCACCGTCGATGCCTCATCGAGGTCGATACGCGTAGGATGGCGGCGCTCTTCGAGTAGCGAATCGTCGTAGCCAAAACCGGTGACTAGCGTGCCCGCAGGGATACTGTTTTGCTCTATGTTAAGTCTGAGCGCGCGCACGATATCGGCGATCGACTCTGCGCCTCCGACAGGCGGGGGCGATAGATCGACATAGTCTGCCGTGCGTGCGAGCGCCGAGAAATGCCCGTGGGCATCAATGAATCCCGGCAGCAGTGCCTGCTCGCCAAGCTCGACAACTTGTGTCGTCGCGCCAATCAGCGACGAGAGCTCTTGCTCCGACCCCGTTGCGATAATTCGATCGCCACGCACGGCAACGGCGCTCGGATTTACGCCAGTCATCGAGAGTATATGCTCGCCAACGTAAACAGTATCTGCGATCGGCGCCGCTGCATCGGCGGCTGTCCCACTTGGTGGTGCCGCTTCATCGCTACACGCGACCAGGAACAGCGCCGAAGCCAGTAATGCCAACAACGGAGTCTGCCGCTGCCAGGCTTTCTTTTTGAATGCGAGCCTCGCTCCGTTCTTCGTCTGCAATCGAGTTTTCAATCGCTGTCCCCTTTTTATTTTTAGTTTAGTTATCTCTACTAGCGCCATAAGCGTTATGAGCGCTGTTAACGCGCCAAGCCAGAACGCCAGTCTTGGTGCATGAGTCTTATGACCTGCCCCATCGTGGAATACCGCGCGGCGGGGTCCTTCTCGAGACATCGCATCGCTATTTGCTCGAGTAATGGTGGCACCGGCTGCTTACTTATTGTCGAAGGAGGCGCCGGCTTATCGTTCAGTGCGCTACTAATTATCTGATGCATTTTCTCCCCCGTTGGTGGCGCTTGTCCGCAAAGCGCTTCGTAGAGCACTGCGCCGAGGCTGTAGATATCGGTGCGATGATCTATCGTCGGGTCGAGATTGATCTGCTCTGGCGACATATAGTGAGCCGTGCCTTGGGCTTTGCCCTGCCCGGTAAGGGTGATGTCTTCGATAAAGTCAACGGCTGCATCTGCCGCCGCCACGTCTTCGTCTATTAACCCCGCCTCGCCCAACGCCTTGGCGCCTTTACCATCGGGATGCCAGACCTTGGCGAGGCCCCAGTCTAGCAGCAGCACCTCACCGAAGGGGCCCGCCAAAATATTTTCAGGCTTAATATCACGATGTGCGACGCCATGGTTATGCGCATACTCAAGCGCATAGGCGACCTGCATAATGACCTCCATAAACTGAGTGAGATCGTAGCGTTCACGATAGTCAAAAATTTCTCGCAGCGTGTAACCATGGACGAGCTTCATGGTGAAATAAGGATTGCCACGCGCATCGCGCGAGAGTTCATAGGTTGGCACGGTATTCGGATGCTGCAGCATTGCGGTTACGCGCGCCTCGCGAATGAGGCGTTTCTGCTCGATCTCATTATTCGCGAATTCCGGTTTGAGTGTTTTGTAGCAAACAAATCGAGAGAGGTGCAGGTCTTTACACGATTTGATGAGGGACTTGCCGCCCGTCGCAATCGTGCTAAAGAAGGCGTAACGGGTGCGCGGATCAATTTTTATCGGCAGCGGCTTATCGGTTTCTTCGAGGAATACCGAACTGTAACTTTTGGGCGGTTCTGGAAAATTAAGCATTAGCTACGATCTCTTGCGGCTAGTAAGGTACCCTATCGTGAAGATACGCTCTTCGCTAGACAAGGCTATCGCCACCCAACATTCTCTCAGCCTTTACAAAGGAACGCGAACTCGATGAACAGCTCAGCAGAACAGCGCAAGGAAGCAACCGCCGAATTCCCAGTACGCTACGCCGAGACCGACGCTATGGGCGTCGTTCACCACGCAAGCTATATTGTTTATTTCGAAGAGGCACGCAGCCACTATATGCGGGAACAGGGGAGCGACTACGCCTTAGTCGAGGCCGATGGCTATCGGCTGCCGGTGACCGAAGTGCATGTCCGCTACCTAGGAAGTCTCGTCTACGGTGATCGCGCGCGAGTCCGCGCATGGATCGCTGAGAACAAGAGTCGCAGACTCACCTTTAACTACGAGATATCGAGCGCCAAAGACGATCGCATATTAGTCACCGGCAGTACGCAGCACGTCTGGACCGACCTTGCGGGACGCGTAACTCGAGCGCCCGAAAAATGGACCTTTTGAGGGCTCTCGATCAACGCGCTGAAATCGGCCATTCGTCTTAGTTAAAGCGCTTCGAGTATGCGCCGAAAATTTTCATCGTCGGGGTAGCGACCGGCGGTCCAGCCTAAGCGGACAATCACCACGTCCTCACTCGGAATCACCATCACTAGCTGCTGACGATTGCCCATAGCCGCGAAACTATCGCTGGGCAGCGATGGCCATCGCAGCGCCTTATTGCCCGCGTTAAGCCACCATTGATAACCATAGGCTCGCTGGTTTGACGAAGTATTTTGCTTCGTCGCTTCGTCGGCCCAGTCGGCACTAAAAAGCCGCTCACCATTAATCTCGCCTTCGTTAAGCATTACCTGCCCAAGTCTCGCCCAGTCGCGCGCAGACGCATAGAGGTAGGAGCTTCCGACGAAACTACCCGCCGCATCAGTTTCGAATACCGCGTGTTGAAAGCCGAGCACGGCGGCAATATTCTGCTCATAATCGGCGCGAGCCTCCGCAGGACCACCCAGCGCATTCTCATACAGACGCGCCAAAACATTCGCCGTACCAGAGCTGTAATTGAAATGAGTGCCTGGCTGATGTGCAGCGGGTTTCGCGAGCACATAGTCTGCGGCCGACGGTGAATCGAAAAGCATTGCTGTAGCATCGTCGCCTGGATTGTATTCTTCGGAAAAGGCGAGACCATCGGTCATTGTTAATAGGTCTGTCACACGGATCTGCGCTCGCTCGTCGCTCGCCCATTCGCCGAGTGAAGTCGGTGCGGCAAGATCGAGCAAGCCGCGATACTCGAGACTCGCAAGCATAACTGCGGTTAGGCTTTTTGCCATCGACCAGCCTAGCAGCGGCGTCGATGCATCAGCACCTTGAGCGTAGGCCTCACCAAGTATCTTACCCCCTTTCACCACAAGCAGCGCCCGCGTGTTTAGACCCGCTGCATTGTCTTCGCTGACGATCGCATCGATAAGCGTTTGTATCTGCGGATCGATTGTTGTGATCTCGTCGTTACGGGGCCACGCAGAGGAAATAGCGCTGTCTGACGTGTTTATTTCGGGCGCAGGTACAAGTGCCGCGAGCTCGGGCCTGATGTCGAACCCGGCATAGTCGACACTGCAGCCAACGCCGGGAATAAATGTAGAAGACTTCTCACTTAGCCCAAAAAATGAGGCACTTACTCTCGTCTTTTCTTCATCATAGGTAATAGTTAATTGATCGAGTATTCCGGAATACTGCACTAAGTCGTCAAAAGACTGAGCCTTGGAAAACCCGCTGACATACCGTGAACTACACAGCAGCTTGGCACCGATTCCGGTTGCGACAGCTGGCGCGCTTGCAATATAAGCAGGCGTTATTCCAATAAAGCTTAGCCCCGCTAGCACTAACACTCCAAGCCCTGCTGCTCCCATAATCAAAACTAGCAGTATTTTTTTCACGCCGCCTTCTCCTCAATCAACGGGTGCAGCGGACCTCCCGAGGCAAACAAGACGAGCCCAAGAGCCGCTGCCGCAGCAGCGAATAAATAAGCGCCACCGTATTGCTCGTTATTGAGCGCGAAAACATAGCCCATCACAGCGGGCCCAGCGGCGGTTCCCCACGAAGACATCAGATTTGCTACGGAGAATATCCGGGCATACTCGCGCAGCCCAAATGCCTCTGCAATCAGCAGTGGCTGCAGCATGAGAAGATTGCCAACCGTACACCCAAATAATGCGAGCCCGATACAAAGCCCCCAAACGCCTGTGCCCGAAGCAAGCATCACAAGCGCGAGTATCTGCAACCCCATGATAAAAAGCGCAAACTGCTTGATCGCCACTTTCCCGACAATCCATCCGCCGAGTAGACGCCCGATAATACTCATCACTGGCAAAATCGCTACGGCTAAAGCCGTCTGGGATTCGGATAAGGTTTCTCGTGCGAGACCATATTGGTGAGCGATGCCGCCAACCTGCGCCATCAGCAGAAAAACGTAAGCGGGGGCGATTCCCCAGAAAAAGCGCGTAGCACGCGCCTCTCGGAAACTCAGTCCATCTTCTATGGGCGCGCTGCTAGATAGCCGTGCCTCGTCTTGATTAGCTGTATCTCTTGCAGGCGCGCTTTCCTTATCAACCGCCTCATCGACCGCATCGCCATCAATGCGAAGCCCCATAGACTCGGGGCTAGGCCGTAACCAAATCCATGACACCGGAATAACACCGACAAGATAAATCAGCCCCATGATTGGCGCCGCAGTCTGGAAACTCAGCTTTTCGACCAGAAGAACACACAAAGGAGTCAGAATGACTCCCCCAAGGGAGAGGCCGGTTGATGCGATCGACAATGCCATCGCTCGGCGCCGCTTGAACCATCGCGCGACGATTGTTGTGGCAGGAATAAGCGAGGAGGCAGAGAAACCCATACCGAAGATGCAATAGACAGCGTAGAGCTGAGGCACAGTCGTCACATACGAAAGCGCGCTTAGCGCACCCGCCGAGATGACAGCACCGCCGGTCAAGCAATACCGCGGGTCGTAATTCTGAACCCACCTCGCTACCAAAAGCCCCGCAAGTCCCCCGCTGAAAAAGAAAAGAGAGACCGCGATAGAGGCGCTCGCCACATTAAAAGCCGGCATCGCTGCGAGCGCGTTAAGGTAGATCGAATGATTATAAAAGCTAAGCCCGCTTGAAAATGTCAGCGTAAACAATATCGCTGCAACAATTTTCCAGCCGTAGTAAACCGTTGTTACTCGTTCTTGTGACATCTAAACATTTGCCGTTTTAAAGAGTGGGGCGAGCCTAATCGTTCGCAGAATTTTCAATTGCTGCAGAGGCCGCGCCGACTTCATGGTAAGTGAAGTAGCCAGTAAACATCTCCTCCCAGCTCTCAAGACCCCAAGCAATAGCTCGTGTCGAGTCTGGATTTGTCGGGTTCGAAATAGAATTATCTAGTGCACCTTCAACGCGCAGCACGCTACCGGCAGCGATTGCGACCGGTTTATCGAGGAGATAGTGCGGCTGCCATCCGTAATTGTATGCAGGGACACTGAATAAAATATTCTCTTTGCCGGCTGCGTCGACAGCAATAAAGCGCATTTTCTTTCCACGATAGCTCATGCGCGCGCGCACGCCGGTGACGACTATGTCGGTGTCTATTTTAGTTTCGGCGACTAATGGGAAATCGGCCACATCGGCGGGCAGCTCGAAACGAGCGCCCACGGCAAGCGCGCGACGCTCGACCAGACCCGCACTCGAGTTCGCAAAATAAAGACCAAGCTCGGTCTCGTCGACAGTTGATTGACCATTGGTCACATAGTGAAACTGAAGCGACAGCTTATGCCCCTCGGGAATGAAAACCCCAGTTCCTTTATCGAATTCGATCGCACGGTGTGGCCCTGGCGCATAGCCTTCAACGAACCGACGGGACACAACTCGTTGCTGTCTTTCTTCTCCCCAAAAGTCTTCGGCAGGCGCGGTGACAAACACCATAAGATGGTGCAGGACAGATTCGTCGCCAGGCCGCGTCTCGACCGCGCGCAGCCAGCGATCCCCCTCGAAGCCAAGGTCTACATCTTCGTAGATATAATCCATCACGCCTGTCGAAGGAATCGCATTGCTCGCCCCCGCAACGATTCGATCTGGCTTGCCAAGTTGCCATCCGAATTCGCTTGTCGATGATAAGCGTGCTGCATGAGTTTCCAGCGGATCCTCGGCGCCCGCACCGCGGGGTGCGCGCGCATCTATCCAGGTCACCACTGTCTCTATCTCATCGTCATCGAGATAACGCGCCATTTTCGAATGGCCGTATTCTGGGTCAACTTGAGCAGGCGGCATGCGCTTGTTAAGAATCACCTCGCGAATCATCGGCGACCATCCTAGCAGCATGATGTAGCTGTCCATGGCGAAAGGACCAACACCGCCACGGCGATGACACTCGGCGCAGTTGTCCCTGATTATCGGGGCAACATCGGCGGCATAGTCGGGCACACCCTCGGCCTGTCTCTTATACACATCTGACGCTGCCGACGATATGCAGT
>OJIV01000294.1_pt1 | contig 21754 bp, 24 predicted proteins | sample 1595861 | NCBI WGS metagenome assembly OJIV01 (sample SAMN05416883, study PRJEB24817) | seawater metagenome | isolation source: Sea water | place: Canada:Atlantic | collected 2013-11
ACGAGATTTCTGCCTGTCTCGTGGGCTCGGAGATGTGTATAAGAGACAGGGGGGCTCAGGGGTGGAACCGTTGCAAGCGAGTAGGGCTAAGGTCAGCAGCATGGGCCATTCTTAGCGCACTCCTTCACAAATGGGGAGAGACAATCTCTTGCAATGTCAATGGCTGCCGTTTTTTGCCAGTGTCACGGCCTTGGCCATGTTGTCTCGGTAGGCCTGCCGGCTCTCGCTGCTGTACTTGAAACCGTGCGATGCGGCGCTCAAGATCGCCGCCAAGTCTTGGGGGCTCAGGCCGGCTCTGGCGTGTGGTCGAAGGGCATCCACGAGCTGAGTCCGGAAGCTCAACTCCAGGGCTTGGAGTCGCTCTCCCCTGAAACTCGTTGCCGCCTCTACCATCTCGTCGGCTGCTGCATGGGTGCTTCCGCTGGCCACAAAGGCGCCCAAGTAGGCGTCGAAAGCAGCGACCAGATCGGGAGGATCGGCTGCAAAGGCTGGCTCGAGTTGCTGCTCCACTTTCTCGCAGAGGTAGTCCACCATCGCGATGAAGAGCGCCTTCTTGTTCGGAAAGCGCAGGTACAACCCCTGCCGGGAGATTCCCGCAGCACGGGCCAGCTCATCCATGGAGGTCTTGCGGTAGCCGAAGCGCAGGAAGAGCGGAAAGGCCGCCTTCAGGGTCTCGGGGTGCGGCGTGGTGGTCTCGGTCATACCAGCCCGTAACGGACCTGGGTCAGCGCCTCACTCACCTCCCAGAGCTTGCGGGCGTCTTGAGGATCCTTGCCCTTCTCCAACAGGGGGACCTGCTTTGGGAAGCCGCGCATCTGCATGAATCCGTCGGGTCCGAAGTAGGCCGCAGGGGAGGCATCTGGGTCGGTGGCAGCGCGCAGAGTGGGCAAGGCGCCCTTTGGCGCCTTCATGGCGAAGAAGGGGTTGAAGAAGGCGAAGACCCCAGAGGTGCGCTGGAGGTCGGTGGAGGTCCAGCCGGGGTGGGCTGCGGTTACCTTCTGGGACTTGCCAGCCGCCTGGAGTTGACGCTGAAGCTCGGTCACGAAGAGCTGGTTGGCCAGCTTGCTCTGGCCGTAGGCAGGCCAGGGCTTGTAGCCGCGCTTCTCGAAGTTCAGGTCTTCAAAGTTCATCGCGCCTTGAGTGGCGGCTGTGCTGCTCACTACGACGACACGTGCGCCCTCAGAGAGCAGAGGCAGCATGTGGCCAGTCAGGGCGAAGTGGCCCAGGTGGTTGACTCCGAACTGAAGCTCAAAGCCCTGTGCGGTCTTGCTCTCCGGAGGGACCATCACCCCGGCGTTGAGGATGAGCAGGTCGATGGGCTTGCCAGCGACGTTCAGGCGCTCACCGAATGCAGAGACATTGTCCAAGTCGGAGAGGTCGAGCTGCTCAAAGCGCACCGTGCTGTTGGGGCTCTCGGCTTGAATGCGCTGGACGGCGTCCAGGCCTTTGGCGGGGGTGCGGCAGGCCAAGATGACCTCGGCTCCCTTCAAGGCCAGCGCCTTGGCGGTCTCAAAGCCAATGCCCGTGTTGGATCCGGTGACGATGGCTGTGCGGCCGCTCTGGTCGGGGATGTTCTCGAAGTTCCAAGACATGCTGTGTTCCTTTGCTTGGTCAACATGTACGCACATGCTCTAAAGTGTCAAGCCTGTCTATGGGGTGAGGGTGTTAGTCGGAGCAGCATGGAGCCCGTTCGCATCACCTATGCCTTGTCCGAGGAGCAGTTCCTTCGGGCCAGCGCGGAGCTCTGGAATCACCGGGCCATCGGTGAGAAGGGCAACTGGATCCTGGTCTCTGCCGTGGGGCTCTTTGGGCTCTTCCTGATTTGGCAGGACGCCATCCTGGGCTGGGGTCCCTTGATGCTCGCTCTGCTGGTGGGTGGACTGACCCTCTCTCGCCGCTTCTTTTGGCGCAGCGCCTACCAGCTGGCCGAGAAGTACAAAGAGGCGATCTCTGTGGTGTTCACCGACGATGAGATCGAGACCACGACCTGGATCAAGACCGGCTCGGTGCCCTACAGCACCTTCAAGACCTTCTTGGAGACGGACAACTTCATCTTGCTGCTCATCGACAGCAAGCGCTTCTCCATCCTCCCCAAGTCGGCGGTTGAAGAAGGGGATCTTGAGCGCCTCCAAGGCCACCTGGCCCACCACTTGGAGCCTGAGCGCAAGCGCTGGCTCTAGCCGCTCAGTCCTGGAAGCTGTCGAACCACGCCATCGTCGCCTCGCTGTAGTAGCTGGGCACTTGGTGGCCGGCTGAGGACTCATAGAGGCAGTAGCGCAGGACTGACTCACAGCCTGTGTACTCCAGACACTCACCCTCGGCTCCGAAGGGAAGGGCGGTGTTCTGGTCCACGCCATCGCAGCCCAGCTCCGTGAGCCAAAAGTCCCGGCCTTGGTCGCCGATCTCACCGGGGTAGGACTGGTTGGTGAAGTAGTCGTCGGCGCTCCCAAAGAGGTTCCAGACGGCCACGTCCCCTGGGCAGGTGATGGTGCTGCCCGTGTCATCGAACCAATAGGGCGAGTTCGCCGCCACAGGAACCGCGGCGGTGATTCGATCGCCCAAGAAGCAAGCGGCCACGTGGGCCATGTCGCCACCCCAGGAGTGGCCCGTCACGAAGACCTGGTCGGTGTCGACGCAGTGGGTCTCTTCTAGATGATCCAGGATCTGACTGGTGAAAGACAGGTCTCCTTCGCCATCGGCGGGGGTGGCGTGGGGCCCCAGGGTCCAGCCGCCCAGGTTGCCCCAGCCGGCAAAGTCCCGCCAGAGGGGGTCTGGATACACGTAGAGGGTGGGGACCGTGGAGCCCTGGGATTCCAGGTTCAGGTAGGGCCGGATCTGCTCCCCAACCCAGTTGGTTCCGGCGTAGCCGATGACCACGCGATGGGGCACCCTGGAGTCGTAGTCCGCGGGAAGTGTGAGGGAGAAGCCGCGCTCTCCATCTCCTTCAGTGCCCGCGTCAAAGGTGACCTGCTGAACGCCAGCCAGGTAGGGGCTCTCGGTCTCGCAGCCGGGAGAGGCCACGCTCACAGGCTCGTCCGTCTCCTCCGTCGGCGCCTGCCCCTTGCACGCTGTGGCGAGGGTCAATGCGAGCAGGAGGAGGGGAGGAGTCTTGGCCATGGAGGGCTCCAGTTCTGTGCGCCTATGCTGACATGGCGCTCGGGGCCCTCCAATGGATCGGCGTCACATCGAGGCCAACTCACCGCGCTGGCTGCTCTCGATCAAGGTGCCGTCGCAGGCCCACGTGGTCCAGGTGCCCACGGCCTCGCCGTCCCGGTACTGGCCCTGGCTGGAGGGTGTGCCGGCCTGACACCAAGCGCTCCACTCACCCTCGGGCTGACCTGCACGGTAGGCGCCCATGCGTCGGATGCTGCCATCGGCGTAGCGGGAGATGGTGGGTCCGTGACGGGTTCCCGCTGGGGTCTGGCAGACCTCGAGGCTCCCTGTGTTCAGCTCGGTGCGCACCGCGTGGGTGAACTCGGGGCAGTCCAGCTCGCCCAGGTCCGCTGCGATGGGACCCTCGGCCCAGACCAGCTCGCCCGCTACCCACTTCTCGTGGGAGACCGAGGCCTTGCTGTCGGTCCAGACCCACTCACCGTCGCGCTCGCCGTGGAACCAGAAGCCAGCGTGGGCCAGGGTGCCGTCCTGACGCCACTTCAGCTCGGAGCCGTGACGCTCGCCATTGGCGAAGTGCACCTGCTCCTGCGGGCTGCCGTCTGCGTGGAACCAGGTGGCCCGTCCGTGGCGGTTGCCACCCTCGAAGCGCAAGCTGGAGCGCAGCACGCCGCTGCTGTTGAACTCCCAACGGGCGGCCAGCTCGCCGGGGGCGGCGTACTCCTCTTCCCACTCGCTGACGCCGTCGCGGCGCAGGGCGCGCCAAGCGCCAGCCTTCTCGCCCTGCTCATAGTGACCTTCCAAGGCCAGCTCGCCGGACTCCGTGAAGCTGCGCCAAGGGCCGTGCAGGGTGCCGTCGGCCAGAACACAGGTCTCTACGTCGCGGCTGGGGCTGAAGAAGCGGCTGCCGTCTGGGCAGCGCAGGTTGACCTCGTCGGTGCTGTCTACTGCTGCGATGGGCGCCTGAAGCTGTGGGCCGGAACATGCGGAGAGAAGGGCGATGAGGGAGAGCATCTTGGCGTCCTGTGCTGATGACAGGGTTGAATGCCAGATGCGTGCCAGTTTGGCCTCGCAGGTGAAAGTAGTTTAATATCAGGCAGTTAAAGAGAAAAGGCCCTACAGATATGTAGAGCCTCGTCCGTCGGTCTATAGATTTACTCTACAAATCAGAGCTTGTTCCAATCCCATTCGCGAACGGCATCCACCATGGCGTGTACGCCATCGATAGGGGTGGTCGGCCCAACGCCGTGGCCCAGGTTGAAGATGTGTCCGGTGGGGCCCGCCTGCTGGATGATCTTGCGCACCTTGGTGCGGATCAGCTCGGGCGGTCCCTGCAAGGCGCCTGGGTCCAGGTTGCCCATCACCGGGGTGTCGCCCAGGACGTGGCGGGCACGCAGCATGTCGGTGCGCCAGTCAATGGCAAAGGCGTCGGCGCCGGTCTCCTTGAGCCACGGCAGGAAGCAGCTGGAGTCCTTGGTGAAGTACAGGCGGGGTGCGCCCGTGACGTTTGCCAGTGCGCGACGGGCGGCTGGCAGGGCGAAGCGTCGGTAGGCTGTGGGGTCCAAGGCGCCGGCCCAGGTGTCAAAGAGCTGCACAGCGGCACAGCCTGCGTCGATCTGGGCTTGTAGATAGATGCCGCAGATGTCGGCCAGGCGCGTCAGCAGCTCTTGGAAGGCCTCGGGGTGCTGCCACATGAAGCGCTTGACGTGCAGGAAGTCCCGCGAGCCGCCGCCTTCGATCATGTACGCGGCCAAGGTGAAGGGGGCGCCGGCGAATCCGAAGAGCGGCACATCGAGCTGCTCGGTCAGGATGGCGATGGTGTCCAAGACATGGGGCATGTCGCCAGCCACGGTGGGCATCTTGAGGCGCTTCATGTCCGAAGGGTCACGAATGGGGTCATGGAAGATGGGCCCCTTGCCCTTGATGAACTCCAGGTCCATGCCCATTGCGGCGGGGGGAACGAGGATGTCGTTGAACACGATGCTGGCATCGAGCTTGAAACGACGGAGGGGCTGGAGGGTGACCTCGGCCGCGTCTTTTGGGGAGCGACAGAGCGCCAGAAAGCCCGGGAGCGAGTTCCGAACGGTGTGGTACTCGGGCAGGTAGCGGCCGGCTTGGCGCATGTACCAGACGGGGGGGCGTGGCACGGGCTCGGAGCGAAGGGCGCGCAGCAATAGATCGTTCATGAGGTCCTCAGGCGGGCCGTATATCCCATGAGCTCGTCGGCAGGGACTGCGCTAAGCCTGCGCCGCTGCAAGCTCTGGAGCGTGTAAGGGGATCGAGTACAGGAAGTTGACCTGTGCTGCGCGCAACCTGACCAATCCAGTGGCATCATTTTCGCGTACCGAACGACCCCGAGGACAATCATGCGGACCTCTCTGCTCTCGATCTCTACTCTTGCCTTGAGCCTTGCAGCGCTCTCTGGCTGTGCATCCATGCTCGACAGCGATGGAGACGGTCTGAGCAACGAGGAGGAGGCCACGCTGGGCACCGACCCTGACAATGCGGACTCTGATGGTGACGGTCTCCGTGACCTGAAAGAGACTCTCCTTGGTACCGATCCATTGAACATCGACACCGATGGCGACGGCCTGACGGACCAGGAAGAGGTCAAGGACCTTGAGCTGGATCCCTTGGATCCAGACATGGACAAGGACGGCGTGCTGGATGGCACCGAGATCGCCTTCTCCAGCGACCCTCAGGACCAGTGGTCTTGGCCCTACGGCACCGAGATTTGGCCGGACTTCTCGTGGAAGGCTGAGGGGGTCACCTCAGGCGTCTGGGACGTGGACCAAGTCCTGCCCAACACGCCCTATTTGGACCAGTACGGGAACGAGGTCTTCCTGCACCAGTTCTACGGCATGGTCTTCCTCATCGACTTCTCCGCAGGCTGGTGTGGACCCTGTCGCACGGCAGCAGTCGGCGCAGAGCCCATGTTCGAGGATCTTCGCGGCGAGGGCTTCATCATCCTCCACGCCATGGTCGATGACGACAGCTACGGCGGCGGCATCACGGACGACGAGTTCCTCGCGACGTGGATGGATGACTACGATCTGGAGTTCCCCGTCATGGTGCAGAACGACGGCGGCGATGCCAGCAACGATCTCTACCAGGCTGGTGTGAGCAGCGGAGGCATTCCCTTCATGATGCTGGTCGGTCGCGACATGGTCATCGACTCGACCTACACCGGGTACTCTTCCCAGCAAGAGCAGCAGATCCACGATCGTGCTGCGGCGATGCTCTCCGAGTAGTCGAGCTCTCAGAGGTCTTGGTAGGAGGGGCGCATCCGGACATCGGGTGCGCCCTTCTCGCTCTGGCCAGGCTGCTCTTGATCCTTTCCGGCTGTTTTGCTGCACTCCTTGGCGGTGCACCGTCCTATGTGCAGATAGGGATGCCGCAGCTGGCATCTTTGGAGGCCCTGTGATTCGTTCATTCATCAAGCGCATCATCGGGCGCGACGACGCGCCTCCCGCCCCCAAGGCGGACTACCCCTTCCAGTACGACACGAAGAAGGCCACCGCGCCCAAGCCCGTGCCGGTGGCGGAGGTGCCCAAGCCGGTGCTGGTCCCCGAGCCCGTACAGGCCGCGCCTGAGCCGGCTCCCGAGCCCGAGCCCGAGGTCATCGCCGAGCCGGTTGCCGTCGCCGAGCCCGTCGTGGTCGCAGAGCCCGTCGACTACAGCGCCTGGACCGTCAAGCAGCTGCGCGCAGAGCTGGAGTCCCAGGGCGTCGAGCTGGCCTCGCGTGTGCGCAAGGCTGAGCTGGTTGAGATGATGGAGGGCTTGGCTGAGCCCACGGACGATGTTCAGGCGGGACCCGCGCTCGACCCCGTCGTCATCCAAGAGCTGCTGGACGACATGGTTCGCCCGGCGCTGCAGTCCGATGGCGGCGACATCAGCCTGATCAAGGTCGACGGCATGGACATTCATGTGCGTCTGGTCGGTGCTTGCTCGACCTGTCCCAGCTCCATCATGACCATGAAGATGGGTGTTGAGGCCTTGTTCCGCGAGGAATTCGAGGGCTTTGGAGAGCTGATTCAGGTCGATTAGGCAGCATGGCGCTACACTCCCACCATGCGCCCAACCCCCCGAACCATCCTCCCAACTGACCGCCCTGCACCGGTGTACGCCGTCTGGGAGCTCACCCTCCGCTGTGACCACGCCTGCTCCCACTGTGGGTCCAGAGCAGCGCAGGCCCGTCCAGATGAGCTCTCCTTCGACGAGATCCTGGACACCGCTGCACAGCTGATTCGGCTTGGCACGCGCGAGGTCACCTTGATCGGCGGCGAGGCCTATCTGCACCCCAACCTGGCCGACGTGGTGCGCTTCCTGGCCACTGGCGGCGTGCGGGTCACGATGCAAACCGGAGGCCGCGGCTTCACCTTGGCCATGGCCAAGGAACTCAAGGCGGCCGGCATGGCGGCCATTGGCGTGAGCGTGGATGGGCCCGCCGATGCCCACAACACCCTGCGCAACGCACCAGGCTCCCAGCAGGCTGCACTGCAAGCCCTGGACAACGCCCGGCAGGCCGGCCTGATCATCACGGCCAACTCGCAGGTCAACGAGCTCAACGCGCACCTGCTCAAAGAGACTGCTGCAGTGCTCAAGGAACATGGGGTGCGGATCTGGCGTTGCCAGATGACCGTGCCCATGGGGCGGGCAGCGGACCGGCCCGAGTGGATTCTTCGGCCCTGGCGCATGCTCCAGGTCATCGACACCCTGGCAGAGATCCAAGTTCACTACGCCGAGCAGGCCAAGGCCGCAGGTCAGAAGCCGACGGAGATCTTCAACGTCTTGATCTCCAACAACCTGGGCTACTACGGCCCGCACGAGGTCTTGCTGCGCTCGAACCCCGGCGGAAACGCACGCTGGTGGCAAGGCTGTCAAGCCGGCACCTTCACGCTGGGCATCGAGTCCGATGGCACCATCAAGGGGTGCCCCAGCCTGCCCACGGCGCCCTACGTGGGTGGCAACGTGCGGGATCTGAGCATCGATGAGATCTGGCAGAACGCGCCCGAACTGCAGTTCGTACGCTCTCGCACCACCGAGGAGCTCTGGGGCTTTTGCAAGACCTGCGAGTACGCCGAGACCTGCATGGCGGGCTGCAGCTTCACCACCCACTGCACCCTGGGCAAGCGGGGCAACAACCCCTTCTGCTACCACCGCGCCCACACCCTCAAGCAGCAAGGCAAGCGCGAGAGCATCGTTCGCGTGGAGAAGGCCGCCGGAGACCCCTACGACTTTGGCCGCTTTGAGATCCGAGAGGAGCCTTGGGTCGACCAGAGCTGAAGGGATAGATCGCGCCAAGGAGCCGCAGTCCCTTCAGCGGCCCGCTACTCCAAGCGGAACTCCAATCGCAGCACAAAGCTGGCCGGATGCTTGGTCCCTGAGCTGTCTTTGTAGGGGTAGAAGCTCCACTTGTGCGCCGCTTCCAGAGCCGCGTCCTGAAAGGCGGTCGGGCAGCTCACCACGTCCACCGAGCTCACCTTGCCCTTGGCGTCTACCTGAAAGCGCAAGCTGCAGCTGCCTTCCAAGCCGAGCTCTTTGGCTGCTGCGGGGTAGACCGGCGAGACCTGTCGGCGGGCCCGAACCTGGTTCGGCGAGACCATCTTTAGGCCTGTGCCTCCGGGCTCCAGGGAGGTCCCGGTACCGCCCAGCTTGCCCCCTGGCTTGCCCTTGTCGGGGTCTCCCCCCTCTACGCCCAGCTCGTGGCCCTCCGGGTCTCCGGCTGGACCGGTGAGATCCACCACGACCGGCTCCGGCTCGGGCTCAGTCTGGGGTTCTGGCTCCGGCTCGACCTCGGGTTCGACTTCGGGCTCGGGCTCCGGCTCCGGCTCGACTTGAGGCTCGGTCTCTGGCTCCTTCTCCTGCGCTGAGCCGTTTTCAACCCCCTTGGGTGGTGGGGGAGGCGCCATGTCCTCAAACTCGGTGAACATCAGCTCCACATGGTCCACATCCAGCACCTCTACGAGCTGCCCCCCGCTGAGGAGGGACGCGCCGCCCAAGCTCAGCAGGCCCAGAAAGGAGAGCATCGCGGCCCCCGCCTGACGCCGATGGTTTTGGGTACGGTCTCGTCGAATCGCTTGGAACACTGCAGCCTCCTGTCAGGGAGGCAACGCAGCCCAGCCCATCGCGCTTTCAGTGCGCGGCAAAAGGCCTGTTGTTCACCAAGGCAGCGCTTGGCCTTCCGCGTGCCAGAAACCACCGCTGCTATCCAAGGTCAGGGCTTCCATGCGCTCAATGAGGCCCCTGGCGGACTCAGCCGGAGTCAGATTGCCGTGCTGGCTTGTCATGTCCGTCTGCACGTAGCCGGGGTGCAGCAGAGCGACGGCGATCGCTTGAGGAGCCAGATCTCGGGCCAGGCTCACGCCAGCGGCGTTCACCGCAGCCTTGCTCATGCGGTAGCCGTACTGGCCGCCGGAGGTGTTGTCGGAGATCGATCCCATGCGCGAGGTCACGATGCCCACTTTGGAGCCGGCCTTGAGCAGAGGCAGCATGGCCTCGGTCATGCGCAGTGGTCCCAGCGCGTTGACCATGAACTGCTGCATCGCGCTCTCGTAGTCCATGTTCCCGAGGAAGGTTCGATGCATCGTCCCAGCGTTGTTGATCAGCCAATCCAAGCGCAGGCCGCCCAGAGACTCCATCAGTCCTTCGATGCTGGCTCCGTCGGTGACATCGACGCCCTCCTCAGTGCGCACATCCAGCGCACGCAGCTCCGGCGAGGCCTGGCGGCAGACGGCGATGACCTGGTCTCCGCGGGCCTGCAGCTGTTCTGCCAGGGCCAAGCCAATGCCGCGGTTTGCTCCGGTGATCAAGACGCTTGCCATGGGGGACTCCTGAGATGCGGGCCCTCTAATCGAACGGGGTTCAACATCTCTTTCGGATTGCTTTCAATCCTGTCTATACCCCAATTTTGCCCGACTTTCTTCGGATCCACTCCAGCGCCCCGGGCGCCACCCGGTTGAGTCCTTCAAGCAGCCGCGCCCGTGCGCCCAGCACCCGAATTCTGGGCCGCTCCCGGGCCGCCTCCACGATGTACGCCCCCACCTGCTCGGCGCTCATCAGCTCCAAGCCCTCGTGGTCTTCCTTGAAGGTCATGTACCCGGCGTTCACGAAGAAGGGGGTGTCCACCGCGGGGGGGCAGATCACGCTCACGTCCACGCCACTTCCCAAGAGCTCACAGCGCAGCGCCTCGGCCCAGCCGATCAGGGCGTGCTTGCTCGCGCAGTAGGCGCCGTGGCGAGGGTAGGCGCGCAGACCGGCCACCGAGCTCACCGGCAGAATCACGCCGCTCTTGGCCTTGAGCATCGCTGGAAGCACCTGCTGTGTGACCCGGTGTGCCCCCAAGAGGTTCACGTCCATCAGCTCAGCGATCTCCTCAGGCGAGGTCTCCATGGTGCCCGCGAAGTGCCCTTGGCCAGCGTTGAGGACCAGCACGTCCACCCGTCCGTAGCGTCCCAGCACGGCTGCGCAGGCTGCCTGCACCGAGACGGAGTCCGTCACATCCATGGTTAGCGCCAGATCCACATGCTCGGCGAGCGCCGCCAGGCGCTCTTGGTCCCGCCCGGTGCCCACGACCAGATCGCCATGCGCAGAAAAAGCCAAGGCCGTCTGATATCCGATACCGGAGCTTGCACCTGTAATCAGGACCACACGTTGCTCGCTCACACCGACCTCCAGTTCTGAATGTCCAGGCTGTGGTGTCGTATAGACACACACTTCGTCTACTCACCGCTGCCTGAATAAGAGAGGGCTCATGCGCCGCTTCCTCATCGCCTCCATTAGCCTGCTCGCCACCGGTGTGGCGTGCGTCCCGACCTCCGCCTGCGACGACTACGTCGACTACATGTGCGATTGCCACCCTGAGGAGGACTGCGCAGAGCTGCGCACCATCCACCAGGACGCCATCGGAGAAGAGCTCACCGACTGCACCATCGCCCTGGATGAGCAGAAGGAAGAGGACGTGACCAGTGGCAATGAGTGCGCCACGGAAGACGGGACCGATTCCGGGGCCAAATAGCTGATAGGCTTGGGACCTTCCCCGGAGCTCCCATGCTGTTTCTGCTCACCGCCCTGCTCGCTTGTGGCCCCTCCTTTAAGGACATCCAGGCCCAAGACACCATCGAGGGCTACGAGGCCTTCATCGCTGCTTCCCCCAGCAGCCCAAGCGCCTTCACCGCCAAGCTGCGCTTGGAGGAGCTGTACCTGGAGCGCGCCGAGACCGAGGGCACTCTGGAGGCCTACGACGCCTACATGGCCAAGTACGCCGACGACTCCGAGGCCAAGCTCATGGACAAGGCCAAGGAGGGTCGCGAGGCCTTCGCCTACCAGTCCGCGATCGACGCCAACACGGCCGCCGGATGGCAGGCCTACATGGACGAGTACCCCAAGGGACAAAAGAAGTACAAGCAGGAGGCCCGCCGCCGCTTGGCCGTCTTGGAGTACGTCGACAACATCGAGATCGGCCCTGCTGAGATCGAAGGCGCCAACATGGCCGAGGACCCCGATGGGCCCTTGGACGGCTTCATGATCCGCGCGGACATGAAGAACACCGGTGACAAAGACATCCGCTCTTTGAACATCGCCATTGAGTACCTGGACGCCGAAGGCAAGGTCATCGAGACTGACAAGTGGCCTTGGGTCGCGCCACAGGCTCCGGGCAACATCCCGATTGAGGAGGAGTGGAAGGTGCCCGTCAAGTCTGGCGAGGCGCGTCTCTACACCTACATGGACACTGCGCCAAACGCCCCAGGTTGGGCCAAGAAGGTGCGCTTGGTGCCCATCTCCATCACCTTCGTGAAAGAAGAAAAGTAGCTGAGCTGGGCCCTGCTGCTCGGGTTCGTACTGAGCTGCGGGCCCCCTGCGCCCACCGCCGAGACCGGTCTGCCCTGGACGGTCTGCGACCCGCTGGAGATGGGGGCCGGCCAGCTGCGCGTCAAACGGGTGGGCTGCACTGGAGAGCTGCCCTCAGGTAGCGACGGCAGGCGAGGGGACATCCTGCTCGAGAACCAGCACCTCAGCTTGGTCTTCCGGGCTTCGCCGGAGGCCTTGAGCAAGCACCGGATCGGTGGCGGGACCCTGATTGACGCCACGCCGAGCGGTGTGAGCGACCACTTGATCGAAGCCATTCCCTTGGTTCAGGGCGGCTGGATGAAGGTCGAGGAGATGGACTGGGGCCAGGATGCGGAGGGGGGATGGGTGCGGGTCGCAGGGACCTCGATGGGGGTACCGGGGCTGGACGATGTCCAAGAAGGAGAGCCGGTACAGGTCACTTGGCGGCTGGCCGTTGACAGCCGGACGGTGAGCTTTGAGGGCGCCTCGCAGCTCTATGTGCACCCTGGCCGCGACCACGTTCTGGTCGACACAGGCTTCTATCGTTCGGGGCAGGCGCTGCTGAGCGACGCCGAAGGGATTCAGGACTTGGGTGGGGCGGTCATACTCGAGGATCTAAGCAAGATAGTGGTCGGTGATTGGGACCCCGCGCAGCAGGAGCTGTACACCCAAGCCAGCGCCGGTGTCTGTGAGGACGGCGGCTTGGTGCAGGCCTTGGATGCCCAGGGCCGGGTCGTGGCTTGGATGCCGCCGAGCTGGGAGACGATGCTGCCGGAGTCGGCACGCACTCTGCGCTGTGCTGCCAGGCGTGAGATCTGGGGCCCAGAGCAGCCCATCGGCAGCGAGAGCTTGGAGCCCGGGGTCTTCGGCACTTGGATTCCCATCTGGGATGGACCCGAGGCCTTTGTGGTCCAAGGCCCTCTGGGAGAGCAGGTAGTGGGGCCGGATCAGAGCCTGAGCCTCCCCCCTGGAGAACATGCCCTACGCCTGGAGGCCGGTCCCGAGTGGAACGCGCTCGAGCTTGACCTCGTCGTCAAGGCCAGTGTGATTCACTTCTCTGAGCTGGACTGGACGGCTCGCGTGGAGCCGGGTGATTGGCGCCAAGCTGACTTCTTCCGCTCCCCGTGGCCTTCGGTTGGCAGTCGTCTCGAGCCTCTGGACGATGCTCAGCTGGCTGCTGCCCGGGGCATCACCTACGCCGTGCAGAGCGCCCCGGAGCAGGTGGGCCGGCCCTACACAACCGGGTGGGTGGCCGAGCGCATTCGGCTGCGGGCGGGCTCCATCGCGCAGAGCGATTCTGGGGTGGTGTGGAGCGTGGGTTGGAGTCGGAACACCCAAGCTGGATTCGGAACGGCGGACTCCCAGGCCCTCGACACCTTGGACCTGTTGGCGATGGCGATGGCAACGCCGGCGGCTGGGCGCTTGGGCATCGTGGATCTGGACTGGGTAGCGCAAGCGGGGCCGGCCTGGGCATGGAGCCCCGCGCCGACGGCGATCCGAGTGGAGGGAGCGGAGGATCTGCCTGCGCTTCTCAGCCTTCTGGACCAGGGTGAGCGCCTGAGCTTGGTGGGTCCCCTGACATGGCTGGAGGTGCCTGATGCCGAGCTGCCCTCTGCCGCTCACTTTGAGAGAGCGCTCTTCAATGGGCGCAGCGTAGCCAGCTCCGGGCCTTGGCTGAGCGTGCATCCGGCGGAGCATTGGGTTGAGGGCGGTGCGGTCGTGGACCTGGATTGTCAGGGTGCCGAGACGATGGAGTTGCACACGGAGAGTGGCAGCGAGGTGTTGTCTTGCGGCCCCCAGCAAGCGGTCGTGCGGGGTCCATGGGTGCTGCTGGTGGTCCCTGGTCAAGACTGGGCGATTCACTCGCCGGTCTGGATCTGAGAGGGCCGCCTCTGGTAGAAGACTGCGTCCGGTGTGGGGCCCGAGACGCAGGAGTATCCAATGAAGAAGGTCGTTATCGCCGGTGTCGGTGTCCTCGCGCTCGCCTTTGTGGGCTTTCTGGGCGCAGCCGCCATGCAGCCCAATGTCATCACCGTTGAGCGCACCCTGCTCATCGATGCGCAGCCCCAGGACATCTGGGTGCATGTGGCGGACTACAACAACTTCGTGGACTGGAGCCCCTGGACTCCGATGGATCCCGCCGCCACCCGGGAGATCTCCACGCCCGCCTACGGCATTGGCTCCACCTACGCCTGGTCGGGCAACGACGAGGTGGGCACCGGCTCGATGAAGACCATCACCTACGAGGAGCCCACCAAGATGGAGCAGGAGCTTGTATTCACCGCTCCTTGGGAGAGCAGCAGCACAGTGTTCTACGAGCTCACGGAGGTGGATGGCGGCACGAGCGTGCGCTGGGGCTTTGAGGAGCATCCCAACTTCCAGATGAAGATGGCCACGCTCTTCATGGACATGGACGAGATGCTGGGCGGTCAGTACGAGCAGGGCTTGGCCAACTTGGCCGAGAAGGCCCAGGCCACGGCCGCCAAGCGCATCGCAGATGAGAAGCAGGCTGCCGAGCTGGCCGCCAAGGCCGAGGCCGCCGCGTTGATTCCCGAGGAATAGTCGGAAGCCGCTAGGCGAGGCGAAACACGTCGATGAGGCTGACCTGGTCGAAGCTAAAGCCCTGATCATCTCGCCCTTTGGAGAAGGCCTCTCGCACGCCCGGCTGGTCGATCTTCTTGGCGCTGATGTCGTTGAAGGACATCGATGAGAAGCGCGTGAGCAGCTGCTCGAAGCTCTCGTAGCGGATGTGCTGCAGGCACGCGTACTGGGCGTGTGAGGCGAAGAGCCCTCGCGCTGCGCGGTCCAGCGCTTGCTGTGCGGCGCCCCGGACCTGGGTCTCGTCGTGAAAGGGCAGCATCAGCGCGGTGTGACTGCCCTGAATGCTGGGCTCCAGGACGAAGACAAAGCCGCCTGGACGAGTCACGCGGGCGGCCTCTGCCAGGGCCTTGTCCATGCTGTCCATCGGGACGTGGTGCAGGGAGCGAAACAGAAACACGCCGTCCACCGATTCATCGGCCTGGGTGAGCGCCTCTGCGCGGCCCTCGCTCAGCTGCACCCCTGGGAAGGCCGGGCTCTCTCGGTTTCGCTCGGCCTGAACAGGGTCCGGTTCAAGCCCCAAGACATCAGCACCACTCTCTGCGAGCAGACGCGCGTTGTGGCCGGGGCCGCAGCCCAGGTCAAGGACGTGCAGCCCTTGGACTTGAAGGAGGGTGCTGACGACCTGGATGTCGCTCATCTCGCCGAGGTGCTTGCGCATGTTGCTCCGTCGAAGGTCTGATTCTGTTGCCCTATTGGAGGGCGCCGGACACGCCGCAGCGCTCTCTGGCCGCCAGGCAGCCCTCTGAGCCAGGGGCCAGGTCCCGGCAGCTCTTCGGCCGATCTGCATAGACCCCGCATCGGTAGGGTGCCTGCTGTCCCGTCAGGGCCACGCAGTAGCCCCCCGGGCGCGGAAGCTGGGGACCAAAGCCGTGGTCCACGACGTCGGGCCGGGCCAGGAGAGGGGAGTCCGGCTCCAGGTCCACCACGTCAAAGCCTTGCCGACAGCAGGCACCACAGTCCCCGCAGTCCGCCTCTGTGAGCACCGGCTCCCAGGCTGCGCAGCCGTGTTCAGGCGTGGGCGCATCGGCCACCAAGCATCGTCTGCTCTGTCCCCATGCACACCCGCTGCAAGGCCGAGGCGCGCGGGTGGGAGGCAGCCCCAAAGGGTGCCTGGGCAGGCTCTGCGACCACAGGTTTCCGGGGATGTGGCGAACCGTGTCTGCCAGCGCCGCTGTTGCGCTCAGGGCTTGGGTCAGGATCTGAGCCCACTGGCCTTCTCTCGCGCGCTTTAGACCGGCCCTGGCCAGGACTGCCGCTTGCCCGTCCCCCAAACAAGGCCAGACCGGCAAGGCCAAGTAGTAGGGGCGATGATCGGTGGTCGGAGAGAGCGCCAGGCGCAGCCCGTATGGGGCCAGCAGTGCCGCTTGCAGACGGTGGCAGGCGTATTCGGCCAACAGATCCGAGTCGTCGATGTTCTCCATGCCGAAGTCAGGCTTGCTCAGGTTCTCCGGGCCCTGCACCAGGGCGTGGCAGATCTCATGGAGGATCATCTGCGCCAAGCAGTCGTCGGGATCGAAGTCCTGCGCCGTAGAGATGCGCAAGGTGTCCACACCATCAAAGCTGGCGAAGACCTCGCTGGAGCGCTCGACCTTCCAGCCGATTCGCTGCGCTGCGCTGAGCCAGATCAGATCTGCGGGGTCTTGGTAGGGCAGGCGCACGGCGGCCCTGTATCCTGCGCCCATGATTCTGTTCATGCTGGCCTGCGCCACCACCCCGACTTCTCCCACAACGACACCAGACCCAGATGCGAGGGTCCGGGCCTATGCCCAGGACGTGTCGCGCATCTGTGCGGAGCGTGAGCCCGAGATTCTCGCTGCGGCCCAAGCGAGCTGCGAAGGGCCCTCCAGGGGAGCTCAGATGGCGGCTCAGGCGGTCGCGGATTGGTACGCCGCCGCCTACCCCCTCAAGCCTGAAGAGGTGGGCCCACGTGCGAAGGTCCCGGTGGTCTGTGAGCCGGAGCCACCGAGCGGTCTGGGTGCGATGTCTCCCACGGTGGAGCCGGAGTTTGCTTCGGACCCCAAGCTGGCCGCGATCGGCCAAGCGGCCTTGCGCTCCGAGGAGGCCCGCCAAAACTACGATGCTCAACCCGATGAGCAGACCAGGCGGTCCTGGACCGAGGCCCTGGGCTCTCTGCAGCAGCTCTGCGTGGACTTCCCAACAGGCGAAGACAAAGGGTAGTATTCCCGGGCTGACCCCGGAGATTTTGAATGACCCCTCGCCTTGCCTTGCTCGCCCTCTTTGGGACCCTTGCCCTCACTGGCTGCGACAAAGACACCGAAGTGACCGACGACACCCAGGACAGCAGCACCGCAGCCCCGACCTGGTCCGAGATGAGCGGCGCGGAGAAGAGCGCCTACATGGCCACGGATGTCTCCCCGCAGATGGCGGCGATCTTTCAGGCCTACGACGCCGAGGCCTACGCTGACTTCAGCTGTGACACCTGTCACACCGACGGCGGGACAGACTTCAGCATGCCCTCCGAGGATCTGGCCGGCTACTGGGAAGAGGGTGCGTTTCCTGGCCCCGACACCACCGATCCGGGCGCCTTGTTCATGCACGAGGAAGTGCTGCCCTTGATGACGGAGCTGTTGGACGCGGAGAGCCTCCCCTGCCTGACCTGCCACGTCGAGTAGAGGGGCCTAGGGATTGTCCCTCAATAGACGACGCGTTTCGACCTTCCCGGGGTCCGGCCTTTCGGACAAGCTCCTATGGGAGAGAGAAGACGAAGTCGCATCGCGCCTGGGTGGGGTCCTCGCCCGCATACAGCCCCTCGTCGATGTGCAGCAACTCACCCTGTGTGCGCCACCTGGGCCAGGTCTCCCCAACCCCAGGATCCTCACCCGCCGCCAGCGCCGCCCAAGAGAGCCCCATGAAGGCCTCGACTTCTAGGTCGGCTTGGTCCGGCGTGAAGCCGCTCAGCTCGCTGAGCAGGTCCAGGGTCTGGAAGACATAGGGCAGCTCCAAGCCGTGGTAGGCGCCCCTGGCGGCAGAGACCCCCGCCGGCCGATGGGAGAAGCGGTAGCGGTACACCGGGGCGTTCTGGGACTCGGAGGCGGCGTCGGCCATAAAGCGGGCAGGGCAGGTGAACTGCAGATCGGTGCTCACAGCCACCCAGGCCCAGCGGGGGCTGCTGTAGTCCTCCAGCGGCCAGAGGGTCTGGGCCTCCTCGACGCGGTCGCCAAAGGCCAGGCGCATCAAGGCCGAAAGCTGGGTCTCGCTGAGCTCCAGGGTGTACAGGGCGGTCTCCTCGCTGTTGCTGCCAAAGACCACGGGGATGTCCAAGGTGCGGCCCTCTGCCCAGGCTGCCACGGGGTCCGAGTCCAGGATCTCCCCATCGGCCACAGGCCAGAAGGTGTTGCCCGTGAGCACGCCAGGGATGTCGCTCTCTTGGGCGCTCAGGGCCACCAGCTCCACCAGTGTGGCCTGCTGCAAGCAAGCCAAGGTGTCCTGGGCGCCCTCACAGGCCAAAGCCTCCAGGTGCTGCTGGGCATGATCGGCGCCCTCCTGTGGGCTCAGGGTCGGGCAGGGGCCGCTCTGCATCAGAGCGGAAGTGAACAGGCCCTCGCTGGCGGGCGCGCTCATCATCACGCAGGTGTTTACGGCCCCAGCACTCTCGCCAAAGAGTAGGACCTGATTGGGATCTCCGCCGAAACCCTGGATGTTGTCCTGCACCCACTGGAGACCCAAGTGCAGGTCCTGAATGCCAGCGTTGGCCGGGTGAGGGGAGCCCTCCAGAGCCAGAAAGCCCAGGATGCCGAGGCGGTATTGCAGAGTCACCACCACAGAGCCGGTGCGCGTGGCCAGCTCTTGGCCCTCAAAGAGGGGGTAGTCCTCCCCGTAGCTTGCGCCACCCTGGGTGTGCCCGCCGCCGTGCACGTAGACCAGCACAGGGCGATCTGCGGGGCCCCCAGGCTCAGCGGAGGTGAAGACGTTGAGCTGCAGGCAGTCCTCCTCGCCGACCATGTCCTGGCCGTCGAGCTGGGGACAGAGGGGGCCAAAGTCCAAGGCCTCCTGAAGGGTGGGCGCGCACTCGGCCGGCTCTGGAGGGGCGAAGCGCAGCGCTCCAACGGGCGCCTTGGCGAAAGGAATGCCTTGAAAGCTCCAGCCTAGGTCCCGGGCGCGTCCCTGAAAGACGCCGCTGCTGGTACGCACCATCCCGGGCTCCAAGTTCAGCTCCGGACCACAAGGCGTCACGAGCTCTGCGGTGTCCAAGGGCTGCGACTCTCCGAGTGATCCAGTGCACGCCATGAGCAACCAAAACATCGCTGACCTCGTTTCTGAGTAGACCCCCATCAGACCTCAGTTCGAAAATCAAAGTGCAACGACATACCCCCTGGGGGTATAGTTCAAATACCCCCCAGGGGTATGGAGTCCGCCATGAAAGACCCGGCCAAGAAGAAGAAGCTGCTCGCGCGCCTACGCCGTCTGGAAGGTCAGCTCGCTGCGGTCGCACGCATGGTGGAAGAAGATCGGCATTGCCCCGAGGTTCTCGTCCAGATCGCGGCCATCAAAGGGGGCATGGGCCGGGTGGGCCAGCTGCTCTTGGAGGAGCACGTGCGCACCTGCGTGGCGGACGCCCTTCAGTCAGGCGACGCCGATGAGAGGGACGCCACCCTTACCGAGTTGACGGATCTGATGGGCCGCTTTGGAGGTGCCAAGTGATCCTGGAGTACCTCAGCAATGTGTGGAACATCTGCTTGGAGCTGGCCCCTTGGCTGCTGGTTGGCGCCGCCCTCTCCGGTCTGCTCCATGGCTTCCTGCCCAAGGGCTTTGTGCGCCGGCACCTCTCCGGTCGCATGGGCGTGCTCAAGGCGGTCGCCTTGGGTGTGCCGCTGCCTCTCTGCAGCTGCGGCGTGATTCCGGCAGGCTTGGGTCTAAAGAAGGACGGCGCCAGCGACGGCGCTGCGGTGGGTTTCCTCATCGCCACGCCCCAGACCGGGGTGGACTCCATGCTGGTCTCCGCCAGCTTCTTGGGCTGGCCCTTCGCGCTCTTCAAGGTCGCCGCGGCGGCCATCACGGGCATCGTGGGCGGCCTGCTCACCGACCGGGGGCTTCCCGAACAGCAGGTCCTTCCGCAAGAAGACCAAGGCCCAAAGCCAACCTTTAAGCAGATGTTTGAGCACAGCCTGGAGATGATTCAGAACATTTGGGGCTGGCTGAGCATCGGTGTGCTGGCCTCGGCTGCGCTCACCACTTTCCTGCCCCCCGACGCGCTCACCGGGCTCTCAGCCGGGGGAGGCTTGATCGCCATGGGCGTGGCCCTGCTCATCTCCCTGCCGCTCTACGTCTGCGCCACGGCCTCCGTGCCCATCGCCGCGGCTCTGGTCGCCGCTGGAATGCCCACCGGTGCAGCATTGGTCTTCCTGATGGCTGGTCCGGCGACGAACATCGCCACCTTGGGTGCCGTGTACCGGGCCCTTGGGAAGACCCCCTTGGTCATCTACCTGAGCACCATCATCGTCGGCTCCATGCTCTTTGGTCTGCTCTTCGATGACCTGATTCCCATTCAAGCGGTGGTGCAGAATGCCCACGAGCACGCCGGTCCGGTCTCCATCGCCAGCGCTGTCCTGCTCATCGGCATGGTGGCGTGGTTCGCCGCGGCCGATGCTCGGTTGGGCATCGCCCGGCTCAGTCAGAAGCTGGCTGGAGCCGCCGTCACCACATCCTTGGAGCTCAACGTCCAAGGCATGACCTGTGGCGGCTGCGCCCGCAAAGTCGAAGGCCGCCTGATGGCGGTGGACGGCGTGGACAGCGTGCAGGTCGATCAGCCCGGTGGGCGGGTCACGGTGCACGGCATCGTCGAGCCACTGCTCGCCATCCAGGTGGTGGAAGAAGCAGGCTTCTCCGCACAGATTCGTCCCCCGGGCCTGTCTCTTCATGTGGACGGGATGACCTGTGGGGGATGCGCCCGCAAGGTCGAGGCCAAGCTGCGCGCCCTAGACGATGTGCAAGGCGTAGAGGTGGACCTGGACGGCGGCATTGTGCATGTCATCGGTCCCGTCAGCATGGATCAGGTCACGGTCACCGTGAGCGAAGCCGGCTTCACCCCCGGCGCCGAGCTTTGAAGGGCACAGAGCTCGGCATCTGGGCCTGTGTAGACCGTCTACTGCAGCCAGCTCTGGATCGCCTCGTCCGTGATCTTGTTCGGGTGTCCGCGCCAGACCACCTTGCCGCCCTGGATGACCACCGCCGCGGGGATGCCAGCGACCGCGTAGGCTTCTGAGACGCGGCCGTTTTCCTTGCCGATCACAAAGCCGATGTCTTGGTCCGCGAGCATCGCCTTGGCGCTCTCCTCGGTGCTGGACTTGCTCACCCGGGTCAGGCCGACGACCTGTAGGCCTTGGTCCTTGTAGCGCTGCCACTGCAGGTTGGTCTTGGGCATCTCTCGTCGGCAGTGGGGGCACCACTGCTCCCAGAACACGATGAGCGTCGCCTGCGCGTTGGGGTCGTACTGACCCTGCCACCACTCCACGTCGTCTAGCGCCACCGCTTCGATGCCCAGGACCTCCAGCTCCCGGGCCTGACGCATCGCCCCGCGTGCCGCCTGGGTCTGTCCATACTCACTGAGCACGATGGCGAACATGGCCTTGGCGGTCAGAGCGTCGCCCTTGGCCAAGGCCTCGTTGGCTTGAACGAGCATGGCCGAGGCCTCGATCTCTTGAGCTGCGGTGGGCTGGCTGGGGGCCTGGGCCACGGTGGTCTCGCACTCGGCCAGGTTGGCTTGGCTGCTCGCCAAGGCCATGGCCAGCTGTGCGTTCTCGGCCATCAGCTCGTCGGCTTGGCGAGGGGTAAGGCAAGCGAGGGCGAGCAGCAGCATGGGGTCTCCGATTCAGTGGGCGAGGGAAGCGAGGGGATCACTTCAGCCATAGCGCGAAGGCCTCTTCGCTGAGTCGGCCGGGGTGTCCACGCCAGACCACTTTGCCGTCTTGAACGACCGCCGCGGCGGGGATTCCCTGGACCCCGAAGGCCGCGGAGACCTGGCCGCCCCGGTCTCGGCCGATGATGTAGCCGAGTTCATTCTCAGCCATGAACTCCTTGGCGCCCTCCTCGGTGGCCGACGTCACCCGCGTCAGGCCGACGACCTGCAGGCCTTGGTCCTTGTACTTCTTCCAGGTCTCGTTCATCTGGAGCACCTCGCGGCGGCAGTGCGGGCACCAGACCTCCCAGAAGATGAAGAGGGTGGCGTTGGCCTGGGGGTCGTATTGCCCCTGCC
>OJIV01000302.1_pt1 | contig 21529 bp, 19 predicted proteins | sample 1595861 | NCBI WGS metagenome assembly OJIV01 (sample SAMN05416883, study PRJEB24817) | seawater metagenome | isolation source: Sea water | place: Canada:Atlantic | collected 2013-11
GTCTCGGGGGTCAGGTAGCCAAGCGCGGCCAAGGCGGCCTGGGTGTCGGGATCCAAGTCCGTGGGGGGCGCTGGCCGCTCTCCCTCCCCCAAGATCGCCAGGAACTCAGCGATGCGCTCGGGCTGGTCCAGTGGGGTCTGCTGCCACGGGTCGAGCACCACGTCGAAGAGCTGTGGCTGGCCCAGGACGGAGAGCTTGTGGGAGCCCTGCACCAGGGCGCGATGGGGCTGCCAGCCGAAGCGTTGGGTGAGCTGCCAAGACTCCAGGATGAGGGGCCGGGGATTTCCAGGCTGGATCGCGCCGTCCAGTCCGCTGGGCACGGGCAGGCCCAGCAGGGAGAGCAGGGTGGGCAGCACGTCGGCCAGGCCCACGGCTTGGTCCACCTGGGCGATGGGAACGCCTGGGCCGCTCAGGATCCACGGCACCCGCATCTGCGCCTCGTCGACCAGCAAGCCGTGCTCGGGTTCCTGAGACTCGCTCAGACCCTCGCCGTGGTCCCCGACGATCACCCAGAGGGTCTCCCGGGCCCGGGCATCCATGGCGCTCTGCAGCTGCCCGACGGCCACGTCGAGCCGGCCAAGCTCGGCGTTGTACCCATCTTTGTAGGGCAGGTGGGCATCGTAGAGGTGTACCCAGAGCAGCACGGGTTCGGGGTGCTGATCCAAGAGCTCAATGGCGCCGGCGACGACCTGTGTGGCCGGCCGCTCCCGTCGCCAGGGGTTGCCGCTGGAGAAGGGCAAGCGGGCGTCCACCATGACAAAACCCTGGGCCAAGCCCCAGCGCGGGTGGGTGACGAAGGCGGCGATGGAGGCGATGGGGGTCCAGCCTTGGGAGGCCAGGATCTCGCCCATCAGGTTCAGCTCGGGGGCCACGACCCGATCGCCGTTGGCCTGCACGCCGTGGGCGCTGGGCTCCAATCCGCTCATCAGGGTGGTGTGCGCCGGCAAGGTCAACGGGGTCGGACTGTAGGCCCGGTCAAAGCGCGTTCCGGACTGGGCCAGCGCGCTCAGGTTCGGGGTTGGGACCGGGCCACCATAGGCGCCCAGACGGTCGGGGCGGGTGGTGTCCAAGGTGACCAGCACGACATCGGGCTTGGGGGGCTCCGGGGTGCAGGCCATGCTTGCCACGAGCAGCAACGCGGCGCTCACAGCTGCTCCAGGCTGCGCAGAGGGGAGGTGTTCACCAGGGCCCAGCGTCTCTCCCACAGCGCCGCTTCTCCGTCCTGTAGGTGCTCGTGGAGGTACCAAGCGCTGGCGTAGAGCTCGGCGTCCACAAATCCCGCGTCCAGGCCGGCTTGCAGGAGCTCTTGGGCGCGCTCCAGCTCCCCTTGGTCCACGGCGATGCGAATGAGCACGGGCCGCAGGCGTGGGTGATGGGGCGCCAAGAGGGGTTTGCGCTTCATCGCCATGGCGGCACCAGCGCTCCAACCTGAGCGGCGTCTGGCCTCGGCCAGGATGGCCATGGCGCGCACGTCGTCTCGGGCACCGGAGAGGGCCTCTTTGGCGTAGGCTTCGGCGGCAGCCAAGTTGCCCAGATCCATCTCCAGCTGGGCGTTGATCAGGTGAACGCCAGTGCGGTCCAAGGCCTCTTTGGACAGCATGACCAGCTCAAGATCGACGGTCTCCACCTGACCCAGGTCCATGGCGCGAGCGGCCCGCATCAGGGGCATGGCCTCGGACTCCTCAGCCACTGTCTCGGCGTCTTGGGCTTGGCCTGCACGGGAGAGGGTCAGCCAGAGCAAACCGGCCTGGCCCGCTTTGGTCTCAGGACTCCGGGCTCGACTCTCCATGAGCCACTCGGCGGCCCGATGCCATTGCTGGTGGTAGGCGTAGCAGGTGGCCAGGCGCGGGGTGAGCAGCCCCGTCTGTTTGGCTGTGAGGTGGGGGAGCTGAGCCTCTCCCTCAGTGCAGCGCCCCATGCCCACCAGCGCTTGGCTGTGCTGAAAGACCTGCAAGGGACTGGGTTCTTCGGTCGAGGCCAATATCTCCTCGGCTTGAACGAAGCGGCCCATCTTCAACAGCATGCCCGCGCGCTTGGTCTTGCCGTTGCCGGAGTCCGCGCTGATCTTGGCCTTGCCAGGACCCGCTGGGTTGCGCGGGCCCGGGGCCGCAGCGAGGAGGAGAGCGAGCAGGAGCATTTGGGCCATGATCAGCAGCAGGGTGGGTGAGGCCGACGTCGGGGCACCGCGTGGCTTGAGCCACCGCCCAACGCGGGTGTTCAATCCACCAGGGGGTTGCCGTCAGCGTCGGTGAACTTTCCGGTCACGATCTGGATGATGTCCCAGATCTGCCAGAGCCCGCAGCCGCCCATGGTGACCAGCTGCAGCAGGCCGGTGAGGATGTGGCCGGTGTAGAGGCGGTGGATGCCCGCAATGCCAAAGGCCATCGGGGCGCCAGCCAGGATCAGGGTCATCTGCTTGGCCTTGCCCTGTCCCGAGGGAGCAGCATTCGGGGCCGTCGCGGGGGCCTTGGGCTCAGCAGCAGCCTTTGCCAACTCTTCCTGGGCCTCCTGGATGTTGTCGTTCATCATCCCGGCGTCTTCGCCCAGCTCCTTGGCCTTCTCGTAGTGCGCGATGGCCTGCTCGAAGTTGCCCAGGAAGAACTGGCAGGCGCCGATCTGGCCTTCAGCGGTGCCTCGCTTCTCAGGGTGCTCGGCGGCGATGGCGGCATAGGCCTGCATGCAGTCTTGGTGGCGGCCCTCCAGCATCAAGCGGGCGGCGGCGTTGATCTTGTCGTCGATGGGGCTGGTGGACAGGCCGGCCAGGAGCTTGTCCTGAAGGGCGCGCGCCTCTTCCAGGGACAGGCCATCTGGGCCGATGAAGGTGCTGTGAGAATCGGACATTGGGGGCTCCTTTGGCGTGAAGGGTACACCCTGGGCTAGGCCTTGGACGGCAACACGACCGGGCAGGCCTTGTGCCGCTCGGTGCCGGCAGGGTCCTCTCCGCGCAGCAGGGCCTCCATTGCGCGCCCACACAGGCCGTCTACTCGGGTGTTCCCAGGCTCCCCGGCGTGCCCCTTGACCCAGGTCCAGACCACCTTGTGCCGGGTCAGGGCCCGGTCCAACTCGGCGACCAGGTCCTGGTTCTTCACCGGTTCGCCGTCCCGCTTGCGCCAGCCGTTCTGCTTCCAAGCGTGGGCCCACTTGGTGGCCACGTTCCGCACGTAGGTGCTGTCTACCCGCAGCTCGACGTGGGTGGGCCGCTGCAGGGCGTCCAAGCCCTGAATGACCGCCATCATCTCCATGCGGTTGTTGGTGGTCTCTCGGGTGCCACCCCAGAGCTCCAAGGTCGCGCCGCTGGCTGCGTGCACGATCATCGTGCCCCAGCCGCCCACACCCGCCGCTTGGCGACAACCGCCGTCGGTCCAGATCCACACCTGGGTGTCCGCCAGCTTGGGCACCTCGCCCAGAGGCGCGGCCTCCTTCTCGGTGCCCGGAGGAGGAGCGGCGGCCATCGCGGCCTCTTTGACGGACTTGTAGTCTGGCTCGCTTCTCTCAATGTCGGCACAGACCAAGTCCAGAGCGCTGCTGTCCCGCTTGTGCTCCAGGGCCTCGATCAGGCGACGACTGGCCTCGGATTTCTTGACCTTGTCCCCGGCGACGATGCGGTGAACCAGGGCGTGGAAGGCGTCGTTTCGAGCCAGCACCAGGGTCTGTCCAGGGGGCAGCTTGGGCACCGCCGCGATCAAGGCCTCGCACATCATCGCCCAGGAGCTGGCGCCTGCGCGGCCCCCGGATCCCTCGGCGACCACCTTTCCACCGACGTGCAGCGCGAAGGCCCAGCCCCCTTTGCCGGAGCCCGCCAACACCAGACGCTTCACTTGCGTCCCAGCGTGCCGTCTTGAGCCACCTGAACGCCCGTGGCCGGGAAGTCCTCTTTGGAGAGCTTGCGAATCAGGTCCACGGCCTTGTTGTCGGCGTCGGGCTCAGGCACCCCTTCGCCCATCTGCTTGGTGGGCAGGATCTGACCGGAGACGAACTTGCCTTGGGCGTCCAGAGTGACGTCCAGGATCAGGCCCACCCCCAAGTAGCCGCTCAGGTTGAAGCGCCCGTAGGTGGCGAAGTTGCCCAGGCTGTAGGCGATGAGGCGGTCCTTGTAGATCTCCATCGCGCGGGGGACGTGGGGGCCGTGTCCCAGGACCAGGTCAGCGCCAGCGTCGACCACGACATGGGTGAACTCCCGCAGGTGGCCGCGGTCCTCGCCGTAGAACTTCTCAGTGCCGTAGGGCACGTGCAGGGCCTTGGAGCCCTCGGCCCCGCCGTGAAAGCTCACGATGACCAGATCGTGGGTCATGTCCACAGCGCGGACCAGCTCTGCGGCCGCCTCGTGGTCGTTGACGTAGTGCCCAGACTTGCTGGTGTGAAAACCCAGCATGGCGATGCGCAAGCCATTGGACTCCACGCTGGCCACGGTGCCCGGACGGCCGCTGTAGGCGATGCCCAGACCGTCCAAGGTCTTCTCCGTCTCCACCCGGCAAAAGTCCCCAAAGTCGCTGGCATGGTTGTTGGCCGTGCTGGCCAGATCCACCCCCCACTGGGCCAGGTAGTCGCCATAGCGGGTGGGGCTGCGGAAGGCGTAGCAGTTGCTGCCCGAGCCGCACTTGGTGGTCTTGCCGCCATCACAGAGCGGCCCCTCCAGGTTGATGAAGGTCAGGTCGGCATCTTGGAGCAGCGGTCCCACTGCATCCAGCAGGTTGGCCCCATCGTTTGGAGGCAGCTTTCCGGCGGGAAAGTCCGTGCCCAGCATCACATCGCCCACTGCGCGCAGACGCACGGTCGTGCCTTCTGCCACGCCTGCTCCCAGAGTGGTAGGGGCGCCCTTGGCTGCCTTGGCCACCATGGCCTCGGTCGCGAGGTGACCCTGGGCTGTGGGCAGGTATTGATCCACCTGTTTGTGGTCTGGATCCAGGGTCTTGACCTGATTCCAAGCCTCCACTGTTCCGGCCCAATCCGCCAGCAGCCAGTTCGCCCAACCCAGCTCCCAGTGGCAGTCCACCCGGGTTGCATCGGCCGCAACACAGGCACTCAGCTCCGTCTTGGCCTTCTCCGCTTCCTTGGCCTGGAGCGCCGCCACGCCGGCCTGGTAGTGGGCCTCGGGGTCTTGGGCCTGGGTCTCTGCGGGGGCAGTCAGGCAGGCGAGGAGGGAGAGGAACATGAGCTATCCGGCAGGGTTGGCGGGCTCTTTAACACGCAGAGTGTAGAGCACCGTCCCTGCGCAGTTTCCCGCCACCGAGGCCAGGTCATCTCGCTTTGTCTTGACCCCCACGCGCATTGGTGGGAGGACTAGTTCAGGTTGAAGAATCTTAGTTTGATTGGGAGTTGTTTGAATGTCTGATATCGAAACCCTTCGTACGGCGCGTTCCGATGCCCAGAGCCATCCGCAAGCGGTTGCCGATACTCTGAGTGACCCGTTGGCAGGCCAGAGTCTGCGGGATCCATTGCAAGCTGCGGGCGGTAGCGCATTCCCTGAGCGGGCAGCGGGAATCGCGTCCCAGGCGACTGCCGGATCCGGCAGCGCTTTGCCCATGTTGGGCCAGATCCAGTCGTCGTTTGGCAAGCACGATGTCTCCGGCGTTCGGGCGCACCAGGGCGCGGGCGCAGACGCCGCAAACCGACAGATGGGCTCCCGCGCTTTCGCCACAGGCAGTGATGTGGTGCTTGGCAACTCGGGCAGTGATCTGCACACGGTGGCCCACGAAGCTGCCCACGTCGTTCAGCAACGCGGTGGTGTTCAGCTTGCCGGGGGGCTGGGACAGGCTGGGGATGCTTACGAGAAACACGCCGATCAGGTCGCCGATGCGGTCGTCGCCGGACGAAGCGCCGAGGGACTGCTGGATGCGGCGCCCAGCGGTGGGAGCAGCGCCGGTGGTATCCAGATGGCCAGTGACTACAGCGGCCTGCTGCCCGACCACGACGCGCTAGGTGGGGAGTACGACTACGATGGCGGCAAGAAGAAGGACTTTACCTACCACCACATCGTGCCGGAGAACCGCCTCAAGGCTGCGGCCGCCCGCATCATTCTCATTCAGGCAGACTCCGGGGACGAGGAGCTGACCCAGGCTGCCGAGGGGCTCGAGGCAAACGCGGCCGCCAAGCGCGAGGAGACCCGCTCCATCAACTTGGCTCATGCCATCGAGAAGGGGGTCCTCGGGGCCTACCCTGAGCTCGGTGGTGCGGCGCCGTCCGCCTCCGAATTGCTTCCGTTGATTCGGGGGAACGCGGGATTGGACGGGCTCTACGATGCGGTGCGTGGCTTGATGGATCCGCGAATCAAGCGCGTCATGGGGGAGCGCAAGAGGGTGTTGATGCGTGATCTACCGAAGCTGCGGGGACTGGAGGACATCGCCGCCGATGACCTTGGGCTTGTGGCTCTGATTCAAGCCAGCAGGTTGGATCAGTACGGCACGCCCTTGATTACGGCCCAGCAGGTGGCGACCGCAGTCGCCGAGTCCAAGAACCGCAAGGGCCTTAAGAAGGGCACCTTCAATGGGAAGATCAAGGCCATCGTTGACGGCAAAGACTACGACTGGTTTCTTGCCAACAATGCCTCTTGCATCAGCGAGGCCAACGCGGGCGTAAATGGGTCCCTGAAGAACGCAGTCCGTGACAAGGGCTTGGCGAGCGAGGCGCACGGCTTCAAGCACGCCGTGCAGTGGAATCCGGGCAACATCCAGCGCGGTCCCAAGGGGGACACCCGAATCCAGGGCGCCGGGAAGACTGGTTTTGACGCCTTGTTGGACGATGGAGGTGCGGGCTTTGAGACGGCGGCCGTGAACTTGGTCGACAGCGGGCAGTTTGCCCTACTCCAGCAGCTCAACGTGGCTGTGGAGGGGGTGCTGGCCCTGGCTGTCGATGCTGGTGGTGCTGTGGATGCCGCCAAGCGGGTCATCACCTTGAGCCGCCAGATTCAGGACTTTGGCGCCAAAGGTTTTGATGCCTCGGAGTGGGAAGAGCAGACCGTCGATGAGAAGAAGGTCATGCGCATCAAGCGTGATGAAGAACGCATCGCGGCGGCCAACCTCCCCGAGTGAGCGCAGCTGGCCTGCCTTCCAACAACCATGCAGGCTTGCTGGTGTTTGGAGGCAGACCTGCCGCTGGAGCTTTGGGTCGGTGTGACTAGTCGGTCGCTCCACAGATCCAGCGCTGCAGGCTCACCCCGTGCCCGTCCATCTTCTCGCTCGAGAGCACCTGGAATCCGGCCTGCACCAGGCGCTCTTCCAGCTCTTTGGCCTTGGCCTTGCTGCCCAGGCCGCCGTCTTTCGTGATTACAAAGCGGCCCCCTGAGCTCAGGACCCGGCGCACTTCCGCCAAGCCCTTCTCCACCTCCGGCCAGTGGTGGTAGCTGTCAAAGGCCAACAGCCACTGGGCGCTGCCTGTCTCTGCTGGGATTTGGCTGGCGCCACCCAGGAGCAAGGTGATGCGTTCCTGGAGCCCGGCCTGGGTCACCGCTTCCTGGGCCAGCTCGACCATGCGCGGCACAGGGTCTACGCCGATGAGCACCGTGTCCTCGTTTGCGCCCGCGATGTGACGCAATGCGCAAGCGGTGCCGCAGCCCAGGTCCACGACGCGGTCTGTGGGTTGGAAATCCAGCCCCCGCAAACCCAGCAGGTTCGTGGGGTACTCGCCGTACTTCTGCGCGTACCATTCGGCCGTCTCCTTGGTCCACTCGCCCATCTCAACTCCCAAGCTGTACGATTGCAGGCGAGGTCACCATGTCCCTGAACGCCTTCTTGAACGCCTTATCCCCAGAGCTCAGCGCTGCCTTGCGGCCCTTGGTGCGCACCACCCAAATCCCTGTTCTGGGTCCGGTTCTGGGCGGTCCCACTGACCAGCTGGCTGGGGCTCCTTGGTTGCCTGCTGGAACGGAGCATCCAGCCTGCGCCTGCTGCGGCAAGCCCCTGGCGCTCTTCCTTCAGCTGCGCACCGACCCCATCCTGGCGGCCTTTCCTGGCTTGGAAGCCGGGCTCTTGGTCCAGCTCTTCTACTGCATTGATGGGGACGGCCCCTGTGAGGTGGAGGCCGAGACCTGGGAGGCCTTCAACACGAGCACGGTGGGTCGCATCGTGCCCATCACGGAGGGGGGCGGCTCTGGCCAAGCCCGCTTGCCGGGCCAGTCCATCGTGGGGTGGCAGCCCGCCCATGAGCTGCCCGATCCTGAAGAGCTGCCCTCGCCCCTGCGGGAGGACTTGGACGGGGACACCTGGATGGCCCTGGGTGAGTTCTGCCACGATGGCGACAAGCTGGGTGGCTGGCCGGCTTGGGTGCAGGGACCGGAGCTTCCGAGCTGTAGGAAGTGTGGGAGCAAGATGCTCTTTCTCTTCCAGGTGGACTCGAACTGCGGCGTGGACCACATGTTCGGTGACGTGGGGACCGCGCACTTGAGCTACTGCGAGAAGCACCCAGAAGAGCTGGGCTTTGGGTGGGCTTGCGGATGAAGAAGCCTCGAAAAATCGTGGTGGATGGGCAGAGCTTTCTCTGGCGCTACACCCACGGGCACCTCGATGGGGTCTGCCAGGACAAGCTCTCCATTCACCCCGAGTCGGGGGCCAGTCTGCGGGTGCTCTTTCTCTCCGGAGAGGCAGGCAGCACGACAACCGGAGAGGGTTGGGGTGGTCATGTTGGCGGTCTGCTCATTGGAGGCCGCAGCTACAATCTGAACCGGCCCGCGCTGATCGCTCAGATCATCAAAGCCGCTCTGGTCTCTGGCTGGAGAGAGCAGGAGCGTGGCGATTTTGTGGTGAACGGCTTTGAGCTTGTCAGCGACGCGGGTATTCAGCCGTGCGACTGAGTCAAGCGGCCCTAGAAGCGAGCTTGGAGGAGATCTTTACCCAGGCTTGTCCCGAGATTTCCTGTGTGCTGTCCGTCGCTCACCCGGAGCTGAAGGGAGAGCAGTCCCTACACATCTTTCTGGCGCCGCGCTCTGTGTCTCCCTTGGCCTTCTACGCCCGCGCCATGGCCCTCACTTGGGCCAACGCCACTGTGGATTCTGAGGGGAAACCGTGGCCTGGTCGGCAGACTTTGGCCCCAGGGGAGCTGCAGCTTCCAGGCTTTCTGGAGATTCAGGAAGACCTGCTCTGCGGGGAGTTTGTGGCCACCGAGTCGCAGGAGCTGCTGCCTTGGTTTGTCGACAAGGCCGCCGAAGCTGGGACGCTTGTGAGCTTTGGGCCAGTTCAAGCGGCTTGGCAGGTGCTCGATCGCTGGAACCTGCGCCGCTGCCTGTTCCGGACGGCCGAGGCGTGGGTGCTCGTGGAGTGGGGCACCAGCGCCTAAGCTAGAGCGGGTCGCACTCGGAAGCGCTGTGGGCCTGCAGTTGATGCGGGCCCACGACCTGAGCTCAGGACTTCTTGCCGAAGTTCTGGTTTGCTTTGAGCTTGGCCTTGAGGATTTTCTCTCTCAGCTCTCCCCAGCGCGCGTTTCCGTCCTTGTCGGCGTTCAGGGTTCCGACCAGGGTGTCCTTGCCGCTGTGGTCCTTCAGGTACAGACCTGAGCCTGTGGGCAACTCGAAGTACTCCGTGATGGTGTACTCCTGGTTGATGGTTCCAAAGACCGTGTTCAAGCGCGAGGCCTGGGCGGTCATGCCCAAGTTGGTCAGTGGATCCTGTGGGTTGGAGCCCTCCCCGACAAGCTTGCGGGTCACCTGCGGCCCCCCGGTTGCCACGTTGGCCAAGAAGGCTTCCAGCATCGCCTTCTTCTTGGCCACGTTGGCCTTGATCTCTTGGCCGGTGGCGCCGGGGTATTGAAGCGCCATCTCGGCGTCCAAGTGACCGATCTGGTTGATGGTCTTCAGACGTTTCTTGGCCCAGGTCACCAAGGTTGGGTGGATGGGGACCTTGACGTTGTCCATGCTGGCTTCTGGTAGCTGGAACTGCACGTAGAAGACGTTCTCGACCGCGTCCAGGCCGCCCTTGCCATCATCCCGGGTGTAGGGAGAGTTCCAGAGCTTGGCCGGCAGCGCGCCCTTCTCCTTGGTGGGGAAGAGCCCTTGTGCGTCCTTGTTCGCCTCGCCCTTGAGCTGCTCGACTTCGACCGTCTCGCCCTTGGCGTTCACATCGCTGTAGCTGGCGTAATCCAGGCCAAAGTTGGCCGTCGCCTCGGCGCCGGTGAGATTCTGGTCGTAGTTCATCTTGTGGGCAACCGACCCGCCGACCTTGTTGTTGATCCCTTCGTAGTCGCTCATGTAGCCGTTTTTGATGATGCTCTGGACCATGGAGTCGGGGATGATTTTGTTGATCGTCATCCCGGGCTTGATGTAGCTCATCATCTTCGAATTGACGGAGGCCAAGGTCCACTTGTCCTGCTCGCTCAGGCTGCCTTCGCCCGAGCGTAGGAGCACGTCCTTGTCCTTGAGGGCGTCGTAGTTGGTGAGCTCCACCAAATCCATCAGGGCCTGGGACTTTGCTGCCGGCACAGCGTCGCCCGAGAAAATGTCCAGGCCTTCCTCCGCGGCCCCTGAGGCGCTGGCGCCCGCTTTGTTGGTCCCACGGGCCAACTCCTCGGCCATGCCCTGGCCGTGCTTGTTCTCGTTGATCAAGTCCTGCTGTTTCTGTCGCTGGGCGATGTGGCCTGAGAGCAGCGCTCCGCGCTCCGCGATCGATGGCGACTTCTTCTTGTTGGGCGCCGAGCCGCTGTCCACCAAGCTGTCGGTGCCCAGTGGATCGACCAATGCGTCAGAGGAGGAAGACGAGGAGGAGGACGAGGAGACGGTTTCGTCCTCGGCTTGACGGGTGTTCAACGGCATGGACTTTTCCCTGGAAATACGGGCGAGCGCGTTGTCTATGCTGCCATAGGCAGAGCCTGGCAAGCCGTACAACTCTCGAAGTTTGGCGCAGGTGTACTTGGGGCTGAAATAGTGCAGTTAGGCACCACTTTTTCAGACGCCGCACGGGCCACTGTTGGAGTCCGCTTTCTTCCGTTGCGCTAGGAGTTCCGAGCGTTTGCGGATCAGATGGCAGCGGGAGGCCTTGCCTCAGTACTTCACGCTGCAGCCCCAAGGCTTGGGCTTGGTGACCTCGATCTCGGAGCCGCTCAGCACGCCTGCGATGGCGGTCCCAGCGTAGGGCTTGTACTCGCCTTGGCTGGCACCCAGAGGTGCATTGTCCAGAGCCCCGTTGAAGCGCACCATGCCTTCGGTGTCGATCACCACGACCTGCGGGGTGGTCTTGGCGCCATAGGCCTTGCCGACTGCGCCGCTGGCGTCGAGTAGCACGGGCCCTTCGATGTCCCACTTGCGGGCGGCCCGACGGTTCTCATCTGCGCCAGCGCCCTGCTTGCCGGCCGAACCGGAGTTGATGCGCAGCCACACGGTGTCGCTTGCGTGCAGGGCGGAGAGCTCTTGCACCACGTCCTTGTCGTAGGCGGCCTTCACGAAGGGACAGCCGGGGTTGAACCACTCCAGGACCACGACCTTGCCGTTGTGCTGCTCCAAGCTGTGGATCGTGCCGTCCACATCGGGCAGGGAGAAGTTCGGCGCGGCCTCTCCCAGCTTGGCCTTGGCTTCTGCCTGAATGGGCGAGGGCAGCTCGGCGATGGCCACGGGGGTGCTCGCGGTGCTGCAGGCGAGGAAGAAAGCGATCAGCATTGGAATTCCCAAGGATATGCGATTGGAATAACGTCCCATTCGAAGGGTCGTCTTTCCCAGACCATTAGGAGGGCATACCTTCTCCCTTGCGAGGCCAAATGGACGCTGCATCTGTCGTGACCGCCACCCTGCTCCTGGCGCCCGGAGGCGTTCCCGGTGTGGAAGGCCCTGCCGCAGTGCTGGACTTTGAGCTCAAGAAGGACTGGCACATCTACTGGGAGAACTCAGGGGACACCGGCCTTCCCACCGAGTTTGAGGTGCGCACCCCAGGAGTTGAGCAGGGCGAGCCTGTGTGGTCGGTTCCCCACCGCATCCTGCGCCCGGGTGACCTGACGGACTTTGGCTACGAGAAGCACGCCACCATCGCGGTGCCCCTCTCGGCCGCTCCGGAGAGCGCCACCGCCACCGTGCGCTACCTGGTCTGCCGGGCCGATTCCTGCATCCCTGGCGTAGCGGAGCTGAGCCTGAGCGCCGGCACCCCCAAGCTCTACGACTTGCCGACGCCGGTGGTGGCGCAGCGGACCGGCAAGGTGGCCACGGTGGCCTTGCCTGGCGTGACCCAGGCTGAGATCTTCCCTGACTTGGTGCTCTCTGAGAGCGGGGTCAGCAGTGAGCTGGTGGACGGAGTGCTCACCGTCAAGCTGGCGCCTTCTGCCCATGGAACCTTGCTCATTCGCGGGAAGGGCAAGGGGGGCGAGGTCTTCTACGGGGTGGAGCTGTAGGCCGCCAATTCGGTGAATCCAGCCACTGCACCCTCAAAGTGCTCTGCACGAACCACCGCGTAGGCCGGATCCGCAAAGAAGCCCTCGCACGCCGCTTTGTCGCGGAAGTAGATCGCAAAGATGCGCGTGACCGGGTGCCCAAAGTCGCCCGTGACCTCGTCCGTCACCGCGTCGTAGGCAAAGCCGCCGCCGTAGCCCTTCAAGATGGGCAGCATCGCCGCCCGGTAAGCGGTGTAGGCGGAGGGATCGGTCACGTTCATGGCGACCAGGCGGGTGTAGGACATGCCTCGGTTATAGCCGCTGCCCTTCCTCGGAGCCCCCATGCTGTTGGCCCTGCTGCTCTCCTGCATCCCCAAGCCTGCCGGGCTCTCGGAGCTCACCTCCGAGCACGACGCCTTGGTGTTGGCCTGGAGCCAAGCCTTGGACGCCGGGGATCTGGCCCAGCTCGGTCCCCACCTGCACCCGCTCTCGGCGCAGACCCTCACGGGGGGCTTTGATCAGCCCGAAACCCTGGCCTACCTGCTGCCTCGTACCCCAGAGGGTCGCGCTCTGGCTCAAGAGCACCCCATGGTCGGTGAGACGGTCATTCTGGGGGCTGTTCAGCTCCATGGTGACCGAATCCTCTTGCTGCAGCGCTCCACCGGCGAGGTCATGGCGCTCGCGATGCGTCCCGATGCCAACGGCACCCCCAAGCTGAACCTGGGCCCCTTCCTGCAGCTGCCCGGAGACTCTCTAGATGGGGGGCTGCCCGTGGTGCCACTGCGGGGGGACGCCGCCCAGGCCTGGACCGAGCTGGGCGATGTCTACGCCAACCCCACCCAGGCGGCGGCCCGTCTGGAAGGGCCAGGTCTGCCCGCGCTGGCGGAGCTCTTGTGTACCGGCGAGGCCGCGAAGCTCTGCGGAGGCACCGCTCCAGCGGCCGATGTGGCCCGGGTGCGCGGGGCCAGCCTGGCCTTGGTGCAGGAATTCGGCGATGAACCTCTGCTCTCAGCCCAAGACGGCGAAGATGTATGGATACTCGTGGCCCGTCCCTACGCGACTGGACCTCGGCCCCAAGACCCTCTTCGGGTGGCCTACTTTGTGCGGAACTATCGCCAACAAGGCAATCGCTGGGTGGAGTGGGTGCCGGAGTCCGGTGTGAACATGGCGCTGATTCAAGGCAGCCTGGCCAAGCTCCAGCAGCCACCGGTGCTGGACGAGCGCCCCATCGCCTGTGCCGATGCCCGGGTGCAGGTCTCTCTGGTGCAGAGCGGCGATGCCCAGCTCATCGCTTGCTTGGACAACCTGGTCGATGTGCAGCTTGGGCCTGGCCGATTGAACCTGGCGCTGAACGATGGGGCCTTGGCGGCTTGGCAGAGCCAGCTCACCTCCAGCACGCCGCGCATTCAGGTGCAGGTGGACGGCCAAGCGTGGCCCGAGATCTTTGCCCCGCAGCCTGGGCACAGCTTGGGCGTCATGTTGCCCAAGGGCATGGAGCCAGGGGCGAAGGTGGCGATGCAGGAGCGGATCCGAGGCTGGATCGCGGAGCAGTGATCCCAGCCGCGATAGAGGGCGCTCGGAGGTACCCATGTGGCTTGCATTGACCGTGGTGGCGCTGGCCGGACCCACGCCCGTTCCCGACCCCCCTGCCGATTCTCCGCCTGCCCCAACGAGCGCTGCATCGCCTCCGGCTTGGACGGTGACGGTCGACCCCCTGACCACGGCCCTGGGCTACGTGCACCTACAGGTTGAACGCCGGCTCTCCCCGCACACCAGCCTGTATGTCGGGCCCCACATACGGCTCTTCGACGGCATCCTGACCCCTGAGCCTGAACCCTACGTGGGCTTTGGCGCCGAGGTGGGCTTTCGCTACTTCTTCAAGGACCAGGCGCCTTCGGGAAGCTGGGTGATGGCCCGCGGCGTGTTGGCCCGCATGAACACCACCTACACCGAGCTCAACCCCCTGGGTGGTGCCCCTCTGCAGTCTGTGGAGTGGGGTGGCTACGGCAGTGCACTCGTGGGCTACACCAAGATCTTCAATGATCGCTGGGTGCTCTCCGGTGGCGCCGGGTTCAACTACTTGGCCTACGACATTGATGGAATGGGGGCCAGCGGGCCTTTTGTGGCTCTGCACACCAACTTGGGCGTGGCCTTTTAGGGGCGCTATCGCCGGGGGGGCGGTCCACCGCGGCCTGCCCAGGGTGGCGGCGAGCGGGGGTGCAGGGCGCTCCAGTAGGGGTTCAAGAGACTGAATCCCCCTTGGGCCGTATCGACCACCTGCACGGGCCTGTCGTCCGTGTGCAGCCGCACACCCTCGGTGAGCGCGCTCGAGGTCTGACGGGTCGCGACCACCTTCCGGCTGGGCAGCTGGCTGGTCTCGGCCACACCCACCAGCCCAAAGAGCCCCTTTTCCAGGAAGATCAGCCCGCCGTTGGGGAAGGCACTCCACAGACTGGCCAAGAAGCTGGCCAGCGGCTCCGCCTGGGTGATGGCGGCCGGGTTGAACTTGACGAAGACCACGCCGCCAGGGTTCAGGCGTGCTTTGGCCTGCTCGTAGAACTCGACGGTGTAGAAGGTGGCCGAGGCCGTCTTTGGCCCGTAGGCGTCCACCGAGACCACATCCCACTGCTCGGTGTTGGTGCGCACAAACCAGCGGCCGTCCCCGTCCACGATGCGCAGGCGGGGGTCCGCCAGGATGTCCTCGGTCCCGAAGTGGTGGAGCAGGGTGCGCATGTTGGGGTCCAGCTCGACCACCACGAGCTCCTCGACGCTCTCCACGCTCAAGAAAGCCTTGGCGGTGGCCCCGGTTCCCAGGCCAATGGCCAGCACCCGCTTTGGGTTGGGGTGCAAGGCGGTGGGGCCCAGGGCGCGCAGTGCGTGGTCGTTGACCGGTCCGAGCACGTTGGCTGCGCCGATGCGGTGGCCGCTGCTGGTCAGGGCCCGCTCATCGCCGCGCACGCTCACCAGGGTGGAGCCTTGCAGGCCCTCGACGGTGTCCAGGACCACATCGTCTGGTGGCAGCACGCGGGCGCCGGCCACGGGCGGAGCGACCACCAACATCACGCCGCCGAGCACCAGGGCAAACACACCAAAGGCGGCCGCAGGCACCTTGGCCTTGGCGCGCACAAAGGCGCTCAGGGCAACACAGGCGCTGGCCATGCCCAGGAGTACGGCCAGGCGCTGGGCGCCCAGCAGTGGCATCAGCACAAAACCGGTGGCCAGAGAGCCCACGACTGCACCGGCCGTGTTCACCGCATAGAGGCGCCCCAGAGAGGTGGAGATTCTCTGGCCCGAGGCCGCCATCGCATTGGAGAGCAGCGGAAAACTCGCCCCCAACCACATCGCTGGCAGCAAGGGCAGCAGGGCCTCGGCGATGGGATAGCGGGCCGCACCCAGCAGCAGCTCTCGTGCCGGCTCCAGGGTGAGCCAAGTCAGCACGGCCAGGATCGCTTGGCTCCAACCCAAGGGCTTTCCCAAGCCTTCCGGTATGCGCCGGGCGATCACGCCACCAATGCCGATGCCCAGCACCACAGCGGCCAGCACAATGGCAAATGCCACGGCGTCTGAGCCCGAGCGGGCAGCCAGCAGTGGGCCGCTCAAACGGCTCCAGCAGAGCTCCAGGCCCATGCCTACCGCGCCGGTGACGGCGGCTGTGATCCAAAGGCTGGTCGGGGGACCCTCGCTCGGTGGCGCCGCTTCTTCTGCGGCTTGGGGAGCGCTTCCAGGGGGGAGCAGGTAAGCGAATGCGGCTACGAGTAGATTTCCTGCCCCAAGCGCAGCGCTCCCCAAGCTCAGGCCCAGGCTCCACGGCAGCCACAGCCCGGCAATCAGCGCCCCGCTCGAGGCCCCGATGGCGTTGACTCCGTAGAGCAGGCCGACGCGCTCAGGCGCATCGTCGCCGTTCACCGCGGCCGCCACCGCTGGAAAGGTCACCCCCAGCATCGTGGCCATTGGGCCCACCAGGACCGCCGCCAGCAGCACCCGGGTCAGGGTGGCCAGGGCACCGTCTCCTGCGGCGCTGAGCACCCCCAGGAGCAGAGGTGCGCTGGCGCCTAGCAGCCAGGGAAGCGCCGCACCCCACAGGCCCACACCCAGCTCCATCGCCGCGTAGAGACGCAGGGGTGCCAGGCGTTTCATCAGTCGCGGGGCCAAGGCGCCGCCCAAGCCCAGTCCGCCCAGGAAGCTGGCCGTCACCGCAGCGATGGCGTAGGCGCCAGCGCCAAAGATGGGCACAAAGGCGCGCACCGCCAGCACCTGCCAAGCCAATCCCACAGCGCCGCTCAGGCCGTAGAGCAGCACAAGCAGTGCGCGGGATCGGTTCAAGTGGGCCTCGGGCGGGGGGCCAGTCTACAGGTTGTGCAGGATGGGAGGCCGCCCGTGCTTGGGGCCAGAGTGCCCGGGGCTCAGATGCACTCCTTGAGCAGCCTGCAGATGGACTGGACTTTTGGGGTGCGGTGCAGGTCCACATGGGTGAGCAGCCAGAAGGGCACGTCCCACTCGGGCTCGGGTGGATGAACCTGCACGAGATCGGGGCTCTGGGCCAAGCGCGTGGGTAGAAAACCGATGCCCAGACCGGCCCGAACGGCGGCGTCGTTGACCGCGCCGTTTGCGCTGGAGAAGACCACCGGGGCTTGGGGAAAGCGTGCCCGCATCCACTTGGCGAAGCTGGCGCGAGAGGTGGGGTTCGCGTCGCCCACGAAGACGTGGCCTCTGCAGTCTTGGTCTAGGCTGGGCAGGCCGTGCTGCTCGATGTAGCTGCGGTGTGCGTACAGGGCGGAGCGTAGGGTCAGGTAGGGTTGCACGACGTTGTCGGGGTGCTTGGGTTTGGCGCCGGCTCGCACGGCGACGTGGGCCTCGCCGTAGGCCAACTTGTAGTCCCTCTCGCTGGCCTCGTAGTGCACGATGCAGTCAGGATGAAGGGTGTGGAACTGGGCCAGAGCGGGTGCCAGGATCGGTGCCAGCAGGGCGATCGAGGTCAACACCAGCTCCCCTCGTACGCCGGCGGAGCGACCCCGGGTCCTGCCTGCCAAGGCTTGGAACTGCTCGGCGGCGGCGCTGGCCACGGCGAGCATGTCTTGGCCGGCCTCGGTGGGCCGATAGCCTTTGGCGTGGCGTTGAAAGAGCTTGCCGCCCAGGGCCTCCTCTAGGCCATCCACGTGGCGCACGACGGTGGCCCGGTGCACCCCCAGGTGGGCGGCTGTGGCGCTGATGGTGCCCAACTTTGCCAGCCACCTGGCGGTGCGCAACGCGTCCCAGTTCTCCACTTCTTCTCCTCTGTGCGAAATTCGCTCACTTGGCGCGTATTTTTAGCTCATATGCAGGTTCTGTGCAGCGAATAGCTTGTAGCCCTGGAGGTTGCTGTGAGCACCATCGCGTTTCGAGTTTCCGCTGTTCTGTGGGTGATTTGGGGGCTGGTCCACGTACTGGCTGGCGTCATGACCCTCTCTCTGCCCCCCTCCGAGGCCTTCGCGGGCATCGCGGATGCTGTGGACCCCGCACTGTTGGCCCTGGAATACCATCCGGCTGTTGGCGCGGTGCTCAAGCAGCACGGCTTCAACCTGGGTTGGATCGGTCTGACCACCTTGGTTTGCGTGCCCTACATCTGGAAAGGCCGTGCAGAGGCGGTGTTCCTGGCGGCCTTGGTCGGTGGCTTGGCCGACGTGGGCTACTTCCTCTTCATGGATCTGGGTGGCCACGTGCACTTTCTGCCCGGCGGGCTGATGACCGTGGTCTCCGGTGCCGCTGTGGTGCTCAGTTTTGGGGCCTGGTACAAGACGCGTAAGGCGGCTTGAGGCTCAGCGTGTGACCCGTTGGGCTTGGGTTGGGTCCACCGCATCGCCGCTCAGGATCGCGTGAATCAGCTCGGCGCCGTCCACGATGCGCGGCGCTGGCCTGGAGAAGTAGCTGTTGGAATCGGCGGCCCAGTACTGGCCCGCCTTGACCGCATTCAGCTGACCCAAGACCGGATGGTCCAGGAGCTTTCGAGCGTGTACGAGGTTCTGCTCCAGGTTGAAGCCACAGGCCGAGGCGATGATCACGTCGGGCTCGGCCTTTTGGATCTCATCCCAGCTCAGGCGCCTGCTGTTGTCGCCCGGTCCACCAAAGAGCGCGGTGCCACCTGCTGCTGCGACTTGTTCAGGGACCCAGTGTCCCCCCGACCAGGGTGGGTCTGGCCACTCCAGCATTAGAACCTTGGCGCCCGATTTTGGGCGGGCGTCCAGGCTCGCCAGACGTCTCTCCAGAGATTGGATGAGGCTCTCTGCCTGTTCCTCGGTCCCGGTGGCTTGGGCGATTGCCATCAGGTCCCGGAACACCCCGCCGGTGCTCACCGCCGACAGGGACAGGACGGGCGCCTTGCAGCTCTCCTCCAGTCGCACCAACTTGAGTCCTTCGGCGATGGTCTCCGGGGTCACCGCGCAGACGGCACAGACGCCCTGTGTGAGAATCAGGTCGGGCTTTAGGCTGTCGAGGAGGGCGCCGTCTACGGCGTAGATAGGGCGGCGCTCCAGGCTTGCCTCGGCCACCGCAGCGTCGATCTGCGTTGGGGTGAGGCTGTGGTCCAAGATGCTGGAGGTGAGCTTGGGCAGGCCCTGTACATCGGCGGGGTAGTCGCACTCGTGAGAGACCCCCACCAGGTGGGCGCGCAGGCCCAATGCGCAGGCCAGCTCGGTGCCGGAGGGGAGCAGGGAGACGATGCGCATGGTGACCTTGAGCGGGAGGAGCAGTTCAGTAGCCTACGGGGTGGTTCAGTGTGCGCTGCTTAAAGTGCCTCTCGGGCCAGGGCGAAGGTGGCCTCGGCAGCGCTGAAACGCCCGTGGAGTGACGGCGCGGAAGTGCCTGCGAGAGCGGCCCAAATGGGTTACGTACGCGCGGATCTTCCCCCGTTTTCACTCTCCCAAGAGAACCGACGCCATCTATGAGCACTGAAGACTTCGCCCGGAACCTTCTGCCCATCTCCATCGAAGAGGAGATGCGCACGTCGTACCTGGATTATTCCATGTCCGTCATCATTGGGCGCGCCTTGCCCGATGTGCGTGATGGACTCAAGCCGGTTCACCGCCGGATCTTGACCGCGATGAACAACGAGGGCTTGGCCAGCAACCGCAAGTTCAGCAAGTGTGCTGGCGTGGTTGGCGAGGTGCTCAAGAAGCTGCATCCTCACGGCGACTCGGCTGTCTACGACGCCTTGGTGCGTATGGCTCAGCCTTGGAACCTGCGGTACCCGCTGATCAACGGGCAGGGAAACTTTGGCTCGCCTGATGGCGACTCGGCTGCTGCCTACCGGTACACCGAGTGCAAGATGCAGCGCACAGCGGAAGAGCTGCTGCGCGATTTGGACAAGGAGACAGTCACCTTCTCCCCCAACTTTGACGGCACCGATGTGGAGCCGGATGTTCTTCCGGCCCGCTTCCCGAACTTGCTGGTCAATGGCTCCGAAGGCATCGCGGTTGGCATGGCCACCAAGATTCCGCCACACAACATGACGGAGGTGATCAACGCCACCGTCTCGTTGATTGAGAACCCGGATGCCACGGTCGAAGACCTGATGGAGCACATCCCGGGTCCCGACTTCCCCACTGGCGCTCAGATTTACGGCCGCCAGGGAATCCTGGACGCCTACACCACGGGCCGCGGCCGTGTCGTTGTTCGCGCCACCACCCACATGGAAGAGATGGGCACTCCGGGCCGCGAGCGCACGCGCATCGTGGTCGACGAGCTGCCCTTCCAGGTGGGCGCCAACCGTGTTCTGGAGCAGATCGCTAACCTGGTGCGTGACAAGCGCATCGACGGCATCTCCGCCATCCGCGATGAGTCCGACCGTCACGGTCGCCGCGTGGTCATCGAGTGCAAGATGGACGCCTACCCCGAGGTGGTCCTCAACAAGCTCTTCAAGCACACGGATCTGCAGACCACCTTCGGCGTGATCTTGCTGGCCATCTGCGCCGGTCAGCCTCAGGTGCTCACCCTGCGCCAGATGCTCAAGCACTACATCAGCCACCGTCGCGATGTGGTCACCCGCCGCACCCGCTACCTGCTGCGAAAGGCCCGCGAGCGTGCCCACATCCTCGAGGGCTACCTCAAGGCGCTGGACCACATCGATGAGATCATCGCCATCATCCGTGGCAGCCAGACCACCGAGATCGCACGCAACGCCCTGACCGAGCGCTTCAACTTCTCGGACATTCAGTCCAAGAACATCTTGGACATGCAGCTGCGCCGCTTGGTCGGAATGGAGCGCCAGAAGCTCGAAGACGAGCTGGCTGAGCTGATGGAGCGCATCGCCTACTACATGGAGATCCTCTCCGACGACGTCAAGCTGATGGCCGTGGTTCGCGAGGAGCTCATCGAGGTTCGCGACGCCTTCGGCGACATGCGCCGCACCATCATCGTGGACAGCCGCAGTGACCTGAACATCTTGGACTTGATCGCCGAAGAGGAGCAGGCCATCACCCTGTCCATGGCTGGCTACATCAAGCGCGTCTCTCTGGACAACTACCAGGATCAGCGCCGCGGCGGCTTTGGCAAGAAGGGCATGAACACCCGGAGCGAGGACATCGTTCGCGAGATCACCATCGCGAACACCCACGCCTCCTTGCTGGTCTTCACGGTCAGAGGCCAAGTCTTCCGCGTTCCCGTGCACGCCATCCCAGAGGCGGGACGGCACGCCCGTGGAAAGCCCATCGCTCACTTGGTGGAGCTGGACAAGGGTGACGAGATCGCCGCCGTCCTGACCATCCGTGAGTTCGAAGAGGACATGGACCTGGTCTTCTGCTCGCGCAAGGGCCTGATCAAGCGTACCCAGCTCTCCCTGTACAAGAACATCCGCACCAGCGGACTGCGTGCCTACGACTGTGGAGACGGCGACAGCCTGTTCACCGTGGTCTTGGCCAAGCCGGACCAAGAGCTGCTCATCGCAACTGCATGGGGCAAGTCCATTCGCTTCCCAGGCAGCGATGTGCGGCGTATGGGCCGAGTTGCCCGTGGTGTTCGCGGCATGAAGCTGGTCGAAGGCGACGAGATTCGCGGCTTGGAAGTTCTGGAGGCAGACGACAGCCTGCTGCTGCTGACCTTGACCGAGAACGGCTTTGGCAAGCGCACGGTGCTCAGCGAGTACCGTCTGCAGGGTCGTGGTGGCCAAGGCATCATCAACATCAAGACCGGCGAGCGCAATGGCGCCGTTGTCGGCTCGATGCAGGTGCAGGACTGTCTCTTATACACATCTCCGAGCCCACGAGACAGGCAGAAATCTCGT
>OJIV01000331.1_pt1 | contig 20187 bp, 16 predicted proteins | sample 1595861 | NCBI WGS metagenome assembly OJIV01 (sample SAMN05416883, study PRJEB24817) | seawater metagenome | isolation source: Sea water | place: Canada:Atlantic | collected 2013-11
ATCTACACACTGCATATCGTCGGCAGCGTCAGATGTGTATAAGAGACAGGTCCCGAAGCATCGGGATGGACTCCTCGATCATGGGCTGGTCACCTGCTGTGGTCTCGACCTGGATCTCCATTCGCAGGATTCTTCCGCCACCTGAGCCCCGAAGGTTCATGGTGAAGGCACCCACGGGAAGCACGACCCGCTGTGCGGCGAGGGCCTCGGCTTCCGGGTCGATGGGTTCGCCGTTCTCGTCGACCTCTTCTCCCTCTTCCGCGGCTTCAGCCTCACCTCCGCCCATCATCATCGAGCCACCGAATCCAGCGCCACCACCCAAGATGAAGGCAGCCAAGGCAGCCAAAATCAGAGGGAGCTTTGACGGCTTTGGCGTCTCAATCTCCTCGTCTTCCAGCTCTTCTGCGTCGGCCATTTGGCCCTCCGTGCGCTCGGTTGTTCAGCGGCCCTGTAGGGCTTCAACTGCCCCTACGGCCGCGGACTCATCGGACTTGAGTACAAGCTCGACTCTTCGATTCCACTGGGGCGCCTCACCGATGGTTGATGCAGGTTGAAACTGGCCAAATGCGTCGGCCTCCAATCGCTCTCCAGGGATTGGTCCGCGCTCTCTGAGGGCCTTGACCACCGCCATGCTGCGCTTGGAGGAGATCTCCCAGTTGGTCCACTCGTTCCCGGTCGCGTCGGTGTGGCCCTCCACTCGGATGTGCACGTTCTGGTCTTTGAGAATCAAGGCGACGTCACTGACCAGGGCGTAGGCGGCAGGGTGCAGCTCGGTGGAGCCAGGCTTGAAGAGCACACGGTCGTCCAGGCGAATGCGCAGCTCGCGCTCGTTGGAGACCATGCGGATCAGCTCGTCGCTGATGTGCTTGGCCATCGCCTCGCGCAGCCGCGCCTCTTGTGGGGTGACGGTCTCCTGCATGAGCTTGAAGTCGGTGGGCGTCTGCTTGATGTTCTCGCTCACGCCAAGGGAGGAGTGAGAGAGCCCGGCGCTTCCAAAGGCTGACTGGATGGACTCGATGACCGCTGAGATCTTCGCGGGCTTCTCAAAGCTGGCCATGGAGAGCAGGAGCACGAAGAAGGTCAGCAGCAGGGTGACCAGGTCCGAGAAGGTCGCCATCCAGAGTGGGGCGCCCGCTGGAGTCTCCTCGCAGTTGCAGTCGTCCTTTGCCATGGTCTACGCGGCCTCGTCAGCGGCGTAGCGCTGCTTGGGGGGAAGGGCCGCGTTGAGGCGGTCCACCATGAAGCGGGGGTTCTCTCCGTTGAGAATGGAGAGCAGTCCGTTGGCGATGACGCTCTTTGCAGCGACCTCCTCGGCAGAGCGCAGCTTGAGCTTGTTGGCCATCGGAATGCCGATGAGGTTGGCCAGGTAGGAGCCGTAGAAGGTGGTCAGCAGCGCGACCGCCATTGCAGGGCCAATCGCTGCCGGGTCCGCCATGTTCTTGAGCATGGCCACCAGGCCGATCAGCGTACCGATCATGCCCATCGCAGGACCGTAGGCGCCCATGGCGTCCCAGATCTCGGCGTTGCCCTTGTGGCGGGCCTCGATCTTGGAGATCTCTTCAAAGAGCACCGACTCGATGGCCTCGGCCTCGTGGCCGTCCACCAGCATCAGCAGGCCGCGTTTGAGGAAGTCGTCCTCCGCCTCTGCTGCCGCGCTCTCCAGGGCCAGGAGGCCCTCTCGTCTTGCCACGTTGGAGATCTCGGAGAGCTGCTTGATGGTCTCGCCGATCTCCGGGGTCTTTCCTTTGACCGTGACCATGCCGGCCTTCAAGCCGTCTTTGAGCATCCCGACTGGGAAAGCCACACCAAGAACCCCGGCGCAGCCACCGAAAACGATGAGAATGGACGGTACGTCGACGTAGGCCATCACACCCACACCACCGAGTAGAATCGCGGTGAGGATGAGGCCGTTTGCGACCACCATGCCGATTATGGTTCCAAGATCCAAGGGACCTCCAGAGTGTCTCCCCTGGCTCCTCGGATCAGATCTCGGAGGCTTTTAGCCTTTAAGGCTGGCGCTCAAAGTCGAGGATGAGCGGTCCGCTGTCATCCACGCCGTTGCAGCTGACGGCGTCGTCGTTGTCCGGTGGAACGACGCAAGTAAGGGCCAACTCCCAGTCCTTGATGCGGATGGTGAAGGTGCGGTCGATGATGTACGCGCCCTTCATGTCGTATTTGCCCAGGCTCTCCTCGATGGGGTCCTTTCCGGGGCACTCGCTGACCTGGTGCTCCTCAAAGTCTCCTTCAAAGCCGGTCTCTACGCGCAAGGTCCAGCCTCTGGAGTTCAGGCAGCCGCCTTCCTCTTCGACGATGGGGTAGGTGTCCACACCGTCGGTGTCGTCGACGCGCACCAGGGACCAGGTCCCAAAGAAGACCTCCTCATCGGGCAGCCCAGTGTCGGTGACTTGGGTGTCGGTGGGCTCACCGGTGTCCACGGAGGTCTCGGTGGAGTCCACGGTCTGCTCATCCTTGTTGCAGGCGAGCAGAGCCAAGAGCAGGAGAGGGGTCAGGCGCTTCATGAACCATCTTTTAGACCGAGATGGCCGGATCAGCAACGCGAGACCCCCCGTCAGGGGCCTCGCGTGCAGCACAGAGTCAGGGGAGTTCATGGGTGAGAGGATCAGGGCCCCGGTGACGGGAGACCGGCGCCCCGGTGAGGGGGCTCGAGGCCTTAGACCAGGTTCACGAGCTCTTGAAGGGTGTCGTTGGCCGTGGAGACCACCCGGCTGTTGGCCTGGTAGGCGCGCTGGCCGGAGATCATCTCGACGAACTGCTCTTCGAGCTCGACGTTGGCTTGCTCCAGGGCGTAGCCGGTGACGCTTCCGCGTCGTCCTACGCCGGGGCCGCCCAAGACGGCTTGGCCGCTGTCGACGGTCTGCTGGAAGAGGTTGCCACCGACCCGGTTCAGGCCGGTGTTGGTGCCGAAGGTGGCCAAGCTGAGCTGGCCCATGATGCGCTCTTCACCGTTGGTGTAGGTGCCCATCAGGTTGCCGTCGCCGTCCAGGTTCACGCCGGTGAGCTCGCCGGGCGCGTAGCCGTCCTGGCTGATGGTGGCCATGGAGCTCTGGGAGCCGGCCATGCTCAGGTTTCCATCTCCGCTGGGCTCACCGGTGCTGAAGTCCACGCCCCAGTCAAACTCGGGAGACCACACGCCGGTAGTGCCCGAGAAGGTGTCGGCCAGAGTCAGGGAAGGGGCCGTTGAAAGCGCCGTATCCAGCTCGCCATCGGTGAAGGCCAGGGTGCCGCTCGCGATCTCGACGGCACCGCCATCTTCGTAGGCCGCGTTGTCCAGCTTGCCGCCGTCGACGAAGGCCTTGAAGGTCCACTCCGTGTCACTGACGCGCTCGTAGGCCATCAGCACATCGTGGGAGACACCCAAGTCGTCGTAGACCGTGACCGAGGAGGTGTAGCCGGTGGCCGTCTCGCCGCTGCCGAAGGCGGCCTCGATGTCTTCCAGGGCAGTGCCCGTGGTGGTCGTGCCATCGAAGGTGGCCGTGTTGAGGAAGTCGTCGGTGCTGACCACAGTCTCGGCCGAGAGCATCAGGTCGATGGTGATGTTCTCGGTGGCCTGGGGCGGCACCGCCGAGCGGTCGATCTGCAGGTCTCCTTGCAGTCCGGTGAGCACACCATCCGCTGCCGTGGTGCCCTGCAGGTTCATGCCGGCGCCGTTGGTCAGGAAGCCTTCATTGTCCATGAAGAAGGTGCCATCGCGGGTGTAGTAGGTCTCCGAGCCGTCGGTGACGGGGAAGAAGCCTTCACCGGAGATGGCGAAGTCCAAGGCTGAGTCGGAGCTCTTGAGGCCACCCTGGCCAAAGAGAGACATGGTGCTGCCCAGAGTGGCGCCGCGGCCCATCTGGTTCGAGCCGCCGATTCCGCCCATGCTCGAAGGCATCAGGTCGGAGAAGTTGGCGCGCATTCCCTTGAATCCGGTGGTCCCCATGTTGGCGATGTTGTCGCCGATGACGGAGAGGCGGGAGCTGCTGTTACCGAGGCCAGAGGCCCCAGTGTTGAGGGTGCCGAGCAAGGACATGGGATGTCTCCGAAGGGGTATGGGTCCAGCGAGCACACGTCGGGTGCTCTCTGGGTGGGCCTCCTTGGGAATCCTTGGTCCGGCCCGTGAAAGACCTCTCGGATCTGGGGCAGATCTGGTTTAGGGGCCGGGACCACTTTTTCCGAGATTTCCTGCTCAGGGCAGCATTAGATCTTCCAAGAACCAAGCTGCAAGCTCCGCTCTGTTGCGGAGGCCCGCCTTCTTGTAGATCGCACGGGCTTGCTGACGAACGGTCTGGTCGCTGGTGCTGCGCAGCTCGGCGATGTCCTTTGTGGGCAGGCCTTGAGCAGGAGCAGGGCGACCTCGCACTCGGCAGGGGTCAGTGACCAGCGGGCGAACTGCTTGTCGATGGCGCCGCCAAACTCTCGCAGGGCGTCTTGGGCGTCCTCCTTCCATCTCGCGGCCTCCTCAGCGAGAGAGGCGATGCGTGCCTTGGCCAGATCGACCTCGTCCAGCGCCTCCTTCAGGGCGCTCTGTGCTCGCCGGGCATCGCGGGCCAGCATGATGCTCAGAGCCAGGCTGTTCACGAAGGCCGCCACCATGGCTACAGCCTCCAAAATCACGTGCCGGAGATCCGTCCCTTCCTGGAAGTCGAGGACCAGATCCGTGCCGATGATCACGGCCGTCAAGACTGAGAGGGCCAACATCGCCCAAGTCGTGCGGCTGGTGCCGCGAGCGCTCTGTGCCGGACCGTCGGGGTTCTCTGCCATGGAGGGCCTACAGCTCCAAGATGAAGGCCTGCATCGCGGCGACGGCCTCTTGAGTGCGAGAGGGCGCTGTGATCTCTCCGGCGAGCACGTGCCCGTCCTCTCCCTCGGTGTGCTCCACGACGATGCGCTGGCCATTTGGGAGGGCGGAGACAAAGGCCTCGATGGCGGGTTGATCCACCACATCGTCGGCATCGGAGCGCATCACCAGCACCGGTAGGTCCAGGGTCCCGTAGTCCTGGAGTCGGCTCTCTTTGACCACCAACATCATCTGCACCAAGCTGCTCAGGGCGTAGGAGGTGGTCCAGTGTGCCCCTTGCTCGGGGCTGCTGGGCTCCCAGCTCCGGGAGGGAATCAGGCGTGGCAGCAGGGCGCTGCCCCAAGGGAGCAGGAGGAGCTCAGCGCTCTTGGCTTGAGGACCGAAGTTTGGGTTCACGAGGATCAGGGCGTCGGCCGGTGAACCTTGGTTCGCGGAGATGGCCGCCAGGGTTCCCCCGGTCGAGGCCCCCACGACCACAACGCGGTGGCCGAGCATGCGTCCCACTTCGATGGCCTGTTCACTCTCGGCGATCCACTGGGCGGCGGTGGCCTGCTCCAAGCCCCCGGGCCCCAGGCCGTGTCCCGCCAGGCGGGGGCGGTAGAGGTTCGCGCCGAGCTGGGCGGCCAGCTGGCTCATGACAGGCTCGATCTCCACCGGGCTGGCGGAGTAGCCGTGCAGGTAAACCAAGGCCAAGGGCGTGCTCTGGCCGGGCTTTCCGGCCCAAGTGAGCTGTGCCTGGTCTCCCGGGCGAATCCCGGAGACGCTGGCCTCGTTTGCGGAGAGCCACTGGTCGAGCTCTGCAGGACTCCCTGGAAGCGCCGGGAGCGTTGCTGGCTCACCGAGCTCCGCTCTGGGACCAAAGAGCAGCGCTCCTGCGATGCCGAGAAGGACCAGAGTGGCCTGTTGGCGGCGTGTCATTTCCACCTGCAGGCCTCCCTTGGCTCAGTGCGCGCCCTTCTTGGGACGAATGGGCTTGCCTTCGTTGAGGTGCTCGTTCCAGGTGGTTGGAGCGAAGCCATTGTCCACCTCTTCCATGGTGATGCAGCCCTCTACCGGACAGACGATCTGGCAGAGGTTGCAGCCCACACACTCGGACTCGTCGACGACGGGAATGCGGCCGACCGCGGCCGGGTGGATGCACTGGTGGGCGCCGTCGTGGCAGGCCACCACACACACCTGGCAACCGATGCAGGTCTCGGCGTTGATCTTGGCCACGGTCTCGAAGTTGATGTCCAGATCGCCCCAGTCTGCGTAGTGGGGGATGGACTTTCCGATGAACTGGTCGGTGGTCTGGAAGTCGTGATCACGCATCCAGCCCTCCATGCCTTCGATCATGTCTTCGACGATGCGGTAGCCCTTGAGCATGACCTCGGTGCAGACCTGGACGCTGCTGCTGCCCAAGAGCATGAACTCGGTCGCATCGCGCCAGTTGGTGATGCCGCCGATGCCGGAGATCGGGATGTTGAACTGCCGATCGCGGGCCAAGGCCGCCACCATGTGCAGGGCAATGGGACGCACCGCAGCGCCGCAGTAGCCGCCGTTGCTGGAGCGGTTGCCGACCATGGGCTTGGGCACGAAGGTGTCGATGTCCACGCCGATGATGGACTTGATGGTGTTGATGAGGCTGACCCCGTCTGCGCCACCGCGCTGTGCGGCCAGGCCGTGGGGAACGATGTCCCCGACGTTGGGGGTGAGCTTGACCAACACGGGCACGTTGGCGAACTCCTTGGCCCAGCTGGTGATGCGCTCGTTGACCGCGGGCTCTTGGCCCACCGCCGAGCCCATGCCGCGCTCGCACATGCCGTGGGGACAGCCGAAGTTCAGCTCCAGGCCGTCTGCACCGGCGTCCTCGGCACGCTTGATGATCTCCTTCCACTCCTCGCGGGTCTCCACCATGAGCGAGGCGATGAGCGCGTGCTTGGGGTACTTGCGCTTGGTCTCGTAGATCTCGCGGAAGTTCACCTCCAGAGAGCGGTCGGTGATGAGCTCGATGTTGTTGAAGCCCACGCCGCTGCGGCCCTGCCAGTCAATGGCGCCGAAGCGGCTGGAGACGTTCTGGATGGGCTGACCCAAGGTCTTCCACACCGCGCCGCCCCAGCCGTGGTCGAAGGCGCGCTGCACCTGCTCCCCGGAGTTGGCCGGTGGGGCCGAGGCCAACCAGAAGGGGTTCGGAGAGCTGATGCCGCCGCAGTTGATTGTCAGGTCTGGCATTTAGGCCTCCGAGATCATGGAGTGGATTGCGATGGCAGCGTCACGGCCTTCCGCCACGCCATTGACGACTTCCTTGCCGCCGTTTGTGCAGTCGCCGCCGGCGAAGACGCGGGGGTGCCCGGTCTGTCCGGACTCAGTGGTGACCACGCGGCCCCACTTGGTCTCTACGCCGTCCAGGTCGCTGACGAGCTCGCCCAGCTTGGACTGTCCGACTGCCAACACCACCAGCTGAGCCGGCAAGGTGTGGGCAGAGCCGGGGATGGGCTTCTTGTCCGCGTCGGTTCGCACCACGCGCAGGCCGTCGACTTGGCCCTGGCCCTCGTAGGCGACGGGCTGCAGGTTGAAGGCGGAGATGACGCCCTCGTCCTTGCCCGCGCTCCACTCATGGGCGTAGCCGCCCATCTGGTCCTCGGCGCCGCGGTAGGCCAGGGTCACCTCGGGGACGCCCAAGCCGCGCAGCTCGCGCACGGCGTCCAGGGCGGTGTTGCCGCCACCGATCACGACGGCCTGCTTCACAGCGGAGAGGTCCATGGCCTTGAGCTTGAAGTCTTCGATGAAGTCGACCGCGCCCACGATGCCGTCCAGGTTGGACCCGGGCAGCTCCAAGCGGGTGTCGGGGCCCAAGCCGAAGGCCAGGAAGATGGCCTCGTGCTTGCCCAGCAGGTCATCCCAGCTGTGGGTCTCAGGGATGGTGACTCCGTGCTCCACCGTGATGCCGCCGATGGACATGACCCACTCGACCTCACTCAGAGCGGCGTCTGCGCGCATCTTGTAGGGGGCCACGCCGAAGGTGTTCAAGCCACCCAGGATGTCCCGCTTCTCGTAGATCGTGACCGCGTGACCGAAGCGACGCAGACGGTGCGCAGCAGCCAGACCCGCAGGTCCACCGCCTACGATGCCCACGCTCTTGCCGGTGTCTGCGCCGGCCTCGAAGAAGGTCCAGTCCTTCTCAAAGGCCATGTCTGTGGCGTAGCGCTGCAGCTTGCCGATCTGGATGGGAGGCACGCCCATCTCATTGAAGACGCAGTCGCCTACGCAGAGGGTCTCGACAGGGCAGACCCTGGAGCAGCTCATGCCCAGGATGTTGCTGGCGAAGATGGTTCGGGCCGAGCCTTCGGTGTTCCGCGTGCTGATCTTGCGAATGAAGCTCGGGATGTCGATGCCGGTGGGGCAGGCCGTGATGCAGGGGGCGTCGCTGCAATAGAGGCATCGGTTGGCCTCTACGATGGCCTGGTTGGCTGTGTAGGCCTTCTTGAAGTCTTCGAAGACCTGCTCAGAGCGCTCGGGGTCGAGCTCGTCCATGGTCACTCCCGGATTGGAGAGCGAGTCTACCGGGGGAGATGCTTGGAGTACAGGAAGCGGGGCCCCTTTGCGCCTGCAGGCTAAGCTCCTGGTGGAGGGTCCATGAGCGGCTACTTGTTTCAGGGTGTGACACTGGGCGAGAACGAGGTCAGCTTGCGGGTGCAAGATGGCCGCATCGCTCGGATCAGCGCGGCGCCTCTCGACCCGCTGCCCGGCGAGCAGATCCACCAGGGGGGCCGCATCACGGCGCCCTTCGCGGAACCCCATGTTCACCTGGACGCGGCGCTGCTCGGGGCGCGGGCCCCCAACAAGAGCGGAACCCTTCGAGAGGGCATCGCCAACTGGTCACGTCTTCGCGCGGAGCTCACGGTTGAAGATGTACGGGCGCGCGCCTTGGAGACCCTGGAGATGTACGCCAGCCACGGCACGCTCCGGGTGCGCACCCATGTGGACACGGGCAGCCTCTTGGCCGTTGAGACGCTCATAGACCTCAAGACCGAGGCCTTGGAGCGGGGCATCGAGCTGCAGGTGGTGGCCTTTCCCCAGGAGGGCATCCTGCGCGCACCGGGCCGGCAGGCTCAGTGGGAGGCTGCGGTGGCCTTGGGCTGCGATGCTGTGGGGGGCATCCCGCACTTCGAGCGCACGGCAGAGGAGGGCTGGCAGAGCGTGCGCATGGCCTTTGACTTGGCTGAGAAGCACGGGGTCATGGTGGACTTTCACTGTGATGAGAGCGACGATCCGGGGGCCCGAAACCTAGAGGTCGTCTGCGCTGAGACCCTGGACCGTGGCTTTGCCGGCCGCGTGGTGGCAGGGCACTGCACGGCGCTTCACAGCTACCCCAACCCACACGCCGCCAAAGTGATTGAGCTGGTCGCCGAATCCGGGGTGCAGGTCGTGGCCAATCCCTTGGACAACGTGGTGCTCCAGGGCCGCTACGACAGCTACCCCCGACGCCGCGGTCTGACCCGCGTGGATGAGCTCTGGGCGGCGGGCGCGCTGGTGGGGATTGGACACGACTCGGTGCAGGATCCTTGGTACCGCTTGGGCACCGCAGACATGTTGGACCCCGCCTACATGCTGTTGCACCTGGGCCAGCTCACGAGCGACGCTGAAATGCGCCGGATCTTCTTCTGTCTGAGCGGCGACAATCACCTCGCATTTGGGGGGCCGCCCGAGCTGGTTGAAGGGGCCCGAGCGCAGCTGCTGTGGTGGGAAGATCTCGATCCTGTCGAGATCTTGCGAGCCCGACCAGTGCCGCTCACGCTTCGCTGAGAGAACGGACGCGCCCATAGCGGCTTCGGGCACTCGCCAAGCCCGTTCTTCTCGTGCGATTCTTGACGGCCAAATCGCGCGAGGACGCAGCATGACCCAAGATGAGATGATCGACGCCTGCCTGAAGCACACGCTCTATTCGTGGGCCGCCACGGGCAAGGTCACCCCGCTGCCCATTGAGCGGGCTGAAGGCATTTATCTCTACGGGCCCAACGGCCAGAAGTGGATGGACTTCAACAGTCAGCTCATGAGCGTCAACATCGGGCACAGCCACCCCAAGGTGGTCCAGGCCATCAAGGACCAGGCCGACACGCTGATCTACACCATCCCCGGATCGGCCACCAAGGCCCGAGCGGAGCTGGCGACGCGCTTGGCCGAGATCGTGCCAGGGAACATCAACACCTTCTTCTTCACCTTGAGCGGCGCCGAGTCCAACGAAAACGCCATCAAGGCCGTTCGGCAGTACAGCGGCCGATTCAAGATCCTCTCGCGCTACCGCAGCTACCACGGCGCCACGAACGCCTGTCTGTCCATGACGGGTGACCCGCGGCGCAACCAGAACGCCGGTGGCGCGCCTGGGTTTGTGCATGTGATGGACCCCTGGCCGATGACCTTCTCTTGGGGGGAGACCGATGAGGAGATCACACGGAAGAACCTGATCTACCTCGAGGAGGTCATCCAGTACAACGGCCCGGAGACCATCGCCGCGATGTTCATCGAGTCGGTGACGGGAACGAACGGAATCCTGCCGCCGCCCAAAGGCTACCTCAAGGGCCTGCGCGCTCTGCTCGACAAGTACGGAATCCTCTTGGTCTGCGACGAGGTCATGGCGGGCTGGGGTCGCACCGGCAAGCTCTTCGCCTTTGAGCACGGCGACATCGTGCCGGACATCGTCACCATGGCCAAGGGCCTGACCTCCTCCTACATCCCACTGGGTGCAGTGGGCATGTCGGACCCCATCGCCCAGTACTTCCGGGACAACGTGTTCTGGGGTGGTTTGACCTACAACGCCCACGCCCTCTGCATGGGTACCGCCTTGGCCGCGGTCAACGTGTTGATGGAAGAGAAGCTGGTCGAGAACGCTGCCGCGATGGGGGAGATCATGCGCTCGGAGATCGACCGCCTCACCGCCAAGCATCCCTCGGTGAAGGGCGGCCGCTGCATCGGGCTCTTCGGCATGGTGGACATCCAGAAGAACAGCGCTGGCGACCCCATCGTGCCCTTCAACACCAACAGCCCGGTCATGGCGGCCTTTGCCAAGCGCTTGCTGGAGAACGGCTTGTTCACCTTCATTCGCTGGGGGAGTTTCATGTGCAACCCGCCCTTGTGCATCACGAAGGAGCAGCTGCTGGAGGGCTTCGCGATCATCGATGAGGCGCTTGAGATCTGTGATGCGGCTTTTGAAGGGTGAATTCCGCAAGGAATTCACCGGCCTTAGGCCGTACACTGCAGCGCAATTTCAAAGGAAATGCGCCGGGAAAATTGTCCCAAGGGCGGTCTAAATCCGCTGGAAATGCACCGGGGGGGCAAACGCGGTCCCGTTCTCCCGCCGCCCGGGTGGGTATTCGGACCCAGACGCGGTCCAGATTCCGGCCGAATGACCCCGATACACTCTTTAGGAGGGGCGCGCGCGGCCTGAGCCAGGTTCGGGTTGACGCTGAGGTCTAAATGCCTGAGTCGCGATGCGAGCTGCTAGAACTGCCAGGTGGTGCTGCTGGCGCCGAAGATGTTGTAAACGTAGCGGTTGTTGACGAAGCGGTAGACCGAGCTGCTACTGCTGCGAGAGCCGGAGAAGCCGCAGCTTCCAATCAAACTAGTGGGGGCCGGACTGTAGGGGGTCGTGCTGCTACCGTAGGTACTGGACTGCACCATGTTGTTCAAAGGTGCCTTCTCGATGGCGATGCGCTTGTGGCTGCTCGGCAAGCCGCACGCGCTGGAGAAGACCAGGTTCCCTGCATCGCTCTTGGCGTAGTGGCTCGGGGAGCTGCCGACCCAGTTCGACCTGTACGTACTGATGCAGCCGCCAGCGGACGTGTAGTAGCTCCGACTGAAGGAGTTGTAGCCAGAGCCCCGGCCAAAGCTTGAGTCACTCCGACCGCTCAGCGTCCACGTACAGGTCTGCTTTGCGCCTGCTGGACTGCTCACCCACAGCACCCCCTCTAAGCCATCTGTGCTGGTGTTGATCTGACCTCTAAATCCCTTGTCGTTTCTCTCGTAGGTCAACAAACGGCCTGCCCCAGGTTTGTCGCTGTAGGACAGGTATCGCGCGGCCCGGGTTCGGGACTTGCGATAGGTCCTTCTGTAGCGATAGGTCCCGGTGAGCACCTGCGCGGTGTAGACCTGACACGCAGCATCACCCCAACAGTCGTCGTCATCACAGTTTAGAAGGCCGTCGTTGTCGTCGTCCGCACTGCTGGTGCAGTCCTCGATACAACCCACCGCATCGAAGCAAGCGGCTTCCTCGCAGTCGATCAGCCCATTGCTGTCGTTGTCGATGCCATCCGTGCACATTCCCGAGTAGTCCACCTCACAGTAGCGAGGGACCTGACAACGCTCGTCCTCGCAGTCCGTGAGACCATCACCGTCGTTGTCTAAGCCGTCCTCACAGTTGCTCTCGAAGCAGCCTCCGTCGTGCCAACAGTCACGGTCCTCACAGTCGGTCAGCCCGTTTCCGTCGTTGTCGATGCCGTCATCGCAATACTCCAGGCAAGGGTCGACCCTGTCGCAGTCTGGGTCATCGCAGCCAATCAATCCGTCCTGGTCGTTGTCGCTGCCGTCGCAGAGCTCCTTGCAGGCGTTGTGTTCTACACAGGACGAATCGGCGCAGTCCGTCTCTCCATTGAAATCGTTGTCCAAGCCATCGTCACAGATCTCCTCACAACTCAAATCCCCCAAGCAGTCCGGGTCCGCGCAGTCGACCTCCCCGTCGAGATCGTTGTCCAAGCCGTCGTCGCAGTCCTCTTGGCAGGCTTCCGTGTCGATGCAGTCCCAGTCTTGGCAGTCTAAGAATCCATCTTGGTTGTTGTCGATTCCGTCTGTACAGTTCTCAGGACACAGGCCGGGCGGAAAGGTCCAGCAGTCGGAGTCGGCGCAGTCCACCTTGCCGTCAAGATCGTTGTCCACGCCGTCCTGGCAGTCCTCGGCTTGGATGGCGAGATGCAACATGGGCGGAGAGGGCTGAGGTGCACTGTCTTCTGGGGAGACAGTGCAGGCGAGGAGGAGGGCGATCATCATGTCTTGGCTTGGAATCCCGTCACTTGACTGGTGACAGTGTTCCATAGAATCCATTTAGGTGCGAGGTTTTGCTTGGCTTCTCTGGAAGGACCAAGGGTGGCCTGCATCTGCAGTTTGCAGCCAGACGTTGACTGCAGTCTGCGACAGAACTCTCGTCGCGTCTCCGGAGAGATTGCGTCGCGGTCTGCGGCTGGAGGCTGATCGCAGTCTGGAACAAGGCTCCCGGCGCATTTCCTTTGGAATGGCGTTGCAGATTGCGGCCAGAGACTGACCGCAATCTGGGACGGAGTGCCCGGCGCGTCTCCTATGAAACTGAACCGGGCTTTTAGAGAGCTCTCCCGGTGCATTTCCTGCGGAATTGCCCTGCAGTTTACGGCCAGAAGGCCGGCGCATTTGCTTCGCAATTGCGCTGCTATTTACGGCCAGAAGGCCGGCGCATTTGCTTCGGAATTGCGCAGGGGTTCCGGACTTCGGACAAGATTCCCTGCGCATTTCCTTTGGAATTGCGCTGCTAGTTACGGCCAGAAGGCCGGCGCATTTGCTTCGCAATTGCGCTCCACTGGCCCAAAACGACTCCGACGGAGTCGTTTTAGGCCATCCAATTCCAGTCCTTCTGCAGCGCCCACTTGCTCGTGACCTTCCTAGGCCGCGTCCAGAAACGAAAGCCATCCCAGCCAGTCATGTTGCCGTGGCCAAACTTGCTGTCGTTCCAGCCACCGAATCCAAAGGGCTCGCGCGGCACAGGCACGCCGATGTTCACGCCACACATGCCGGCGGAGACGCGCTCCATGGCCAGCTTGGCCACGTGGCCGGAGGTGGTGTAGATGGCGGCGGCGTTGCCGTAGGCGCTGTTGTTCTCCAGGGTGAAGGCCTGCTCCAGGGTGTCCACGCGGATGATGGAGAGCACGGGGCCGAAGATCTCCTCGCAGCCAGCGGGCATGTCCGGGGAGACGTTGTCCAGAAGAGTGGGACCGACCCAGTAGCCGCCGTCCGGGCCAGCGGCGCCGCGGCCGTCCACGAGAACGGTGGCGCCGCGCTTCTCGGCGTCGTCGATGTAGCCGTTGATGCGCTCCATGGCGGCCTGGCTGATGACCGGGCCCATGTCGGTGCCGAGCACCATGGCCTCGGTCTTGGCTTTCACAGCATCAATGATGGGGTCCACATCGCCCACAGCCAGCAGAACGCTGGCGGCCATGCAGCGCTGCCCAGCACACCCAGAGAAGCTGGCGACGACGTTCTCGGTGGTCAGCTTCACGTCGGCATCCGGCACGACGATGAGGTGGTTCTTGGCGCCGCCCAAGGCTAGGGCGCGCTTGCCGGTGGCCGCAGCCCGTCCGTAGACGATCTTGGCCACGCGGGTGGAACCCACGAAGCCCAGTGCGGCGATGCCGGGGTGGTCACAGAGGGCCTCGACCACCTCCTGGCCGCCCTGCACGATGTTGAGCAGACCGTCTGGCAGACCCGCCTCTTGGAAGATGGCGGCGAGCTTGAGGGCCGAGAGGGGAACGACCTCGGAGGGCTTGAGGATGAAGGCGTTTCCGCCTGCCAGCGCCTGAGGCAGCATCCAGAGAGGCACCATGAAGGGGAAGTTGAAGGGGGTGACCCCAGCGACCACGCCCAGGGGCTCGTAGCGCATCTCGCAGTTCACGCCGCGGCTCACTTCCAGGGACTCGTTGGCGGCCAGGTTGGGCAGGCTGCAGCCATACTCCAGACACTCGATGCCCTTGAGCACCTCGGCCTTGGACTCGCCGTAGGTCTTGCCGTTCTCGTGGGAGAGCAGCCAGGTCAACTCCTCCAGGTCCCGCAGCATGATGTCGCGGGCCTTGTAGAGGATCTGGGAGCGCTCACGGATGGGCCAAGTCTTCCAGTCGGCGAAGGCCTTCTGGGCGGAGGCAACGGCGGTGTCCACGTCTGCGGCCGTGCCAAAGGTCACGGTGCTCATGGCCTTGCCGTGGCGCGGGTTCAGGATGTCGACCGTCGTTGTGCCGCTGGGCTTGACGATCTGGCCGTCGATGACGTTGTCGGCGGGGATGTAGCTTGCAAAGTCGTTGGAACGACCGTTGAATGCGGGAATCATGGGTCCTCGGGGAGCGAGCCGTGGGGGATGGCCTTCATCAGGACGAGGTAAATGACCGCCGCCAAGAAGAAGCCCACGAACCAGGCGTAGGTGTAGATGGTGTCGAAGACGGGCGGGATGATGCCGTCTCCAAAGGCCCCGGCTTGGTGCAGAAAGCCGGGAATGTTGGGCAGCACGGCGACCACGAAGGCGACCAGAGCGGCCAGGTTGAAGCCGCCTGTGTAGCTGTAGAGTCCGTTCTGCCGGTACAGGTTGTTCAAGTCCAGGCGGGTGCGCCGTAGCACGAAGTAGTCCACGATGAGGATGGCCACGATGGGACCCAGCAGCGCGGAGTAGCCCACCAGCCACGTGAAGATGTAGCCGCCGGTGCTCGCGATGAGCTTCCAGGGCAGGATGGCCAAGCCGATGCCGGCGGTGAGGTAGCCGCCCATGTGGAAGGTGAAGCGCCGGGGGTTGGCGTTGATGAGCGCGTTGGCCGGCGAGACCACGTTGGCCGCGATGTTGGTGGACAGGGTGGCCACGGCCAAGGCCAGCAAAGAGAGCACCACAGTGAAGCCGCCGCCGATGCGGCCCGCCAAGACGGTGGGGTCCCAGATGGGCTCGGCCAGCGCGCCCGTGATGGGGTCCGCGAAGATGACCGTGGTTGCCGAGGTCACCGCCACGCTGATGAAGGCGAAGAAGGTCATGGTCGTCGGCAAGCCGATGGCTTGACCCAGGATCTGGTCCCGCTGAGACTTGGCGTAGCGGGTGAAGTCCGGGATGTTCAAGGAGAGCGTGGCCCAGAAGCCCACCATGGCTGTGAGGCTGGGTACGAAGACCTTCCAGAACTCGCCCTCGCGCGCGCCACCAGCGTCAAAGGCGCTGGGCATGGAGAGCATGGCCCCGAATCCGCCAGCCTTTACGTAGGCCCAGATCAGGAGCACAGCGCCGATGCCCATCAGAAAGGGGGCCGCGATGGTCTCAAGGACCCGGATGGACTCGATGCCCTTGTAGATGATGGCGATCTGCAGGGCCCAGAAGACCAAGAAGCAGATCAGCTCGGCGGGATTGATGCCCAGAAAGGGAAGCTTGGCCGCCTCCAATACGCCGAAGGTGAAGGTGCCAGAGAGGTCGGCGCTGGCCGCCAGGGTGGCCCAGTCGCCCTCCTTGATCAGCGCCTGAGCACCTGGAACCCCGCCGTAGAGCGAGGCCAGCTCTTCCGTGTGGCCCCAGGCCAGCAGCTCGGCGCCGCTCAGGGTGTGCTCCACTTTGTCGAAGAGCGCGTTGACGAGCTGGTAGATGGCAAAGCCACCGAACCAGGTCTGGATGCCAAACCAGCCAGTGGCGACCAGAGCGCGCAGCAGGCTGGGCACGTGGGCCCCGCGGATGCCAAAGCTGGCCCGAGCCAGGACAGGGAAGGGGACCCCGTACTTGGTGCCGGCGTGGCCATTGAGCACCATGGGCACGAGCACGATGAGGTTGCCCAGCATGATGGTGAGCACGGCCTGCCACCAGTTCATGCCCTCCTTCACCAGACCGCCGGCCAAGGTGTAGGTGGGCACGCAGACGACCATGCCGACCCAGAGGGCCGCCATGTTCATCACAGACCAGTGGCGCTCCTTGGCGGAGGCCGGCCGGATGTCGTCGTTGATCAGGTGGGCGTCGGGGTTCTCCGCCTGCTGGCCGAGCTTCACGCGGGCTCACCCGAGCTACGGTCAACTTTCGTGGGCTCGGCCGCCTCGTTGCGCTTGCGCTGGCTGGACCAGAACTCTGCATTGCAGGGTCGATCGACGTACTGCCCTCGGCCGCGCACGGTCTTGAGGGTGTCGTTCTCCCACACGACCAGACCACGGGAGATGGTGATGGCGGGGTTCCCGGTGACCTCCATCCCCTCGTAGATGTTGAAGTCGATGTTCTGGTGGTGGGTATCCACCGAGATGGTGCGGGTCTTCTCAGGGTCCCAGATCACCACATCGGCGTCCGAGCCGGCCATCAGAGCACCCTTCTTGGGGAAGATGTTGAAGATCTTCGCGGCGTTGCTGGAGGTGGCAGCGACGAACTCGCTGGGGGTGAGCTTGCCGCTGCGCACGCCGTGGTGCCAGAGCACGCCCATCCGGTCCTCAACGCCAGCGGTCCCGTTGGGGATCTTGCGGAAGTCGTCTTGGCCTGCGCGCTTCTGGTCGGAGCAGAAGCAGCAGTGGTCGGTGGCGGTGGTCTGGATCATGCCAGCCTGCAGGCCCTTCCAGAGCGCCGCTTGGTGCTCCTTGGCCCGGAAGGGGGGGCTCATCACGTAGTGGGCGGCGGTGTCCCAGTCCGTGTTCCGGTAGACCGAGTCGTCGATGACCAAGTGCTGTGCGAGCACCTCGGCGTAGACGCGCTGGCCTTCCAGGCGGGCCCGGGTCACGCTCTCCAAGGCGTCGATGCAGCTGGTGTGCACCAAGTAGACCGGCACACCCAGAACTTCAGCGATGCGAATCGCGCGGTTGGCGGCCTCGCCTTCGACCTCGGGGGGACGGGAGAGGGGATGGCCCTCGGGACCGGTGATGCCCTTGTCGAAGATCTCCTGCTGGAGGACGTGGACCAGCTCGCCGTTCTCCGCGTGAATGGTGCACAGCGCGCCCAGCTCCTTGGCGGTCTTGAAGCTGTTCACCAGGGTCTCGTCGTCGCACATGATGGCGTTCTTGTAGGCCATGAAGTGCTTGAAGCTGTTGACCCCGTGCTCGGTGGCCAGGGTGTGCATGTCCTGCTTGACCGAGTCGTCCCACCAGGTCACCGCGACGTGGAAGGAGTAGTCGCATGCGGCCTTCTCGGCCCAGCCCATCCAGTTCTTGTAGGCCTCCATCATGGACTGCTGAGGACTTGGAATGACGAAGTCGATGCACATGGTGGTGCCACCGGCTGCCGCCGCGCTGGTCCCGGTGAAGAAGTCCTCGCTGGCCACGGTGCCCATGAAGGGGAGCTCAAAGTGGGTGTGCGGGTCGATGCCGCCCGGGATGATGTACTTGCCCGTCGCGTCGATGACGCGGGCGCCCTGGGGGGCCTGAAGGTCGGGGCCCACCGCGGCGATGGTCTCGCCCTCGATGAGCACATCGGCCCGGTACTCAGCTTCGGCTGTGACGACGGTGCCGCCGCGGATCAAAATGGACATTGCTCACCCTCTTTGCGGGCGCGGGGCCCGCCGGAACTGTTGGCTTGGAACCGGCTACTCGCCCGTGTCCTTGATGATCTGTGGCTTAAAGTCAGGCTGTGCAGCGCGGGTCAGGGCCTCGGCGTACTCTGGGAGCCGGCCCGTCATCTGGAATCCCCACTTGTCCTTCACTTGGCGGCTGAGGTTCAGGTCGACCTCGGTGACAAGCAGGCCGTCGCGGGTGCGGGACAGTCCCGGGGTGCGGCCGCCGTTGGGCGCAGCCACGTAGGAGGAGCCGTAGAAGTGGCCGAACTCGTTCTTGGGCGCTTGTCCGTCGCCGCTGGTGAAGGCGTTGGGGAAGGCCTCTGTGCCGATGCGGTTGATGCCTGCGACGAAGTAGCCATTGGCGATGGCTGCGCAGCGGGCTTCGACGGGCCAGAGGGGCTCAGAGAGCGCGCCCACGGTGGCCGAGGGGTTGAAGACGATCTCGGCGCCATTGATGCCGAACATCAACCAGTTCAGCGGGTGGTGCCTGCCGTAGCAGATGTTGGTGGCCACGCGCCCGAACTCGGTCTCGAAGACCGGATGACCGCTGTCCCCCTCCATGTAGTAGGTGGACTCGTTGAAGTCGCCGACCCGGGGGATGTGGTTCTTTCGGTGGCTGCCGATGATGTTGCCGCGGTTGCCGATGACCACCGCGGTGTTGTGGATGGTGCCGCCGTGGGCGTTGTCGCGCTCCAGGATGGGGCTGACAATCACCATGTTGTGCTTCTTGGCGAGGCGGGCCAGGAACTGGGTGCTCGGGCCGTCGATGGGCTCGGCGAACTCCAGCCAGGGCTGCTTCTCACGGGTGCAGAAGGCAAAGGGCATCGTCCAGGCTTCTTGCAAGCCCAGCACGTTCACGCCCATCTGGGCGGCCGCCTCGATGATGACCTCCATGCGGTCGGCCAGGGCTTGGTACTGGGCCTCGACAGGGTCGGTGGTCGGCAGCACAATCTGGTTCTGGATGACCCCTACACGCACCACACGAGGCGCCCGACGCTGCTCAGGGGCGGCCTGGAACTTGTAGGCCTGCAGCTCAAAGTCGTGGTGCTCGCAGTAGGCTCGCAGCTCAGCTGTGACGGAGAGGGCTTCAGGATGCTGGCCGTAGAGGATCCGGAAGGCCTCGGCTTGGTCTTCTGGGGAGAGCTTGCGAAGCAGGCCCTCCAGGCTCTCTATCTCCCTAGGGCGAGAGTTTAGGAGCGCATCGACCGCTGCGTCGCTTGCGGTCTTGGTCAGGGTCTTGGGGTCCGCCACGGTCACCTCAGCATCTTGGGTTGGGCAGTGTAGATCACACTGGCCCAGTCGTGGTCCGGAACATGGGCGGGGCAGGGGCTGACAGGCTGAGTCGATGCTTTGCGTGGAGGGGGGGTGAGGACGCACTTCATCGTCCACACGGAGCCCTTGACCATGCACCTTCTCCTCCTCTCCCTGGCCTGTACCGACAGCGCAACCCAAGACAGCGGCTGCGAGCTGAGCACCTTCTACCTGGACGCGGATGGCGATGGTTTTGGAGACGATGCCAATGCTGCCCAAGCCTGTGAGGCGCCCCCCAGTCACATCGCCGAGGCGGGAGACTGCGATGACCTGGACGCTGGAATCTATCCAGGGGCACAAGAAGTCTGCGGCGGTGTAGATGAGGACTGCGATGGCTTGGTGGACAACGACGACGACAGCTTGGACCTGAACAGCCACCTGGACTACTTCCGCGACGCAGACGGGGATGGCTACGGGGACACGGAGGACTTGGGGGTCAGAGCATGCGAGCCGCCAGAGGGAATGGTTGCCGACAGCAGCGACTGCGATGACGCGCTCGCGGGTGTGAATCCTGGCGCCACCGAGGTCTGTGATGACCTGGACAACGACTGCGATGCTCTGATCGACGACGAGGATCCGGACCGAGTGGGCGCGTCAGACTGGTACGCGGATGTGGACGGTGACGGCTACGGGGTGGGGGACCCCGTTCAGGCCTGTGAGGCGCCAGAGAGCGACTCCGCCATCCGAGATGGGGACTGCGATGATGCCGATGGGACGCAGTATCCCGGCGCAGAAGAGGTCTGCGGGGACGGTGTGGTGAATGACTGTGACGGCGCGTTGGCCTGTCTCTTATACACATCTCCGAGCCCACGAGACAGGCAGAAATCTCGT
>OJIV01000332.1_pt1 | contig 20102 bp, 19 predicted proteins | sample 1595861 | NCBI WGS metagenome assembly OJIV01 (sample SAMN05416883, study PRJEB24817) | seawater metagenome | isolation source: Sea water | place: Canada:Atlantic | collected 2013-11
ACACACTGCATATCGTCGGCAGCGTCAGATGTGTATAAGAGACAGTCACCGAGGTCGAGCTGGGCCACACCCATCTTCTGCGCATCGCACAGCCCGACGCCGCCTTTGCTCGTATGCTTCTGGCTACTTCTGGGCTGTGTGTGCACGGCCCCGACTACATCCCCAAACTGGGCCGTTTCAGGCCGGGAGCAGACACCCTCGGCCACGCCCTTCATGTGGCTGAGAGCGTGCAAGAGCTGCTGGATGCGCCCCCGGATGACACCCCGGATGCCTGCCGTTGGATCTGCAAAGCGATGCTGCGCGCGGGCTTGGAGTCCACTGCTTACCAGCACGGCCAATACACCCGGGATCTCTATCCCTGCTGGGCGTTGTTCTCGGCTTTCTACCCGGAGCACGCCGCGCACATGGAGCGGCTCTTGGGCTGGGTCATCGTACCCATTCAAGACCCAGACCAGCTGCACCTGGCGTTGCTGGCCATGCAGGCGGAGCTGCTGCCGATCGTCGACGTCTCTTAGGGGCTCAGAGCGCGAAGACCAGCGCCGGCCCCAGACAGATCAGCGAGAACACGTCGGCCGCCAGCACCTTGGTCATCTGCGGGCTGCGATCTGGGGTCATCAGGGCCAGCACCAGGAACGCCAGGTCGCTCAAGATGGTGCCCACGATCACCGGCAGAGCCACACTCGGCCAGACCATCGCGGCGATCAAGCCCAGCCCCAGGACCCCAAAGATCACCGCCCGGTGACGCATCGCGAGCAACACGTTGGGGTCTTTGATCTTGGCCCCGTAGAGCTTCTCCAGACGCTCGGCACTCAGCACCCCGGAGAGAGGGGCTAGGTGAATGAGCGCCGGCAAGGCCAGACTGGCAATGAGCATCACGCACGCAAGTCTACTCTAGGCTGAAGCTGCCGCCTCCCAGATCGTCGCTCCAAACACCGGCGTCCGTGCAGCTGTCGTAAGCGACAGCCAAGGGATCAGAGCGGCCGTAGGCGGCGTAGGAGACGCTGTACTCCAGCAGCTGCCCACCGATACAGTCCGAGGGACTCAAGCCGGCCTGCACCTCGACGCTTTGAAGCGCGTCCACGGTCACCCAGCCTTGCATGCCCAGGGGCAAGTCGTCCTGGTCAGAGATGCTCCAGAAGCCGTCAAAATCAGCCTGAAAAGAGGCCGCGCTGAAGCGCCAAGTGCTCTCCAGAGCTTGGTCCGCTGCAACCGTCTCGATGACCCCCTCGCTGGTGCCCTGGCCCTGCATGCCAAAGTCGCTGAAGACCACCCGCTCTGGGGTGACCTGTGCGCTGCCCAGCCACACTTGGCCCTCGGCGTCGGTGCAGCCTCCGAGCAGGGTTTCGCCGTCGGACTCCACGCTTGGACAGCTCTCGGCGCTCGCTGTGGTGGCCAGATCCTGAACGGCTTCCCAGTGCGCGCTCGGCAGGAGCAACGCGTGGGTCAGACCGGCCACAGTGTCGTCGTCCCAAGCGATGGGCTCAGGCTGCTCCCAATCGAGGCTTCCGCTGGGAAGGCAGGCCAGGGAGAGAGATAGAGCAAGCATTGGAACTCCTGTTTCGCAGGATAGCCAGCAAGATCTATGCCTGAATTCTACGGCACGAATCGCCCGATTTGCGTCGTTCTGTGACCCGTATACGTCACTCTATGACGCGAATCACTTCCCCTTGCGCTTCCGCTTGTTCTTGGCCTCACGGGCCTCGCGGCGCTCCTTGGCGACCACGGCCTCGGCGTCCAGGTGGTCCTCACCCTGGGCCAAGTACTCGCTCCAGGTCCCGCTGAAGTCGTTCAGCCCGTGGGGCGTGATCTCCAGAATACGAGTGGCCAGCTTGTCCACGAACCAGCGGTCATGGCTCACGAAGATCAGGGTGCCCGGGTACTTGTTCAGGGCCCCAGCCAGCGCGCGCAGGCCTTCGATGTCCAAGTGGTTGGTGGGCTCGTCCAGGATCATGACGGTGGGCTCAGAGGAGGAGATGCGGGAGAAGAGCAGTCGGGCGGCCTCGCCACCGGAGAGGTTCTCCACGCGCTTGGCCGAGTCATCCTTGTCGAAGAGCACGGAGGCCAAGCGAGCCAGGACCTGACCCAGTCCATCCTCGGGCACCGCCTCCCACATGCTCTCGTGCACGGTCTGCTTGGGGTCCCCCAAGGCCTCATGGTGGTCCTGGGGGAAGTAGCCCAGGTGTACCTCGTGGCCCCACTCGAAGGTGCCCGCGTCGGCTTCCAGGGCGTTGACCAGGATCTTGAGCAGGGTGGACTTGCCCACGCCGTTGGCCCCGACCACGGCCACGCGCTCGCCGCGCTCGATCTCAAAGCTGACGTTCCGGAGCACCTGCAGATCGCCATAGGCCTTGGAGATGCCCTTGGTCTTGAGTACGTGGCGGCCCGATTGGCGGCGTTGCTTGAACACGAAGCGTGGATGGCGCCGAGAGCTGGTCGGCAGGGTGTCGATGACGATCTTCTCCATGCGCTTCTGGCGTGAGTTGGCCTGGCGGGCCTTGGAGGCCTTGGCCTTGAAGCGGGTGATGAAGGCCTTGTGCTCAGCGATCTCCTTCTCGCGCTTGCCAATCTCGCCCTCGCGGCGCTCCCGCTCTTCCACCTTGGACTTCTCAAAGGCGGTGTAGTTGCCCTTGTAGAGCGTGACCGCCTGGTAGTCCACGTCGATGATGTGGGTGGCCACAGAGTCCAAGAAGCGCAGATCATGGCTGATGACCGCGGTGCAGCCGGAGAAGTCCACCAGGAAGTTCTCCAGCCAGCGGATGGCCAAGATGTCCAAGTGGTTGGTGGGCTCATCGAGCAGCAGGATGTCGGGGTCTGCGGCCAGGGTCTTGGCCAGCAGGGCGCGCAGCTTGTAGCCACCGCTCAGAGAGCGCAGGGGCTGGTCGTGCTTCTCGGTGGCGATGCCCAGGCCTTCCAGGATCTGAGCGGCGCGGGACTCCAGGCTGTAGCCGTCGAACTGGAGGATGATGTCCTCCATCTCGGCGTACTTGTCATCGTCCCAGGCATCCGGGCCGCCGTTGAACATGGCCTCTTTGCCCTGGATGGCGTCCCAGAGCACCGGGTTGCCCATCATCACCACGTCCAGGATGCGGATGTCCTCGTAGGCGAAGTGGTCCTGCTCCAGCACGCCCATGCGGCTGGTCTTGGGGCGCGTGACGTCACCTTCCTGAGGGGGCTCCTCCTTGCTCAAGATCCGCAGCAGGGTGGACTTGCCCGAGCCGTTGGCCCCGACGATGCCGTATCGCTTGCCCTTGTCCAGTTGCAGGTTGCAGTCGGTGAACAGGACTTGGCCGCCATAGGACATGGCGAGGTTGGTGATGGTGATCATGGGCCGCGTATAGCCCGATCAGTTGGGAGCGCGAGCCCTGGACTCAGTACACGTTGTACTTTCGCTTGAGCGCGTTGTGTTCCGCCAAGCTGCGCCCGGGGTGCAAGTTCCCCTCGGAGTCATGCAGGTAGTACCAGTACTCGCTGCCTTCTGGGGAGAGGGCAGCGTTCAGGCTCTCGATGCTGGCGTTCCCAATCGGGGTCGGCGGCAGGCCCCCGCGCAGACGGGTGTTGTACACGTCGGCGGGGTCGCGAAGCTGGCGCAGGAAGGCCTTTCGGTCGTTCCAATCCGCCAAAGTGTAGCGGCTGGTCGCATCGATGCCCAGGTTCCACTGGTTGTCCAGACGCTTCCACATCACGCCGGCCACCACGGGCCGGTTGCTGGGCCGGGGTTCTTCCCGCTCCAACATGCTGGCCACGATGAGCAGCTCGTACAAGCTGCGTCCCGAGGCGTCGATGGCCGCCTGGTTGGGCTGCACAAAGCGGGAGTCCAAGAGGTCGATCTGCCGCTGGATCAACACCTCCACGTCCACGCCATCGGCGGGCACCGAGTAGCTCTCAGGGAGCAGCAGTCCCTCAAGCGAGGTCAGGCCTTCCAGCCCTGCCGGCAGGGTAAAGCGCCCCGGGTCTTTGGCCGCGGCCCAGTAGGTGCCAGCCTCGATCAGACCCAAGCGCGAGAGCTCGGCGTCGATCTCGCGCATGCGCCAGCCTTCAACGAAGGTGACCTGCACCTCGTCGGCGATGGGCGCTTTGCACATCGTCTCCATCAGCTCGGCCATGGTCATCGCTGGACTCAGCTCAAAGTTGCCCGCTTTCAGGCAGCCTCCAGCCTTGTCCCGCTTCAGGTAGAGCTTCCAAGTCAGCTCATCGGGGATCAGCCCTGCGTCCATCAGTGCGGGGCCTAGGCCCCCTGCGGACGAACCCTTGGGCACCTCGAAGACCACCGGGGTGGTGTTCGAGGGGTCCATGGGCTGATCGATGGCGCCGATGCACCCGGCCAGCCACCACAGCAACATGCCTACTCCTGCTTGGCGATGAGGAACTCAACCCTGCGGTTGTTGGCCTTGCCTTGGGCCGTTGCATTGCTCTCTACCGGCATGGCCTCGCCAAAGCCAACCGCTGCCAGTCGGTCCGCCGCAACACCCTGCTTGATCAGGTAGGTGCGAACGGCCTCTGCGCGGGCCTGGCTCAACTTCAGGTTGCTCAGCTCGTTTCCGTCTGAGTCGGTGTGGCCCTCGATGCGCACCAGCAGAAGCTGCGGGTTGCCCTTCATGACCGCGGCCACCTCGTCCAGCAGCCCGTAGGACTCCTGCTTGATCGTGGCCTTTCCGGTCTCGAAGTAGACCTTGTCGTAGATCTCAATCTTGTCGTCCTTGAGCTCCACGCGGCCCTCATCGGGACAGCCATCTTCGTCTTCGTTGCCGTTGAAGGTCTCGCGCACGTCCGGGCAGGCATCTTCCATGTCGAAGATTCCGTCGCGGTCGTTGTCCTCGTCGGGACAGCCATCGTCGTCCTCGAAGTCGTCCATGTCCTCGGCGTCGTAGGGGCAGCGGTCCACGCCGTCTGCAAAGCCATCGCCGTCCGAGTCGGTGCTTGGATCGTCGTCTGGGCAGCCGTCCTCGTCCTCAAAGCCGTTGACCGTCTCCGCATCGTCCGGACACTTGTCGTCGATGTCGAGGATCTCGTCCTTGTCGTTGTCGTCCTCTGGGCAACCATCGTTGTCCATGAAGCCGTCATCGTCCTCGGGGTCATCGGGACAGCGGTCCACCAGATCCTCGATGCCATCGGAGTCGTTGTCGGACTCGGGACAGCCGTCCTCGTCTTGCCAGCCGTCCAAGTCCTCGGCGTGCTTGGGGCAACGGTCCATGCCGTCCGGCACGCTGTCACCGTCCGAGTCTCGGGCGTCGGGGTCAAAGCTTGGGGCTGCGCTCAGGCCCAAGAAACCGCGGTAGTCCGGTGTGCCGAGACCGGGGAGAACGCCCAGACCAAAGCCGGCGTTCAAGGTCACCCAGGGACCGATCAAGGCCTTGACGCCCAGGTTCAACTCCAGGGGGTTCTGCGCCACGGAGCTGCCGTAGCTCTGACCGTGCAGGTCCGCGATGAGCTCGATGGGCTCGGTTGGCCGGAAGCCCACTGCGGCGCTGTAGACCATCGCGTTGGGGACCTCGACGTCGCGCACCCGGTCGCCTTGGCGCACCAGGTAGCCCAGGTTGGCCGCCGCGCGCCATTTGTAGGAGCGGCTCCAGATCCCAGCGTCGGAGAACTCCACGGCCAGGGTCGGGGTCGCTGTCATGGCGCCCTCACCCAAGAAGCCTTCGGTTCCGCCTGTGGGGATGGTCACAGGGACCACCAGCGCCAATCCCAGGGGCTGTTCGTCCCTGGAGAGGGGGGCGATCTTCGGCACCACACGCAGATCGCCTAGGCCACTGGCCTTGAGGGCTGGGGGCTGGCTGGTGCCGTTGAGGTTGGAGATGTCGTAGCCCTGTTGCCAGAGAACGATGGGCAGGTCCGCCGAGATGGAGGCGAAGTTCGTGATGCCCACGCCCAGTTGGGCGTTGCCGGTGAAGCGGCCGTCGATGGGTGAGCCGGTTCCGTCGGAGAGAAGAGGGACCTGCTCGCCGTCCGGGCCACGCAGGACCAGTGGGTTCTTGGCGTAGTTGCCCCAGATCCCCACGCCCACCTGCATGTGGCCCAGGGTGTCTGCGGAGTGGGTCTGGAAGTAGCCGTAGTGGTCCGAGGCTGGCTTGAACTGCTCGATGTCCAGGCTCTGGTCTTGGGCCTGGGCGAAGGAGGAGAGGAGTAGAAAGAGTCCCATGATCACACCTCCTCCCGGCGCCTAAGGGCAATCATCGCGAGCATCGCCAGTACGGCCACCGCCCCCGAGGTCCCGCCGAGCGCTCCGCTGGCCGCGCTGCAACCCCAAGGAATCAGGGAGCCACCGCTCAGAGTCGCGGTCGCAGCGGGGTATGCGCAGTTCTCGTTCACCCAGCCATCGCAGTTGTTGTCCACGCCGTCATCACAGCGCTCCTCTACGGCAGGGTTCACGTCGACGTCTTCGTCATCGCAGTCCCCATCGTTGACGCCAAAGCCGTCGCCGTCCCGGTCCGGGCTGTCCACGATGCCATCGCAGTCGTTGTCGACGCCGTCCGCAGCCGCGTCGGCGTCCGGGATGCCGGGGCGAATCTCTGGATTGCTGTCATCGCAGTCCAGTCCCCCGCACTCCTCGGCGTCGTAGCTGTCTCCGTCGACATCGCACTCGTCAAAGCCGTCGCAGTCTTGGTCGATGCCGTCGTAGGGCACCTCGGTCGCGTCCGGGTTGATCAGCTTGGGGTTGCCCGTGACCGTGATGTCGTCGCTCTCATCCAGGCAGTCGGTCTCCGCGTCGGTCTGGCAGAAGGGCTCCACCAAGCCGATCAGGCTGTAGCTTGCACCCACCAGGGTGGTGAAGCCGTCGCCGTCCTGGTCCACATCGTCGATCCAGCAGTTGCAGTCGTCGTCCACGCCGTCGGCGTTCTTGCCCTCGTTCACGCCGGGGTTCACGTAGAAGTAGTCGTCATCGCAGTCGCCATCGACCTCGGCCCAGCCGTCTACGTCATCGTCCGTCAGCCCGCTGTCCCGGTGCCCGTCGCAGTCCGCATCGTCGTTGGCCGCGCCGAAAATGAAGTCCACGCCGTCGATGGGGTAGGCCCCCGCCCCGTCGATGGTGCCTGGGTTCACGTAGGCGTCGGTGTCATCGCAGTCCCCTTGGGACTCGGAGTAGCCGTCACCGTCCGCGTCATCGCCAGCCCCTGCGCAGGGCTCGTTGTCCTCGCCTGGGGTGCCCTTCAATCCCAAGGGCGCGATGTACTTGGCCGAGGCGCACCAGTTGTAGGCCAAGTCGTTGGGCCACTCGTAGAGGGCGTGTGGCCCCGCTTGAAGGCTCGCGCCCTCTGGCAGGCTCCATTCGGTCGTCCAATTCACCGCATCGAGCACCGTGCCTGAGGCGGTGTGCTTGATGATCAGCGCATCGGCCGACGGGTCCAGGTTCATCTCGGTGAAGAAGGAGTAGGTGATGTCAACCGGGATGCCGCCGTTGAAGTCGGCTGCGCCGGAGTCGGAGTCATTTGAGGAGACGCCAAAGACCAGATGGTCGCCGACCGCGAGCTGCAGTCCGCTGCCCGCAGGCAGGGTGATGACCTCGGTCCCTGTTGCGTTCTCGATCGTGAGTCCTTCGAGAAAGAGCAGCTCGTCGGCCACATTTCGGATCTCGAACCACTGCCCTGCGTAGTTGGGCACGCCGTTCTCCGGACTGGTCATCACTTCCGTGATCACCAAGTCGCCTTGTTGGCTCGCGCCGCGCGCTGCCAGGGCATTGGGTGCCCAGAGCAAGCCCAAGATGGGAAGGGACCATGCCAGTCGAAGTCTCATCACATTCTCCTCACGCCGAGCCCGCAGACACCAGGCACAGGAGTCTATCACTCACTCATTCCTTGGGGCCCCCCTTGCTCACTCGTGCAACTTGGCATAATGTCGCGTCGATCACTCGGGACCTTCCACAACGCCCGAGAAAATGACTAGGAGCCTGCCATGGGTGAGATCTCGAAGCCTGATACCAACCCGATCGTTCCCGCACTTCTGAACTTCCTCGTTCTGGGCGGCGTCGGCTACCTGATGATGGGCCAGCAGAAGAAGGGCATCATCGCCATTGTCGCCACCATGGTGCTCTGGATTTGCGGTCTCGGTTTCATCCCCCAGATGATCTTCGCGTACGACGCCTACCTCCTCGGCCAGAAGCTGCAGAGCGGCCAGTCCATCGGCGAGAACGAGAACGGTCTGGACTTCCTGAACAGCATCTTCAAGGACTGAAAAGTCCCGACAAGATGGCCCCACGGGGCTGTTCAAGAAAAAGGGGTCGCCATCTTGGCGGCCCCTTTTTTTGTTCCTGGGGTCCCTATTCTGCGGGCGCCGGGGCTTGCGCGCGCAGGGTGACCTCCAGGGTGAGGCGCGCCTGATCCTGGATGTCGATGGACTGCTCGGCGAAGGGATCGTCTGCGCTCGGCCCATCACCGCCGGCGTCTTGGAAGAACTGAAGAGTCAGCTCGCCGAGGCCTTGGGGCACCATCAGGGTGAAGGGTCCCGGGGCGGAGAGCTGCTCTTTGCCAACGAAGGCGTCCCCGGTCTGGCTGTTGGGATCGGGTTTGCGGATGTCCACGGCCACCGGCGTGTCCCCTTCTGCGATCACCATGCCTTGTACCCGGGTCCATGGTCCGGGGTGAGAAGGCCAAACATGGCTGCGGGCGCCGGGTACTGGCGCGAGGGCGCGGCCCCCAACGACCAAGGCCAGCTCTCCCAGGTCTAGGTCCTCGCTCTCCACAAGGATCGCGCGCGCCACAAAGGGATCTCCGTCGTCCGGTCCGGGGCGTCCCTGATCCACGAAGAACTGCAGAGTCAGCTCACCTTGTTCTTTGGGCACCTGGAGCTCGAAGGTGCCGCCGTCTGGGAAGAGCACACGCCCCACCATGGACACACCGGCCTCGCTCGTGGGATCGATGGTCAGGATGTCCAGGGAGATCACCTCTTCCACAGGCGAGGTCAGGCTGCCCCGCACCGTGATTCCATCCTCTGCGTCCGCCCCAAAGGGTGAAGTCGGTCCGGCCTCTGGGTCGTGGGTCACCACCTGGCCGCCGCTCTCTGTGGCGCCGGCTGTAAAGCGCGGATCCAAGGGCTCAGGCTCACCGGTGGTGCGCTCCAAGCAAGCCAGCAGGGACAGGCAGAGAATCATGCCTTCAGGCCCGCCTTGCCCAGGGCCGCCAGCTCATCGAGCAGGAACACGTTGGCGGCGATGGCCTTGCGGAAGATGCCCAGATCCATGGACTCGTTGGGCCCGTGCGCGGTGGTCAGGGGATCCATCACGCCGTTGAGGATCAAGGGCAGGTCTCCAAAGCGTCGGCCAAAGAGCGCGACGAAGGGGATGGAGCCTCCCACGCCGACCTGGACCAGCGGTGCGCCCCAGCTCTTCACGTAGGCGCGGTCTGCTGCCTCGAAGGCGGGGCCCTTTGGGGTGTAGAGCCAGCCCTCGCCGGGGCCCGGCAGCTGTTCGGCTTCCACGAGCACACCCTGGGGGGCATCTCGCGTCAGCTCCGCCTGCACCAGCTCCCAGAGGGTCTCGCTGGACATCCCGGGCGCCACACGAATGGAGAGGGTGGCGCTGGCGTGGGTGCGGATGGCGTTCTTCTTCTCCGCCGGCGTGGGCAGGGTGGTGGCCACCACGGTGAGGGCAGGCTGGCGCCACATCCACTCCGCAGCGGAGCGCCCGCGCAGGGGCAGCGGGTCCACGCCCTCGAGCATGTGGGAGCCCTCGCGGATCACCTCGTTGTTGAGCGGCACATCGAAGCTGGCCTTGGCCCACTCTTGGCCCACGTCTACGCGGCCCACCTTCATGCGGCCGTCCTCGTCCACCAGGCGCCCGATGAGCTGGATCAGAGCAATGGCGGGGTCCGGCACCATGCCGCCCCACAGTCCGCTGTGGCCATCAGCCTGCAGGGAGCTGCAGGTCAGCTCCACCTCCAGCAGGCCGCGCAGGCTGACGGTCAGCCCCGGCACGCTGGTGCTGGGGTTCTCACAGTCGGTGAGCACCATCACGTCGGAGTCGAAGGCTTGGGGGAAGGTGTCCATGAAGCGCTCGAGGTTCGGCGAGCCGATCTCCTCTTCTCCTTCAATGAGCAGGCGCACGTTGCAAGGGAAGCCGCCCGTCTCTTGCTTCCAGGCCTTCAGGGCTGCCAAGTGGGAGATCCAGCCGCCCATGTCATCTGCGGCGCCTCGGCCATAGAGGCGTCCGTCCACCACCACGGGCTCGTGTGGGTCCGTGCGCCAGTTGGCCAGGTTCACCGGCTGCAAGTCCAAGTGTCCGTAGATCAAGATGGTGGGCGCATCGGGACCGGCGTGCAGCCACTCTGCCGCCACACAAGGCAGGGCCTCGGGCAGCTCCAGCAGGCGCGCGTTGTCCAGTCCCAGGGCCTCCAGATCCTCTCGGATGCGCTCGGCCAGCTTGCGTACGTCCCCGAAGTAGGCTTCATCGCAGGAGATGGCAGGAATACGCAGGTAGGCGCAGAGCTGCTCCAGAGTCTCATCAAAGGCCTGGTCGGCCCGCTTGGCGACGCGCTCCGCCGTGTTCTCTGCAGTCATTCTCTCTCCGCCTCTGGGCTGGGGTGCTCGCGCAGTGCGGAGCGTAGGTGCTTGTAAAACTGTGCGATGTGTCGGCCGTCGACCAAGGAGTGGTGTGCTGTTACACAGACTCCGACTTGGCCATTGTCGACCTTCCCCCAAAGGATACGAGGGATGCAGTCGTCTGGGTCGCCAGGCATGGCGTGCTGCACGCTGTGTACCGTGCTCCAAGGCAGGCAGCTCAGGTACAACATGTCGGCCCGAAGGGGGCCCTTGGGCAAGAGCTTGCCGTGCTCGCGGGCGCTCTGTATGTGCGCTGGAAGAGCGTCCAAGAAGGCCTGCCGGTCGGGGTTCCAGAGGATCTCGCAGAACAGAAATGCCCCGTCCTCTGTAGCGACTGTGCAGGTGGTGTCCACGCGGGGATGGCGCTCGATCCAGTCCTGTCCGTCCACCACGATGCGGTCCCGCAGCTCGGGCACTTGGTTGGCCGCGTGAAGGATGGCCCAGAGAATGCCGCTGAAGTACTCGCTCTTGGGCAAGGCCACCGGTACTTGGGTGCACAGGGTGAACATGGGACTCTGAAAGCGTCGAAAATGGGCGTAGATCTCGGCTCTTGGCCCTGTGAGGGGATCACGCCTCAACGGTTCTCCCGGTACCAAGAGATGGTGCGCCTCAAGCCCTCGTGCAGGTCGACCTGGGCGCTCCAGCCCAGTCCTTCCGTGGCCCGCGAGGTGTCCAAGCACTTGCGGGGCTGGCCGTCCGGCTTGGTGATGTCCCAGAGGATCTCCCCCTCAAAGGCGCAGTGCTCAGCGATGGTGTGTACCAAGCGTTTGATGGTGAACTCCTCGCCGTTTCCGATGTTCACCGGCTCCGGGCTCTCCCACTGCTCGGCCATCGCGATGACGGCTTGGGCGCAGTCCTCCACATACAGAAGCTCTCGGGTGGCTGTGCCCGTTCCCCAAGCGGTGATGGACTCGGCGCCGGAGTCTACCGCCTCCAAACAGCGGCGAATCAGTGCAGGCACGACGTGGCTAGAGCGGGGGTCAAAGTCGTCCCCAGGCCCATAGAGATTGGTCGGCATGGGGAACACGCAGCGCATGCCGTACTGCTCGTGCAGGGCCCGTCCGTGCTCCATCATCAAGCGCTTGGAGAGCCCGTAGCCGGCGTTGCTGGGCTCTGGATAGCCTTGGAAAAGGTCCGGCTCTCGCATGGGAATGGGCACGATGCGGGGATAGGCGCAGACGCTGGAGACGCCCACGAAGCGCTCGATCTTGGCCCGCCTGCAGGCCTCCATCAAGTGGGTGCTCATCAGCACGTTGTCGTGCATCACGTCTGCGGCGTGGGCCCGCATGTAGCCGATGCCGCCGCCGTTGACGGCCGCGTGGATGACCCAGTCGGGCTTGGAATCGCTGAGCAAGTCTGAGCAGGCGGCGGCCTCGCGCAGATCGTATTCCTTGGAGCGCGGCACGGTGCAGGTGTAGCCGCGGGCAGTCAGACCTCGTACGATCCAGGACCCCAAAAACCCGGCACCGCCGGTGACCAATACACGGGACACAAGGCTCCTCTACACGTTGGAGTAGGGCTTTCTAAACTCCAAGAGACTGAGCCCTCGGACCATCTCATGTACGCCTTGCTCCATGCTGATGGAGGTGCGGAAGCCCGTGGCTCGGATCTTCTGGTAGGAGACCTCGTAGTCGCGCTTGTCCGCATCGCTCCCGACTTCGGCGAAGTGGCAGGCAAACTGGATCTTGGACTGGAGCAGACGCACGATCTCCTCTTTGGTGAAGTTCATGGAGTCATCGCCCACGTTGTAGACGTTGCCTTGCATCGTCTCCCAGTTCTCCAGGGTGTGTTCCACGCAGCGCGCCATGTCGCGGACGTGGATAAAGGTCCGGCGAAAGTGCTTTTCGTAGACCAAGAGATAGCGCTGAACCAGGGCCTGCCAGGTAAAGTCGTTGATCATCAAGTCCAAGCGCAGCCGCGGCGAGAGTCCGAATGCCGTGGCGAATCGGTAGGAGCTGACGTGGCCGCGGGCCATACAGAGGTATTCGGCCTCGGTCTTGGTCTCGCCGTAGAGACTCAGGGGGTTGAGCGGGGTCTCCTCGGTGCAGACGCCTTGCACCTCTCCGTAGTTGCTGCCGGTGGAGGCGTAGATGAGCTTGGTCTGTGGATCCAAGGCCTCCAGCACCGACTTTGTGCCGCCCACGTTGACCGCCACGGCACGCTCAGGCTCCTTCTTGCACAGCGGATAGCCCACCAGCGCCGCCAGGTGAACACAGGCCCAGGCACCATCCAGCTCGCGCTTGAGCAGCTCGGTGTCCAGCACATCGCCCCGGGTAAAGGAGAAACGCTCGTGGATGAAGAGCTCCATCAGCGACATGGGGCCGTACATCAGGTTGTCCACGACGTGGACGCGGTAGCCAGCGGCCAAGAGCTGACGGACCACCAGGGAGCCGTAGTAGCCGGCCCCTCCTGTGACGACGATGCGGCGCTCAGAGTTGTTGCTCATGCCAGGATCTCCTGCAGTCGGGCGGCCAGAAGCGCGCCATGTCCTGCGTGAAAGGCGTGGCTGTTGCCGACAAAGAAGCCGCGTTCGTGGACGGCATCAGCAACAGGAAGGGGGCCCCCAATACGCGCGCCAGGAACCCGCTCGAAGGCAGGCTGGCGTGCGAGGTTGGAGCCTGAGATGGGGCGGGTGGCGATGCCGCTGGACTCCAGTGCGGCCATGACGGGCGCACGCTCGATTCCTTCTTCCAGAAGCATGGCGAAGGAGAAGGCCGCGTGGGTCTCCCCTTCTCGCATCGGGAAGCAGCGCAGCTTGGGGGCCAGGGGAGCCAGGAGCTCACACCAGTGGCGGTGGTTCTCGCGGCGGCGCTCCAGCCAAGGCGGCAGGCGCTGCAGCTGAATCAAGCCCATCGCGCCGGCCATCTCCGTGGGGCGCAGGTTCCAGCCGGAGCTCACGAAGAGAAAGCGTGGGTCGATCTCAGGGTGCTTCTGCTCCCAGTCCGCCTTGTCCTCGCGCTCCCGCACCCAGCCATGGGCCCGTAGGCTGCGCATCGCATCGGCCAGCTCAGGATCGTTGGTGACCGTGATGCCGCCCTCGACCGTGGTGATGTGGTGGGAGAAGAAGAAGGAGAAGGAGCCAGCGTGGCCCATAGAGCCGGCGCGCCCCAATCCAGCGATCTCGGCGCCAGGAGCCGGACAGGCATCTTCCAGCACCACGAGGCCAAGCTCCCGCAGGGCATCGACCCGAGTGGGCTGACCGAGCATGTGAACGGCCAGGGCTGCCTTTGTGCGGGGTCCCATCGCGGCCTTGGCGGCGGCCGGGTCCATGCACAAGGTCTGGGGATGCACGTCCACCAGAACAGGCACCAGTCCGCACTGCTGAACGGGAAACAGGCTGGTGCTCCAGGCCACAGCGGGCACCAGGACTTCGTCGCCGCGCTGCAAGCGACCGGTCTCGACCATGGCCGCAAGCATCAGCAGGTTGGCCGAGCTGCCTGAGTTGCTCATCACCCCGTGCTTGGCCCCGCACCAAGCAGCCCATTCGGCCTCAAATTCTCGCACCTTGGGGCCCATCGTGACCCAAGTGGAGAGCATGCATTGAAGGGCCGCAGTGACCTCGTCTGCGCCGAAGCTGACCACTTGTAGCGGCAGTCCCTGGCTGGGGTCATGGCGCTCGGTGGGCAGACCGGCCATCTCGGCTTCGATCAACGCACGAATCTGGGACAGGCGATCCATGCCGAAGGATAGCAGTACACTGCCCGCCACCACTGAGGGAGTCTGCCGATGAGTGCACCACGCTGGGACCTGGAGCCGCTGTTCAGCGGCGGAGCCGACGGTTCTGCCTACTTGGACGCCGTGAGCGAGACCGAGGCCAAGGTCGAGGATCTCTTGAGTCGGGCGGACGCTCTGCCGGCCCTGCCCGCGCAGATCGCGGATTGGACAGCTTGGCTGGTAGACGCCGAGCTGCTGAGCGCCAAGGCGCATCAAATCTCCACTTTTGCGCACTGCTGTTTCTGTGAAGACGTCAAGAACAAGGCCGGGGAGCGCGCGGCTGCCCGCAGCGGGGCCCTCTGGAACCGCTTCTCCCGAGCCTGGGTCCCCGTTCAGGACGCCATCGCGCGCGGCAGTCAGGAAGGCTTTGATGCGCTGATCGCGCGTCCGGAGATCGCCGAGCAGCTGCCCAAGCTGCGACGCATGCGCGACCAAGGCCACCTGCTCTTGCCCTTGGGCGAGCAGGCTCTGGCCACCGAGCTGTCCCGTGACGGAATCGGTGCATGGTCCCGCATGTACGACAGCATCAGCGGCCGCTTGACCGTCACTCTGGGAGAGGAGTCCTTGAGCGCTGGACAGGCCCAGAACCGCCTGGGCAGCCAGGACGCCACCGTGCGTGACCAAGCTTACGAGGGTCTGCAGGAAGCATGGACTTCGGCAGAAGACGACTGTGCCCGTGCCCTGACCCACATCGTCGGAGCACGCCAGACCATCAATGACCGGCGAGGTCTGGACGAGCTCGCAGACACCCTGGCAGCCAACCGCTTGGAGCGCGCCTCCCTGGACGCCATGCTCGAGGCTTCCCGGCGCGCCCAGCCCATTCTGCTGCGCTACCTCAAGCTCAAGGCCAAGCTGCTGGGCCTGGAGCAGATGTCCTGGGAGGACCTGGCCGCACCCCTGCCCAGCACCGCCGCAAAGCAGGACTGGCCCCAGGCTGAGTCCTTTGTGATGACCCACTTTGGGGCCTACCATCCAGACCTTCAGGCCTTCGCCGGGCGCGCCTTTGGCGAGAACTGGATCGAGGCCGAGGACCGCGGCGGAAAGCGCCCTGGAGGCTGGTGTGCTTTTGCACCTGGCATCGCCCAGAGCCGCATCTTCATGACCCACGGCGGCACCTTCCGCAGCACGGTCACCTTGGCCCATGAGCTGGGCCACGCCTACCACAACCACGTGACCGCGGACCTGCCCCCCAGCCAGCGTGCGATTCCCTCCACACTGGCCGAGACCGCGTCCATTTTCGCCGAGTCGCTGGTGCGGGATGCGGCCCTTCGCGCGGCCAAGGATGACGAGTCCAAGCGCTCGATGCTGGATGCCCGCTTGATGGCCGGCGTGAGCTTCCTGATGAACATCCCGATGCGCTACGACTTTGAGCGCGCGCTCTACCGCATGCGCCGGGAGGGTCCGCTGGATCCCGCGGCCCTGCGTGAAGAGATTGTGGGCATTCAGAAGCGCTGGTACGGCGAGGCCCTGGAGCGCTACGACCCCAGCTTCTGGTGCGCCAAGCTGCACTTCTACATTGGTGGCCGCAGCTTCTACAACTACCCCTACACCTATGGCTACCTCTTCGCCCAGCTGGTGTACCGCCAGGTCATGGAGCGCGGCCCCGAGGCCCACCAGGACTACATCGAGCTGCTTCGCCGTACGGGTTGGCAGGGCGGTGAGGACCTGGCCATGGAGACCCTGGGCTTGGACCTGCGGGATCCAGAGACCTGGTGGCAAGCGATTGCCCCGCTCGAGGACGACTTGAAGGCCCTCGAGGCCCTGGTCGAGTGAGGCGGTCGGCTCGGCCCGCTGCTCGCTGTGGTGCTTGGCGGGTGTGCGCCGGCCAGCGCCAGCGGCCCAATCAGCGTAGATCTCTGCGCCGCGGAGTTCGTGTTGGTGGGCGAGGTGCAGTCCGTCGAGGGCTACCACCACACCCTGAATGGCCGAGAGACCATCCTGAGCGATGTCACCCTGCAGCCGACCCGCCGGATTCACGGAGCGCTCCCTGACCCCCTCGTGCTGACCTACGAGGGGGGAGAGGTGGGCACGCAGGGCCTGTCGGTCTCCACCTCTCCGACCATGAAAGCGGGTCAGAGGTGGTTGCTCTTCTTGGGCCAGTCTCCACGTTGGCCGACGCCTTTCATCCTGCTGGACCGAAAGTTCAAGCCCAAAGAGCACATCCCAGGGCAGGCCGCGCTCAGGCGGCTCTGGTCCACGGGCTGCGGCCGATCATGAAAGCAGCGACCCTCAAAGCCCGTGATCTCAAGCCCCTCTCCGAGGAGCAGCTTCTCCTGCTGGGGGCCCGTCTGGTCCTGCGGGTGGCGGCCTGGTCTCCGGCCGGAGCGCGGGCGAGCTGGGACAAGGGCCTGGCGCTGCTTCTGTCAGCGGGTGGAGGGGTGAAGGCGACCCCACGTACAGTCGCCGCCTTGGCCCGAGAACTCCAGAAGAGGGGGACCCTGGGGGTCTATGGGACCGAGCCCAAGGTCACCTCGTATGCGCGGGCCTCCGCTGCCAACGCCTTGGTCTGTGCCCTGCAAGCCACCCAGCTCGCTGCGCGCAAGGAGCGCTGGAAGGAAGTGGCTCTCTGTGCCAAGCACGCCGGCTCCGTCTTCGCCCGTCAGGCCCACGCCGGGCGCGTCCCCATCGAGCAGGCCCTGCCCCTGTACTGGGCCGCGGTGCGCGCAGACGTGGCCTGCATCGCCCAAGGCTCGGCCCCGAGCACGGCGCAGGAGCTCTTGGCCTTGGGTCCCCTCTGGCCTGAGGGTTCCCCAAACTGGGCCCATCCCCAGGTCTCCAGGCCGGCCCAATAGACTTGGCCCGCCTCTTGCTTCATGGCCGGCAATCCCCTCGCCTGTGAGCGCCCATGTCCGGTCTGTACGCCCTCCTCTTCCCGCTGCTCGCCGCGCCTGCGGTCCAATCGCCCGCAAGCGTTCAGGCCACCAACCAGGCCTTCTCCGAGGCCGTGCGCTGCACCACCCGGACGACCGCGCAGCCTTTTCCTGGGTGTGCCCCTCTGGAGCAGGCCGGCGCGGAGCGCGTGCGCTTCCCCGAGTTTGGCGACGCCAGCCGTCCGGAGAGCTGGACGCAGGCCCTCGAGGTGCGCTTGAACGATGGCAGCTGGAAGCACTTCGAGGAGATGCACCGTAGCTTTCACGGGATGGTGTGGGTGGCCGAGATCGGCCTGTATGTGGGCTACGCGGCTTGGTACGGCGAGGAGGGGGGGACGGTGTTGATCCACCCCGAGACGGGCGCGCTGGTGGTGGCCAAGGGTGTGCCCCAGCTCACGCCGGATCGGGCTCTGATGCTCGCCGTCGAGGTCGATGTGTACTCGGATGGGGAACTGCGCGTGCAGGCCTTCTCTGTGGAGGGGGTGCCGCGCAAGCTCTACGAGCAGCGCGTCAGCGCTCAAGCCAATGCCCTGGAGCAGGTGGTCTTTGTCCCCGAACGCAGCACCGCGGTGCTCTACTTTCAGGACATGGAGGGACGCATCCAGGGCGTGTCCGTCGACCTGAGCGCGCACTGGCCGGCCCGGCCCGCGAATCTACTCTCTGTGGAGGCCTGCGAGCAATCCAAGACAGCCCGCTATGTGATTGGAGACCAGGTCTACCTGCGCGCTGGCCCTGCCCGAGACGCTGAGATTCTGGCTGCGCTGCCTTGGGGAAGCTGCGTTCAGCTTGAAGAGACTCCTGGAGATTGGGAGCTGGTGCGCATGGCGGAGCACAGAGGTTTCTTGGCTGGAAAGCTGCTCACGGAGACGCCGCCGGAGCGCAGGTCCCGAGAGTCTTGGGAGGGCTATCCCGACACCTACTGTACGGGCGTTGATGTGGCGGTTGGAACCGGTGAGATGCCTGTTCGAGCCGCTCTGGCCGCAAACCGAAGGGCTGGATTGGAGGGCTATTACATTCGTCCGCAGTATGACGACCACTGCATCGCACTGCGTCCGGCTGAGTGGCCGCTGCAGTCCAAGCCCCTCGGAGATTTCGAGCGGGTGGCTGACCCGGATCTCAACAGTCGTTTTGCTTTGTGGACGCTGGCACTTGCTCCTGAGAACGCGTACCGCAAGCACAGTAGCGCCGCCGTGCTGAATGCCAGTCCACTGGCCCGACCGCACCCCGAGGCCCACAGCTCGAATACCAATACCAAGCTTCCCGGCATGGCCTGGGGGGAGCTGGCACAGGTCTTTGGCTCAGTGGAATTGCGCAAGACTCCTCCCCCTTCTGTTGGTGTTCACCTGCTCCAAATCGTTCCTGAGGACGATGGGGTCTTGTTGTCGGGATTCAGGCTTTGGGAGGACCTGGGACTCTCTCAAGGGGGCTTCCCAGCCGGGCGTTTCCAAGTATCGGAGGACTTGACTCGGGTGGCCTTCGAGCGATCTTTGCCTGCCGCTGCTTTGGACCCCTGCACCGGAGAGCTGCTGCCAACGCAGCTCAGCGAGGTTGCCTACGATCCTTCAAGCGGAACGGTCCGTGGTCGCTTGGATGACCGGACCCAGGAGCGCTTGAAGGCCTGTATGGCGAGCATCCCAGAGGCGGACTTCCCTCAGCTTCAGTTCGTGGTCTTGGTAGACGAGTCCGATGGGCACCAGGCGCTAGCTGCCGCAGCCGGGGAAGGAGAGCGGCGCGTGGTCCCCCAGCCATTGGCTCACGGCACGTACGCGGTGGAGTTGCGGTGGTCTGCCGATCAAGTGGAACAGGCCTTCTTGCGTTCCGTTGTCTATGGAGACTGCGGGATGTACTCCGTACATGTTTTCCAGTTCTACGACGGGAAGGCTTGGCAGCGCGTACAGGTCCAAGCCACGGACTGGAGTGACTGTGGGCTCTGACCCCATTCGGAGGTCGAAGCCGCAGTTTCGACCGAGGCGAAAGCAGACAGTCTTGGCTGTCTGTCGTAGGGGGCCGACAGAACCCAGCGGGCGAAGCCTGTTCCGACTCTGTGAGTCATAGCGGCCGGCCGAAGGACTGAGCTGAGTTCCTTGTCCGGCGGAGGCAAGTGCGTCGACAAAGCCAAAGGAGGGACCGCAGGTCACGACGACGCGCCGAGATGCATTTGCTCGAAGCGAAGCCGGACCGTCGGGCCCGGAGGGCCGACAGATCCCAGCGGGCGGAGGCGGATGCCTCTGTGCGAACAAAGGAGCCGCTAGGCGACGACTGAGTGCAGATGCATTCGCTCGAAGCGAAGCCCGCTCGTCGGGCCCGAAGGGCCGACAGAAACACAGATAGAGCCGGCCTGGTTTCCCAGGCCGGCTTCTGGGCACCACAGCAGGCCCTGGCACGGGGTATCTGCCGGGGGGAGGGGAGCGCTCACCGCTCCGCACCTCCACAAACGTCTAAAAACTAAGGGACCACCAGCTCCATGCCCGGCTGCAGCGCGATGCCGCCGTTCAGGCTTGGGTTGGCGTCTTGGAGCTCCTTCCAGCGTGCTTCGGTCCCGTAGACCTTGCCGGAGATGCCGGCCAAGGAGTCACCGGAGCGCACCGTGTAGGTGCGTGCGCCGGTTGGGGCTGCTGGAGTAGGAGGGGTGAGCACCGGGTCGGCGCCAGGAGTGACCTGAGCATCGGGCCCGAGGGCGTCGGGTGCGATGACCACGGGGGTGTCGAGCTCGGGGCTCAGCTCAGGGGTCTCTGGAGCGCTGTCGCCGCCAAAGGCCAAGGTCATGCCCAGGCCGAAGAGGCCGATGAAGGCCGCCACGGTGGTGGCGCTCATCCAGAGGCGGGCCTTGTCGGTCTCCTCCTTGGCGATGCGCTCCAGGCGGGTGTTCTCGGCCCGAAGACGGCGGGCTTCCTCTCGCAGGGCTTTGACCTCGCCGGCGGTGCGGGCAGTGATGCTGTCTCTTATACACATCTGACGCTGCCGACGATATGCAGTGTGGAGATCTCG
>OJIV01000334.1_pt1 | contig 20073 bp, 17 predicted proteins | sample 1595861 | NCBI WGS metagenome assembly OJIV01 (sample SAMN05416883, study PRJEB24817) | seawater metagenome | isolation source: Sea water | place: Canada:Atlantic | collected 2013-11
ATCTACACACTGCATATCGTCGGCAGCGTCAGATGTGTATAAGAGACAGACCCGGAACTGCGCGCCCGCATGCAATCCCCGCAAAACCCCAGCCAGGTGCGTCCAGCCTCCCTCCGCCGTGGTCGATAGGGGAATGGGGCGCTAAGGGGCGAGGGTCAGGAGGCTGAACGTGCCGAACGCAACCATCTCCGGAACGGGTTCTTTCGTTCCAGATCAAGTGGTCACCAACGATGATCTGGTGTCGATCTACGGCATTGAGACCACCGATGAGTGGATTCAAAAGCGCACCGGAATCAAGGAGCGCCGCTTCGCTCCCGAGGGCATGGAGAACTCGGACATGGGCCTACAGGCCAGTCTGCGCGCTCTGGACATGGCTGGCCTGAAGGCCACCGACCTGGACATGCTCATCTACGCCACCCTCTCCCCCAAGCACAGCTTCCCGGGAGATGGGGTCTACCTGCAGAACAAGCTGGGCCTGTGCGACGGGGGCGATGCGACTTTCGCCCCCGCGATGGACATCCGCAACCAGTGCTCCGGCTTCCTCTACGGGCTGGGCACGGCCACCGCGATGGTGCAGTCCGGCGCCTGCAAGCACGTGCTCCTGGTGGGCTCGGAGCTGCACAGCGCGGCCTTGGAGCTGAGCACCAGCGGTCGCTCGGTCGCCACCCTCTTCGGCGACGGCGCGGGCGCCATCATCATCTCCGCCACAGAAGAGGACAAGGGCATCCGACACTGGCACCTGGGCGCGGACGGCCGCGGCGCCGACGTGCTGCGCCAGCGGGTCTGGGACACCTCCAAGCGTCCCTTCATCACCTTGGATGAGAACGGCAACGGCATCATTCCCAGGGAAGAGCTCTACTGCAACATGGACGGCCGCCAGGTCTTCAAGAACGCCGTGCAGCGCATGTGCTTCGCCGTGCTTCGCGTCTGCCAGGAGCAGGGCATTCAGGGGGAGGACGTCGACCTCTGGCTCTTCCACCAGGCCAACATGCGCATCAACCAGTACGTGGCCAAGCAGCTGGGCATCCCAGAGCACAAGCTGCTCCACAACATCGACCGCTACGGCAACACCACCGCAGCGACCATCCCGTTGCTGATGGACGAAGCGGTGCGAAGCGGCCAGCTCAAGCCCGGCATGAAGATCGCCTGTGTGGCCTTTGGAAGTGGCTTTACCTGGGGTGCCAGCCTGATCGACTGGTAGCGCACCCACGGGTGTCTACTCGAGCAGGATCAGCGCCAAGGTGACCTCGCGGGGTTCACCATCTCGTACAACTTGAAGCGTGATCTCCTCTCCGGGCTTGCGGCCATCGAGCGCGTTGTACAAGTCATCGTAGTCAGCGACCTTCTCCCCGTTGACCCCGATGAGGATGTCTCCGGGCACGCGCCCCTCGTCCTGCAAGCCGATGAGCCCAGCTTCCTCTGCAGGTGAGCCCGGGGCCACGCTGCGCAAGACAACGCCAGCAGGAATCCCTGCCCGCCGCGCGATGCGGTCGTCCACCAGGCGCACACCCAGCCCCGCTTGCTGCACCGCTCCGAACTCGACCACCTCGGAGACCACACGGCGCACCGTGTCTACGGGGACGGCAAAGCCAATGCCGGCGCTGGCGCCAGAGGCGCTGGCGATCTGGGAGTTGATGCCGATGAGTTGGCCCTTGGAGTTCAAGAGCGGCCCGCCGGAGTTGCCCGGGTTGATCGAGGCATCGGTCTGAATGACCCCGCGAATGCTGACCCCGCCATAGCCCAGGATCTCCCTGTCGACGGCGCTGACCACGCCGACGGTGAGGGTGTGATCCAAGCCGTAGGGGTTGCCGATGGCCAGGACCTTCTGACCCACTTGCAGGGCGCCTCCCACTGGCGGCAGGACGGCGGCAGCCAAGAGCTCCTTGGGGGCGTCGATCTGCAGGACCGCGATGTCCTTGCGGGGCTCTCCGCCAATGAAGCGTGCCGGCCAAGTACTGCCATCGTGGAGCGCGACCTCCAGCGAGCTGGCGCCGTCCACGACGTGGAAGTTGGTCACCACGTGCCCCTCGGTGTCCCAGATCACGCCGGTGCCGGTGCCGGCCGGGACCTCGACGGGGTCTGTGGCTCCCCAGCGCCGCACGAGCTGGGACTGGGTCACGAACACCGTAGACGGGGCCGCCTGAGCGAACACGTCCACGCTGTTGCGTTCGGTCTCCAGCAGTCCGGCTTGGGACAGGGGCTTGACCCCGCCAGCTTCGGCGGAGGAGCCGCCCAAGAGGCTGCTAAGAGGGTCTGAAGGCGAGAGACAGGCCAGGGTCAACAGAGTGAGCATGCACTCAAGGTAGACGCCCTGGCCCGAGCTGCAAGCGATCAGTCGATCAAGCCACGCTGCCTACGGATGTTGTCGTAGATCAACGCCGTGCAGACCTGGGTGAACGGAACGACCAACAGGATTCCGATGCAGAAGGCGAACATGCCCAGCATCATCATACCCACGACCGCAAAGCTCCAGACCAGCAGCTTGAGCTTGTGGCCGTCCGTCATGGAGAGGCTCTGCTTGATGGCATCGATCGGCCCCAGCTCCTGGTCCAAGACCAGGTACTTGGAGAAGAAGGTGGCCAAGATCCAGATCATGCCTGGGATGAGGAAGAACATCAGGCCGAAGAGATACCCAATGGCCACCAGGATTCCAGCCGCCAAGACCGAGAAGGCCACGCCAACGGTAGGCACCAGATCCGCGACACCGAACTCCTGGCCACGGGCGATGTAGATCGCACCCTTGACCGTCAGGATGCTCACCAACAGGCCTACGAACTGAGAGAGCAGGTTGGTGGCCAAGCTGGCCACCAGAATCAAATCCTGGTCGCCCGTCGACTGCGCGCCGAGTGTCACGAGCTGCCCGGCGATGCCAGAGGCGATCGTGAATCCAGCATAGACGGCGACGATGATGAAGAACGGGCCAGCCTGTTCCTTGATGCGATCCATGGCAGCGGACACCGTCGTCCCCACCTCCCAGACCGCTCCGAAGTATGGGTCATCCGCAACGGGGGTGCCCTTCTGAGCAAGCTGCATGTCTGACTGTGGGGGGCGGTAGGGATCCATGGACCAAACTCCGTGTTTCGGCCTCAATAGCACGGGTTTGGCTGCAATCCGACCCAGAATCTGCGCTGGCCATGTGCACACCTTTGGCCCCCACGACACCTATGTTGTGTAGCGAGCCCTTCTGGAGTCCAAATGTTCCCCCTGCTCTTCGTCCTCAGTGCGCTGCGCGTCGGCCCCATTCAGCTCCCCAGCGGCGAGGGCACCTTCCTGGATCGCTCGGAGATGGCACAGGACACTGTGATCGTCGCAACGGCCCACCACATCGCCCTAAACGGGGAGATCCTGACAAACTTGGACGGCGGACTGGTCGCTCAAGAGCACCTGGGCCGAGACGTGATCTTTCCCCTGTTGGTCCCGTTGGCGGGGGCCGGCTGTCAGGACTGCACGAGCAAGAGACCGGTGCTGGCCGTGGTCGACTCACGACTCCCGATGGAGACCCAAGAGCAACTCAAAATCACCGCTGCAAAAGCCGGATTTGGCCAACTCGCCGTCGTGGTCTCTCAGGGCGATCCCCGCGTCGCCAAGCTCAAGATCAGCGAGACGATGCACGTGACCATCTGGGACACCCCGGTGCCCCCCAAGCCTGAGATGCCGGGAACGGCTGCACTGCAGGCCCAAGATGAGCTGAGTCACCAGCAGAAGCTGGACCGCGGCATGGGCCTGGAGGTCGGCGTGCAAGCCCTGACCATGGCCAACAGCGAGACCGACTGGGCCATGGCCAAGCTGACCTGGGACCGCAAGGAGCGGGTGCGCGTGCAGGGAGACCCCACCCTTTTGGGCTCCATGAAGATCGCCGATGCCTCCGCAGCGATCGCTACCGCCGAGCCCGCCTTGGAGCAGTGCGCTGAGTCCGCTCCCCACTCCGGCAAGGTGGAGATCAAGCTGCTCATTGCGGGAGATGGGAGCGTCTCCAAGACCGAGCTGCGCAAGACCACCATGCGGGATGGCCCAACCGAGGACTGCATGGCCCAAGCCCTTGAGGCGGTGGCCTTTCCCGCCCCCCCCGATGGCAACACGGTCATCCTGTCCTGGCCGATGGTCGTCTACGTCGAGGACGGCCTTTAGGCCGCGACGTCCGCGCGCCCTGCAGCGATTCGGCGCAGGTTGAGCACGACCCGTCTGCGGCCTGGCCCAGAGGGCTCTCCCGGGCTCAGACTCAAGGTCCACCCCTCGCCGGTGGCGCGCATCAGCGCCTCAGGCAGCCCCGTGATGGGGGCATCGGTGTCCGCGCCAGAGAGCATGTCATCGAGCAGCCTCTGGTCCCCAGCGTCCGTCAGGCCTCGCAAGGCCCGCTGCCGGTCCAGGTCCAGGCCAGCGCCATCGACCCGCGCCGTCAGGCCCTGGTCGTGGAGCTGAATGAAGAGCAGCCCCTCGGGGTCCAGACCTTGGTCCATGCGGGCGTCCGTGCTGCCCAAAAGAGAAGGAAGAACTTTGGCAAACAAGGCCACAACCGCGGCGTCCGGCGCCACACCATCCCCCTCCACCAGCACCCGTGGCGGCCGACGACCCATCCAACACTGAGAGAGCGCCAGGCGAAGCTGCGCGGCTACGTCCTGTCCGGGAGGAAGCCACTCTTCCGCCATGGACTCCAGCTCCCGGAGGGCGGCATCCGCCGCACGCACGGCCTGCTCGGGCACCTCACTGAGCACCCCCACAAGCGAGGGCAGACCTTCCAAAGCCACCGTGCGGCGCATCGCCTCCATGCTGCGCTCGATGGCAGCTGGGCTTCCGCTCTCCACATCCGCCCGCAGCGCGCCCAGGGCGCCAAAGGCCAGCGCGACCGAGCGCTCCGGTCGGGTCTCCCGACCGGCCAGATCCCGGGCCAGGCTCAAGCGTTGCTCGCTCAGTCGCAGCTCGGCCTTGAGCTGCTCCCGCTCGCTCTGGTCGCTCAGGCTCACCAGGAGCCCCTCCGTGCAGGGCTGGTAGCGAACGTCCAAGACCTGAACGTGGCCCTGGCCCACCCAGACCCACTGGGCCGGCTCCTCTCCCGCCTCCAAGAGCTGTCGGGTCACCGGTGCCAGCTTGGGGAGCAGCGCACCCAGACCCGCAGCAAGAAACTCGCGTGCATCTGGGCTCAGATCCACCACCTCAAAGCCACGCAGGCACAGCATCGAGCCAGGAAACAGGGACAGATCCAGAATCGGTGCCGGTGGCAAGGGCTCCGGCGTCGGAGCGACCACCGCATCTGGGGTTGGAACCCGCACCCGAATGGTCTTTGGCTCCGGTGAAAGCTGCCAGAGCAGTACAAAGCTGGCCACGCCAGCTCCCAGGATCAGGGCCGATCCCATCATGCCCACCCAGGCGACGCTGTCGAGCTGCTGGGCTTGGGCCAGCACAGCGAGGACCACCCCACCGAGGGCCGAGCAGCCTCCGATCGCGGCACCGAGCCATGCAGTAATTGGCGGTCTCATCCTTACCTCCATGGATCGCATCGGATCATGGGGAGGAGGTTTTGAGCGCTCCCGCCAGAGTCAGCCTGTGGACCAGCCCCTCAGGAGCGCAGCGACCATCTCTGCGCCCAGGTCCAGCTCCGCATTGGGCCCCTCCGGCGCCATCTTTCGACTCAGATGCGCAGCACCGTGGACCGCGGCCCAGAGCGCATAGGTGCGCAGCTCCGTGTCCCCAGCACGCAGCTCTCCTGCGTGCACCGACTCCTCCAAGAGCTGCCCACAACGCCACAACAAGGGCGTGAAGAACTGTCGCACTTCAGCCCGATCTTCTGGATCCAGGTGCGGCTTGGGATCACTCAAGCTGTCGTCGATCAGCCGGAAGAGCGCGGGGGACTGCTGCTCGAACACCCCCCAGGTACCAAAGGCCACCTTCACTCTGTCCAGAGGTGCCACGACGCCCTCCAAGCGAAGCTCCACCAGCTCAGCCAAGACCCGCACGGCGCGAAGCTGCAGACCGCCCAAGAGCGCCGACTTGCCTGGAAGGTAGCGATACACCGCGCCGACAGCGGCGCCGCACTCCTTTGCGAGGCGGGCCATGGTCAGCGCCTCCACCCCATCGGAGACCACCACCCGCTCCGCCGCGTCCAAGAATTCTTCGATGCGTTGCGCGTGCCGTTCAGATCGGCCTTGACCGGATGCGTGAATCATGTTCACAGTGTGCATCATTCACAGCGAACACGCAAGATCGCAGGAGTCCACATGTACGACTTGGTCCTCAAGGGCGGAAGCATTCTCGACGGAACGGGCAGCCCGTCCTTTGTTGCAGACATCGGCATTGTTGGCAAGACCATCGCTGCGGTCGGCCCAGGCCTCTCCGGCGCCAAAGAGATTGACGTCACAGGTCAGCTGATCACGCCCGGCTTTGTGGACGTGCACACGCACTACGACGGACAAGTCACCTGGGACCCCTACCTCTCCCCCAGCTCCTGGCACGGGGTGACCACCGTGGTCTTCGGCAACTGCGGCGTGGGCTTTGCCCCAGCAGCCCCCGACAAGCACGAGTGGCTCATCGGCTTGATGGAAGGCGTCGAGGACATCCCCGGTGCCGCCCTGGCCGAGGGCATCGACTGGAACTGGGAGAGCTTCCCGGAGTACCTGGACCACATCGACTCCACTCCCCACGCCATCGACTTCGGCACCCAGATTCCCCACGGGGCCCTGCGCGCCTACGTGATGGGAGAGCGCGGCGCGTCCAACGAGACCGCCACGGCAGAAGACGTGGCCAAGATGGGCGAGCTGGTCGCTGAGGCCCTTGAGGCAGGCGCACTGGGCTTCTCCACTTCCCGCACCCTGCTGCACAAGAGCATCGAAGGCGTACCCGTTCCCGGCACCTTCGCCGGCCGCGAGGAGCTCTTCGGCATCGGCAAGGCCCTCAAGGAGACCGGACAGGGCGTCTTCCAGCTGGCCTGCGAGCACGTCGAGGTCCCCAAGGAGATCCCTTGGATGCGCGAGTTGGCCAAGTGGACCGAGCGTCCCGTCAGCTTCAACCTCTCGCAGAGCGATGTCGCCCCCAAGCTCTGGGAAGAGATCCTGCCCGAGCTTACAAAGGCACACGAAGAGGGTCTGCCCATGGTCGCCCAGGTGGCCGGGCGTCCCATCGGCATCCTGATGAACTGGCGCGTCACGGCACACCCATTCGTCGCCTACCCAACCTGGCAAGCCCTGCAGGCGCTGCCCTGGGAGGAGGCCTTGGCCCAGCTCAAGACCCCCGAGATGCGGGCAAAGATGCTGGCCGACAAGCCCGTCCCAATTGGCACCTTCGAGGACTGGGTCACCCAGTCCTTCGGCAAGATGTTCCCAATGCGCGGTGGCGTGGACTACGAGCCCTCCCCTGAGACTTCCTTGGGCGCCATTGGCAAGGAACAAGGTGTCGATCCACGTGGACTGGCCTACGACATGATGATGATGGGAGAGGGCAGCGGCTTTCTGTACTTCCCCCTCTTCAACTACAGCGACCAGAACCTGGACATGCTGCACACCATGCACACCCATCCCCAGACCCGCATGGGCCTGAGCGACGGCGGTGCCCACTGCGGCGCCATCTGTGACGGCGGCATGCCCACCTTCATGATCAGCTTCTGGCCACGGGACCGCACCCGCGGCGACCACATCGAGCTCTCCGAGATCGTGCGCCGCCAGACCACCGAGACCGCAGCGCTCTACGGACTCAATGACCGCGGACGCATCGCCCCTGGCTACCGCGCTGACATCAACGTCATCGACTACGACAACCTGTCTCTGCGCAGCCCCAAGCTGGTGCATGACCTGCCCGCTGGTGGACGCCGCTTGATTCAACGTGCAGACGGCTACACCATGACCATCTGCGCAGGCGAGATCATCTTCAAGAACGGCGAGCCCACCGGCGCCATGCCCGGACGACTGGTGCGCGGCGCCCAAGCCGCACCTGCTCCTGCAAACTGAGCACAGTGAAGGTGAGGACAAGGGTGTAGAATCCAGCCATGATTCTGCTCCTGTCCTCCCTCTCTCTGGCCGCCACCCACCAGGTCTCAAGCTCTCTGAGCGTAGACCAGGCCGTCGCCCTCGCCGCAAGCGGTGATGAGATCCGTGTGCCTGCTGGAGAGTGGCCCGCCAACGCCGACGCCACAGGCAAGAGCTTGAGCTTCGTCGGCGAGGATGGGGCCATCTTGACCTCCACCTCTGGCGAGACCAGCTTGTGGGCCAGCAGCGGCAGCATGGACATCGACGGACTGCGCTTCGAAGGCGCTGGACGTGCGCTCTACATGGGCAACGGCACCCTGAGCCTGAACCAGGTCGTGATCGACGGCGGCCGGGGGGACTGGGGTGGCCAGATCTACGTGGAGTACGCCACCCTCAACATCAGCGAGAGCACCTTTCAGGGGGGCACCGCCGAGGACTTTGGTGGCTCCATCTTCGCCTTGAGCAGCGTCATGGACATCCAAGGCAGCACCTTCGATGAGAACACCGCTGGCAACCACGGCGGCGCCATCGCCATGGCCTTCAGCAGCGAGCTGACCCTGGCGGACACCGAGTTTGTGGTCAACGAATCCTCGGCCAACGGCGGCGCCATCTATCTGTCCGGGAGCAGCGCGGACCTGGGCAACGCCAGCTTCTCCGGGAACGCCATCTACGATGGCTACGGGGGTGCCGTTTACTTGATTGAGTCCACCGTCACCGGCGACGGTGTGCAGTTCACCGACAACGAGGCCACCTATGGCTACGGCGGCGCCATCTATGGCGAGACCAACGTCGGCCTGACCCTTGAGAACTGTACATTCGACGGCAACAATGCCTACAGAAACGCCGGTCAGATCGGCATGTACTACGCCTACGGTCCATTGAGCCTGACCAACTGCACTGTGACCGGCGGCAACTCAGCCCAGGGTCACGGCGGCGGCATCTTCACCTACGTGTGGGTCGATCTCTCGCTGATCGACACCGTCGTCTCCGGCAACACCTCCCGGTACCACGGCGGCGGCGTCTACCAGTACTACTACGGCAGCACCACCATCCAGAACAGCGAGATCAGCAGCAACAAGTCCAAGGACTACAGCGGCGGCGGGGCCTACCTGTACTACATCTGGACCGGCTCCAGCATCACCATCCAGGACAGCGTCATCGCCAACAACAAGGCCAAGCTGGAGGGGGGAGGGCTCTGGATGCGCTACGCCGACAAGCTGGACTTGAACCGGGTGGACCTGATCGACAACAGCGGCGAGGAGGGTCTGTACGGCGGCGGCCTCTTCATGTCGGGCACCCAGACGGCGAGCCTGCATGAGATGCGCATGGCCGGAAACACGGCCACCTATGGCGGCGGCTTCTACGCCACGGCCACAAGCGTCGCAGCGGACTGGAGCAACGTGCTCGTGCAGGAGAACCTGGCCCGCATCGGCGGCGGCGGCTGCTTCGTGAACAGCGAGCTGCTCACGACCACGAACATGAGCTTCTTGGGCAACCAGGCCTTCGACTCTGGAAGCGCCCTGTGCCTGTACGAGACCCACGGTGAGTTCACCAACCTGCTCTTCGCTGGCAACCTGGGTGCAGCAGCCATCCACGCCGAGGACACCGACAGCGGCTTCTACTCCACCTTCAAGTACAGCGCCTTCGTGGACAACGAGGTGGGCCACCTGGGAGGCGAGTTGCTGGCCGAGGAGCTGGCTGAGACCGGGAACCTCACCGACTTGGACGCCGGCGTGATGGGCTGGAGTCCGGATGGCGACTGGGCCAACGACCGCATCGTGCTCAGCCCCACCAGCCCCTTGATCGACGCCGGCGACCCCGCTCTGCTCGATGGAGACGGCACCCGCTCCGACATCGGACACCACGGCGGACCCACGGACATCTTGGAGGACGCCGACGGCGATGGCTGGGACACGCGCTACGACTGCGATGACACCGACGCCAGCGTGAACCCGGACGCGACGGAGATCTGGTACGACGGCGTGGACAGCGACTGCCGCGGAGACTCCGATCTGGACCAGGACGGCGACGGCGAGATCACCATGGAGTTCGGCGGCAATGACTGCGATGACACCGACCCCAACGTCATCGAGTGCTTGGACACCGATACGGACACCGGCACCGACGGCCCTGGTGACTCCGAGGACCCAGGGAACTGTGGCGGGTGCGGCGGCGGACTGGGCGGCGGACTGTGGGTCTTGGGCTTGATGGCCTTGATGCGCCGCAGAGACGCTTACTGACCCAAGAGCGCCGAGCGTCGGGCCACCATCGCGTGCCAGAGGTGGTCTCTCAGCGCACGAACCGGCCCTGAGCGCCTCAAGTCTGGGTGGGTGAGCAGCCACATCGCCCAGTCCAAGACCTTGGGCTCCGTACGGCGTACCAAGTCCGTACAGGTGTCGGCGAAGAGACAGGGCAGCCAGCTGGCCCCTGCCCCACGCTCGGTGGCCAGCACCAGGGTCCCGTAGGTGTTCATGGTCACCGCGTAGCTGCTCTCTGGGCTGTAGAGCTGTCGGTGCCGCTCCAGGTGGCCATCCGGCGACTCCAGCGGATCCCAGCCCACCCAAGGAAGGCGCTCCACAGGGACCGCAGCAAACTTGGCGTGGGCATAGACCGCCAGCGCCATGGGCCCGATGCGCTTGCCGATCAGATGCTCGGGTGGGTTTGGGGTCACGCGCAGCGCCAGGTCGGCCTCACCCCGGCTCAGGTTGTGCAGCTCGTCCCCGTTGATCACGTCGACCCGGAGCCCAGGATGCAAGTCTGAGAACTCCAGAATCACATCCATCAACGGCAGCGTCAGCAGCTCCGTCATGGCCAAGCGAATCACGCCGGAGAGGGACTCGCTCTCCCCAGCCGCCTGGCGCTTGGCCTGGAGCAGCAAGCCCTCGCACTCCTCGGCCGCTTGTACCCAGTGCTCCCCAGACGAGCTCAGCTCAATGCCACCGCGCAGGCGCTCAAAGAGCTTGCAGCCCAAGACCTCCTCCAAGTGCCGCAGACGCCGACTTACCGTGGTCTGGTCCACTTTGAGCGCTGCAGCCCCCCCGGTCAGGGAACCGGCCCGAGACACAGCCAGGAGAATCCTTAGGTCATCCCAACGCTCGAGCATCTCAACCTCCTACCTGCATTCACGCAGCACCATGCCACACAACCTCCTGCATTTTTGCAGGTGACCATACGGCGAGCTTCGGCTGCTCGGGGTCTCCGGCCCGCCCTACTGTGTTGGAGCTACCCCCGGAGTTCCTCATGAAAATCAAGACACTTGCCCTCTCTGCCCTGTTGATCGGAAGCGCCTCCGCGCTGGCCCTGCTCGCCGCGGCGCCCAACGCTCAAGCCCAGTCCATGGAGAAGAACTACCGTGTCGTAGAGGTCAGCCGCACCATGACCCACAGTCCACAAGCCGTGTGGGAAGCCGTGGCCGGCGACTACGGCAACATCGCCAACAGCCACCCACAGATCGTCTCCTCGGAGTACCAGTCCGGCAGCCTAAAAGGTGAGCTTGGCGCCGAGCGGAAATGTAACTTCGACGGAGACAACAAGTCCTGGACGCACGAGCGAATCGTAGGCTGGGACCAGGCCAACATGGTCATGACCAACGCTGTCATCACCTCGGACAACTACCCCCTCGACGCCGACAACAGCCGCGCCATCTACAGCGTCATTCCCACCGCCGACGGCGGCTCTACCTTCAAACTACTGACGTGATCACTCCTGTTGAGCCTACTCGCACTCGCCCCTGAACCCGTTGGCGGCGTTGCTCAACGCTCGACGGGCTGCCGCACGCCTTCGGTCTCGCGCCTTCCCAGCGGGCCCAGGTTCTTCGCGCCAGCAGGCTCAACAGTTCGGACCACGTCAGTACGCTTTGAGTTCCGCACCGACCCGGCCTTCATGGGCCCAATGGTGCAAGGCAAGTTCGAGACCCTGCTGGAGCAGTACATGGTCGCAGTCGACCACTACCTGAGCACCGGGGAGCCCGTCACCATGGAGAACTTCGCCGAGATCGAGAAGATGTATCAGTGAGCGAAGGACCCCCTGGCCAGGAGCCAAGGGGTCCAGAGTCTGACTACCAGCTGCCCTTTCGAACACCGAGCAACCAGGCCTCGATGGCGGGGCGGTTTGGCACATGCTCGGGCAGCGCACTGCTCTCCAGAGCCTCCGCCAACCCGGCCTCCAGGACCGGCCAGTCCTCTCTCACACAGACATCCAAGTCCTCCGGGATCCGCGCCTTCTCAGCATGCTCCGCCTTGTAGGCGACCAGCTCCTTGACCAGGGCAAAGCGCCCATCGGCCAAGACGCGAACGTCCGTCTCCAAGCGCCCAGTTCGCATCAAGTGCATGCCGGTCAAGGCCACGCGGTATGCGTACAAGGCGGTCTTGGCCCGCTTCTGCAGACCGTGCTCTCGCTCCATGCCTCTGAGAAAGCCTCGGTAGTGCCGAGACAGATCCCGCGAGACCGATGCACGTACCAGGTCCTGCAGCTCCTCCACGCCGTCCACCAACTGGATGGGCGAGAGGATGCGCTCCAAGACGTTGCCACTGCCGCGCAACAGAAGGGCCAAGGCATGCCCCAGCTCATGGGTGGTCAAGTCGCACTCCACGCCCTCAAACATCATCAAGCGGTCATGGGCAGGCGCACGGGTGTGCAGCCCCACCAGCTCCCGGGTCGGAGCCAAGTGGATGCCCTTCATGTCGATGTCGGAGTCGGGGGATGGGAACCCATAGATGTGGGCACCGGTGACCCCACAGAGCAGCACCGGGTGGGTGGGCCCGTGCTGGGTCAGGAAACGCTCGGCGAGCGCGAGGTCAGGCAAGGTTGCTTCAAACATGGCTTCTCCCAAGGCAAGTCGCGGGAGATGCGCACGCTCTGCGAGCAAGGCAAGCTAGTATTGTCAGAAACGCCCAGCCATCAGCACCTGAGCACCCTCCTTCTGCGGCACCACGAGAAGCTCCACGGACTGCCAAGGCCACAGGTAGCGGGTGCCCAGATCGTTCCACAACGCATGGGATGTGACGCTGGCTTGGAGCAGCGTCAGCGGCAGGGACACCACCGCGGCACCGACCCCAAATCCCAGGACAGCCTCACTGGCCGAAGGTCCCGGAAAGATCACCGCCGCTGCGATGAGCGGCACCGAGAGCCCAGCGCCAATGACAGCCAGCGTACCCAACCCGGCACGGTAGCCAAGAACCTGGGTCAACCGCCGCGTGTGCCAAGCCGCCCCTGCGTTAGCGCCCAGCGCCGCGCAGCCCAGAATGAGCCACGGATAGGAGAACACCCCACCGATGGTCGCGGCCACGATGGTGCCCCCCACCAGCACCCCCGTACTCGCACGCCAGAGCCTAGCCCTTCGTTGGTGGGCCAGCGCTGGGTGACCCGCCTGAAGAGGCAGCGGGTGCAGCATCGGAAGACTGGGCCGCTCAGATTGGAGATCGACCTGCGGATCCGGAGTTGGGCCCTCAGCGGCAAGAGTCAGGGCAGACAACAAGAGAAACATGGCGGGCTCCAAGTGGCCGAAAACCGTAATAATCGCACTCAGTGCTTTCGCCCAAAACCCAGTTAAGTGCGTCATCATCCGACGCGACAACGTCACTCACAGACGCATCCCTGGACTGAAAGCTAGCTCCTAAAACTGCGCCGAGGCCACCAACAATCCCCCGTCCCTTGAAGGCACAAGAGAGACCCTCAGGTCCGCCCAAAGCCACGGCGAGCTGGCCCCCTGCCCCTCCCAGACACTGCGACTCGCCACATGTCCTTGCAGCAGCGACAGCGGCAGCACCGCCACCGCGCCCAGGAACATGCCACCCCACATCAGGTCTCGGTTGCTCCACTCCTTTGGTGCAAACGCAGCCAAGGGTAGAAGAATCAAGCTTGCCCCCGCACAGACCACAGCTGCCGTGCCCAGACGCGCAGGGAGACCGACCGTACGTGCATATCGACGCGCGGACAGGGCCGTTCCGACGTTGGTGCCCATGGCGGCAGTTCCGGCCACAATCCAAGGGTAGGAGAACAGTCCACCTACGAGATTGCTCGAGACCATGCCCACAGCCAACACACCCGTCACCGAGCTCCAGGCCACCGCACTTCGGTGGTGCTTGCGGGCCAGCTCATGTTCTTCCACGGGCAGGGTTTGGTAGTAGGGCAAGGCCGGCCGAAGGACCTCCCCTTGGTCTGCAGCCATCGTGAGTGTCGAGAACAGTAGAAACATCTTCGCCTCCTGTCCTGAACAGTAGCAAGCGGCGTGCCAAGGCCTATCTCGAGCCCCAGCTCAGCCCGTCTGCTCCAGACCGGCCTGCGTCAGCGCCACACAGAGCGCATCTACCTGAGTCTTGTCCACGCCCTTCGGCACGACGCTCTTCATCTTGGCCAGCTCGCCCTTCGCGCTCTGAGTCCAGTCTCGAAGCTGCTCAAAGGACCAGCCGCCCCCTTTGATGAACAGGAGCTCCTCAGCGTCCACATCACCACGCCACACACGCACCTTCCCCGTGCTCACAATCTCCATGCCCATGCGCAGCAGACGCACCAGATGGGCGCCGTGCTTGGTGTCGTAGCCGTGCTCAGCCTCCAAGGCCGCGCGCTTGGGGTTCCGATTCTTCAGCCAGCTCTGGTAGCGCTTGTGCTCACCCCGCGCGTGCCGCCAGCTTCGCTCCGCCTGCATCACCGCCATGAGGTTGTCGTCCAGGCCCACCCAACGGGCCGCCGCCTTCCAGCGCGCCTCATCACTGGCCAAGTTCCACTCCGCCAGCGTGCTGGCGAGCTCTTCTCGGAGCTGAATGCGCAAGGCAGGCTCCAAGTCGGTCCAATCCGGCGCCCACGTGTCCAGCTGTTTTTGTATCGCCGCCTCCGCTGCCTGGAGATGGTCCCGAGGCACGAGGGTGCGCTCAGGAAGGCCAAAGGCTGCCCTGGATGGCGCTACCTTGGGGCCGGCGTGGTGCCAGCGGTGATGCAACTCAATTCGCTGGAGTTGAGAGGCCGCGTAGCCCCCAAAAGTGTGTCTGCATTTCTCGGAAACGAAGAGCCCGCGCGCCTCTATCAGGCGCTCCCCCATCGAGGTCAAGCGCACCCTCTCGGAGTCCCGCGTATACAAGAACTCCAGGATGTTTGGATTTCCCGCCCACGCCAAACGCAGCAGCTTGGCCAGGCTGTACACCGTGCCCTCGAGCTTGGAATCGGCGACCACCGACTGGAGAGCAGGGGCCAAGTCCTGAGCGAATACGGCAAGCTTCTCTGGCCGGTTCTCCTGCTCAAAGGCAGAGAACACACCCTGGATTTGCGTGCGTGTGGGAAGAGCGACCCCCAAGATATCTACGTCCGAGTTTGCCCCGGCCATGCCATGGGCACGAGAGCCCGCCAGGGCGACCAAGATGCTACGAGAACGAAGCTCAGACACACAAACCTCCGGCGCAGACCCTATTCACGTCGACTGAGAGCGGCGAGGCTACTCCAGCAATGCGGTGTAGAGCGCGCCCAGCTCTAGTGCCTTCTCGCTGTGCTGCTGCACCGGCTCTCCAGCGAGCAGATCCACCACTTCGTAGGGGTCCTCCTCCAGGTCAAAGAGCTGCTGCTCCAGGCCATCGGGGGCGACCAGTTTGTAGCGTGCATCCCGCATTGCCCAGCCCATCGGAGTGCTGGGGTCGTCGTCCTCTCCAAAGTGCTCGATGTACAGGGACTGGCGAGGTCCGGGTTGGCCTGAGAGCACAGGCACAAAGGACTGCCCATCGACCTCTGGCACTGGGGCCCCCGCCAACTCCAGGAGCGTCGCAAAGACATCGGTTGTGTGGACCAGCTCCGAGCTGCGTCCAGCCAGAACGCCAGGTCCAGAGACCACCATCGGCACATGGGTACCGCCTTCATAGATGGAGCCCTTGGCGCCGCGCCCTGCGTACATGTCCCCTGCGACCTTTCCTGGGGTGCCGTTGTCGCCCATGAACAAGACCACGGTGTTGGCACGTTGATCCGCTGGCAGAGAGTCCAGCACCCGGCCCAGCTCCGTGTCCAGGGCCTCCAAGGTCGCCCTGTAGTAGTCGCCCGAATTCCGGCGAATGTCCGCTTCGCTGCCGCTCAGCTCGGTCTGGCTGTGCAGACCTTCCGGCGGAACGTGAAAAGGACTGTGGGGAGCGTTGAAAGCCAACCACAGAAACCAAGGTTCATCCTGCCCTGCCAACCAGTCCACCGCGTGGTCGGCCAGGGCACTGGTGGTGTACTGGTTCACCTGCATGGAGAGCCCATTGTGGACCGCCGTCCAGGAGTAGTAGTCGGAGACCGAGCCGGAGAACAGACCGTAGTACTCGGGCACACCGAGGGTCTCGGGGTGGTTGTCGTCGTCCCCCTGGCCGGAGATGTGCCACTTGCCCACCAGGGCCGAGCTGTACCCAGCCTCCCCCATCGCATCAAAGAGGCTGTACTCCTCAGAGGACAGACCCGGCTCCCGCCTCTCAATCACTGTGCCCACACCCGTGCGAAAGCCGTAGCGACCCGTCATGAGCATGGCCCGGGTCGGAGAGCACAGCGGCGCTGCATACGCCGTCTCAAGCACCATGCCGTCCGCGCACAAGGCCTCCAGAGTCGGCATGGACGCCGGACTGTTGCCCACGCTGTGACAGGGGGATGCATCCAAGCCCATGTCGTCGGCAATCACCAACAGGATGTTGGGCCTCTGCGAGACAGCTGTGTCTTGATTCGAAGCGTCGCACGCCACGATGAAAGCAAGGGCAAACAGAGACATGAGAACTCCAGAAGGAGCACTCCCTCTAGCCCGGCAAGGCGCGCAGAATTCCTAAGCTTTGTAGGGATTTCCAAGCGAACGCAAAGGTCGCTTTAGCCCAACAAGCCCTCGACCACCTGCACCCCGGGATGCACCGTCTCCGGGTCGATGTCCAACATCGCCAAGAGCGTCGCGCCCAGGTTCGCGGCCTGGACTTCGGTGCCCTCTCGGTCCTCCTCGCCGCTGGCAAAGTCAATGAGCTTGCCCATGCCGTAGCTGTCCAAGCCACCCACCGTGCGGCCTCCGGCGATGCCCGGTCCGACCATCAGCAGGCTGGTGTAAGGCCAGTGGTCCTTGCCCTCGGCCTCGTTCAGCTTGGGCGTACGACCCATCTCGGACATCACCACCACCAGAGTCTCATCGGCCTGGGTCGGCAGCACATCGCCGGGGGTAGAGCCTAGCCGGTCCATCAGCTCGGAGACCCCTGCAAAGAGCGCCTCAAAGTTGGTGGACTGGATGCGGTCGTTGTCGCTGTGGGAGTCCCAGCCGCTGCCGCTGCCGGTGAAGCCCAAGGTCACGCAGCGGGAGATGCCCATCGAGAGCGCGTCCACGGCCATGCGGGCTTGGGAGCTCAGGTCGGTGCCACCGTTCCAGTCCATGACATGCAGGAGATCTTCCAGGTTCGCAGCCCGCTCCAGGCTTGCGCCATAGGCCGCCAGCAGCTCCTTCTCCTTCCCTGGGGTCGCGGCGAGCTCCGCTGCACGCGCGCGTGAGGCCAGGTAGGCATCCATCACGTCTTCGGCCTGCTTCCGCGGCGGAACCGCAGGCTTCTCGCCCCAGGTCATGATGTCTCCGCTGAGCAGCCCTTCCAGCTGGCCAGAGGAGCCCGCACGGGTCACCGCGGCGCCCATCTCGCCAGGGAAGCTGGGCCCCCCGACGACCAGGTGTGGCAGGGGGTACTCGGACATGGAGTGACCCGCGGCCACTGCCGCAAAGTCCGGGGAGCCGTCTGCAGAGGTGCCCGTCAAGGACAGGCGCAGGCAGTTCTCGTGGGCCACGGACGGCATCAGCACGCCGTTGAGGATGAGCGCCTTGGAGCCGTGTCGCTCCATGAAGCTGCGCACGCCGGGGCGGTCTGGGTGGTCTACAAAGACCAGGTCTCCCACGGTGCCAGCCTGGGCCTGGCGCTCCATGTCCACGGCCCCGTTGTCGAACTCGCCGGCGAAGACCCGCGTGGGGTCCCATCCGCCGTAGTTGTAGACCAGGACCAGCTTCTTGGTCGCGGTCCCAGCGGCCAGTGCGCGTCGGCTCAGGCCCACAGAGGCCAAGCCGCTGAGCCCCACGGCTCCGGCCATTGCTTGTAGTGACTGTCGTCTGGTGATCATGGACGGGCCTTCAGGGGGTGACCGAGAATAGCCGCTGCGACCGAGAGCCTCTCGGGGCCCGGCTGGCAAGGCGATGTGACGAAGGAAGGCCGTGGCCTTTCGAGGAATAGCAACGCCGCCAGGTGGGATTCCGGGAGGCTCGAATCGCGTCGGGTATCGATGGTCACGCCCTAATACAACAGGAAGTCAGGGTCGCGGAGCAGCACTGAGAGCAAGCCTGCCCAGGCCGCCTCCCCGCTGCCTTCGAGCTCGAAGAGCGCCTCCCACAGCTCCAGGTTTGCCTGGACCTCGGGGCCATCGGCGGCAATCTGCTTGCCGAACACACGCAGGTGGAGGAGTTGGATCTGAGCGACCATCACCTCCGGCTGGGTCTTGGGCGTCTCGGAGAAGTTCACATGGATGAACAGCGTGGGCGCATCCGAGGCCACGTCTTGCGCGACGGCGTACTGCGCAGAGGCCTGGGCCAAGCGCTCCTGCACCAAGACCATCGTGGTCGTGGGCTCGGTGGCCGCTTGGGTCACAAAGTTGCCGTCCACACCACCGGCCAGGGTGCGTAGACCGCGGGAGTCTGTGCGCATCATGTCGTAGCCATCGTCGATGAAGCGGTAGCCCGTGATGTCCTGAATCGCGGAGGCGAGCTGGTCCGTTCCCATCAGGCGGGGCCCAGTGGTCTCGGTCGGTGCCGCTTGGTAGGCGGCCGTGTCCACCACAGCCCGAAACAGAGGCTTGAGACGCAGCTCCTCGCTCAGGAAGACCTCACGCAGTTCAGTGAGCGTGGCGGTGTCGTGTAGCTCAATGTCCCGGTGCAGCAGGCCGGTGTAGACGTGGTCTACGCCGCAAGTGACCAGGCGTGGGTCCGCAGCCAGCATCTGTCCAAGGTCACCCAGGCTTCCGCCCGGCTCGCCAAAGTAGGCGGGCTCCACTTCCGTGGTTGTGGTCCAGAGGCGCTCGCGCTCTGGGTGGAAGGTGCTGATGTCCGGGGCCGAGTTGTAGTCGACGAAGTAGAAGCCCCAGAGGTAGCTGGCCAAGGGGTCCAAGCTGTAGTGACAGGCCACGCAGCCATCGTTGGTGGCCAGGGCCTCGTTCACCGCGTCGGCGTCCAACAGGTTCACGTCCCGCTCAAACTCGATGGGCTTGCCCAGGTAGTCCGTGCACAGCAGGGTCTTGGAGACCGCGTTGGCCCTGCCCCGGTTGGCGTTGGAGGCGTTCGACATGTAGCGCCACCAGAAGGAGTTGGTGGCCAGGATGCCGGCCGCCGGGCGCTCATCGGTGTACTGCGCGGGCTGGAAACCCTCGCCCTCTTGGCGCTCCAGAGGCCACATCTGCGCCATCAGGGGCGTGGCCATGGTCCAGTCACCGCGCACCACCTCGGTGTAGGGCAAGTCTTCGGTGGCCACGTGGGAGAAGATCCACAAGGTCTCCTCCCCAACGTCGGCAGCCAGCTGGGGCTGAAGGCTGCTGTCCAGGGCGTAGTCCGTGGTGTCCACCGTCCAGGAGTCCTGGCGGGTCAGCAGCACGTTGGCGTACAGGGCGCGGACCTGGGCGCCGAAGCGGGGGTCCTCCAGCATGCCGTCGACCAGCTCGGGCAGTACGCTGGGGTCTTCCTGCACTGCAGTGACCTCGGCGATGGAAGGGCGCACACCGCGCAGGTCGATGGAGATGCGCGAGAGCAGGGCCACCGGCTCCAAGGGGGTGAGCTCAATCGCCTCCACAACCTCTGGATCTGGGGCAGTGGACGGCTCCAGCGGCGAGGCGCAGGCGCTCAGGGCCAGCAATACGAGCAGGCTGCATCGGCTCAGTGCCATGGGCTCTCTCCCCAACCCAGAAGACCTGAGAAGTCCGGGCAGACCTGGCCAAGGGGCTCGCCGTCCAGCCAAGCTTGACCACATCCATCACAGTCTGGTGGATACATCGCAACGCCACCGCTTGGTGGCCCGTCGAACTGTACTTCGTACCAACGACCCTCGGAGTCCCGCAGCGAGAAGAGTCCGCTGGGCTCATCGGGGCCTGTCTCTTATACACATCTGACGCTGCCGACGATATG
>OJIV01000339.1_pt1 | contig 19916 bp, 19 predicted proteins | sample 1595861 | NCBI WGS metagenome assembly OJIV01 (sample SAMN05416883, study PRJEB24817) | seawater metagenome | isolation source: Sea water | place: Canada:Atlantic | collected 2013-11
TCTACACACTGCATATCGTCGGCAGCGTCAGATGTGTATAAGAGACAGATTCTACACAAGGCGGTTTGTATCTATTGATTTTACTGCAAAAATACAATATTATCGATGTTTTTAAAATAAAAAGCATTCAAAAAACACAGAACGATATAAATAGTACTTTTAGCGACATTTTTATCTCTAATTACTTTTTACTTTTGAGCATTCTTTTAAATATTTGAATGAAATTAGATCATCAACAAAGAAATTTATACAATATTGGAGTTAGTTACAAAAAAGCTGATGCACATACTCGTGGTAGATATAGCTTATCTAAAGAAAATCAAATAAAATTATTAAAAGAAGCGAAAGAAATTGGATTTGAAGGAATTTTTATTCTTTCTACTTGTAACAGAACAGAAATTACTGGTTTTGCAGAACATCCTTATCAATTAATTCAATTGTTATGTAAATATTCTGACGGAAATGTAGAAGAATTTGCGCGTATATCTAATGTGTATAAAGGTAATGAAGCAGTAAATCAGTTGTTTAGAATAGGGACTGGTTTAGAAAGTCAAATTTTAGGAGATTACGAAATTGTAGGTCAGCTAAAATTAGCGTTTAAGTTAGCTAAGAAATATCATACCATTAATGCACATTTAGAAAGACTCATAAATTTAGTATTACAAGCCAGTAAGAAAGTAAAAAACACGACTCAACTAAGTTCAGGAACTACCTCTGTTTCTTATGCAGCAGTTCAATATATAATTCAAAATATACCCAGTTACAATTCAAAAAATATTTTAGTATTTGGATTGGGGAAAATGGGGAAACATACCTGTAAGAATTTAGCAGAGTATACTAAAAATAAAGCTGTTTGCTTAATTAATAGAACTGAAGAAAAAGCAATTTCTTTTGTAAAAGAGCATACATCTATCAGAAATTCTTCGATTGAAAATCTTACGCAAGAAATTGCCAATTCAGATATTTTAATAGTTTCAACAGGTTCAGATACGCCAACAGTTACTAAAGAGCACCTTTCTAGTGATAAGGAAATTTTAATTCTAGATTTATCGATGCCAGAGAATGTAGACACCTCTGTGAGTGAATTTGAAAACGTATCTTTGGTAAACGTTGATGAATTGTCTAAAATAACACTAGAAACACTGTCAACAAGACAAAAGGAAGTTCCCAAAGCAGAAGAAATTATTGAAGTTCACAAAGAAGAATTTAATGATTGGTTAAATAACAGAAAATTAGTACCAGCCATAAATGCTTTAAAAGAGTCTTTAGAAGCAATTCAAAAAGACGAAATTAATTTTCAAAAAAAGAAAATTAAGAATTTTGATGAAAACCATGCAGAGATACTTACCAATAGGTTTATACAAAAGATTACAACTCAGTTTGTAAAACATCTGAAAGAAGAAGAGACCTCTGTGAATGATAGTATTCAAATAATGTCTAAAGTTTTCGGAAAATCATAACAATACTCTATGCAGAAAGTTATTAGAATAGGTACACGCGATAGCGAATTAGCGTTGTGGCAGGCCAATAAAGTTCAACGAATGTTGAATGAATTAGGGTATGAAACAAAAATAGTTCCTATAAAATCTACAGGAGATATTGTTCTCAACAAGCCAATTTATGCGTTAGGAATTACGGGGGTTTTTACAAGAAACCTAGATATTGCTTTGTTAAATAACGAAATAGATATTGCTGTACACTCTATGAAAGATGTTCCAACTGTTTTACCAGAAGGAATCATTCAAGCAGCGGTTTTAAAAAGAGCAAATTATAGTGATATTCTAGTTTTAAAAGATACTGAAGAGTTTTTTGCTCGTAAAGAAGCAACCATAGCAACAGGTAGTTTGCGAAGAAAAGCAATGTGGTTAAATCGTTTTCCAACGCACACGGTTGTTGAGCTAAGAGGAAACGTAAATACTCGATTACAGAAGTTAGAAGATAATGATTGGAATGGCGCTGTATTTGCAGCTGCTGGTTTAGAAAGAATAGGAAAACGACCTGCTGGAGCAGTGAACCTTTCTTGGATGATTTCGGCACCAGCTCAAGGAGCTATTATGGTGGTTTCTTTGGCTGAAGATGATTTTGTAAAAGACGCATGCGAACAACTAAATCATCATGAAACCGAAGTATGTGTATCTATAGAACGAGAATTTTTACATCGTTTAGAAGGTGGTTGTACTGCACCAATTGGAGCACTTGCTTATGTAGATGAAAAAACAGAAGAAATAAATTTTAAAGGAGTACTACTAAGTAAAGACGGAAAAAAGAAAATAGAGGTTGCTAAAATTACACCCCTAGGTAAACATCGTTATTTAGCACAAGATTGTGCAGATTATGTTATTGATAGAGGAGGAAAGCAATTGATCATAGACGACATAGATGTTGAAGAAGAAATAAGTACTCGTGTATTTTCAACAAAATCACTTTCTGTAAGTCAGGCAAAATTATTTCATAACAATATTGCATCAGAGAGTTCGGATTTTATTAAAGTAAGGTCTAATAGAATAGCTCCAAAAGTAGTTAAAGAAGCTATAGAAAATGTAATTATTACCAGCAAAAACGGTGTAGAAGCCTTGCTAGATAATTTCACAAAAGATGAATTAAATTTCAAAAACATCTTTTGTGTAGGCAGAAGAACTAAGAAGTTGATTCAACAAAAAATAGGACCTGTAAATCATGCTGAAAAGAATGCTGAAAAGTTAGCGGAGTACCTTTCTAAAGAAATGAAAGGGAATAACGTTACCTATTTTTGTAGTGATTTACGTTTAGATACTTTATCTAAGATACTTTCTGAAAATAAAATTAAAGTAAACGAAGTTGAGGCTTATAAGACCATGTATAGTCCAGAGGTAGTTCCTCAAAATGTTGATGGAGTGCTGTTTTACAGTCCTTCCACAGTAGAAAGTTATCTCCAAAAAAACACCACAGATAAGGTGGCTTTTTGTATTGGAGCATCTACCGCTAAAGAGGCAAAAAAACATTTTGAGAAAGTAGAAGTTGCACAATTACCAACGGTAGAAAGTGTTATTGAATTAGTGAACTCACATTATGTACAATAGAACTAGAAGATTAAGAAAATCTGAGGGAATTAGAAGATTAGTACAAGAAACAAAACTTTCTGTAGATGATTTTGTTTACCCGTTATTTATAGAAGAAGGGGAAAATATAGAAACAGAAATTGTTTCAATGCCAGGAATTAAACGCTATTCATTAGATAGAATTTCAAAAGAATTAGAGGAGGTTGTTGAATTAAATATTCCTGCTGTTTTGCTATTTGGTATTCCTTCCAACAAAGACGAAGAAGGAACAGAGACCTGGAATGATAACGGAATTATGCAACAAGCAATACGTTTTATCAAAAAAAACTATCCAACATTATATGTAATTACTGATGTCTGTTTCTGTGAATACACCTCTCACGGACATTGTGGAATTATTCATAATAATGATGTAGATAATGATGCAACACTTGTAAACATAGCAAAACAAGTAGTTTCTCATGCAAAAGCAGGAGTAGATATGGTTGCACCTTCTGGGATGATGGATGGAACCATTAAAATGGTTCGAGAAACGCTAGATAATACTGGATTTGTTAACTTACCAATTATGGCGTATTCAGTAAAATACGCATCAGCTTTTTATGGTCCGTTTAGAGATGCAGCAGACTCTGCACCAACTTTTGGCGATAGAAGAACCTATCAAATGGATCCTGCAAATAGAGATGAAGGTTTGCGTGAAGCTAATTTTGACGATCAAGAAGGAGCCGATATTTTAATGGTGAAACCCGCATTGTCTTATTTAGATATCATACGCGATTTAAAAAATGATTTTGACAGACCAATTGCTTGTTACAATGTAAGTGGAGAATATGCTATGGTAAAAGCAGCAGCAGAAAAAGGCTGGATAGATGGCGAAAAAGTAATGATGGAGAGTTTGCTTTCTATGAAAAGGGCAGGAGCTAGCATCATTATTACTTATTTTGCAAAAGAAGCGGCCAGGGTTTTAAAAAAACAATAACGGTTATTTAAAGAGCCTTTATAACCCAATTAAATTAAAAGCGGTAAAAAGGTTCTTAAAGTTACTACTAACAACAAAAAAATGAGCTTTAAAAAATCTCAAAAACTATACGAAAAAGGGCTAGTAAATCTAGTAGGAGCGGTTAATTCTCCTGTAAGAGCATTTACATCTGTTGGAGGAAATCCCTTATTTATTAAAAGAGGAAGAGGTTCTCAAATTATAGATGTTGATGGAAATAAGTATGTAGATTTAGTACTGTCATACGGACCAATGGTTTTAGGTCATCGCCATAAAAAAGTTCAGAAAGCTGTGCACAAAGCATTAAAAAATGGCTATTCATTTGGAGCTTCAACAGAAAATGAAATAACACTTGCAAAAATAGTTTGTGATGCGTTCCCAGGAATGGATAAAGTTAGGTTTGTAAATTCTGGAACAGAAGCTGTTATAAGTGGTATCCGTTTGGCAAGAGCTTATACAGGGAAAGATAAAATTATTAAATTTTCAGGATGTTACCACGGACACCAAGATGCATTATTAGTTGCTGCTGGTTCTGGATTAGCTACCCTAAGTATTCCTGGAAGTATGGGAGTTCCTGAAGGCGCAGTAAAGAATACTTTAATTGCTACCTATAATGATTTAGACAGTGTAAAAAAACATTTTGAAGAACATTCAGATATTGCTGGAGTTATTATAGAGCCAGTTGGTGGAAATATGGGAGTTGTGATACCGCAAAATGGTTTCTTAAAAGAATTAAAAGAGTACTTAAAAACCAAAGGAGCTTTATTAATTGCAGATGAAGTAATGACAGGTTTTCGTTCTAAATTTGGAGGTGCTCAAGAGCTTCTTGGAGCAGAAGCTGATATTACCTGTTTAGGAAAAGTAATTGGAGGCGGTTTTCCTGTAGGTGCTTATGGAGCAAGAAATGAAATTATGGAAAATGTTTCTCCTTTAGGTGGCATGTATCAAGCAGGAACTTTAAGCGGAAACCCTATTGCCATGGCTGGAGGAATTTCTACCTTAAAGGAATTAAAAAGACAAAACCCATATGAGAAATTTGATCATATAGGGGAGAGAATAGAAGCTATACTGTTAAATGCAGGGAAAAAATATAATGTTGATGTAACGGTAAACAGGTTTGGGTCTATGATGAATCCATTTTTTACGAAAGTTACAGTTACAAATTTTGAGCAAGCTCAAACTTCAGATACCAGTAAGTTTGCTATTTTCTTCTGGGAAATGATTAAAAATGGCGTGTTTTTACCACCATCACAATTTGAAGCATGGTTTTTATCATCTGCTATTTCAGAAGAAGACATTCGTAAAATTGAAAAAGCAGTAGACAAATCATTTCAAAAAATTCAAGAAGAACAATGAGAATAATTATAAGTCTATTCTTACTAGTAATTATTGGTTGTAAATCAACAACTACTAAAACTTCAAAAGTAAATGAAGTTGCCTTTCAAACAGTTTCTAAAGGAATGCTGTTTGGAAATGGTATGGAAGGAATTCCAGAAAGTAATTTTACCATTAACAATGCAAAAGAATGGGGCGCTTTTTTGGAGAAAATAGCCATAGAAAACAAGGTTTCTACTAATTTCTCAAAAGTAACTATTGATTTTTCTGAGCATATACTTGTTTGTGTTTTTGATACCATTAGAAACACCGGAGGATTTGAAATAGAAATAGAAACTATTTTCATTGAAAAAAATGGTGTAAATATACAATATAGTACAAAAAAACCTGGACCTACAGATATGGTAACAATGGTTGTTACTCAGCCTTACCATCTTGTAAAAACAGAAAAAAGAGAAGGACCCATTACTTTTATAAATAAAGATAACGTACAATAAGATGATAAAGAACGATTTATTTTTAAGAGCCTTAAAAGGCGAAACAGTAGATAGACCTCCGGTATGGATGATGCGTCAAGCTGGTCGTTATTTGCCAGAGTTTATGGAAATTAAAAAGAAATATGATTTCTTTACACGTTGTAGAACTCCAGAATTGGCCTCTGAAATTACAGTTCAGCCCATCCGAAGATACGGCATGGATGCTGCTATTTTATTTTCAGATATTTTAGTTATTCCACAAGCTATGAATATTGAAGTAGAAATGAAACCAGATTTTGGGCCTTATCTACCAAATCCAGTTAGAGATCAAAAAGGAGTAGATAATGTTATCATTCCAGACGTTCATACCGAATTGGGCTATGTTATGGAGGCAATTAAAGCTACCAAAGAAAAATTGAATGATGACATTCCTTTAATTGGTTTTGCAGGATCTCCATGGACGATTCTATGTTATGTAGTGCAAGGGCAAGGCTCTAAAAACTTTGATAAAGCAAAAGAGTTTTGTTTTACAAACCCTGTTGCAGCACATCAGTTATTACAAAAAATTACAGACACAACTATTACTTATTTAAAAGCAAAAGTAACCGCAGGAGTAAATGCAGTTCAAGTATTTGATTCTTGGGGAGGAATGTTATCTCCTGTAGATTATCAAGAGTTCTCTTGGCAGTATATTCAGCAAATTATAGATGCTCTAAAAGACTTTGCACCTGTAATTGCTTTCGGAAAAGGATGTTGGTTTGCTTTAAATGATATGTCAAAATCTGGTGCAGCTGCTTTAGGAGTAGATTGGACATGTTCGGCCAGAAATGCTCGTTATTTATCTGGAGGAAATATTACACTGCAAGGAAATTTTGATCCATCAAGATTATTATCCCCACCAGCAGAGATTAAAAAGATGGTACACCAAATGATTCGTGAGTTTGGAAAAGATAAATATATTGTAAACTTAGGTCATGGAATTTTACCAAATATTCCATTAGAAAATGCGAAAGCATTTGTAGATGCAGTAAAAGAATATAAAGCATAAATGTTTGTATGGGATGTCATAAAAGGAGTTCGTTTTAAGCAACTAAAAAGCGTGCTATTGTTTTTTTTTAAACATCCAGTTTTTATGATTTCTACAGTAATAGCCACTTTTAATGCTGTAAGAGTTTCTCAAAAAGAATTTCCCAACACTCATGGTTTTCATAATAAAGCCAATGCTTTCCGTCATGCCTTATGGAATATTTTTATTGCAAAAGAATGTAGTCGATTTTCAAAAAACAACTACGAAATTATTTTATGGACTAAAGAGTTTACAGATTGGCATGAAGATTTTGCACCTAATGAAGAGCTCTCCAAAACAATGGATCTTCATAATAATTATATTGGAAGGGAGATGTTTTTAAACACAACCCATAAAGATTACATACAATGGATACCCTTTGTGAAAAAACAATTACAACAGGCCGTTTTAATAGTTTCTGTAGAAGATGTTGTAAACTATCCAACGCAATTAGTGTATCTTGAAAGCTAAAAGGAATGATTAGAAATTAGTTAAAAATTAAAAAATGCCTCATTTTATAGTAGATTGCACAGAGAAAATATTAGAATTAAAAGACCCAAAAGAACTCATAGGAGAAATTTTTGAGACGGCTTTTTCTACCGGTCTTTTTAAAAGAGATGCTATTAAAGTTCGTTTAAACCCTTTTAAATATTCTTTGGTATTGGGAGGAGATTCAGATTTTATTCATGTATTTGGTAATATTATGGAAGGAAGAACAGAAGAACAAAAAGTATTCCTCTCCAAAGAAATTGTCTCAAAATTAAATCAATTATTTCCAGAGGTGCCAATTATCTCAATAAACATAAGAGATTTTGAAAAATCGTCTTACATTAATAAAACGATGCTTTAAAAGAGATGATAAAAGCAGTTTTTAAAGGATGTGCCGCTTACTTTGAAGCCTACGAGACCATATCTCGTTTAAAGCTTTGGAAATTCTTTGCGATTCCTATGCTTATCAGCTTGGTTGTATTTTTATTAATTGTGTTTGTATCCTATGCTTTTTCTGATGCTATTGGGAGTTATATTGCTAGTTTTTGGACTTGGGATTTTGGGAAGGAAACTTTTAATACTATTAGCAGAGTATTTAGTGGTTTACTAATTGTACTGATCGGTTTTATTACTTTTAAGCATATTGTTATGGCACTTTCTGCTCCTTTTATGGGGCCAATTTCTAAGAAAATAGAAGATGATTTTAGAGGAGTGGTTTCGCAGGTAAAAACAACTTCATCTTCGGGTCTTTTACGAAGAGGAATAAAGATTAGTAGTAGAAACTTATTCAGAGAACTGCTATTATCAATTCCAATTTTATTGTTGGGGTTTATCCCTGTGATTGGATTGTTTTCGGCAATCTTATTATTTTTAATGCAAGCGTATTTCGCTGGTTTTGGAAATATGGATTATACCTTAGAAAGATATTTTAGCTATCAAAAAAGTATTCTATTTGTAAAGAAAAATAGAGGAGTAGCCATAGGCAATGGGCTTGTATTTATGTTGTTTTTATTGATCCCTTTTATTGGAGTTATTTTAGTACTCCCTTTTTCTGTAACAGCAGCAACAATAGCAACAGTTAAATTAATGAACGAAGACTAAAGCAAGTATGAAAGATCAGTTTTATAAGCATATAGAAAACTTACAAGATAGTATTACTTCTAAAATAGAAGAAGTTGATGGCCTTGCAAAGTTTGAAGAAGATATTTGGCAACGACAAGAAGGTGGTGGCGGAAGAACTCGTGTCATTGAAAACGGTGCTATTTTTGAAAAAGGAGGCGTTAATATTTCAGCTGTACATGGAGAATTACCAGAGGTATTAAGAAAACAATTTAATGCAGACGAAGGTACTTTTTTTGCCTGTGGATTAAGTTTGGTTTTACACCCTATTAACCCAATGATTCCAACAGTTCACGCAAATTGGCGATATTTTGAAATGTATGATACAACAGGGAAAATGGTCACGCAATGGTTTGGTGGAGGGCAAGATTTAACACCTTATTATTTGTTTGATGAAGATGCTATTCACTTTCATACGGTTTGTAAAAATGTATGTGATAGTTATAGTCCAGATTTTTATTCAACTTTTAAAAAGAACTGTGATGACTATTTTTGGAATGCGCATAGAGAAGAAGCTCGTGGTGTAGGAGGTTTATTCTTTGATTATCTAAAAGCAACAAATTCTTTTACAATTCTAGATAGATATAATTTTGTGACAGCAGTAGGTGCGAGTTTTCTGGAGAGTTACCTCCCAATTGTTAAGAAACGAAAAGATATTCCCTTCACTATTTCACAAAAAGATTGGCAAGAAATACGAAGAGGACGTTATGTAGAATTTAACTTGGTTCACGATAGAGGAACCTTATTTGGCCTAAAAACCAATGGAAGAATTGAAAGTATTTTAATGAGTTTGCCACCAGTAGTTCAATGGAAATACAATCATCATCCAGAGAAAGAATCAGAAGAAGAAAGATTAATTGCTGTTTTAACAAATCCTAAAGAGTGGGTTTAATCATTTTTTATTAATTTTATATATATTTAAAAATAAAAATATGAAAAAATATATAGTTATTCTTCTAGTTCTGTTTATTTCATTGTCAGCAAATTGTCAAGAGAAACCTAAAAAAGTAACACTGTTGTGGGATACTTCTTTTAGTATGGCAGATAGAAATATTACCAATGATTTAGATTATTTAAACGCTTACTTTCTAAAAAACCCTACTACAACTTTAGCCTTAGTTAAATTTAGCAACGAAATTATATTAAATCAATCCTTTACTATTTTAGAAAGTAACTGGTCTGACTTAGAAAAAGAATTGCAAAACACTATTTATGATGGTGCAACAAACTATGAAAATATAAAAATAGGGGAGTCTGATGAGGTTCTTTTATTTTCTGATGGATATGCGTATTTTGATAAACTTCCAATAATATCAGCTACTTTAACAGCAATTTCAAGCAGTCAAAATAGTAATAAAGATTTCTTATCAGTAATTGCTAAGCGCTCTAAAGGATCGTTTATTGATATAAGTGCCCAACGTACAAACAATACCAGTATTTCTGAATTTAAAACTGTTAAAGGAGCAGTCAGTGACGAAAATGGATACCTTTCAGATGTTACAGTAATTTCTAGAGGTAATAACACTCAAACTATAACAGATAGTTTAGGTAGCTATTCAATAAAAACTCAAAATAGAGGCATCTTAGAATTTAGATACGTAGGTAAAAACACTATTTTATCTAGAGTTTCAGACAGCGGTATAAAAAACGTTTATATGACTGATGGCAACCTTGTACTTGATGAGTTAGTGCTTGAAAACAATAAAAAAGAAGTAGTAGACAATGGTTTTACAACCTTAGATAAAAAAAGACTTGGTTATGCTGTGGAAACAATTGATGGAAACAATATAGCACCCGTAAATACAGAGGTAAAAAATGCAGTGGTAGGAAAATTTGCAGGTGTAGAAGTTTCGGCAAATGATGATTTAAGTCAGTTTTTAGGAAGAGGTAAAAATACTACCATTTTAGGAAATCAGTACGGTCTTATAGTACTAGATGGTGTTGCTATTAAGCAAAGTAATTCTTATTCTGGTTTTGTTTCACAAACTAGTTTCATAAATCCAGAAAATATAGAAAGTATTACGTATTTAAAAGGGTTAGCTGCTACAAATATTTACGGAAGCGATGGAAGTAATGGGGTAATGCTAATTAAATCAAAAACAGGGTCCTCAAGTTTTAAAAAGAAAAAGAAAAAACAATTAGGAAATACTCCTACTTACGATGATGATATAGAAATTAAAGCCATTATAAATAAACCCTACATCAAAGAAATATCACAAACTTCTTCTATAGATAATGCCTACAATGTTTATATAACACAAAGAGCCTTTTATGGAAAAGATTTAATATTCTTTTTTGATATGGCTTCTTATTTTAAGAAATGGAATAATCCATATTTAACCAAGAAGATACTGTCTAATGTTTTAGAAATAAATAAGGCTACAGATTTAGAGTTGTTACGAGTATTAGCCTATAAATATGAAGAATTTGGAATGTTTGATGAAGCTATTAAAATGTATGAAAAGATAATTTCTATACAACCAGCCGAATCTCAAGCCTACAGAAATTTAGCATTGAGCTATCAACTCAATAAAGAGTTTTTAAAAGCACAAGATATTTACAATAAAATTCACAGCAAAGAATATCTAAATGTTAGTTCATTTTCTGGTTTAAAACAAACAATCAACGCAGAATATAAAAACTTGGTATCACTTCACGGATCAACTTTACGAACTGATAAGGTTCCTGAGTTTTTCAAAAAAAAGATAGAATATGATACACGTATTATTTTTGAATGGAGTCAGTACGATGCAGAATTTGATTTACAGATTGTAAACCCTCAGAAAAGGTATTTCACGTGGTCTCATACCCAAAAAGAGGAAGCGTCTAGATTTATAAAAGAAAAATCTCAAGGGTATGGTTTGGAAGAATTTTTTATCACTAAAAAAGACAAGGGAGATTGGTTGTTTAATATAACATACTATGGAAAAAAAACAGGAAATAATTCTACTCCTACCTATCTAAGAGCTACTGTTTATTCTAATTTTGGAAAACCAACTCAAACAAAAAAGGTAACTATTTTTGAGATGAATGACCTAAACAAAAAAGAGACAGTCTTGAAACTAAAAATTTAGTCTTATTTAAATAATGTTTTTAAATAATTATTTTAAGTAATAATTGCGAAATTTTTAATAATGACATTATTTACTTGCATTATTCATTTCAAAAATAGATTATTTGCTATTATTGTTGAGAAAAATTTATTTTCATAGTATTTTCAGTTTCTGAAAATTAATAAGTTATCACTCATTTTTCGTATTTTCGCAATCTCAAAACCGAATAACAATGGCTAAGTTCGAATTAAAATTACCCAAGATGGGAGAAAGCGTTGCAGAAGCAACCATTACCTCTTGGTTAAAAGAAGTTGGAGACATGATAGAGTTAGATGAAGCAATTGTAGAAATTGCAACAGATAAAGTAGATTCTGAGGTTCCTAGTGAAGTAGAAGGTACACTTGTAGAAATTTTATTTGATAAAGATGCTGTTGTAGGAGTTGGCCAGACTATTGCTATTATTGAAACGTCTTCAGATGATGTTATAGAAAATCAATCGAGCCCAGAAATACAAAAAATAGCAGCACAAGTAACTCATTTAGAGAAGACTGTTGAAGCTGCTGTAGAAGTTACCAATACCCCCATATCTAAAACATCAGAATCAGGAAAATTCTTTTCGCCTTTGGTAAGAAAAATTGCAGAAACGGAAGGCTTGTCTATGGAGCAATTAGAAATGATTTTAGGAACAGGTAAAGATGGAAGAGTTACTAAAAACGATATTCTTTCCTATATAGAAAATAGAACTAACACACAGTCAGTAGGGGTGTCAGAGGTGTTAAAACCTTCAGCTATTTCACCAGCTATTAAAGAAGTTGTAAAGCCAGCTCCAGTATCTGTGAATGGTGGAGATGAAATCATAGAAATGACTCGTATGGGTAAATTGGTTTCTAAGCACATGGTAGCTTCTGTTCAAACATCTGCTCATGTTCAATCATTTATTGAAATAGATGTTACAAATATTGTAAAATGGCGAGCTAGCGTAAAAGATGCATATTTTGCCAGAGAAGGAGAGAAATTAACTTTTACACCAATATTAATGCACGCGGTAGCTACTACCATTAAGAAGTTTCCAATGATTAATATTGCTGTGCAGGGTGATACCATTATTAAAAAGAAAGATATTAATTTAGGAATGGCAGCGGCGCTTCCAGACGGTAATTTAATTGTACCAGTCATAAAAAATGCAGATCAATTAAACTTAGTTGGTATGACCAAACAAGTAAATGATTTGGCAGCTAGAGCAAGAAATAATCAGTTAAAACCAGACGAAATTCAAGGAGGAACCTACACTGTAACTAATGTTGGAAGTTTTGGATCTGTAATGGGAACTCCAATTATAAATCAACCACAGGTTGCTATTTTGGCTTTAGGTGCTATTCGAAAAGTTCCTGCTGTAATAGAAACAGTAGAAGGAGATTTTATTGGAATCAGGCAAAAGATGTTTGTGTCTCATTCTTATGACCATAGAGTCGTAAACGGTGCATTGGGTGGTATGTTTATTAAAACATTAAAAGAAACTCTAGAAGCTTGGGACATAAATCAAGAATTTTAAAAAAAAACAGTGTAGTAGTCACAAAAATGCTAGAAGTTCTGGCATTTTTTTATTAAAAAAATTAACTTAGCAAAAAATAAAATATACACAAAAAAACAAAAAAAATGAAAAGAATACTTATCGCATTATTAGTTATTACAACATTATCTGCAACAGCTCAAGAATCTGTTTTATTACGTTTAAACTATACTAAAGGAGATAGCTATCTTGTTTCTGTAGATTCTAAACAGAGTACAGGAATGCAGGGTGGAATGAATATGAAAATGACCATGGGAATGATTGTCACAGAAGTAGCAGCAGAAAACATTAAAACAGAATCTCAAATAACAGCTGTTGTAATGGATATGATGCAAGGAGGCATGACTATGAGTTATGATTCTAATAATAAAGATGAAGAACTAGATCAGATGGGGCAAATGATGAAATCTCAGTTTGATCCAATGATGAAAGCTACCATTTATACGTCACAAGATAGAATGGGAAATATGATTGAAACTAAGGTAGAGCCAAGCATTCCTGGGATGGAGCAACTAACTACTAGTTCAAATACAATTAATTATCCTAAAGAAAAAGTAACTGTTGGTTCTTCTTGGACTTCTGAAAAAAACAATCAAGGAATGACAATGAGTACTACCTTTACGGTAAGTAGCATTGCCAATGGAGTTGTTACTTTAGATGTTTCAGGAAAGGTTAGTGGTGCAGGAACTGGTTCTATTAAAGGAAAAACAACAGTTGATATTAGTAGTGGAGTTCCAACAAGCGCAACTTTAGAAGTAACCATTTCTGCTCAAGGAATGGATATCACTGCAACAACTAATACTACAACTACAAAAATCTAGTTTCTTACGATACATTATAAAAAAAACCTCTAGAATTTTCTAGAGGTTTTTTTATGGTTAGGTTTTTTAAAACTCTAGGCTAACATCGTAACAGGGTTTTCAATATAAGCTCTTACAGTTTGTAAGAATTGAGCCCCTGTAGCACCATCTACGGTTCTATGATCACAAGCTAAAGTTACTTTCATTGTATTACCAACAACAATAAGACCGTCTTTTACTACTGGTTTTTGCTCAATAGCTCCCACTGATAAAATGGCTGAATTTGGCTGATTAATTATGGATGTAAATTCTTGAATTCCAAACATTCCTAAGTTAGAAATAGTGAATGTGCTTCCTTCCATTTCGTTAGGAGCAATTTTTTTAGTTCTCGCTTTTCCTGCTAAATCACGAACAGTGCTTCCAATTTGAGTTAAACTCATTTGATCTGTAAATTTTAAGACAGGTACTAAAAGACCATCATCTACGGCTACAGCAACCCCCACATGAATATGATGATTGTATCTAGTTGTATCTCCATTCCAAGAAGTATTTACTTGAGGATGCTTTTTTAATGCCATAGCGCAAGCTTTTACGATCATATCGTTAAAAGATACCTTAGTTTCTGGTAAAGCATTAATTGTTTTACGAGAAGCAATTGCACTGTCCATATCTAACTCTATAGTAAGATAATAATGTGGAGCAGTAAATTTAGATTCTCCTAGACGTTTGGCAATTACTTTACGCATTTGAGAATTCTTTACTTCTTCGTAAAACTCTTCGCCAACGGGTGTGTAAGTTGCTAATGGAGTTGCGGTTTGGGTTGTTTGAGTTGGTGTTGCCTCTACTGCAGCAGCAGGAGTGTAGTTTTCTACATCCTTTTTTACAATTCTACCATTTTCTCCAGAACCTTTCACATCTGCTAAGTTAATACCTTTATCTTTTGCAATTTTCTTTGCAAGAGGAGAAGCAAAAATTCTTCCACCAGTATTATTTGATTTAGAAACTTCAGCAGTTTGTTCTTCTATTTGAACTGTTTCAGTAGTTGAAGCTTCTGTTGTAGTTTCAATTGTGTCTGATGAAATAGTTCCTTCTTTATGAGCAGTTACTAGAGCAGATACATCTGTACCTTCAGGACCTATGATAGTTAATAAACTATCTACTTTTGCACTTTCTCCTTCTCCAACGCCAATATATAATAAAACACCTTCATAGAAAGATTCAAATTCCATGGTAGCTTTATCTGTTTCAATTTCGGCTAAAATATCTCCTTCTTCAATTTTGTCACCAATATTTTTTAACCAAGAAGCTACTGTTCCTTCTTCCATGGTATCACTTAATCTAGGCATCGAAATTACCTGAACTCCCTCAGGAATAGCGGTAGCGCTTTGCTCTTTAGAGATCTCTTTTGTGGTATCTTCAGATGTTACTTCTTGAGAAGTTGCAGCTGCTCCATTCAAAATTTCTGAAATATCTTCTCCTTCTTCACCAATAATGGCTAAAAGCACATCTACTGGAGATGTTTCTCCTTCTTGAACACCAATATGCAATAAAGTTCCTTCATTAAAAGATTCAAATTCCATAGTTGCTTTGTCAGTTTCAATTTCAGCAAGAATATCTCCTTCTTCAATTTTATCGCCAACTTGCTTTAACCATTTTGCCACAACACCTTCTTCCATGGTGTCACTTAAGCGAGGCATATTTACTAGTATTGCCATATATTTATTCCTAAATTAATTTTTTTACTCTTGCCTTTTTAATTAGTAATAACTAAATTAGTAAGAGTTATTCTATACTTTAAACCCACATTGGGCTATTTGATAAAAGGATAATCTTTTTGTTCGTATACCACATCATGTAACTGACTAATTTCTGGATATGGAGATTCTTCTGCGAATTTCTCACATTCTTTAACCTTGTCTTTTACTTGTTGGTTTATTTCTTCAATTTCTTCAAGTGAAGCGTAATTTTTATCTTTAATGATATCAAGTACTTGTGTTATTGGATCAATTTTCTTGTACTCTGCCACTTCGTCTTTAGTTCTGTAATGTTGAGCGTCAGACATAGAATGACCTCTGTAACGATAGGTTTTCATTTCTAAAAATGTTGGCCCATCACCCCGTCTTGCTCTCTGTATGGCTTCATCTACTGCTTCAGCAACCTTAATAGGGTTCATACCATCTACTGGTCCACAAGGCATTTCATAGCCTAAACCTAATTTCCAGATATCTGTATGGTTTGCTGTTCTTTCTACAGAAGTTCCCATGGCATATCCATTATTTTCAACAATAAATACTACAGGTAATTTCCACAACATAGCCATATTAAAAGTTTCATGAAGAGAACCCTGTCTAGCAGCACCATCTCCAAAACAGGTTAGGGTAACGCCATCGCTTCCTTTGTATTTATCACCAAAAGCAATACCAGCTCCTAAAGGAATTTGACCTCCTACAATTCCATGACCACCATAAAAACCGTGTTTTTTTGAAAAAATGTGCATAGAGCCTCCCATTCCTTTAGAAGTACCCGTTACTTTTCCATACAATTCTGCCATCACTCTTTTTGGATCTTCTCCCATACCAATGGGCTGAACATGGTTTCTGTATGCAGTAATCATTTTATCTTTAGACAAGTCCATAGCATGTAAAGCACCTGCTAAAACAGCTTCTTGACCATTGTATAAATGTAGGAAACCTCTTACTTTTTGTTGGATATAGACAGAAGCTAATTTATCTTCAAATTTTCTCCAAAATAACATGTCTTTATACCAATTAATATAGGTCTGCTTGGTAACTTTTTTCATTCTTTTTTGTTGTTTGTTTTCAAATTAGGGATCCTGCTAAATTGAAGGATTCTTACTACAAAAATAAATGAATTAAGTAGAATAAAAAAAGTAGTAGTAATTAAATTAATTACAACGTTTTCGTTTGGTGTATTTATTTGTCTTTTGCTATGATAACAGTGGCTTTAGCGCCAGTAGCAAGATTCCATTCGTTAGATGAAATAACGTTCCCAGAGTCATCAAAAACTTTAAAACCAGCTGTGTTTGGACCAGAAGTTCCTTGGTTTAATGCAATAAAGGCAATTTTATTAATTCCTACCTGTAATGGAAGATCAAAACTTTGATAAGAACCTTGTAGGGTGATGTTTCTTATAACAGGAATGTCATTAATGGTAATAGTTACTCTATCTCCATCTGGATATTGAAAATCTCTACAAATAATTCGCACAGATTCAGATTGGGTTCTAAAACTCCCAAGATCTTGATCTATCTTAGGAAAGGGAGCATTTATTTTCTTCCAAGACTTTAAAAAACGTTCTTCAGACATTTTTGCTGCTGAAAGAATTCCTTTGTTATTTAAATCGTCTTCTTTTTTCTTTTTTGCGTCTTGCTTATTTTTGTTGTCAAATGCTTTTTTAAATCCATCATTATTTCCAATTTCTAAAGAAATTGGTTTTTTTATTTTTTTAGATGGAACCGCAAGAATAACCTTTTTCCCACTAGTTTTTTTATTAGAATCTGCAATGGTATCTATTTGACTAGATACATGGAAGCTAACGAGCAAAAAGACGTAAAAAAGGATATTTTTAAATGACTTCAAAACAGCTGATAATTTTATCTTATTCTTTACAAATATAATGCCGATATGATAGTAAGTCGTTTAGATTTTGTTAAAAGTTATTTATTCAATTAGAAAATTAAAGTAAGTAGTTGGATAAGGTTCATCTTTCAGTGTAAAGTGCCACCATTCATTATCATAGGGTATAAAACCATTTTTAATCATAATAGTTCTAAGTAACATCCTATTTTTCATTTGAGCTTCAGTAATTTTTTTATAAAATGGATGAGATTTTTCACCAAAAAAATCATAAGAACTACCCATGTCTACTTCTTTGTTTGTTTTTACATCAACAATACTAAGATCTACCGTACTGCCTCTTGTATGGCCAGATTTAGATGCAATAAAACCTAGTGTAAATAGCTCCGATTTTTGAACATCCGGATAATATAACTTCTTCATTAAGGTATCATTCATTACTTTGGCCCATCTAACAAAATGATCTACAGCTTGTTGAGGCCTATAGGCATCAAAAATTTTAAGACTCAGACCAGAAAGCATCAATTTAGTTTGAATTTCTTTTAAAGCCTTGGCTGCAGGCGTTGAGATAATAAGGCTATCTTTTAAATAGCCATCTATGGGTTTTCCTATAAAATTATTTGAAGTACCATATCTTAACTCTTTCTTAATTGTTGCATCAATTTCAGATACATAAGAAAAGCCCTTTGGGAGTGTTTGACTGCTAATTTGAGAACTAATTAATACTGTAAAAAAAATAATAAATGATTTCATGCCTTAAAAGTATTGAAAATATTTAATTTTGTGCTCTTATGGAAACATTAACATTAACCACACCAGCCTTATTATTTTCAGCAATTTCTTTAATTATGTTGGCATATACTAATAGATTTTTAGCCTATGCAGCAGTGATTAGAAATTTACACGATGTGTATTTAGATAAAAAAGACGAATCTTTATTAAGACAGATCAAAAATTTAAAACTCAGGCTCACGTTAACTCGTTGGATGCAAATTTTTGGAATTGGAAGCTTATTGTTATGTGTGCTAACTATGTTTTTAATTTATATAGAATATAAAATTATAGCCGTTTGGTTGTTTGGTATTGCACTGATGTTGTTACTTATTTCTTTAGCCTTATTAATTAGAGAAATACAAATTTCATCAGAGGCATTAGAGCATCATCTAGCTGATATAGAAGAACATTTGAAAAAAAAATAAGAGCTGATGTATTTCAAACAGCTCTTATTGAAGTAATTTAATTTACTAACAAAACCAACTACTGTTTTTCCTTTTCATAGAATTCTTTATTTTGGAGAAACTCTTCCACCCGATGAAGTATTTTTAGTTACTTTTTCAGGATTTCCTTCAAAGGAAATACCTCCTCCGCTACTGGCTTTTCCATCTATAGATGAAGATGCATAAACGCTTATACTAGCACCGCTACTTACTTTTGCAATAACATCTTTAGAGACTAATTTATAGGCAGTTATAGAACTACCACTTGATGCACTTGTTTCATGCGAAGTTGTTTCTCCAGAGAGGTTTAAGCTAGATCCGCTACTAGATGTTGAAATTACACTGGTGGCATTTGCTTCTATTTGCGAACTAGATCCGCTACTAGTACTAGAAATAAGATTGGTAGCTGCAACTTCTATAGTTAAATTAGCACCACTACTAGAGCTAACATCTAAATTGGTAGCTTTTAAAACACTTTCAGAAACAACAATACTTCCACTAGAAGCGGTGAGTTCTTCTATGGTATTTACGGTTAGATACACTTTTTTAGCGGCTGATTTCCAAATATTTTTCTCTGTGTAAATTTTTAATTTTCCATCAACAACCTCTGTAATAATAATATCATGTAAATTTTCATCTGCTTCTACAGTTAATGAAATTTCACTTCCTTGTTGTATGAATAATTCTAGACCAGTACTCACTCTTACTTTGGTGAAATCTGCATTGATATCTCTTTTAATAGAGGTTACATTGTTGTTTCCTTCTATTCTATTAAGCATATCTACGCCACAAGAAGTAAGTGTGGTTAAGAATAGAATTGCTGCTACTTTAATGATTGTTTTTTTCATGATGTTTATTTTTTACAAATGTCTAATTTTAAGTATGTTTTTTAGAATATAAAGCACTCAATTGTTATTTCTCTTGGATGAGTTGTTTTTTAGAATAGTATCCTTTTTAGATTATTGGCTCTTCTATGCAATCTGTACAGTCTAATCCTTTGTCTGTCATTTTAAAATAATGACCAACCATATCTGTATCGTACATACTGTCTATACTTGCTATATTATATAAGAAGCTTTGAGTAGTTTTGTCTAAAAACACAGTGCTGTTTTCAGGAATATATATAGTCTGTCTCTTATACACATCTGACGCTGCCGACG
>OJIV01000341.1_pt1 | contig 19897 bp, 18 predicted proteins | sample 1595861 | NCBI WGS metagenome assembly OJIV01 (sample SAMN05416883, study PRJEB24817) | seawater metagenome | isolation source: Sea water | place: Canada:Atlantic | collected 2013-11
CCATTTTTGCAACATCTGATGGATATGGTGATGATCTTGCAAACCTTGGGCTTGTAGTAAAACCTATTTGATTATTAACAATAAAATGAATTGTTCCACCTGTATTATGGCCTGGTAAACCCGACATTGCAAAACATTCAGCCACAACACCTTGGCCTGCAAATGCTGCATCACCATGTATTAAAATAGGCAAAACTTTATTTCTTTCTTTATCTTCATGAAAAAATTGTTTTCCTCTAGTCTGTCCTAATACAACAGGATTAACTGCTTCTAAGTGCGAGGGGTTATCTGTAAGACCAACATGTATAGAATTTCCATCAAATTTTCTATCCGACGATGCTCCTAAATGGTATTTTACGTCTCCTGCTCCTTCTTCTCCTGTTGTTTGAACGTCTCCCGCAAATTCATTGAATATTCTTTTGTATGATTTTTGTAAAACGTTTGCTAGCACATTGAGCCTACCTCTGTGAGACATTCCAATTTTAACTTCTTTAGCTTCTGATTGACCAGCAATTTTAATAATTTGTTCTAAAGCAGGGATTAAGCTTTCTCCTCCATCTAGTCCAAATCTTTTTGTACCAACATATTTTGTATGTAAAAATTTTTCAAATCCTTCAGCTTGAATAAGTTTATTTAAAATAGCTTCTTTACCATTCTTTGTAAATTGAAGAGAGTTCTCATCCTGCTCAATTCTATCTCTAAGCCATTTTCTTTCAGTTGGGTTTGATATATGCATATATTCATAACCAATTGGCCCACAATAAGTTTTGTTTAAAAAACTTAATATTTCTTTTACGGTGGAGTGCTCTTTATTTATTACACCGTCTAAATAAATTTTCTCATTATAATTTTCTTTTTTGAACCCATAATATTCAGGATGTAATTCATCTAAATACTCTGTCTTCATCATTCCAAGTGGGTCAAGCTTTGCTAATAAATGTCCCCTTTGTCTATAGGCTCTAATTAATGCAACAGCTCTAATTGAGTTAAGATTACTTTTGATTAAATCTTTTGAATTAACTTTTGTATCATCACTTCCATTAGAAAGTTTTTTGTCTTCTTCTTCGATCCTTTTTTCAATTTCATCAATATCAATTTTTTTTTTTACACCCCATGATGGACCATTAATTTCCTTGGCAATCATACTTAAATCTTCACTCATACCCTCAAAATAACTTTGCCAGCTTTCAGGAAGATCTTTGTCTTTATTGATAAATTTTAAATACATTTGTTCTATAAATGCACTGTTAGATTTGCTAAGAAATGAAGTTTTTTCGAATTCGAGATTTTTTGATGATGACATCTATTCTATTGATATAATATCAGATAAATAATTTTCAATTAGATAATTTATTAAATAATGTTTTGCCTAGTTCAGATGGCGATTTTGCAATTGTAATCCCACATTCTTCCATTTTTTTAATCTTATCCTCTGCTCCACCCTTACCACCTGAGATAATAGCTCCTGCATGTCCCATAGTTCTTCCTGGAGGTGCTGTTATTCCAGCTACAAATCCAACCATAGGCTTTTTTATTTTGTGGTTTTTAACAAATTCAGCTGCTTCTTCTTCTGCAGAACCACCAATTTCTCCTATCATAAGAATAGATTCTGTCTCATCATCATTTAAAAATAAATCCAAACAATCAATAAAGTTTGTTCCATTTATTGGATCTCCACCAATACCTATACAGGTAGATTGTCCTAATCCGTTTTCAGTTGTTTGTGCAACTGCCTCATAGGTTAAAGTTCCAGATCTTGAAACAATTCCCACAGAACCTTTTTTGTGAATATTTCCAGGCATAATTCCAATTTTACATTCATCAGGAGTAATTATTCCTGGACAGTTAGGTCCTATCAATCTGCTTTTTGAACTATTTAGCTTTTGTTTAACACGAAGCATATCTTGAATTGGTATACCTTCAGTAATACAAACTATAAGCTCAATGGATGCATCAATAGCTTCTATTATAGCTGCTGCTGCAAATTTTGCTGGCACATAAATCATAGTTGCATCAGCACCAACTTCTTTTTTAGCTTCAGCTACAGTATTAAATACTGGACGTTCAAGATGTTTTTGTCCTCCTTTTTTTGGAGTAACTCCACCTACAAGATTAGTTCCATATTTTAATGCTTGTTCAGAATGAAAAGTACCATGTGCACCTGTGAAACCTTGACATATAACTTTTGTATTTTTATTAATTAAAACTGACATTCTATTTTATAGCCTCTACTATTTTTTTTGCAGCATCATCTAAATTTTCTGCTGAAATTAATTTTAATCCTGAGTTATCTAAAATTTCTTTTCCTTCTTTAAAATTTGTTCCTGCAAGTCTAACTACTAATGGAACGCTTATATTTATCTCTTTAGCAGCATCAACAACACCTTGAGCAAGGACATCACATCTCATTATTCCACCAAAAATATTTATTAATATGCCTTTAACGTTTTTATCTGAAAGAATTATTTTTAACGCAGCAGAAACTTTTTCTTTTGAAGCTCCACCACCAACATCTAGAAAATTTGCTGGCTCTTCACCATATAATTTAATTATATCCATTGTTGCCATTGCTAAACCTGCTCCATTAACCATACAACCAATGCTTCCATCTAATTTTATATAAGCAAGATCATGTTTGCTCGCTTCTATTTCTGCTGGATCTTCTTCATTTAAATCTCTTAACTCTATAATTTCAGGATGTCTAAATAGCGCGTTAGAATCAAAATTAACCTTTGCGTCTAAGCAGATTATATTTTTTTCTTTAGTTAATATTAGTGGGTTAACCTCAACCATATTAGCATCCGTGCCTAGAAACATATTATATACTGATTTAATTAGTGCTATTGCTTGCTTTTTAGCATCATCAGTTAAGCTATAAATTTTAATTATCTTCTCACAATCAGCATCTGAGATTTCATTAACAATATCTACTTTTGTTGTTATAATTTTTTCAGGTGTTTTATCTGCAACCTCTTCAATATCCATTCCACCTTGATCGCTGGAAATAAATACAATTTTTGAACTAGCTCTGTCAATTAAGCAGGATAAATAAAATTCTTTATCTATATTGGAAGATACTTCCACATATAATCTTTTTACTTCTCTACCTTCAGGGCCAGTTTGATGTGTTACAAGTGTTTTTCCTAATAATTCTTTCGCAGCAACGCTTAACTCTTCAATGGTATCTAAAATTTTTACACCTCCTGCCTTACCTCTTCCACCAGCATGGATTTGGGCTTTTAATACAAACTTTTCCGTTTTTAATGATTTTGATTTTTCAATCAGCTCATCGACTGTGAATGCAAAAATACCCTCAGGCACAACTGCCCCATATTCTTTTAAGATTTTTTTTGCTTGGTGTTCATGAATATTCATGATTTATTTAGATAGATCTGGATCTATTTTTGATGCAGCTTCCCATAATGCTTTCACAGCATCTATCGAGTGCATAAATTCTTTTTTTTCTTTTTCATCCAAATCTATTTGTTCTATTTTTTCAACACCCTCTTTACCAATTATTACTGGTACACCAGCATAAACATTGCTAACTCCATATTCTCCATTTAAATGAACTGCACATGGAAGTAATTTTTTTTCATCTTTTAAATATGCTTCTGCCATTTGCACTCCCGAAGCTGCTGGTGCATAAAATGCAGAACCTTTTTCTAAATATTTAACAATCTCAGCTCCTCCATCTCTAGTTCTTTGGTTAATTTCTTCTAATCTTTCTGGAGATATTTTTCCTTCTTTAACTAAGTCTAGTAATGGTTTACCTGAAACTTTTGTGAATCTTGGTAGGGGAACCATTGTATCTCCATGACCTCCCATAACCATTGCTTCAATTTCTTTTACAGGAACATTTAACTCTAGAGATAAAAATAATTTAAATCTTGAGCTGTCTAAAATTCCTGCCATTCCAACTACTTTATTTGCTGGTAAGCCTGAAAATTTTTGAAAGGCCATCACCATAACGTCTAACGGATTAGTGATACATATAACAAAAGCATTGGGTGCATTTTTTTTAATGCCTTCTGCTACTTGTTTAATAATTTTTAAATTAATACCTAACAAATCATCTCTGCTCATTCCTGGTTTTCTTGGGACTCCTGCAGTGATTATTATTACATCTGAATCTTTTATATCTTCATAATTGTCTGTACCTGAAAATTTCACATTAAAACCATCAACAGAGGAAGATTGGGCTATATCTAGAGCTTTTCCTTTAGCTATGCCACTTGCAACATCAAAAAGTACCACCTCATCAGCTACTTCTTTGGTTCCTATTAAGTGAGCAAGAGTGCCCCCAATTTGACCTGCTCCTATTAAAGATATTTTTTTCATTTTTCTCCTTATTTCATTGTTGGCATGACAAATTCTGCATTAGATCGTATTCCAGAAGGCCATCTAGATGTTACTGTTTTAAGTTTTGTATAAAATTTAATTCCTTCAGCACCGTGCATTGCGCTATCTCCAAATAATGATCTTTTCCATCCACCAAAACTATGGAATGCCATTGGTACTGGTATTGGAACATTAATTCCAACCATACCAACTTGAATTTTACTGGCAAATGTTCTGCCAGCATCACCATCTCTTGTATAAATACTTACTCCGTTACCATACTCATGATCGTTAATTAGTTTTGTTGCTTCTTCAAAAGTTTTAACTCTTATAACTGATAAGACAGGTCCAAATATTTCTTCTTTATAAATTCTCATATCTTTTTTAACATGATCAAATAAACAGCCACCTATAAAGAAACCATTTTCATATCCTTGAAGTTTTATATTTCTTCCATCAACAATTAATTTAGCACCTTCTTCAACTCCAAGATCAACATAACTTTTTACTTTTTCTAAATGTTCTTTTGTGACTAGTGGACCCATCTCAGATGTTTTATCCATACCAGGCCCTACTTTTAATGCTTCAGCTTTTTTTGATAAACGAGCAACTAACTCATCACCTATATCACCTACAGCTACTGCTACTGATTGTGCCATACATCTTTCTCCTGCCGACCCATATGCAGCACCCATTAATCCATTTACTGCACCATCAAGGTCACAGTCAGGCATTACAACTAAATGATTTTTTGCACCACCTAAAGCTTGAACTCTTTTTTCATTTTTTGCAGAATTTTCATAAATATATTTTGCGATTGGTGTTGAGCCTACAAAGCTTACAGCTTTGACATCTTTGTTTGTTAAGATTGCATCAACAGACTCTTTATCTCCATTAACAACATTAAAAACGCCATCTGGTAGTCCTGCTTCTGTTAGCAATTCTGCTAATCTGAGTGGACAAGATGGATCTTTTTCTGATGGTTTTAAAATAAATGTATTTCCACAAGCTATAGCAATAGGAAACATCCACATCGGTACCATTGCTGGAAAATTAAAAGGTGTAATACCAGCAACTACTCCAAGTGGCTGACGCATTGACCAGCTATCAACATTTGTTCCTACATTTTCTGAAAATTCTCCTTTAAGTAAATGTGGAATTCCACATGCAAACTCAACTACTTCTAGTCCTCTTGTTAAAGAACCTTTGGCATCTTCATAAACTTTACCATGTTCTGAAACTATTAATTTTGTAAGTTCATCAGTATTTTTTTCTATTAACTCTTTAAATTTGAACATCACTCTTGCTCTTTGAAGGGGAGGTTTCTGTGACCAAGTTTCAAAAGCTTTTTGAGCCACTTCTACAGCTTGATCAAGATCAGTTTTACTGGCTAATCTTACCTCTGACTCTTGTTCGCCTGTTGCAGGGTTAAAAATTTTACTTTTTCTATCAGATGAGCCTGAAATTAGCTTTCCACCAACAAAATGTTCTAATAAATTCATGAATGGTGTTATTTAAAGGGGTAATTAGCTTGTTGCAAGCATTTTTTTCAATTCAGCTATGGCTTTTGCTGGATTTAATCCCTTAGGACAAGCATTGGTGCAATTCATAATAGTATGACATCTATACAACTTAAGTTCATCAGCTACTTTTTTTAATCTCTCTTTTCTTTCATCATCTCTACTATCTACTATCCACCTATAAGCTTGAAGCAAAACTGCAGGACCTAAAAATTTATCCTCATTCCACCAATAGCTTGGGCAAGAAGTGGAACAACATGCACACATGATACATTCATATGCACCATCTAATTTTTTTCTATCTTTTTGAGATTGAATAATTTCTGTAGTTTCAACTTTTGTATTTGTTTTCAACCAAGGCTCAATTGATTCGTATTGTTTATACAATCCACTTAAGTCCCCAATTAAATCTTTTTTAACTTTTAGATGAGGTAGTGGATAAATATTTATATCTCCTTCAATTTCTGAATGAGGTTTTGTGCATGCTAAACCATTTTTACCATCCATATTCATTGCACAAGATCCACAAACACCATGTGCACAAGATCTCCGATAAGCCAATGATGGGTCAATTTCGTTTTTAATCTTATTTAAAATATCTAATACTTTTGAAGGACAGTTATCCATATCTACTTCATAAGTGTCCTCTCTTGGGTTTTCTCCATTTGAGGGATCCCATCTATAAACATTTACTTTTCTGATATTTTTTGATCCAGTTTTATCTTGATAATAGATACCTTTTTGAACTTCTGAATTTTTAGGTAAATTTATTTGAACCACTAGTAAACTCTTTCTTGTGGTGGAAAGTATTGAACTTCATTTGTTAAAGTTGTTTTAGTAACTGGTCTATAACCAATTTTTGAATCTTTTCCATTGCACCAAGCAATAGTGTGTTGCATAAATTTTTCATCATCTCTTTTTGGGAAATCTTCTCTTGCATGTGCGCCTCTGCTCTCTTGTCTATTATAAGCAGAATCCACTGTTGTAATTGCTTGTCTTATCAAATTATCAAACTCCAATGTTTCCACTAAATCGGTGTTAAAAACAAGTGACTTATCTTTTACAGAAATTGATTCCATTCCATCGTATGCTTTTCTAATATCATCAACACCCTCTTTAAGTGTTTTTTCTGTTCTAAAAACAGCACACTTTGATTGCATAGTTTTTTGCATTGAAAGTCTAAGTTCTGCAGTACTGTTTTCACCATTAGAGTTTCTTAATTTATCAAATCTTTCTAAGCATTTTTCTGTTTCAGTCTCTCCTATATCCTCGTGTGGAGTTCCTGGTTTTACAAGTTCTGCAGCTCTTCTAGCTGCGGCTCTTCCAAATACAACTAGGTCAATTAAAGAATTAGACCCCAATCTATTCGCTCCATGAACAGAAACACAGGCAGCCTCACCAATTGCCATTAATCCTGGAACTGTTTCAGAATCATTTCCTGTTAATACTTCAGCTTTATAGTTTGTTGGGATACCTCCCATATTGTAATGAACAGTGGGCACTACTGGTATTGGCTCTTTAGTTACATCAACATTTGCAAATAATCTTGCTGCTTCCGTTATTCCTGGAAGTCTACTTTCAATAATACTTTTGTCTAAATGACTTAAGTGTAAGTGAACATGATCCTGTTCTTTACCCACACCTCTTCCTTCATTAATCTCAATTGACATTGATCTACTTACTACATCTCTAGATGCTAAGTCTTTAGCTTTTGGTGCATAACGCTCCATAAATCTTTCACCTTTTGAATTAACTAAATAGCCACCTTCTCCTCTAACACCTTCAGAAATTAAAGTTCCATGTCCATAAATTCCTGTTGGGTGAAATTGTACAAATTCCATATCTTGTAATGGTAAACCTGCTCTTAAAACCATTGCATTTCCATCTCCAGTACAAGTGTGTGCTGAAGTTGCAGAATAATAAGCTTTTCCATAACCACCTGTTGCAATTATTGTACTATGAGCTCTAAATCTATGAATTGTTCCATCATTTAAATTCCAAGCAATAAGACCTTTGCATTCACCATCTTTCATTAATAAATCTAGAGCGAAGTATTCAATAAAAAATTCAGTGTTATGTTTTAAAGCTTGTCCATAAAGGGTATGAAGTATTGCATGTCCAGTTCTATCTGCGGCTGCGCATGTTCTTTGAACAATTCCATTACCATAATTTTTTGTCATTCCACCAAAAGGTCTTTGGTAAATTTTACCATCATCAGTTCTACTAAATGGAACTCCATATTTTTCTAATTCTATAACAGCTGCTGGAGCTTCTTTACAAAGATACTCGATACTATCTTGGTCACCTAACCAGTCAGCACCTTTGACAGTATCATACATATGCCAACGCCAATCATCTTCACCCATATTCCCTAAAGATGCAGAAATTCCTCCTTGAGCAGCAGAGGTATGACTTCTTGTTGGAAATACTTTTGAAATACAGGCTGTCTTTAAACCAGCTTCACTTAAACCAACAGCAGCTCTTAAGCCTGAGCCTCCCGCACCAAGTACGATAACATCATATTCATGGTCTATTATTTTATATGAGCTCATTAGTTTAAATTAAATATTACAATTATTGTGATTAATGGAACTAGTATAGCAAAAATATTGAGTGCTTTGTTTGCGACATTTTTGATTTTTTCATCCTGTATATAGTCTTCAAATACCTCACTAATACTTAAAGCTGAAAAAAAATAGGCAAAAACTAACAACAAAGAAACTAAAATTTTAGATGGCTGATTTGAAAAAAAATTAACAATATCAACATAATCTTTATTGAAAACTGAAACTAAATTTAAAATAAACCATGTCATTAATGGTATCAACACCACAGAGCTTACTCTCATTAATAGCCATTTTTTAGTCACGTTATTCATACTAAATAAATTGCTTTCCAATTAAATAAATTAAAATTGTTAAAAAAAATGAACCAATGATCACGATTAATCCTGTTATCTTTGTTACTTTTAATTCAAACCCATATCCTAGGTCCATAATTAAATGTCTTATTTCACTTAATATCTGGAAACTAAATGACCATGTTAAACCTAAAATTATGAATTTTCCTAAAATAGAATTTAAAAATACCTTAGTAAACTCATAACTATTTTCACCTAGTAGTAAGGATGCAATCCAAAAACAAATTATTGTTATGGCAGCTATATTTATTATTCCTGTAATTCTATGTGAAATAGATACTAAAGAAGATATGTGCCATCTGTAGATCTGAATATGTGGTGATAAAGGATTATTATTTTCCATTAAGATTATTTTTAATTAAAGTTTCTGCAATTTCAACAGCATTCAATGCCGCTCCTCTAAGTAAATTATCAGAAACAATCCATAGGTTTAATGAATTCTTGTTAGTTTTATCTTCTCTTATTCTTGAAATATAAGTTTCGTCTCTACCTTCTGCTTCAATTGGAGTACTATATCCTCCATCTTCTCTTTTATCATAAACTTTACAGCCCTCTGCTTTACTAAGAGTGTCTCTAACTTTTTCTAAAGAAAATGATTTTTCAAATTGAATATTTACTGACTCCGCATGAGAAACCATAACTGGAACTCTTACACATGTTGCTGTTAATTCTATTTTGTCACCAAGAATTTTTTTAGTTTCATTGGTCATTTTTAATTCTTCTTTAGTGTAACCATCATCTGCAAAAACATCGATGTGAGGAATGGCATTAAAAGCAATTTGTTTAGTAAAATTTCTAGGTTTAATTTCTTTATTTTCTAGAGATGATTTAGTTTGTTCTATTAGTTCATCCATAGGGTCTTTGCCACCACCTGAAACAGACTGATATGTCGAAACAACTATTCGTACAATATTGAATAAGTCATGTAACGGTTTAAGAGCAATTACTAACTGAGCTGTTGAGCAATTAGGGTTAGCAATTATATTTTTTTTCATACTCTTAATTGCTTCTGGATTTACCTGTGGAACAATTAATGGCACATCAGGATCCATTCTAAAAAAACTAGAATTATCTATAACTATTGAGTGCTTTGCTGCTTTTAAAGCATATTGTTCTGAAATTTTTCCACCTGCTGCAAAGAAAGTAATTTTAATTTTTGAAAAATCAAATGTTTCAAGGTTAAAGACCTCATGTTCTTTGCCACTAAAATTTATTTTTTGACCAGCACTTCTTGGTGAAGCAACTAAAAATAGTTCCTTTATAGGAAGTTTTTTTCTCTCTAGAACTTCGAGAATTTTTCTTCCAACATTACCTGTGGCTCCTACAATTGCTATATTCATGATGTTATTAGGCTTTTATACTAGATGAAGGGTAAATCGCAAACTTTTCCACGAAAAGTGTTGTCATTTATTTGAATTTTAAAGGTTTGAGATACTTCCCAGTAGGACTTCTGGATCATTGCTATTCCAATAACCATTTGAAAATGAGGTGAATAACAAGCCGATCTTAATTCACCAATTATATTATTTTTCTCATCATATAAATTTTTTGATCCTGTGAGACTAATTTCTTTTATATCAATTTTAATACCCATTAACTTCTTTTGGGCTCCTTTTGATTTAACTTCTTTTAATTTATCTTTTCCTAAAAAATTTATATCACTATCCAAACTAACATATTGATCAAAACCACATTCAAATGGATTATCACTGTTATCAAAATCATTTCCATAAGATAGTAATGCACTCTCAATTCTCTCTATTAAGTTTGGACACCCAGGTCCTACATTAAATTCTTTTCCAACTTCAAAAAGATAGTCATATAATTTTTGTCCTGACTCTGTATTTTGAACATAAACTTCATATCCACCTTGCTTAGACCATCCTGACCTTGCTATAAGATGCTTTGTCCCTTCAAAATCAAAATAATCAAATCCAAAGAATTTTAGTTCAGTAATTTTTTTTCCAAAAACTTTTTCCATTAATGCAAATGATTTCGGACCCTGTATTGCCATTATATCCACCACTGGTTCTATAATTTTAACATCAAATTTATGTCCAGATGCTAAACCTTTGGCAAAAAAGATTACATCCGAGTCTGCTATTGATAGCCACCATCTATTTTCATCCAGCTTTAGAACAACTGGATCATTAACTAAATTTCCATTTTCATCTATTATTGGACAATAATAACATCTCCCAATTTTAGATTTTGATAAATCTCTACATGTCATCAATTGTACTAATTCTGCAGAGTCTTTTCCTGATATTTCTACTTGTCTTTCTGCAGCAACATCCCATACTTGAACGTGCTCTTTTAAATGTTTGTAGCTATCCTCTATTGATCCAAATGCAGCAGGTAACAGCATATGATTATAAATTGTGTATGCTGTAACCCCTTGTTTCTCTATTCTTGAGGTATAAGGAGTACTTCTTAATCTTCTAGATTTTGCTATTGAAAAGTTTTTCATTTTTTTAAAAATTCAGAGATCTTTTCTCTCATTTCAAAAGCTTTTTCAAACATAATCATATGTCCACATTCTTTTATTATATGAGTTTTTGAATTAGGAATAAGTTCAGCAAATTTCTTGCCTTTTTCAAGGTTAACCATCTTATCTAGTTCACCAAAAATAAATAATGTGGGACACTTGATTGATTTTAAAGCCTCAGATCCGTTTTTATAATTATTACAAGCTACAAGATCAATGGCTAAAACCTCCCTAATATCTCTTGGAGAATTAATAATTTTTTCTACAGGATTACCTCCAATAAACTTTTTAGAGTTTTCATAGCTCCATTTCATCATTAATTTAACTGCTTTATCATCTCCACTCTCAGCAAGATCTATTAAATCTTGATTAACGGGCATTCTATAAGAACCACCAACAAATATTAAATTTTTAACTCTTTTTGAATATCTTGAATAATATTCCAATGCTTCCAAACACCCTTGGGAATGACCTATTATTGTTAATTCAGAAACATTAAGTTCTTTAAAAACTTTTTCTAACCAATCTGAAATTTCTTCTATCGATTTTAAACAATCACCCTCAGAATTTCCATGACCAGGTAAATCAATTGCTAAAACATTATAATTTTGATTTGATAAATACTGCTCTGTTAAAGACCAAACAATATGTGAGAGACCACTTCCATGAAGTAAAACTATTGTGACTTTTTTTTTATCAATACCTTGACCTGAATCCGATACAAAGACATTCTTATTGTCTACCTGAAAGATCAACTTAATTCCTTAACTTTTTTTCTTAGTTCAAATTTTTGAATTTTTCCTGTTGAAGTTTTTGGTAAATCACAAAAAATAACACTTTTAGGGATTTTGAATCCTGCCAATGTTTCTCTACAAAAATCTATTATTTCTTTTTCAGTTGCTGGCTTATCTTTAATTAATTCAACAAAAGCACAAGGTGTTTCTCCCCATTTTTCATCTGGCTTAGCAACTACAGCTGCTAAAGAAACTGAAGGGTGTTTTGCAATTGCATTTTCAATTTCTATTGAAGAAATATTTTCTCCTCCAGAAATAATAATATCTTTAGATCTATCTTGAATTTTTATATATCCATCAGGATGGGTCACAGCTAAATCTCCTGAATGAAACCATCCACCTGCCATTGACCTATCTGTTGCTTCTTTATCTTTGTAGTAACCCTTCATTACGATATTTCCTCTGATCATAATTTCACCCATAGTCTTTCCATCTTTGGGCACTGGCTTCATTGTTTCTGGATCCATTACAATAGCACCCTCTGTGTTTGGGTACCTTACACCTTGCCTTGCTTTGATTTCATTCTTTTTATCTTTTTCTAAAGAATTCCAATCTTCATTCCATGCACACTGCAACATATGACCATAAGTTTCAGTTAATCCATAAACGTGCATCACTTCAAAACCAAGATTTTCCATTTTTTCAAAGATGATGCTTGGTGGTGGTGCACCTGCAGTTAAAACATTTACTTTTCTTTTTAGGACTTTTTGATCTTCTTTTGGAGCATTAACAATCATATTTAATACTATTGGGGCTCCACCAAAATGAGTTACTTCATATTTATCAATTAATTCAAACATCTTTTTTACATCGATGTTTCTTAAACAAATTACTCTTGCATGTAACATTGCTAGTGTCCAAGGATAGCACCAGCCATTACAATGGAACATTGGCACAACACATAAAAAATTTAGTTTGTTAGGCATATTCCAGGCTGTGGCACTGCCAGTTGACATCAAATATGAGCCTCTGTGATGATAAACTACTCCTTTTGGGCTTCCAGTAGTTCCAGACGTGTAACTTAATGAAATTGCTTCCCATTCATCTTTTGGTTTTTTCCATTCATAATTTTCATCACCTGTATTTAAAAAACTTTCATATTCAAGTTCTCCTATTTTTTTGAAAGAACTTGTGTCTATGTCTTGGTCATCAATATCAATAATCGTAATTTTATTTTTAACATTCTTTAAAGCCTTCTCAATTACATCATGAAATTGTCTATCTACAATTAAAACCTTTGCATCACTATGCTGTAAAATATAACTTACTGTATTAGGGTCTAGTCTTGTATTGATTGCATTAATCACTGCTCCCACCATTGGTATTGAATAATGTGCTTCAAAAATTTCTGGTGTATTGAAAGCCATTATAGAAACTGTATCTCCAGTTTTTACACCCAATTTATCTAGTGCGCTGGCAAACTTAACACATCTTTTATAAACCTCTCCCCAGGTATACGACCTACTTTCATAAACTAAGGCTTCATAATTTGGATATATATCTTTAGTTCTTTCTAAAAATGTTAAAGGAGAAAGAGGAACATAATTAGCTTCATTTTTATCTAAATTTGTATTGTAATGACTCATTCTAACTGAATTTAAAATTCATTATATAGTCACTTCCTGATGTAGCAGTTTTAAAATGACTTTCGGCTCTTGGTAAAACTCTTTTAAAATAAAAATTTGCAGTTTGTATTTTATCTTCATAAAAGTCTTTGTTTTGTTCATAATCTTTAAAACTTACTTCTAAAACTTTTATCCACGCATGCGCTATGGATACAAACCCCAATGCTTTTAAATAGTCATTGCATGCTGCACTTGCATCATCTTTTGAGTTTTGTACTTTTTCTTTAATCCAAACGGTAAAAGTAGATAAGATTTCTAGGTGTGTTTTTAATTCTTTTATAAAAGGTTTTAATTTTTCATTTTCAATACTGCAATCATTTTTGATTAATTCCAAATACTTATCAATTATATCACCATTTTTATTTACTAATTTTCTAAAAACCAAATCTGCTGCTTGGATTGAATTTGTTCCTTCATAAATAGGTGTGATTCTATTATCTCTATATAATTGTTCTATTCCTTGGTCTTTTGTGTACCCATAACCACCATGAACCTGCATAGCCTCACTTGTTATTTCCATTCCCATATCACTAAACATCGTTTTAACCACTGGTGTCATTAACGACACAAGATCTGATGCTTCCTGCTTTATTTTTTCGTCTGGATGATAAAGACTAACTTCTGTTTGTTGAGATAACCAAAAACATAAAGCTCTTTCACCTTCAATAATAGATTTCATATTAAGCAAAGATTTTCTAATATCAGCATGTTCAATTATAAAATCTGCTCCATTAGTTGATTTTGTATTATTTGTTTTTCCTTGTTTCCTTTCTTTTGCGTAACTTAAAGAATTTTGATAGGCAATTTCAGAAATTCCTAAGCCCTGAATTCCTACAACAATTCTCTCTAAATTCATCATAGTAAACATTGCATTTAACCCTTTATTCTTTAATCCAATCATATAACCAGTTGCATCATCAAAGTTTAATACACATGTAGCAGAACCTTTAATTCCCATTTTGCTTTCTATAGAACCTGTAGAAACTCCATTTCTTGCACCAATAGATCCATCTTCATTTACTACAAACTTGGGGACTAAGAATAAACTTATTCCTTTTGTTCCCGCTGGAGAGTCAGCTACTCTTGCAATAACTAAATGGATAATATTCTCTGTTAAGTCTTGATCACCTGAAGTAATGAAAATTTTCTGCCCACTTAATTTAAAAGTTCCATCAGATTGCTCAATAGCTTTAGTTTTTAAAAGTCCTAAATCAGTTCCACAAACTGGTTCAGTAAGGCACATCGTACCACTCCATTTTCCTTCAACCATTTTTGGAAGATATTTTTCTTTTATTTCATCTGTAGCATGATGAGAAATACAATTATATGCACCAATACTTAACTCACTATAAAGTTTAAATGACAAACTTGCAGATGATAACATTTCGTCAAAAAAAGCACTTACAGTTTTTGGCATTCCTTGTCCTCCATATTTTGGATCACAAGAAAGTGAAGTCCAGCCATCTTCTATATATTTAGAATAGGCTTCTTTATAGCCAGGTGGTGTTCTAACCACACCATTCTCTAGAACTGTTGGATTTTCATCACCTGATTTTGCTAATGGTAATATTAAGTTTTGATTAATCTTAGCTGCTTCTTCTAAAATATCTTTTACTAATTCTGAGTTAACTTCTTTATATTTTTCAAGATCATTATAATTTTTATTATTTCTTAATTTATCAAAAAGAAACATCATGTCTTCTACTGGTGCAGTATAATTTGGCATTCCAGAACTTTAGAATAATTATTTAATTATTGCAATTTTGAAATTATCGCATCACCCATAGCTGATGTTGATACTTCTTTTTTTCCCTCAGAAAGAATATCTTTTGTTCTAAGACCATCATTTAAGACATCTTGCACAGCTTTTTCTAAAGCATCAGCTTCACTATCTAAATCCAATGAGTATCTTAAGGCCATTGCAAAACTTAAAATTGAGGCTATTGGGTTTGCAATTTCTTTTCCAGCAATATCTGGTGCAGAACCGTGAATAGGTTCGTACATAGCTCTCATTTCTCCATCTTTATTTTTTGCACCTAAAGAAGCTGATGGCAATAAACCTAGAGACCCAGTTAACATTGAGGCTTGATCTGAAAGCATATCTCCAAATAAATTGTCAGTAACAATCACATCAAATTGCTTTGGGTTTTTTAATAATTGCATTGCACAATTGTCAGCAAGCATATGACTTAATTCTACATCTTTATATTCTTTGTCGTGTAGCTCTTGGACTTCTTCTTTCCAAAGTTGTCCAGCTTCCATTACATTCGACTTTTCACATGAAGTAACCTTATTTGATCTCTTTCTTGCTAGATCAAAAGCTACTTTTGCTACTCTAACTATTTCACTAGTTGTATATGAGTGGGTATTAATCCCTTTTCTTTCACCATTTTCTATTGGCTTAATTCCTCTTGGCTCACCAAAATAAATTCCACCTGTTAATTCTCTAACTATCATAATGTCTAATCCAGATACAATTTCTGGTTTTAGGGTTGAGGCATCAACTAATTGCTCAAAACAAATTGCAGGTCTTAAATTTGCAAATAGTTTTAATTCTTTTCTTAATTTCAATAAGGCTCTTTCTGGTTTTTTTGAAAAATCTAAGTTATCCCATTTTGGTCCACCAACTGCACCCAACATAACAAATTCACTTTCTAAAGCTTTGTAAAAAACTTCATCCGTAATTGGTGTTCCATGTTTATCATAAGAACAACCACCAGCTAAATCTTGATCAATTTCAAAATCTAGAGATTTATTTGAATTCAACCATAAAATAACTTTTTTAACTTCTTGAATAACTTCAGGTCCAATACCATCCCCAGGTAGAAGTAAAATTTTTCTTTTTTTAATTTTTATCATTAAATATCCATGGTTTACTATTTTTTAAGTTTTCTTCAAAGGTTGTGATTTTTTCTTTTTTGGCTAATGACAGCGCAATATCATCAAGCCCTTCTAATAAACATTTTTTCTTAAAAGGATCAATGTCAAACTTGATTTCACTATTTCCAAAAATTATCTTTTCTTCATTTAGGTCTATTGAAATTTCTTCTTTTCTTTTTGAATATTCTGATAATTCTTTTATTTTTTCTTCTGGTAAAGTAATTGGTAAAATTCCATTTTTGAAACAGTTACTGTAAAAAATATCAGCATAACTAGAGCTTATCACACATGTAATTCCAAAATCTAAAAGTGCCCATGGCGCATGCTCTCTTGATGAACCACAGCCAAAGTTTTTTCCTGCAATTAATATTTTTGATTGATTGTGAGGTTCTTGATTTAGAATAAAATCTTTTATTTCATTTCCATTATCATCATACCTCATTTCAAAAAATAAGTTTTTTCCTAACCCTGTTCTTTTAATTGTTTTAAGAAATTGTTTTGGAATAATCATATCTGTATCAATATTTACTATTGGTAAATATACTGGGATACTTGTAAGTGAGTTGAATTTTTGCATTTTAGTTTTGATACTTTCTAACATCATCTAAGTTTCCAGAAATTGCAGCTGCTGCTGCCATTCCAGGACTGACTAAATGTGTTCTTCCACCTCTACCCTGTCTTCCTTCAAAATTTCTGTTTGAAGTTGAAGCACATCTTTCTCCTTGTTTTAATTTATCTGCATTCATTGCAAGACACATTGAACAACCGGGCTCTCTCCATTCAAAACCTGAAGCTATAAATATTTTATCTAGGCCTTCCTGCTCTGCCTGCTCTTTAACTAAGCCTGAGCCTGGAACAACCATTGCATGAACATGGGATGCTTTCTTTTTATCTTTTAATATTTTCGCAGCTTCCCTTAAATCTTCAATTCTTCCATTTGTACAACTTCCTATAAAAACCTTATCAATCTTAATGTCTGTAGCTAGTGTATCAGCTTTTAAGCCCATGTAATTTAATGACCTTTCTAAAGAGTTCCTTTTGTCTTCATCTTGTTCATTTTTAGGATTTGGAACTTTGCCATCTATAGTGATTACATCTTGTGGAGAAGTTCCCCAGGTAATCATAGGTAAAATGTCTTCTGCTACTAAATCTATTTCTTTATCAAATTTAGCTCCATCATCAGTTTTTAAACTTTCCCAATATTTCATAGCCTTATCCCAATTTTCATTTTTTGGAGACATCGGTTTACCTTTTAAATATTCAAATATTTTTTCATCTGGAGCAATTAATCCTGCTCTTGCTCCTCCCTCAATAGTCATATTACAAATTGTCATTCGTTGTTCTACACTTAAAGATGAAATTAGACTGCCAGCATACTCAATAACCGACCCTGTTCCTCCTGCAGTTCCAATGTTTCCTATAATTTGTAAAATTACATCTTTAGAGGTAACACCAATTGGAAGTTTTCCATTAACATTAATTCTAAAATTCTTTGCTTTTTTTTGAACCAATGTTTGTGTTGCTAGGACATGTTCCACTTCGGAAGTACCAATTCCAAATGCCAAAGCACCAAATGCGCCATGTGTTGCTGTGTGACTGTCTCCACAAACAATTACTGTTCCAGGTTGTGTAAAACCTTGTTCTGGACCAATGATATGAACAATTCCTTGTCTCTTGTCATTCATTCCTAAATACTGAACTCCAAATTCTTTACAATTACTTTCTAAGGTATCTACTTGAATTTTAGATTCCACATCTGCTATTCCTTTAGATCTATCGGTAGTTGGAACATTATGATCCGCAACTGCTAGCGTTAAACCAGGTTGTCTAACTTTTCTATTAGAGTTTCTTAATCCTTCAAAAGCTTGTGGACTTGTAACTTCATGTACTAAATGTCGATCAACGAATAATAATGCCGTGCCATCATCTTGCTGATCTACTAAGTGATCGTTCCAAATTTTATCGTAAAGAGTTAAAGGCATTGAAAAAAAAATTATTTTTTTTCTTCTGATTTTTCTGTTTTAGGTTCTACTTGAACTTCTGGTTGTTTTTCAGGTTCTGCTTGAACCTCCGCTTGTTTTTCTGCTACTGGTGCTAAAGTTTCTTCAGTTACCGTTTCTGGTTTAACATCAACTTCTATACCAATTTTTTTTCTAATCCTTTCAGCAATTCTAGCTGATTTACCAGTTCTATCTCTTAAGTAATATAATTTTGCTCTTCTAACTTTTCCATGTCTAATAACAGTAATTGAATCAATTACTGTTCCATATAGTGGGAATGTTCTCTCAACACCTTCACCAAATGATATTTTTCTAACTGTAAACGAAGAGTTTAAATCTCTATTTTTTCTAGCAATACACACACCTTCAAAATATTGAATTCTATCTTTTTTACCTTCTGTAATTCTAACACCAACTTTTACTATATCTCCTGGAAAAAAATCTGGAATTTTCTTCTCAGCTAGTATTTTTTTAACGTTATGTTGGTTTATTTCTTCAATTGTTTTCATAGTAGTATTTATTAGGTTAGTTTTTCTTATATTTTTCCCACAAATCTGGTCTTCGGACGCGTGTTATAGCCTCTGATTGTGATAAACGCCAGTCTTTAATTTTGTTGTGATCTCCTGATAATAACACTTCTGGAACACTTTTTTCCTCCCAAATTTGAGGTTTTGTGTATTGGGGGTACTCCAAAAGCCCGTTCTCAAAACTCTCATCAGTCTTTGAATGTTCATTTCCCAAGACACCTGGAAGCAACCTAAGAACACTATCCAACACAACAAATGCTGCGGTTTCACCTCCAGATAAAATAAAATCTCCTATGCTAAGTTCTTCTATATTCCTTGTAGATAATAATCTTTCATCAACACCTTCAAAATGACCACAAATTAAACTAATGGATTTTTCTTTAGATAGTTCTAGTGCCAATTTCTGATCAAGCTTTTTTCCTTTTGGTGATAAATAAAAAATTCTTTCACCTTCTTTTTTATTTTCATCAAGAGATTTTGCTAAGATGTCAGCTTTCAATAACATTCCAGATCCACCTCCAAAAGGAGTATCATCTACTGTTTTGTGTTTATCCTCAGCGGCCTCTCTAATATTTACAACTTTTAAATCCCAAATTTTATTTGTTAAAGCTTTTCCATATAGCCCTTTATTTAAAGGGCCAGGAAAAAAATCAGGATAGAGTGTGAATATCTGAGCTTGCCACATGAATCCAACTATTTAGCTTCTTCCTTTGGAGCTTCTGCTGCTGGAGCTGCTTCTGCTTTAGGAGCTTCTTCCTTTGGAGCTTCTGCTGCTGGAGCTGCTTCTGCTTTAGGAGCTTCT
>OJIV01000358.1_pt1 | contig 19279 bp, 18 predicted proteins | sample 1595861 | NCBI WGS metagenome assembly OJIV01 (sample SAMN05416883, study PRJEB24817) | seawater metagenome | isolation source: Sea water | place: Canada:Atlantic | collected 2013-11
CTACACACTGCATATCGTCGGCAGCGTCAGATGTGTATAAGAGACAGATCCAAGGCAGACCAAAGACCATGAGCATGGCCACGACCACCTGAATGCCGCGCAGCCGGGTCTGCAGGAAGGGGTCAAGGTCCCGCCCGGCGTCCAGCCAAACTCCAACCCGATCTGTCCAGGCTCCCTCAGTCATGGTGCTAGTCCCCACGCCTTCACAGCCACTTGGAGCTCCCGGAACACTAGAGACGCGTCCACAGGCTCTGGGGCATGGTCTCGCTCACCGGTGGGGTCTCCGCGGCGAGCACGTAGAGTGCACGCCGGTTCCTCGGCTCATCGGTGTTCTCAGGTGTCGCGACGGCCAAGCCGCGCTCTCCAAAGCCCTGGTAGTAGATCTCCCCTTCAAAGCCGTGGTCTCGGTACCAGCGCGCGATGGCCGCTGCACGCGCCTGTGAGAGCCGCTGGTTGTTGTTCTTGTCCCCAACAGTGTCGGTGTAGCCCGCCACATAGAGGTTCACTTTCGCCACGCTGCCGTACTTTACGAGCACCTTGTTGGCCTCCTCCATGGCCGCCACCAGCTTGGGCTCCTCCGCCGGCAAGATCTCGCTCTTCCCCGACTCGAAGATCACGTCCTCGTGGGGGATGTTGTAGTACCAAGGCATCAGATCCTTGGCGGTCCAAAAGCCATCGGCGTCGGTCCCGACAACGTGCAATCGGATCACCTCCCCCTCGCTCTTCCACTGAACCTCGATGGGGTCACCAGGGCCCGCTCCAAAAGAGGGCACACTGACCTCGCCTAGGAGCAGATCCCCAGGCCCGTAGGCTTGGACCTGAACCTGAGCTGGCTGCCGATCCATCATGACCACCAAGGTCCGCTCCTCCATGTTGATCTTGTCCGCTGGGACCGTGATCTCCATCGGACCCAACATGGTGACCTGGAAGTTGAGGGGCATCTCTCCGGTGCTGCCGTCGCTGAACTCCGCGGCCAAAGTGCCCGAGCAGCTGTGCGTACCGATGGGCACGTCGAACTCCATGGTGATCTTGTCTCCAGCGCTCGCCCCCCCGTGGGACTCGCCCCAGGAGCTGGCGCAGTCCACCCGCACGTCCAACTTCTCAGCATTCTGATTCACCACCAAGGTCAGGCTGGGTTTGCCAAGATCCTTCTGGGCCCTTGCGACCACCTCCAAGGCGATGGGATCCGCAGCGAATGTGACGGGTATGAGAAGCAAGCTCAACATCGACTCTCCAGGGTTCGGACGGGGCAGCATAGACCGTAAGGACGTGCTACCCCCCAGCGCTCAACACGCTTCCTGGGAGTTCACGTGCACGACTTTCTCACTCGCCTCGGAATTGAGCCCGTCAACAGTGGCTGCTGGCTGCCCGACGCACAAGAGTGCAGCGGCCGGATCATCGAGTCGGTGGACCCTTCCAGCGGCCAGGTCATCGCCAAGGTCCAACTGGCCAGTGTCGACGACTACGAGCGCCTGATGGCCAAGAGCCAAGCGGTCTTCAAGGAGTGGCGCACACTCCCAGCCCCCAAGCGCGGCGAGATCGTGCGTGAGATGGGCAACGCCATGCGCGATGCCAAGGAAGACTTGGGCCGCTTGGTCACCCTCGAGGTGGGCAAGGTCCTGCAAGAGGGCCTGGGTGAGGTGCAGGAGAGCATCGACATCGCTGACTTTGCTGTTGGCCAGAGCCGCATGCTCTACGGCCTGACCATGCACAGCGAGCGTCCTGGCCACCGCATGTATGAGCAGTGGCACCCCATGGGCGTCGTCGGCGTGATCTCGGCCTTCAACTTCCCCAACGCCGTGTGGGCTTGGAACGCCATGTTGGCCGCCATCTGCGGAGACACCGTCGTCTGGAAGCCGTCCCTCAAGGCCCCACTGACCGCCATCGCCAGCCACAAGATCTGCAGCGCAGTCTTGGAGAAGCATGGCTTTGGCGGCGTGTTCACCCTGATCATTGGCGAGGACGCCGAGGTCGGCGAGACCTTGATCAACGACAAGCGCATTCCATTGGTCTCGGCGACCGGCTCCACCCGTATGGGCCGTCATGTTGGAACCACCGTCGCCAAGCGCCTGGGCCGAAGCCTGTTGGAGCTCGGTGGCAACAACGCCATCATCGTCGAGCCTGATGCAGACTTGGACTTGGCCCTGACCGGCGTACTCTTCGGTGCCGTCGGCACCGCAGGACAGCGCTGCACCACGACCCGCCGTCTGTACCTGCACGAGGACATCGCTGAGAACTTCACCCAGCGCCTTGTGAAGGCCTACGGCCAAGTACGTATCGGCGATGCCTTGGGGCAAGGAACCCTGATGGGCCCGCTCATCGACCAGGACGCCGTGGACATGTACGCCACCGCCTTGGACAAGATCCGGGAAGAGGGCGGCAAGATTCTTGCCGGTGGAAAGCGCCTGGATCGGCCCGGCTTCTTCGTTGAGCCAGCCCTGGTCAGCGCGACCGAGGACATGGAGATGTGGCGGGAGGAGACCTTCGCCCCCATCCTCTACGTCTTCACCTACAGCGACCTGGACCTGGCCATCGATGCCCAGAACAGCGTTGTGCAGGGCCTCTCTTCGTCCATCTTCACCGGCAACTTCCGCTCCAGCGAGGCTTTCCTGAGCGCCGCTGGTTCGGACTGCGGCATCGCCAACGTCAACATCGGCACCAGCGGTGCAGAGATCGGCGGGGCCTTTGGTGGAGAGAAGGAGACGGGAGGCGGCCGTGAGTCTGGGTCGGACTCCTGGAAGGCCTACATGCGCCGTCAGACCTGCACCTTGAACTACAGCAAGGAACTGCCCCTGGCCCAGGGAATCAGCTTCGACATCTAAGAGCGTTTAGTCTTGAGCCCCGCTGGTGCTATGCTGGCGGGGCCCCAAGAGGATTCCTCCAATATGCTTGCCACTTTGCATGCCTTCTTCAGCGACACCACCACCTCCTTCGTCGACGACGAGGGCGGACAGAGCACCGTTGAGTACTTGCTGCTCATCTCGGTCATTGTCATCGCCGTTGTGGCGGCCGCCTACGTCTTCGTGCCGACCTTCCAGACCGGCGTGACCTCGCTGGCCCAGGACGTTCAGTCCATGCTGGACAGCGGCAAGATCGGAAAGACGGGTACAAACCGCTGATCCACCTGCTGCTGGGCCTCGCCCTCGCCGGCCCAGTTCCAAACCCAGGCCGCAGCGCCCAAGAGTCGCTGATCTGGGTGGATACGATCGGCAGCTCCAGTCAACGCGACTGGCGCGCCGAGGGGTGTGAAGGGGAACGCTGTGTGACGACCATGGTCGAAGCACAGGGAATGCTGCGTGTCGGCCTACGCCCCATCGATCCCCTGGCCATCTGGATTGATGGCACCTACGGAAAGTCTGAGTCCCAGGGCTCTGGGCACTCCGGTACGGGCTTTGGCGCTGCCGCGGGCGCGAGCTTGGTCTGGCCAGGAGAACGACTCCGACCAGCTCTCAGCGCCCAAGTTGGCACCCACAGGAGCATGTCTTCGGCGCCGCAGGCTCTGGTCTCCGAGCTCGACATCGAAGGGGAGACCGAGACTCCAGAGAGAAGCAGCAGCAGCCACTGGCTCGTTCAGCTTGACCCAATGTTGGTCTGGGGAAGCGGGGCACAAGGTGCCACGCTCTGGTTTGGAGCCGAGTACACCCCCTGGGGCATTCAAACCCTGGACATGAAGGTGGACGAGGTCAGCCTCATCCTCAGGCCGGACCAGCAGATTGGCCTACTTGTTGGCGCCGAGCTGCGCTCCGATGCATTGGGGATGCCTGGAAGGCGTCGCAGCTACCTAAGCGCTGGGGCACAGCTTCAAGCGCTCGCTGGAGCGGGGCTTCACGCCTGGGTAGGCTGGTCCTTCTAAAGCCTCCTGACAGCTCTACTCTATCGATTGGCTGCCTGTACCCAGCCGACTCAAGTCCAGCTCGACCAGGTTGCTCCAGTCCTCGGCGCGGACCACAACCGGCCACACCAAGTCCTTTGGCCGAGCTTGTTCCACTTCCAGCGCCTCCAGGGATCGGTCAGCGTTCTCCCAGGTCTCACTCCAGGCAAACTGGCCGGCGATCGGCCAGAACCCACCCTCGGTGTTCCAGACAAGCTGCGTCTCCTCGGCCGAAGGAAGAATGACCGCCTGCTCCCGGTCTGCCAAGCGCAGAACCAGGTTTCCGCTGACAGAAGAGGTGTCCTCACCCTGTTGCAGGGAGTAGCGCCCCTCAACCGATATTCCTGGGGGTTGCCCCTCTTCCTGCTCCATCCTCAACACGGCCGTCGTTTGAGGGCGCAGCATGTCCAACTCCACGCGCCCAAAGGCCTGTGGGGTGAACTCAACCCCTTCCCAGGCGATGCGCACGGCACCCGTCGCCTGATCCACGCTCACTTGGCCGGGCCCGTCAAGGGCAAGCACTTCCTCGACACTAGGATGAACGTCGAGCTGCTGTCCCTCCATGTCTAGCCAAAAAGCGATGTCGTAGGCCGCCAACTCGGCGGCCATGGCGCCGCTCGCGAGGGCCAGACGTGACCCCAGCTCCGCATCCTTTGCGACCTGCTCTGCTCGCGCATTGACCAGCGCCTGCAGAGTCGGCTGCGTCGGGCTGCACGCGAGCGCGCTGAGAATGGGAAACCACATGGGCTCAGTCTACCAAGCCCTAAAGTCCTCCGCTCTACAACCGATTGTCGGGAGTAATGCCCGTGCCACGTCCAATGCCTCACCCCCCACAGCTCCAGCAAGCGCTTGGGGTTGGCTTGGCTCCACTGCGAGCCTTGCGCAGGCGCCTCAAGGATGCCGACCTTGAAGGGCTAAAGATCGATTGGGTGTTCGAGGACATGTTGCGCCGGGGTGTAGCGAGCTGGGTCCTAGCGACCCACGCAGGCGCCCTCTGTCCCGAGGAAGCCTTTTTGTTGGGCATGCTGCAAGACTCGGGGCTGCTACACCTGGCCCTCAACAACCCCGAGAAGGCCTACCTGATCGAAGAGATGGCCGCGCTGCCTGCCTCTCGACGCATCCAGCTGGAGGAGCATCACTTCGGCCAGAACCACGCACAGGCCTATGCAGAAGCGGTTGACCTCGTGGGCCTGCCCCCCGAGTGGAGCGCGATTGTCGCCGCCCACCACACCACTCGGGCCACCCTTCCCTCAAGAGAGCACCAGCGCTTGCTTGACCTGTGCCGGGCTGCCGACGCCCTCGCCGATCTGACTCAGGCCGAAGCTTCAGCCGGCACCCTAGAGACCCTGAAGCGCTACTTGGAACGCCTCCCTTCCCGTCGCGCCCTCGACCCACGCGTTCTCTTTGATGCGCTGCGCGAAGCGATGCCGGGCTTCGCTCAGGTGCTTGGCTGGCCGATCGAGTCCCAGCCTGTTTGGAGCGAGCTTCAGCGGGAGTCGGGGCCCTCCCCGCTCTTCGTCAGCCCCAGCTTCGAGAGCCTGACCCGGGATCTTGCTGGGCTGGAGCAACAGCGCCAAGGGGTGCGGGATGGGCTACGCGAACAGCTGCTTCCCCAGCCGCCCGACCGAGATCCCACCACCGGCGTGCTCACCTACCGAGGGTTGACGCGCCACCTCCGCGGGGCGCTGGACAAGCTGGTGCTGGACCAGACGCCCTTCGCCCTACTCTGGGTCTCGGGTCCCAAGGCGACCGCCTTCGAGCAGATCAACCTGCTCCTGCGCAGCTCAGATGCGATGTGCTGGCACCAGGACAGCTGGCTCATTTACTTGTCTGATACTGGCTTTTCCGGATGCAAAATCGTTCAGAATCGTATCGAAACCGAAGTGATTGACCTGCAAGCCATCGGATGCAACGTTCAAGCGGGACAAGGCTTGTTGCCTGGGGTGAACGGGATCGTGGAGCACGCACGAGAAGCAGCGATGGGAGCGAATTGACACACGCCTCGGTGCGAGCAAAGATGGCTTCCCCGCCCCCCTCCCTCCCGGTCCTTCCCCCATGGCCCACCTTGACCTCGCTGAACTGAAAGCGCGTCCGCTCCCCGAGTTGGTCGATCTCGCGCGCTCGAACAAGGTGGACCAGCCTAGCGGCCTCACCCGCCAAGAGCTGATTTTCGAGCTTCTTCGCGGTACACGGAGCGGTCAAATCGTTCTGGGTGGTGGCGTGCTCGAGGTGCTGCCGGACGGCTTTGGCTTCCTCCGGGACGCAGCTGGAAACTACCTGCCAGGCCCGGACGACATCTACGTCTCCCCCTCGCAGATCCGCCGCTTCAACCTTCGGAATGGAGACCGAGTCTCCGGCCATGTGCGGCCGCCCAAAGAAGGCGAGCGCTACTTTGCCCTGACCCGGGTGGAAGAGGTCAACAGCGCCGATCCGGAGAACTCGAGAGACAAAGCGCTCTTTGACAACCTCACGCCGGTACACCCGCACAGCAAGCTGAACCTGGACAAGAGCGGCTCCCCGCTTCTTCGCGCCTTGGACTTGCTCGCCCCAATGGCCCTGGGCCAACGTGGGCTGCTCTTCGGACCACAGGGTCCTGCTACCACTGGCCTGCTCTGCGAGTTGGCCGAGGCTTTGGCAGACAACCACCCCGAGCTCACCGTGCTCGTGTGTTTGATCGATGCCCGCCCAGAACAGGTCACTGAGCTCTCTCGCAAGCTGCGAGCCGAGGTCCTCTCCTCGACCTTTGATGAGCCCCCCGCTCGTCACCTTCAGGTCGCCGAGATGGTTGTAGAGCGTGCGAGACGCTTGGTAGAGCACGGCAAGGACGTGGTGGTCTTCATGGACTCCATCACCGCCCTGGTTCGGGCCTCCAACCAAGTGACCCCACCCAGCGGACGACAGCTCGTCGGCGGCCTTGACCCAGGCTGCCTGCAGCGTCCCAAGCGCCTGCTGGGCTCTGCACGCTCTGCAGAGGAAGGCGGCAGCCTGACCTTGGTTGCGACCGCCATAACGGACACCCAGTCCGCCCTGGCTCGAGACATTCTCGAAGCGCTCAAGGGCGTGGCCAACCTTGAGATCACCCTCCAGTCCAGTGGACCGCTTGCAAACAATCAGGCCCTCGACTGGAGCCGGACGCAGACCCTTCGCTGCGACCTAATTCATGGGGAAGCGGACCATGCAGGCGCACAGACGCTGCGCCATTCCCTGAGCGGTGATGCTGCCCAGGACATGGCTCTGCTGACCAGCGGATTTTCAGAGCACCCGAGCAATCGTGCTTGGCTTGACAAGCTCTCCGAAACGGGACATTAGGGCGGGTCAGAAAAACCTCCTGCCACTGGGGAGGCGCATACGCGCCCCCTTGCTCGGCCCAGCTTAGAGGCAACAGCCATGAAGACCGATATCCACCCTGAGTTCCGTATGGTCGTTTTCAAGGACATCTCCTGCGACTTCGAGATGCTCTGCGGAACCGCCACTGATCCCAAGAACTTCAACGGAACCGCGACCGTTGACGGCGTCGAGTACCCCGTCATCCGCGTGGACATCTCTTCGGGTAGCCACCCCTTCTACACCGGCACCCAGAAGTTGATGGACACCGAGGGCCGCGTGGACCGCTTCATGCGCAAGTACGGCATGAAGAAGGAAGACTGAACCCACCGGGCATTCGCCCATGGGATCAAACACCCCTGCGGCCCCGGCAAATTGCCGAGTGGCTCGTGGGGGTTCTTCATTTCTGAGCCAGCTCTTCAGTCCACTCCCCTCCCCCGGCCTGCATCATGTTCGATCGCCTCGCAGTCATTGAGTCCCGCTACGAGGAGCTCAACCGCAGCCTGATGGACCCGCAGATCTCTTCAGACGTGCCTCGCATGCTGGAGATCTCTAAGGAGCACTCCGACCTGGCCCCCATTGTCGAGGCCTACCGCGAGCGCAAGCAGCTCACGGAAGAGGCCGAAGAGGTCGAGGAGATGCTCTCCGACCCCGACATGAAGGAGATGGCCCAGGAGGACAAGCAGCGCATCGAAGCGCGCATCCTGGTCTTGGACGAGGAGCTCCGGGTCGCCTTGCTGCCCAAGGACCCCTACGCCGGCCGAAACCTGCTTCTGGAGATCCGAGCAGGCACCGGCGGTGACGAGGCTGCACTCTTCGCAGCCGACTTGTTGCGCATGTACACCAAGTACATCGAGTCCCACGGCTTCCAAACCGAGATCCTCTCGACCAACACCCTCACTGTCGGCGGCTCCGGCGGCAAGAGTGCTGTGGGCATGAAGGAAGTGGTCTGTCTGGTCAAGGGCGCCCAGGCCTACAGCCGCCTGAAGTTCGAGTCCGGCGTCCACCGGGTCCAGCGGGTCCCGCTCACAGAGACCCAAGGCCGCATCCACACCTCCGCCGCGACCGTCGCTGTGCTCCCTGAGCCCGATCCCGTGGAGATCAACATCACCGACGGCGACCTGCGCGTAGACGTGTTTCGCGCGAGCGGTCCCGGCGGCCAGAGCGTGAATACAACGGACTCGGCTGTGCGCCTGACCCACAAGCCAAGCGGCCTGGTGGTCATCTGTCAGAACGAGAAGTCTCAGCACAAGAACAAGGCCCAGGCACTCAAGGTGCTCTCCGCCCGACTCTTTGAGCTGCAGGAGGGGGAGCGTCAGCAAGCCGAGGCAGCCGACCGGCGTAGCCAGGTGGGCTCCGGGGACCGCAGTGAGCGTATCCGCACCTACAACTACGCTCAGAACCGTGTCACAGACCACAGGATCAACCTGACCTTGTACAAACTCGACAAGATCATGGAGGGGGACTTGGAGGACCTGAGCACGGCCCTGACTGCCGATGAACAGGCGCGCTTGATTGAAGAGAACCAGGACTAGTGCTGACCGTCCTCGAGGTCTTCAACCGCACTGAGTCCTTCTTTGGCTCAAAGGGCATCCCGAACCCCAAGTTCGAGGCCCAACTGGTGATGGCCCATGCCTTGAGCATCGACCGGCTCCAGATTTTCATGCGCTTCGACCAGCCCATGGAGCAAGCAGAGCTAGACGCAGTGCGGGAGCTGGTCCGGCGCAGAGGCGAGGGCGTGCCCTATGCCTACCTGGTCGGAAACCAGGAGTTTTGGAGTCTGGAGTTCGAGGTTGGACCTGGAGTACTCATCCCACGTCCAGACACCGAGACCCTCGTGGAGCATGTCTTGGCTGCCCTGCCAGAGGACGAAGAGCTCTTCCTAGCGGACATCTGTGCCGGCTCCGGCTGCATCGGCATCGCCATCGCCAGCGAGCGCCCACAGGTCAAGGTCTACGCCGTCGAGCTCTCCGAGCAGGCCCTGCCCTACTTGAAGACGAACATCGCCAAGCACGGCCTCGAGAAGCGCGTCGCAGCTCTGCGCGGCGACCTGTTGGGCCCGATTCCAGCCAACCGGCCCATCGACTGGGTCTTGAGCAACCCGCCCTACATCGCCACAGCGGAGATGCACGGCTTGGCCGTCTCCAAGACCGAGCCCCTGGAGGCACTGGACGGCGGTCAGGACGGGCTGGACATCTACCGGCGCCTGGTTCCCGCTGCGGCAGAACGCGCCCGCGTTGGGGTGGCCATGGAGATCGGCCACGACCAAGGCCAAGCCGTCTCCAAGCTCTTTGAGGCTGCCGGCCTGACCCAGGTCCAGGTGCTTCAGGACTTGGGCAAGCGAGACCGTGTGGTGATGGGCCGCAAGGGCTGAGGGTCTTGGCCCTCGTGGAGAGCAAGTTCCACCTCCAAGCGTGCCTGCAGGCGGGCATCCAGCTCGTCCACGGGCGCTGGAGTGGACCAGACCCAAAGCGCATGGCCGAAGAGGGTCAATCCAAAGACTGCCAGGATGGGTGTCAAACCCGGCTCGTTGTAGGCAGCCCAAGCCACGAGGCTGACCCATCCTGCGTTGAAGAGAAGAGCGGCAATCTGCTGGCGTCGGGTTCTCATTTGAAGAAGATAAGCACGGCTGGCCAGCCGCCCAGATCCCCCTCTCAACGCCGCGTTCGAGCCCTTGCTGCGCGGCGTGCACGCGCCAAGTGCTCGTCCACCTCTGAGGCGGCCTCCAGCTGGGCCCGAATCTCCTGGGCCCGTGTGTCCATCGCAGGGACATCGGCACCGCTCTGGACCACGTCCAATCGCAGCGCTTCGGCGCGATGTAGCAGGGTCCGCAGCTCGGACTCCAGCTGACGCATCACCGACTCTGCTGCTTGGTGGGACGCCAAGCGGTCCAGGAGCGCGTCCAGCTCACGCTCCAGGGCATTGGCCTCGCTCTCGGTTGGGCTGTTGGCTACGCGCATGCGAAGCGCTTCTACCTGCTCTGGGAGCCCTTGGGCGCGGGCACAGAGCTCGCTCAGAGCCTCGTGGCGCTCATGCAAGGTCTGCGCTGTCTCACTCAGCGTGTCGAAGTCGGGTGCACAAGAGCGCAGGGCGTCTTGGTCTCCCCAAGCGGACTCCAACTCAGCCAGGGCGTCCAGGACTTGGTCGATCAGTCCATCTTGGGCCTGTGGAGGCGCTTCAGCCTGGGCTTGAAGCTCAACAGCAGCCTGCTCCTGTGGCGCTGCGGCCTGAAGCTTCTTGAGCTTCCTGACGGTCGTGACCGCGTGCAGAACGAAGCCCAACCCCCACCAGATCAGCCAGGAGGGCGGTGCCCCACTCTGAACGGTGAAGAAGAGCAACCCAGTTCCAAAGACGAGGAAATGGGTCAGCAGTCCGGTCTTGAGCTTTTCAGGCGAGGCCATCGCTCCGCCCTATCTCACTAAACGGTCGCGATCTTGCCCAAGCCGACCTCGGGGATGCGCTTGAGCACTGTGCTCTTCACGATCTCAGAGAGCACCGTGGCGCCGCCGAGCATCTCCATGAGCTCATCGCGGCCCTCGGCCCGGCTCCACTTGCGGCGAATCAGGTCCGGACGCATGTAGAACTTGAGGTAGGCCTTGGTGCGGTATGCACGGAGCTGCTCTGCCGTGAAGGTCTCGGTCTCAAGCTGTGGCAGCTGTCCGCCGCCGTTGACGGTGTACTCCCGCCAAAAGTCGCCGTTCACGTAGCCGCGCTCTTGGCTGACCGTGTACAGGTCGGTGCCGGGCAGCGCGGTCGCCACGGAGAAGCTGGCCCAGTCCAAGCCGATGGACGAGGCGAAGTTGATGGTCTCCTCCACGTCCTCTGGGGTGGCATCGTAGTAGCCAATCATGAAGTAGCCACGGGTCTCAATGCCTTCCTCTCGTGCAATACGAAAGGCGCGCATCGTCTGCTCACGGGTGATCTGCTTGTTCATGATCTTGAGCAAGCGGTCGGTTCCAGCCTCGACACCCATGTGAATGGAGCGAAGACCAGCGGCCTTGAGGGCACGAAGCACCTCGCGGTCCACGGTGTCGACTCGAGCACGAATGTTGAACTTGACCGTCAGGCCGCGCTCTTGGACCAGCTTGGAGAACTTGCGCATGCGGCGCTTGCCGATGGTGAAGGTCTCATCGAAGAAGACGATCTCTTTGACCCCCTTCTCCTTCTCCAGGTACTCCATCTCGTCCACGACCAGCTTGGGGTCACGGAAGCGCAGCTTCTCGCTGTAGACCTGGGAGCAATAGCCACAGTGCCAAGGGCAACCGCGGGTGGTCACCATGGTCGCGAAAGGCTTGAGCAGGGTGAGGCAGTGGTACTCCTCGATGTCGACCAGGTCCCATGCAGGCATGGGGTAGTGGTCGATGCTGGCGGACAGGGCGCGCGCGGGGCCCTCCTCCAGGGTTCCGTCTGGGTGACGGTAGATGGTGCCCGCCACGCCAGCCAGGGACTGGCCAGCTTCTACGCGCTCGCAGATCTCCAGGAAGGTCTCCTCTCCATCGCCCACGACGGCGATGTCGAAGCACTCCCAGGACAGGGACTCCTTTGCGTAGAGGGTCAAGTGCGGACCGCCCACGACGATGACGGCGCGTGGGTTCTGCTCACGAACCATGAGCGCGATCTCGATGACCGCGGGCCACCCCAGAGTTTTGGCGGTCAGCGCGACCACGTCCGCGTCAAAGTCACGAACGACCGCGTTCGCCTCTTCGGGGAGCAGGTTGCGTGCATGCAGGTCCAGGTACTCGACGTTGCCAAAGCCGTTGGAGCGAACCCAAGCGGCCAGCTGAAGGAGCGGAATCGACGGGAAGATCCCGAGCTTCTCAGCAGCCTTTTTGGACAGGGGCTGTTGGTCCGCGGCCTCGTGGTACTTGATGAACTGAATCCGAGTGGACTTGGCCGTGGACATAAAGATGCACTCCGCTGGTCTGCAGGCAGCCCAAAACAGGACTGCCCAACTATTGTAGCTCCACTGGCCGCTGTATTGCAGCCAAATCTCCCGCCGACGAGAGGTATTGAGCCCCCAAGGCGTGGACACCCTTCCGACCGTGGTCCGAATCCTGGCGACAAAGTCGGCGCCAAGACGAAGCGCTCAGCTGGGAGAGCTCAGCTCTTGGCGGCCATCGCCTCAATCAGGTCCAGGCGCTCGGTCCGGTCCTCATAGAGGTGGCAGGTGACCTCGTGGTCCACTCCGACGACGTGGCCCTTGGGCTCCTCACGGCTGCAGCGGTCATAGGCCAGCGGACAGCGGGTGTGGAAGCGACACCCCGTGGGGGGATTGATTGGGCTTGGAACGTCCCCTTCCAGGATCACGCGGGTGCGCTTGCTGCCAGGCTGGGTCCGTGGAACCGCCGAGAGCAAGGCTTGGGTGTAGGGGTGCCAGGCACCCTCGAACATCGCCGCGCGGCTGGCCTTCTCGGCCATCTTGCCCAGGTACATCACGACGACGTGGTCTGCGATGTGCCGGACAACGCTCAAGTCATGGGTGATGAAGAGGTAGGAGAGGTTGAACTCGTCCTTCAGATCCAAGAGCAGGTTGATGACCTGGGCCTGCACCGAGACGTCCAGGGCCGAGACGGCCTCGTCGCAGACGATGAAGTCTGGGTTCAAGGCCACCGAGCGGGCGATGCCGATGCGCTGACGCTGACCACCGGAGAACTCGTGCGGGTAGCGGCTGGTGTAGCTGGGCTGAAGGCCCACCTTCTCCAAGAGCTCCTTGGACCGGTCCTCGGCGTCACGGCGGGTCTCCACGATGCCGTGCAGCAGCAGCGGCGTCCCAATGATCTGGCCGATGGTCTGCCGAGGATTCAAGCTGGAGTAGGGATCTTGGAAGATGATCTGCATGTAGCGCCGGAGCTCACGCAGCTCGGTCTGGTCTACTTGCGTGACGTCCTTTCCTCGGAAGAGGACAGATCCGCTGTTGGGCTCCAGCAGCCGAAGGATGGCGCGACCAGCCGTGGTCTTGCCGCAGCCAGACTCACCGACCATCGCCACCGTCTCGGCAGCGTTGAGGTCGAAGGAGATGCCATCGACAGCCTTGACGCTTCCAGCCCGGCGCCGAAAAATCCCTTTGAACACCGGGAAGTGCTTGACCAGGTCTCTGACCTGTAGGACGGGTTCGCTCATGCGCCGTACTCCCGCAGCTCTGCGCGCTCTTCATCCGTCAGCGGATGCCAGCACCAGGCTTTGTGGGTTGGACTGACCTGAATCAGCGGGGGCTTCTCCGAGCACTGCTCGCTGGCCTTGGGACAGCGGGAGCGGAAGCGGCAACCCGAGGGGAAGTTCAGCGGACTGGGGACCATGCCCTCGATCGTGTAGAGCCGCGCCCCTGGCTTGGCACGGTCAGGCAATGCTTGAAGCAGGCCCGCTGTGTAGGGGTGGGTGGGCGTCTCAAAGAGCTCCACTGTCGGCGCCGTCTCAGCGACCCGCCCTGCATAGAGCACAACGACGGAGTCGCAGGTCTCGGCGACCACACCCAAGTCATGGGTGATGAGCATGATGGCCATGCCCCGGTCTTCCTGCATCTTCTTGAGCAGCTCCAGGATCTGGGCCTGGATGGTCACGTCCAAGGCAGTCGTGGGCTCATCAGCGATGAGCAGGTCCGGCTGACAAGCCAGCGCCATGGCAATCATCACGCGCTGCTTCATGCCACCCGACATCTGATGCGGGTACTCGTCAATGCGGGCGTCCGGGTCGGGAATGCCCACAGCCTCGAGCATCTCCAGCGCGATCTCCCACGCTTGGTCCTCGCTCACCTCTTGGTGAAGCAAGATGGCCTCGGTGATTTGATTCCCGACCGTGAACACAGGGTTCAGCGAGGTCATCGGCTCCTGGAAGATCACGCTGATCTCATTGCCGCGGATGCGCTGAAGTCCCTTGGCGTCCATCTTCGCCAGGTCCTGACCCTTGAAGCGAATCTCTCCACCGACGATTTTGCCTGGTGGCTGGGGGATAAGCTGCAGGATGCTCATGGCGGTCACAGACTTGCCGCAGCCAGACTCCCCCACGACGCCGAGGGTCTGCCCACCGTCGATTGAGAAGCTCACGCCGTCCACGCTGGGCAAGACGCCTGCGTCGGTGAAGAAATAGGTCTGAAGGTTGTCGACCTCGAGAAGGGCCATGCCTACTTCCTCAACTTGGGGTCAAGGGCATCACGGACGCCCTCGCCTACAAGGTTCAACAGGCTCACCGTCAGGAAGATGGCGAAGCCTGGGGCCAGAATCAGGGTCCACACACCGGTGGTGCGTCCCGAGTTCAGGATTTGTCCCCAGCTGGGGACGGTGATGTCGCCCAAGCCCAGGAAGCTCATGGTGCTCTCGACCAGGATGGCGCTCGCGACACCGAAGGTGGCGGAGACCAGCACAGGGCCGATGGCGTTGGGCAGAATCTCTCGGAAGATGATGTGCCGGGTGCCGTAGCCAGCCGCCTCTGCGGCCGCGACAAAGTCCAGGCGTCTAAGACGTAAGAACTCCGCTCTCACCAGCCGCGCAGGCCCAGTCCAACGCACAATGGCGATGATGAACATGATGTGGAAGATGGAGCGGTCCTCGATGAAGGCCGCCATCGTCAGAATCAAGAACAGCGAGGGGATGCAGATCACCACCTCGATGATTCTCTGAATCGCTGAGTCCACACGCCCGCCGTAGAAGCCGGCGACGGCCCCCACAACGATTCCGATGGTGATGTAGATGGCCACGGCGAAGACACCGATGGTCAGTGAGATGCGCGTCCCGAACACCAGACGGGTCATCACGTCACGACCAGCAGAGTCCGTCCCCAGTGGATGGGAGAAGGAGGAGCCCAGCCGGGACTCACGCACGTTCGTGTCTCTGAAGCTGTAGGGCAAGACCGGGTACACCGCAGTGACCTCTTCGCCCTGGTCGAGCAGCTTCTGCTCCATGCGCGGGTAGACCGTCTTCTCGCTCTGAGTCGGGAAGGCCGTCACGCCAGCGAAGACAGCGACGATCAAGCCCAAGGCCATGAAGATGGCGATGCGCCGCTTGCTCTTCTTCTCGTCGCCGGGCAGCCCCTTGGTGCTCTTGAAGCGCCAGATGATGCCAGGAACGACCAATGGGCTTGTGACCATCAGCACGTTGAAGAAGATGTCGACCGCGTTCTCGTAGAAGTTCCGGTCAAAGAGCGAAGCCAACCACGGAGACGTCGCCTCGCCGGCGACAACCCAGAGGAAGGGCTTGTTGCTGGCCAGGATGGGCACATAGACCGCCAGAGCAACCAGCGCGAGCAGCGCATACAGGCTGGTCATACCGATCTTTCGCTTCTGAAACTGACCCCAGACGATCTCGCCGTAGGTTGGGTCTTCGGCGTGCTGCACGGCCTCTTCTTGGGGATTAGTCAAAACTGATCCTTGGGTCGACGAGGGCGTAGGACAGGTCGGAGAGCAAGATTCCCATCAGCGCCAGGGAACTGGACGCCAAGAGCACCGCCATCACCGCGTTGTAGTCACGCAGGTTGATGGAAGAGAAGAGGAACTGCCCCATACCGGGGATGTTGAAGATGACCTCGATGACAACGGAGCCAGCCACCAGGGTGGGCAGCAGTCCGCCAAGCAAGGTCAGCACGGGAATCATGCCGTTGCGCACAGCGTGCTTGAGGATGACCACCGGCTCGCTCAGGCCCTTGGCCCGTGCAGTGCGGATGTAGTCGGCCCGAATCACGTCGATGACACCGGTTCGCGCGTAGCGAGAGAGGGCCGCCAGGGCCGTGCTCGTGTAGGTCGCGATGGGCAAGATCAAGTGCCAGAGGATGTCTTTGCTGGTCTGCCAAACGGTCATGGCCCCAACATCCATGGACTGGAAGTTGCCCGTCGGGAACCAGGCGACTGGGTCACCCTCCGAGAGGAGCTTGAGCAGCACCGTGCCTGTGAAGAAGGTCGGCAGCGAGTACATCACGAAGAGCAAGACCGTGATCACCGAGTCGATGGGCTTGCCCTGCTTGACCGCCGAGAAGATGCCGGTGGGCACAGCGATGATGTAGGCCAAGAGTACGGCGGTGGTCGTCAGGCTCAAGCTGTACTTGAGCTTGGAGAGCACGGTGTCGAGCACCGGCTTGCGGTCCACGGTGGACACACCAAAGTCCAAGTGCAGGAGGTTGTCCCAGTACTTGTAGAAGCGGGTGTCGGTGAAGAAGATGCTCACCTTCTCGCCGCCCGTGTAGGTGTAGACCTCTTCGTTCTCGACGTACCAGTCCTTCCACTTCTGGCGCGTGGCCTGCTTCTCAGCATCCGGAGCCTCGGACGTGTAGGCCCAGGTCTTGACCAAGTCGTTGGCCTTTCCGATCTCACGGTTCTTCAAACGAGCGGCCTCTGCGTCACCGCGTCGGTCGTTCACGAAGCGAGACTGGGAGGCTGCCCTGAGCTGATTGGCCGCAAGGCGCTGAATCTCAGGGTCTGGGTCATCCAACAAGACCACCAGGTGCTGGACCAGGTAGTTTCCGTAGTCGTCCAGCTTGTCGCTGGCCTGGATGCGCTCTTTGGCGAGCTGGTCGCCGGAGAGGTTGTTGGAGACAACCAGCATCTCCCTGACCTCGTCCGTGTCCAGGTTGAAGCGGGTGTTCAGCAGGATCGGGCGATCCAGGTTGAACTGCTCCTTGAAGATGCGGTAGCTCTCCTTCTGCTCCTGGCCCGTGGTGCTCTCGCCCTGTCCACTGGACTGGGCACCAGGCTTTCCAGGAGCCACGTTGAGCACCAAGAAGATGATCAACGAGATCGCGAAGAAGGTCGGAATGGTCAGCAGCAGCCGCTTGATCGTGTACTGAATCATGCGGCCACCCCGTCATGGCGGGGGGGATGCATTTTCAGCGCTCCGGCGCAGACTGGAAGGACCAGTACCGCTTGTCCTGGTAGGGCCAGTTCAAGCTGAACTGAGGCTCGTTGAGGTGGTCCCAGTACAAGACTGGACGCTCACGGGCATAGAAGAAGGTGTAGGGCTGCTCCTCGTGCACCAGCGCGTGGAACTCGTGGCACAGCTCGGTGCGGCGGTCCTCGTCAAAGGTACGGCGAAGCTCCTCTGCGATCCGATCCGCGTCTTCGTTGCGGAAACCAATTCGATTGGAACTCTGAGGCTTATCGGCCTCGCTCGAGTGCCAGAGCTGCATCAGGTCGGTGTCCCAACCCGGTACCCAAGCGCCCGAGTAGACGTCGAACTCACGCTCGTCCATCTTCTTGAGCATGGTGGACCACTCGACGGGGCTCGGGGTCATCTTCACACCCACTTCGAGCAGAGCCTCGCGCCAGATGCTGGCCAAGGTTTCGTACTCGGTGGAAGAGCCGTACATCAGGAAGGTGAACTCGAAAGGCACCTTCTCGCCGTTGATGACCTTGTCCCGGATGCCATCGTTGTCCGAGTCGGTCCAGCCGGCCTCTTCCAGCAACGCCTTGGCGGCGTCGATGTCGTAGGGGTAGGGCTCGATGCTCTTGTCGTAGCAGGCGACCTGCTGGGGGTAAGGCCCGGTGTGCAGGGTTCCGAGACCGTGGAAGACCGAGTCGATGATGCCCTGGCGGTCAAAGCTCATGGTCATGGCCTGACGAACCCGCTTGTCCTCGAACTTGGGGTCATCCAAGTTCCAGCCCATGTAGAAGTAGGTCAGGGTGGCGAACTTGGTGGTCTTGATGTGCTCGTTGTCCAGGATCTCGCCATCGGCGTCCAAGACCACGGTCTTGTACTGCTCAGGCTGGATGCTGGTGATGTCGACCTCGCCCGCCTTGACCTTGCGTGGGAAGGCGTTCTGGTCCTTGACCACTGGACGCAGGATGCGGTCGAAGGCGGGGGGCTCTCCCCAGTACATCTCGTTGGCCTCGAACTCCAGCTTTACGCCGGACTCCCATGCCTTGAACTTGTAAGGGCCAACGCCGATTCCCTTCTGGTTGTACCAATGCTCGTTGAGCTTCAGACCCCAGGTGGCCTCTTCGTACTTGCGACCGTCTTGGTCGTACATGAAGAGCCAGCGTGGCGATGGGTAGAGCTCCAGCAGGTTGGCCAAGTTGGTGTACAGGCGCTCGTTGTAGGTGACCTTGAGCGTGTGGTCATCGATGGCCTCGAAGCTCTCCATCGCCTCAAAGTAGTTGCGCATGCTGTCGATGCGACCAGCCACTTGCTGGTTCTGCATCATGTCCCAGACGAAGACGTAGTCGTCCGCGGTGAACTCATGGCGGCCGTCGGGGCCATCGCCCTTGAGCCAGTCAAAGTCGCCGCTCTCCCAATCCACAGTGGGCTTGTGCCAGTACACGCCTTCCTGCAGCTTGACGATGTAGGTCAAGCCGTCGTCGGGGGTGGTGACGGAGACCGCCAAGCGGGGCAGCCACTTGTCGGGGTTGTTGATGTCCCGCTCCGCCATGTAGTCGTTCATGAGCAGCCCATACTCAGTCACGTCGGCGCCATTGGCGATGTAGGGGTTCAGACCCCGGGGATCGCTGGCGAGCACGCTGCGCAGCGTGCCACCACGGGTGTGTTCACCCTTGGCACGGCACTGCGTTGGCTGGGTCAGGATGTTGCTGGGGTCCACCAGCGCAGCCTTGGCCTGGTCGGTCAAACACCCCTCGCCCATCAGGGTGGCGTTGTTGACCACGTCGCCGGAGAATCCGCCACCACCGCCGCTCTGGCCGCTGGTGCGAACGCCGTTTTTCAGGATCTCGTCGAGCTTTTTCTGGTTGTCAATGCCCAGTTGCTCGGCGTTGTTGATCTGAATCGCGTTGTAAAGGGTGCCGACGAGGATGAGGGCGAGGCCGCCGATCACGAGGCCGTTTGGACCGCTTCTGCTCATGGATTGATTTCTCCCAGGCGCGCACACTATCAGAGGTCGGCGGCAGAATGGGTCAAGTGGGCGTCTGGAGGGTCAACAGGACAAGGGAAGCCTCTGAAAGGACCAGTACCTTGGGTCGGCGTATGACAAGTCCAAGCTGAAGTCTGACGCATTGAGCGGGGCGCGGTAGAGAACCGTTCGGTAGCGCTGGTAGAAGAAGGAATAGGGCTGCTCTTCGTGAACCAAGCGGTGGAACCGCGCCTCCTTGGTCATGCAGCCATGCTCGACCAGATGCTTCGGCACCCGCGGCCGACCATCCATGCCCACCAAGAC
>OJIV01000364.1_pt1 | contig 19143 bp, 16 predicted proteins | sample 1595861 | NCBI WGS metagenome assembly OJIV01 (sample SAMN05416883, study PRJEB24817) | seawater metagenome | isolation source: Sea water | place: Canada:Atlantic | collected 2013-11
ACACACTGCATATCGTCGGCAGCGTCAGATGTGTATAAGAGACAGTTATTATTGTCATAATAAATACGGCTAATAGATTCTGAGTTGTAGTCTTCAAATTCAATTCTTGTAATTAAATTAAAGGAATTTGTTGAAAATTTTATAGCGCCATTTTGAACATCAAGCTCATAAGAGGGAAATAACTTAGATAGCTCGCCAAGGTTCTTTACGCCCTCTTCCGGAAGATTAGCAATAATATATTCTGAATCACTAAGGGTTAAATCTAAGAATAAAGAGCTAAATAAGTATGCATGTTTTATGTCTAAGCTGTTTATATTAATAGAAAAATCCTTGCTTTCTGGATGGGTGCAAAAATTATCATCAAATATATTCCATCCTATTAATCTAATTGCAGGAAGGCTTTTAAGCTCCTCAAGTGAATAGAAAAGTCTTTTCCCAGTATATTCCTTGGGAGTATTAAGAGGGCCAGAATAATAATAATCCTCTAATCCGAAAGCTCTAGGGTCTGAATCCAAATCAATCCAATCTATTATTTGGTCTACTGCCTCGTCAACGAGACTATTATCAACTCTTTTTAATTCCATCAACCTCTTGAATGCTTTGATTGTTTTTTTATTTGGGATAAAGTTCGCATCTGTTTTTTGTACCATTGCATTTATATTAAAACAACTAGAGACATCATCTATGTGTCCAATAATCCTTCCTTTTTCAGTTTCAAAAATAAAATCATTCAAGTAAAGAGCACTTTTTTTATTATGAAAGGTATTGTTTAATCTGAGCTCTTCATTAATTTTACGGAGAGCTAAAGATTCTATATTTCTAAAAAGATTTAATGAGGTTGTTTGAAATTCAAGATAGGCGGCCCTTTTAAGCGAAATTAAATAATTATTACCAATTAATACAGCCACAGAAGATAACAATAAAACTATAAGAAGAACTGATATTAGGACAACGCCTTTAGTCTTGGTTTGCATATAATATATTGGGCTCTATCATCCAGTGATATTCTTTATTATTAGTTGTGAAGTCTAGTTTAATTATTGTTGGAATTTTTTTAGAGGTTGCGAGGTTGATTGGCCATGAGCTATGCCATTTATTCTCATACATAAAGGAAAATCTTAGTTCAGATAAATCTATAAGAAGTTTAGACTCAATATATGCACTTTGATCGTAAGGATTCGAGGAAAAATACTGCCTTCTCACTAAAATATTCTTCTCCAAAACATATTCAACCCTTTTAATTGGAGAAACTTCATTTGATAGAGATTTAATTCTTGTGCTAAATGAAATACCTTCAGAATCGCTACTTCCTATTAATGTTCCATAAAGAGTATTTCCAAAAAAATCTCTAGACGGTATATTTACTATCTGTCTTATATCTCGTCGTATTATGCTGGAGGATAGATTTAACTCTTTAATAGAGTTGAGCTGTCTTGTTGTGTCCCTTTCAGTGTCCAACGAAGATTGGAGGATGTTAGATGAAATAATTGCAATTATTGAAAGTATAATTAGAGATACCAACACCTCGATAATGGTAAAACCCTTTCTATTCATTAACAATATATCCATTTATTTTGTATGAAAAGCCAGATGAGCCCTCAGATTTAACAAGTATCCTATATTCTAAGAAATCTTTAGTAATGCCGTCTGAAAAAGATTCCTCCCAAAGCCATTGTTTGCCTCCCATCTTCATAGAGCCATTTCTTATACCTGATTTTTTAGGCCTTTCAATCGTGTGAATAAGGGTTATTCGATTGTTTGCAACTTCCTTGGCAAGATAATGGTCCTCAAGTCTATAGACAGAGCCGCTAGTTGAAAGAATTGTATTATATATGGCTAATATAGACGTGCTTAAAATAACAAGAGCCACAACAACCTCTATAAGGCTGAATCCTTTTCTGCTAGTAACTAATAGCATTTACTCTAATCTCTCCATTGGAATTTATTAAAATCTCTTGCATATGATTGTTTAGATAGATATTTATCACCCCTCCCGAAATTTCTCCGGATGGATAAAAAATTAGCAGAGGGATATTTGGAGCTTGGTCGTCTAATTCCAATATAGAGCCATCGAATGATTTGAATGTTTTCCTATAACCAGAATATTTTTTCCAAACAGATGGATGAGTTTCTAGTGGCTTTTTGGAGATACTACTATTAATATCCAAGAAATAAGAAAAATCTTCTCTATTATTAGCATGCCAGCCAATAATATTTCCAGTGACAATGCTTTCTTCCATAAGATAATCAAATGTCTTTGAGAATGATGCTGCCTTATTGGAAGTAGTAGTTACAGCACTAAAATTTAAAACCACAAGTGATGTCGCAATACCAATTACGACCAAGACAACCAAAATCTCTATAAGAGTAAAACCCCTTGAAGGTTTATTGCATCCAGTTGCCAATATCTGTGTCTTCACCTGATCCACCCTCCGCACCATCTGCACCTAAGGTATATAAATCAAATTTTTTCGATTTTCTTGGAGGATTTTCATAGATATACTCATTGCCCCATGGATCTAATGGCAAGGAAGATATATATCCGTCTTCAGGATATAAGAAAGGATTTTTTAATCCTGAATGAGGAAGTACAAGAGCATCTAAGCCCTCAGATGTTGATGGATAAGAAAGCTCATTGAATTTATAAATCTCTAGAGCCTTAGATGTTTGAGCCATGTCAGCTTTAATTTTTTCTAAGTTTGCTCTTTGAAATATAGGAGCAACATTTACGACAACTATAGTTCCTAAAATTCCTAATATAACAAGAACAGCCATAAGCTCAATTAATGTAAAACCTTTTTTATTCTTATTCATAATTTATCCTAATGATAATGTGTTCATTTGCATTATAGGCACAAGTATAGCTAGAACTATAAGCATAATAAAACCACCCATAAAAATAATTACTAAAGGCTCAAGAAGTGATAAGAAAATTGCACGCTTAGATTCAATCTCATTTTTTAAGAAATGGGATACCTTCTGAAACATTTTTATTAGATTACCTGACTTGTAACCACTAGAAATAAGCTGAATAAAAATGTCCGGAAATATATTGGTTTGTTTTAGAGTATAAACAAAATCTTTTCCCTCCATAACATCGCTTTTTGCATTTAAAATTAATTGTGATAAGTACTTATTACTAAATATTTTTGAGGACTCTTCTAAAGCAACATCTAGATTTGTTCCAGACTCTAAAAGCAGAGCCATGGTGCTAGAAAACCTTTCTATTTCTGATGTAAGTATAAAATTACCGACTAATGGCAATGCAATGAGCTTTTTATGAGCATAGATGTGTTTCTGTGGATCTTTAATATATTGTTTATACAAATAAGAAAAGCCAAAGAATATTATTATTAATATAATTGTGATTAGCACTATATTATTTGAAAGAGCTAAAAGTGCTTTTGTTAAAAATGGCAGTTCAGCTCCCGCTTTAATAAATTGGCCAATGACTTGAGGAAGTACAAATGCTAAAAGACAAATAATTACAATAACAGAAAAGCCAATTAAAATTATTGGGTAGGTTAATGCTGAAAGAACTTTCTGCTTAATAGATGCACTCTCTTCAAGATAATCTGCTAATTTGTCGAATATAGTATCTAAATTACCTGATGAATCTCCAGCAGATACTAGTGATGTATATGTATCTGAAAAAACTCCTGGATATTTTTGCATAGACAGACCAAGTCGCTTACCTTGGATAATATCTTCCCTTAGGTTATATAAAATATGAACTAAATTCTTGTTACTTGACTGATCTGCTGTTATTTTTAATGCTTCCATTATAGAGGTATTTGCCTCTAGTAAAGTTGCTAATTGCCTCGTCATAATTACGATATCTTTATTTTTAACTTTAGAAAGATTCGAAAGATTTCCCTTAGCCTCTTGGACAGTCATTGGTGTTAAGTTCAACTCTTTAATTAACTTTCTAGCGTCTCTTTCTGATTGAGCACTTAAAACACCCTTCTTCTTGATACCAGATATATCTAAAGCGGTATAACTATATGCCGGCATCTTCCTGAAGGTTTCCAACCCTAATTAATTCTTCACAAGATGTAATTCCAGAAATTAAAAGATCTCTAGATGCTTGATCAATAGATTGATTATCTTTAAATACATATTCAGAAATAGTATTCTCAGATGCATGATTGTGAATCATTTCTTTTAATTGCTTATCGACTTGGATACATTCTGCTATCGCAATTCTGCCTTGATAGCCTGTTTGTGAGCACTTATCACACCCCTTTGAACTGGCAACTTTTTGAGCTGATTCCAATTTAAATAAATTTATAGCTTCCTTGGGAGCGCTTTCATGGTACTTGCAATCTAGACAAAGTCTTCTTACAAGCCTTTGAGAAATTATAGTTCTCAAACTTGAAGCTAGAAGAAATGATTCAATACCCATATCCCTGAGCCTTGTAATTGCTGCTATTGCACTATTCGTATGAACTGTGGATAACACCAAGTGCCCTGTTAGACTTGCCTGTATTCCAATTTGAGCCGTTTCAACATCTCTCATTTCTCCGACCATGACAACATCTGGATCCTGTCTAAGTATAGCCCTAAGCCCTTTTGCAAATGTATACCCTGTCTTAGTGTTTACCTGTGTCTGGCCTATACCTCCAAGGGTATATTCAATAGGATCTTCTACAGTCAAAATATTTTGAGAAGAGTCACTCAGATATCTTAATCCAGCATAAAGTGTTGTTGTTTTTCCTGAGCCAGTGGGACCGGTAAATAAAATAATACCCTCAGGATTTTTTAAAGATATTTTATAGTTTGTTAAGATTTTTGATGGAAGTCCAAGATCTTCAATATTGATTTGTGCTGACTGTTTATCTAAAAGCCTTAAAACGACCCTTTCGCCATAAGATGATGGAAGGGTAGAAACTCTTACATCAATGCTTTTATCTCCCAGTGACAATGAAACCCTGCCATCCTGGGGAAGTCTTCTTTCTGATATATCTAATCCTGAAATTATTTTTATTCTAGAAATTAGCACCGAGGATATTTTACTATCCTGGCTAAGTATCTCTTTTAAAATTCCGTCAACTCTAAACCTAACTATAAGGTTATCTTCATAAGGTTCAAAATGAATATCAGAAGCCCTGCTTTTGACTGCTTGGCTGATAATTCCATTAATTAGTTTTATTATTGGCGTGTCATTGCTTCCGCTTAAAAGATCCTCTGTAGCAGTTATGCTTCCAGCAAACGTTTGCAAATCAAACTCATCAGATAACTCTTCAGAAATATCAGATGAATCGCTATTAATAGAAAAACAGCTAGTAAGAAGTTCATTAAAAGTATCTGGATCGCAAATAGTAAATATAAAGCTAGATTTTAAATATCTTTGGATTTCATGATAAAGGTCGGCGGTAATTTTATTAGGAGATAAAATCTCATAGCCATTTGAATTAAATGAGGCTATTACCTCGTTTTCTCTTACAAAGTCATAAGGAAGAATGTCAGAAACATTTTTTTTATCAGATATTTCAGACATTGTATTTTAGTCTTTGGATTCAGTTAAATCTATTAATTCGTTTGATCCACCTGTCAGGAGTTGTCGAGCTTTAATATAATTATATTTATCATCAGACAAGCTATTAGAAGAATCTGAATCAATCAATATAGTAGGTCTTAAAAAAACCATAAGATTCCTTTTAACAACTGTTGATGACGTTGACTGAAATAATCTTCCAATAATAGGAATGGAACCTAAGACTGGAACCTTGGATAAAGTCTCTTGAGTATCCTCATCTACAAGTCCTCCAAGAACTATTATTTGATTATTATCAACAAGGGCAGTAGTTTCAATCGCTCTTTTATTAGTAATTAAATCTATTCCACTTGTCATCACACCAGCAACACCTGAGACCTCAATTTTAATTTTTAAAACTACAGAACTTCCCTCATTAATTTGCGGGGTAACTTCAAGCTTTATACCAACCTCTTGTCTAGATGTTGTTCTGAATGGGTTAGCATTACTACTTCCTAAGCTTTCACCTGTTGTTATAGGTATTTCTTGGCCAATGATTGATGTGGCTAGTTCATTATCCATAGCCAAAAGAGAGGGTGTGGATAAGATATTAGAATTTGTATCTTGAGCTATGGCATTAATAATTCCAACAAAGCTATCCGACCCTGTTAAGTCTCCAAAGCCAGCAATTAGACCCTGGGTATTAAGCAGTGCAGATGTAGCTGCAGTACCAAGAGATATATCAGTAGCATCTGATACAGCCCCTATCGTGGCAAGTAAATCTGGGCCAGCTCCATTAAATCTTGTAAGCCCAATAGGCACGCCCTCAGTATCACTTCCAGTAAAAACAGTCTCAACACCAAGGTTTTTTGCAGCTGTCTCTGAAAGCTCTACGATAATGGCCTCCACAAGAACTTGAGCTCTTCTTATATCAAGTTTAGATATAATATTTTTTATGGTAGTTAGGTTTGCTTCAGCAGATGAAATAATCAAAGAATTTGTTTTTTCATGATGAGTTATAACTGTTTTAATTCCATCAGCATCCGGAATAAACCCACCTGAGATTGAACTCAATATAGCAGCAACATCAGAAGATTTTGCATACTTTAAATAGACTACATCAATAGTGTCATTTGAAGTTATATCCTCATCAAGTGATTTAAGGGTAGAAATAATATTAGAAGTTATAAATTCATTAGCAGAAATAATGACTGAATTAGATGGGCTAAAAGGTATAGCTATAAACTTGTTAATCGTTGGATTATTTTGAGCTTTAAGTTTATCTAGAATTCTTACGGCTTCTGTAGATGATAGATTATCGAGTTTAATTATTGAAATATTTGCTGAATTGTTTTTATCTAAATCATCAACAAGCGCTTTAATCCTATTTACGTTGCTAGCTCTGTCGACCAGGAGAATTGAATTTATTGAAGCTATACTAGAGAGATGTGACTGTCTTCCAGTAATAGGTTTGATCATGGGCAAAACCTCTTCAGTTGACCTATTAACTAATGGGATAATAGCTGTTTGATAATCTCCTGATGACAAGGAATCAATATTTAAGTCTCTAGTAGCTTCATTTTCAGGCACAATTCTTACAAAACCACTTTCAGATATAGCACTAAAGCCATTAACTTGAATTGTTCTTAGGTAAACATCCCAAACCTGGCTTCTGTTTAGATCAGCGTTTGAGTAAATAGTAATTCTTCCCTTAACTCTAGGATCTAGAATAATTGTTTTTTTAGCAAATTGTGCGATATCTTGAGTAACTTTTTTAATATCTACATCTTCGTAGTTCAAGATAAATGACTCTTGTGCGGATGAGTAATTAACTGTACTTAAAAAAATTAAAGCCAATATTTTATGATTTAGAAGTTTCATACTGCTTAGTTACCTTTGATATTATACTCAAGTTTATATATTTTTTGACCATTTCGAAAGACCGCATCATTTTGATTTACTTCAATTAACACATATATATCATCCAACTTATCACCTAAAGCAACAACATACTGCTTGTTTGCTTTTTTAACTATTACAGATGAGTTAATTTCTCCAGAGCGAATGCCGATAAGTTTGTATTCAAATGTAGTATTAATAGTTGTATCAGAAATTTCTGTTGGGCTTTCATTAAACGAGTTCGATGTATTAATATCCTTCAAATTTATAGAGCTGATTATTTTGATTTCTGGGGTGCTTAATATAGAAAGTGCAAGCATGCCTAGTAAATAAATAGAAGGCATTACTAGAACTACTAGAAGAATTTTCTTTGTATTTTTAAAATTTAACATAAAACAATATGAGATAAATTGTAGCTCATATAACTAATTTATATTTAATCTTGGTACAAAACAAACAATGGAAGTAAAAAAAATTTTAGCTATCAAATATTATTAGCTAATAAGGAAACAAGGGCATAGGCTTAACCGCTAATAAAATATATATTAATTAAGTCCTGATATTTTCATGACCTTATTTATCCTGCCTGATTTCATAATTTTATGAAGCTTTTTGAAGAATATTTTTATCATGATGAAACCTTTTTTATTACGTATATGCAACTTGTTTGTTACATTTGTGTGACATATTAATACAAATAGGCGACTAAGTAAAGAAAATAGACATTAATCAACAGGAAGAGTAAACCAAAATATGGAGCCAGCAACATTTTTAGACTCAACGCCAACCTCGCCATTTAGACTATTAGTAAGATTCTTTACAATGGCAAGGCCAAGACCGCTTCCTTTGTTATCTGAGGCTCTAGCAGAAGCAGTTCTGTAAAATCGGTCGAAGATATGACTCTTATCCTCATCTGAAACCCCTACGCCAGAATCAGAAACCATAACCTTTACATGCTGGTGTTCAGTAATTGTTGATATTTCTATAATTGAGCCCTTCTCAGAGTACTTAAAGGCATTGTCAACTAAGTTATTCATAATTCTTTCTAGTGCTTGGGGATCAGCCTTTACAAAATCATAGTGATTTGATTTAAAAATAATTTCAATTTCTTTTTTCTTAGTAACACTTTTCATGGAAGTTACAAAGTCATCCATGAAGCTAATAAGATCTATTTTTTTAATATTTAATTTAAGATCTCCGTATTCAATCCTTGAAAGATCAATCAAGTCAGCAACCATAACTGAAAGTCTTTCAGAGTTATGAAGAATTGCCCTAGCAAATGTTTTTGCTTCCTTCTTATTATCAAGTGCCCCATCAAGCAAAGTTTCTGAATTTGCCCTGATAACACTTACAGGAGTTCTTAACTCATGAGATAGGTTTGATATAAAGTCTCTTCTCATGGAGTTTAACTGTCTTAACTGGGTAATATCATGAACAACTAATATATAATCACCAGTTGTTTTCGATGTATTCATTGACCCTAAAACCCATCTTGTTGTCTTGTCTTCCAATTCAATCTCGAACTCAATATCAGCTCTTTTTTTATTATCAACTCTTTTGAAAAGATAATTCAGGGCAGGAATTTTAAGATTTTTAATATTTTGATTAGATAATTTATTAATATTTAAAATAATGGATGTTTGTTCGTTTGAAAAAACAACCTCACCATCTTTATTGGTAACTAATATGCCCTCGCCAAGGTCATCTAAGACTTGACCAAATTGGTCCCTTTGCTTTGCGATCATCTTGATTTGACCTTTTAAGTCTTCTGAAATTTGAGAAATTGACCTAGCTACCTTTCCAAAATCATCCCCTCTTTGCGTTGGTAAAGCCTTCAGATCACCTTTTTTATTCTCCCCTTCAGCTATATTGGTAGCAACGTCAGCTAAATCTTTGATATTTGAGTATAAAAAATTTACCGCCACTGCACTGGCGATCATAGATACAATAAAAACTACAACAAATAAAAGGATTAATGACAGGCCTAATGTGTCAGTGGCACTATCCAAGTAAGTCAAAGGAACTGATATTCTTATTATGTTTGGTTTTTTCTCTTGATTGTCGCGAATAGCAAAATATAAAAGATCTTGCTTAAGAGTTTCACTAAATCTAGAAGACCATCCTGTACCATTTTCTATAGCTTCTCTGACCTCATTCCTTGAGATGTGGCTATCTAACAATCCAATTTGTTCAATATCTAACTCAGAATCTCCAATCACTTGGCCGTTATTCTTTATAAATGTAACTCTAGAGTTTGATGCTTTACCAAGATCGTCTGCAATATAGTCTGCTTCAGTTACTGACTTAAATTTATTTATATTGTCTACCGAGGAAACTAATAAATTAGCCTGTTTTTCAAGTTCGTTAACTATCTGTAATTTAAATGCAGTTGAAAGATCTCTTTCAGCTACGACGTAAGCAATTGATATGCTTACGGTAAGTAGAGAAAATACAATAAAAAATATTCGGGACCTAATTCCCATTTAATTACTCTGGGGTTCTTGAAAATTTATAACCAACGCCTCTAATTGTCTGAACATACTTACCCATTGGTCCTAGCTTTTCTCTTAATCTCTTAATATGAGTATCTACTGTCCTCGTTGTAACATCAGAGCTATAACCCCATACATCAGATAAAAGCTGGTCCCTAGACTGAACTCTTCCGCGTCTTTCGATAAGCTGCCTTAATAATCTAAACTCTAGAGCGGTAAGTGTAACTTGATTGTTATTTACAAATACTTCATGAGAGTCAACGTCAATTGTTAGGTCTCCAAATTGGCGCTTAACCTCAACAAGGTCTGCCTTAGGAGCGTCACCTCTTTTTAGTACAGCTTTAATTCTTAAAATTAACTCTCTCACACTAAAAGGCTTGGTTACATAATCATCAGCTCCTAATTCAAAGCCCACAACCTTATCAACTTCATCATCTTTGGCAGTTAGTATTATTATAGGAATATTGCTTAAATCAGGATTGCTTTTCATTTCCCTGCACAAATCAAGACCTGAACCATCTGGAAGCATTAAATCAAGAAGTATCATAGAAAAAGAGGACATGGAAATGGCTGCTCTTGCGTCACCAAGAGATCCAACTCCAACCACATCAAATCCATCTTTAATAAGATTATATTCAAGAGTGCTTCGAATATCTGGCTCATCCTCTATTATAAGTATTTTATTTGTCATGATTAAGTTTTGAAGTCTCTACAAGCATTTATACGCTATTTTTATTATATTAAAAGTATTGCTATTAATTATTTTCTGCAAATAGCTTTCTTAATGCAGGTTTATCAAATTTTCCGGAAGCTATTTTAGGAAGAGTCTGTTTAGAAAATTCTATAATTAATGGAATTTTGAAAGCTGCTAGTTTGTCTGCTAAAAATGATCTTAAATCATCTGCGCTCATCTCTGAACCTGGTTTTAAATATATAGAAGTACATAAGACTTCACCTAATCTCTCATCAGGTATACCAAATACACAAACCTCTAGGACATTAGAATGTTCGTAAATAGATGCCTCTACTTCTATACAAGCAATATTTTCCCCTCCCCTGATAACCATATCTTTAACTCTATCAACGATATACAAAAAAGGTCCGTTAAACTTTCCAAGATCTCCGCTTCTAAACCAACCATCTTTATTAATACATTCCGCAGTTGCTTCAGGATTTTTCCAATAACAAATCATGTTAGCCATAGATTTAATGGCTACCTCTCCAAGCTCTCCTTCTTCAACCTCATTCCAGTTATCATCTATAATTCTTATATCAGTCACAGGAGGTGCAATTCTTCCAGCTGTAGAGGGGTGATTTTTATATTCGTCGCCATGGCATAGTGTTCCCAAAGCATTGGTTTCTGATAGTCCATAACCAATAGAAGGTCGACCTTCAAAACCTTCATCTAATAACTTTACATGCTCAGATGGTCGCGGACCCCCTCCAGCACCAAGTGTTTTTAAACTTGATAGATCATAGTTTGATCTTTCTGGATGATTTAAAAGCTCCCAACTTTGAGTTGGAACACCAGTTATATCTGAAATTGTTTCATCTTGAATTAGCTTTAGGGCCTCTCCTGCATCCCATTTTTTCATCATGACTACTTTTCTTCCTACCAAAATAGACATTAACAGCCCCACATGACTTCCGGTAACATGAAATAATGGTACACATAGAAGAATTGCTAAATCTGGACTCAATGCAACCTCGCCCGTTTCTTCAATAATAGCTATTTCTCCCATTACAGATGCATAACAACCCCAGCTAAACATAGTTGCTATAACTGCCTTCTGAGAAGAGAGAACGCCTTTTGGTTTACCTGTAGACCCCGACGTATAATAAATCGTTGCATTGTCATTTCTTTGAATATCGATCTCAGGAAATGACTTATCTTGGCCTTCTATAAAGTCGGTAAACGAAGTAAAGGATTCATCTGGGGTATAACTCGTTATGATTTTTTTAACATCAGGAGTTGACTCTAAGCCCTGAAGCCTTTTTTTATCTGCAAATAATAATTTAGCATCAGAATGCTCCAAGCCATAAATAACTTCTGCTGGAACCCACCATGAATTTAGCGGAACACAGACCGCACCGATGCCAATGATACCGAGATATGCAAAAATAAACTCTGGATTGTTCGCCATGCATATGGCAACTCTATCTCCTTTGACTATACCCGAGGCCATAAGCGCATTTCCAACCTGAGCACTTTTTTCAAAAACTTGTTTATATGTATACCTCTCGCCTTCGTAAATAAGCCAATCTTTTTCTTCATGAAGAAGTCCAAAATCTAAGAAACCTCTGAGGCTATCAGGGAAATGAATGTATTCGTTATATGAGACGCCATGCTCATTAACAATCTCTTTAGTTTCAAACAACTGGCCTGGTGCTGTTTTTTTTTCTAAGATTTGATTAAAAAGATCTGACATATTAAACCTCTAAATTTTATGATAGATATTTTACTATTAGACGCGTTATTATAGCCAAACAATTTTAAATAAAAAATTAAGTATCGAATAAATGGTAAATTCAAAAGTTCTTCATTTTGCTAATATTTGGGAAAATGTATCAGACATAATCCCAGATGAAATTGCTGTGATTTCTGGAAATGATACAAAGACATGGAAAGAGTATGAAAATACATCTGCAAGAATAGCTTCTTTTTTAGATGCTCATGGAATAAAAGAAAACTCGAAAGTTGGCTTGTATCTTCATAATGGTAATGAATATTTAGAAGCACAGTTTGCAAGTTTTAAATTAATGGGGGTTCCTGTTAATGTTAATTACAGATACAAGGCTAAGGAATTAATTTACCTCTTAGATAACTCTGATTCTGAGGCTGTTTTTTTCCAAGGCTGTTACTCTGATCAGGTTAAGTTAATTGCAAAAGATCTACCAAAAGTAAAAACCTGGATTCAGGTTGAAGATAGTAATGCTGAATTATTGGACTTTGCATATAGTTATAAAGAAATTATATCGAAATCTCCATCAATGCCTCGTATGGAAAGAAATGAGAATAATATTCTTATGATATACACCGGCGGGACTACCGGAATGCCCAAAGGCGTTATGTATACTCATGGAAGTTTTGTTGTATCTATCTTTGGAGGGTTAAAAGCTCAAGGCTATAAAGTTCCAGATGTTAGAGATAGAGAAAATATTATTCAGCTTAGATCAATAATCATAGAGATGTGTGAGGCTAACTCCTTAAGCAAATGTTTAATTGCATGCCCTTTAATGCATGGAACTGGGATGTTTCTTGGAGGATTTATGACTCATAACCTTGGTGGAGCTATTATTACAGTTCCTAAAGTAGGTCTTGACCCTTCACTTTTACTAAATCAAGTAAAGTCTTCAAAAGCAACAAGTATGGTTATAGTTGGTGATGCATTTGCAAAGCCAATACTAGAAGAGCTTGATAATGCTCAAAGTAAAAATACCCCTTATGATATTTCGAGTCTAAGAATATTAATTTCAAGCGGCGTTATATGGAGTGCTGAAGTTAAAACTGCATTACTTGCTCATCATGATATGAAGCTCTTCGATTCAATGGGATCAAGCGAAGGCGGAATGGGATCTTCAATTTCCTCAAGAGATAAGCCTGCAAAAACTGCTAAATTTAAAATAAATAAAGATTCTATTGTTCTTGGAGATAATGGGGAGCTAGTAAAACCAGGCTCTGGTGAAAGAGGGTTAATTGGGACAAGTGGTCTAGTTCCAGTTGGGTATTACAAAGATCCAGAAAAATCAGCAATAACATTTAAAGATTTTCAAGGAATAAGATATAGCTTTCCAGGCGACTATGCTTTGATAGATAGTGATGGTGGTATTACTTTACTGGGAAGAGGAAGTAATTGTATAAACTCAGCTGGTGAAAAAATATATCCAGAAGAGGTTGAAGAAGCAATTAAACTAAATAGAAGTGTTTATGACTGCTTAGTTGTGGGAGTAAAAGATGATAAGTTTGGTCAGAAGGTTGTAGCAGTAGTATCCTTAATAAAAAATAGTGTAATTGATCAAGCTGATTTGATTGAAAGCACCAGAGCTCATATATCAGGTTATAAATTACCAAAAGTAGTAATATTTGTTGATAAGATTCAAAGAGCTCCAAATGGAAAAGCGGATTATAAGTGGGCTAATGGAGTGGCTAATTGAAATGATGAAAAATAAAAAAATATTACTTACCTCAGCGTTAATTTTTTTAAGTATTTTAGCTAAGGATATTAATGCACAAACTTTCCAAGCAATCGGAACAGTTAATCCAAATAAATACATACCTACACAAAAAAGTATAGCTGAGGGTAAGAATGGAATGGTAACTACTCAGCATTTTATAGCAACAAGAGTGGGTGAGGATATCTTAAACCAAGGTGGAAATGCATATGATGCAGCTGTAGCAATAGGATTCTCTTTAGCAGTAGTTCTCCCTAGGGCTGGTAATATAGGTGGAGGGGGATTCATGGTCATTCATGACTCTAATACTAATAAAGCTTATTCAATAGATTATCGTGAAAAGGCGCCAATAAGCTCTTCTAAGGATATGTATCTCAAAAAAGATGGTTCATTCAACTCTCAAAGCCTTTCAACTTTTGGGTATCTTGCCAGCGGCGTTCCAGGAACAGTCGCTGGTTTATGGGAAGTTCATCAAAAGTTTGGTTCATTGCCATGGGAAAACCTTCTGCAACATGCAATTAAATTAGCCGAAGAAGGTTTCAAAATAACGCCATATATGTCTGATATGTTATTAAAATATAATAAAAAGCTTTCTGCGTTTTCTTCGACAAAATTAATTTTTCAAAATCAGTATCCAAAGTTCGAGGGAGAAATTTTTATTCAGAAAGATTTAGGAAAAACTCTACGCTTAATAGCTGAAAATGGAAGAGATGGTTTTTACAAAGGATCAGTTGCCAATAGAATACATGATGAGATGTTGGCAAATGGAGGTCTTATTACAAAACAAGATTTAGAAGCTTACAGCCCAGTTTGGAGAAAGCCATTAAAATCAATTTACAGAGGAAATGAAATAATTACTATGGGTCCGCCATCTTCTGGTGGGGTCCATATAATTCAGATGTTAAATATCTTAGAGCTCCATGACTTGAAGGAGCTAAATCACAACTCCTTTGAGTACATTAGTTTGTTAACTGAAGTTATGAAATATGCTTATGCTGATAGATCAAAGTATTTAGGAGATCCAGACTATTTTAAGGTACCTGTTTCATCAATAATTAACAAAGATTATGCAAAAATAATAAATTCCAATATATCTGTTGGCACCTCAACCCCCTCCTCAGAAATTTTACCTGGTGCACTCTTGGATAATGAAAGCTTTGAAACTACCCATTATTCTATTGTAGACAGTGACGGAAATGTCGTTTCATCTACATACACCCTTAACTCATCTTTTGGATCAGGAGTTGTTATTAAAGGTACTGGCATATTAATGAATAATGAGATGGATGATTTTGCAGCTGCTCCAGGGATACCAAATCAATTTGGTTTGCTTGGCTCCGAGGCTAATGAAATCCTACCTAGTAAAAGACCATTAAGCTCAATGACACCAACGATAGTCATGAGGAATAATGAACTATTCTTCACAACAGGAAGTCCAGGGGGTTCTAGAATAATATCAGCTGTACTCCAATCAATTCTTAATATAATTGATTTCGAGATGGATCTAGAGCAGGCAACAAGCGCCAAGAGAATCCATCATCAATGGCAACCTGACTTATTACAGATAGAATCATCAATCAATCCCATGATCAAGAAAAAACTTTTAGATGCAATGTATGATGTAAAAATAATTAAGCCTGCAACTTGTCTTCAAACAATAATGTTTAAAGATAGTAAATTTTATGGCTATGGTGACTTTAGGAGGCCTGATGCCTTCGCCTCTGGAGAAATAAATGATTGATAAGTTAATGATAATAGGTGCATATGCTTTCCCTGCACTATGTCTTTTATTTTTTTGCTTCTGGATAACTAGAAAAAAATAAATTGATTCAATTTTCTGAGGTGCATTCTATGAGTTATTTTCGATTTGGGGAGTTGTAATCTATATAGTTTTTGTTTGTATTTTTTTTCTCGCAATGGGGAGTTTTTCCTCTGTAATGATTTACAGGCTTGGTAAAATTGAAACTGAAAAAGACGAAAAAATAAATTTATTCTTTCCGAGATCGCATTGCCCTCATTGCAAGAAACAGATCTTATTAACTAATCTAATTCCTCTCATAGGATTTATTAGGCAGCTTGGTAAATGTAAGAATTGCAGAGAACCTATATCTTTAATATATCCGTTTACTGAATTGCTGCATCTTGTTATTGGAATTCTTATTATTTATTTTTTTGAGATCTCCCTGCTTTCAATAACTATTTATGCAATATTTTTTGTTCTATACATCCTCTTTATTTTAGACCTTAAATTCTTTTACCTTCCAATTGGTTTAAATGTTTTCTTAGGAATCTTGGGCATAGCAAGTAATAGTGTATTTAGTCTTTTTATTGACAATACCAATATCTACAATCTAAGCAGCTCTTCACTGTCAATAATTGGATGCTTGTCTGGTTTTTTAAGCCTTTGGACTGTAAATTTTACATACAGATTAATAGCTAAAAAAGATGGAATTGGAGGTGGGGACTTCATACTTTTTGGAGGATTGGGATCTATTGTCGGCCCTTTCGTACTTGCTCCTATACTATTTCTAGGCTCAATATCTGCTCTTTTGATTGTTCTTACTAATCTTAAAAAATACTCAAATGAGGTTCCTTTGGGATCTGGGCTAATACTTGGCTTTATCTTTTATGTTTTAGTGAAATATTTTGAACTTTTACCAAATATGCTAGTCATATAAGTAAGACCTTTTGAGTGTCCTCCTCGAATTCATATCCCCTGGGTCTTTAAAAGCAGGCTTCGGGCCTGCTTTTTTTTATTGAAATATGTTATAAATATACATCTATTATTTTAAGGAGAAACAAAAATGAAAAAAATAACATTTTCAATTTTAGCAACTTTACTCATCGTCTCCTGCTCTCAATCAAGTCAAGAGCAAGCTCCAGAGCAGTCAGTGGTTGAATATGTATGGCATTCAGCTGGAGCAGATTTTAATGCCCAAAATCTAGCGAAGCTAATTGATGAGTGGAATCAAATCATCACAGATTCAGGGATGGCTATGAATGGAGCCAATATTTTAACCCCTACAGTATCAAGTGAGAATTATGATTTTATTTGGGTCATGCAATGGCCTTCAATGTCAGCAAGAGATGCTGGGTGGGACTATTGGATGAAAAATGCCTCTGAGCAATGGAGTCAATCTATAGAAGGAATTATGAGCTTTGATACAGATAATGCATTTGCTTTTAATGTTATTGATTTTACCCCACCTAAGGTTGAAACTAATTCTGAATCTTTTTCAAACAGATTTCATTTCTGTTCATTTAACGAGGGTTATGACAGCAGTTCACTGGATACTTTTAAGATTGATGTAGATTCAACATTATGGAGTGATACATACTGGCATGTCACTTTAGAACCAACTTTTAATCCAGACCCTAGGCCAGATTTTGTTTGGTTAGATCTTTGGGCTAATAATTCTGATAAAGATGAGTCATTGGGCAAATTTATGCAAAGTGAATATGCTAACAGGTACATAGAAATGTTTACTTGCAATACTGCAGACTTTAACGGAACAGTTATTAGATAGATAAGTGGAGCGGGTAGAGAGGATCGAACTCTCATCAAAAGGTTGGAAACCTCTTATAATAGCCATTATACGATACCCGCGCTGAAAAGATTATAAATAAAAAGGAGGCCAATTGCTTCCTTTTTTTATATATATCTTTAGTAATTTAAATTAATTGGTAAGATTTGTAAGACTTTGAATCTATGCAAGATGAATTGCTATTGAATTCATCTTGAATTTCTATTGAGTCCTTGGATTTGATCCAGCTATTTGATAGCTGATCTTTAAAATTTATATCATAAAAGGAATTAATCCATAAAAAGTCATTATCAGAATCTGTATTTTTTATATAAGATAGCGCGTATGGGATATCCAAACTATTAATCTGATTTAGAAATCTTTCAATGGATATCATAAAAGTTCCAAAATTATATCCTTTGTTATACTTACATCTGAGCATTTCTGTAAAAACATAATCTGGGCTAGGTTTTATCTTTTTCGCAACTATATTGAAACCTTTCATTTGATAAATAGAAAAAGAGCACGATGCAATATCACTGAAGCCCTTTGCTGAAAGCTCCTCGACAAAGCTAGAAACCGCCTGAGGGTTGTTGTCTGAAATTACACTAATAATAAATTTTTTAATAGCATCAACTTTATCTGGGAAAAGAACAGAAACCTTTACGTCAATATTGCTTTCTATCTTATAGCTATCTATAAACGAAGAAAAAAAAGATTCCAAATTAATTAATGAGTATTCTGAATTAATAGTGCAATCAAAAAAATCTTGGCTATACGTAAATTCAGGTTGTATGAGTGCACTAAGTGACTTGTTAATTTCTGGAGACGAGTTTTCACATGAGGTAATAATAAAAAGGGAAATTAATATATAAATATTTTTAAACATTATTATGAATGTAACTCTGATGTTAATATTGTACAGTGAAACCATACTACCGCCCTGCTCTTTTCCTTCTAATCATATCTTTAAGTAATGCTGTTTACTCTGACCCATTCAAGATAGCCTTTGGATCTTGCCTTGACCAGGATAGACCTCAGCCTATTTGGTCGACTATACAAAGAGATGAGGTTAATGCATTTATATTTCTTGGGGACAATGTTTATGGAGATGACGACTCCTCTGGTGAGTTGGATACATTACGAGCAGCTTATTCAAAACAAAAGTTAAAACTTCCATCATGGCTGAATGAGAAGGAAATTTATTCTATTTGGGATGATCATGATTACGGTGAAAATGATGGAGGAAGCCTTTACAAGGGTAAAAAAGAATCACAGGAGCTTTTTTTAAATTTTTGGGGAATACCAAATAATGATCAAAGACATAATCAAGAAGGAGTTTATTTTGATCATGAGTTTACTACTGATGGCGTGAAGGTTCATCTAATAGCCTTAGACACTAGATACTTTAGATCTGAATTAGATGGAGGGTTTCGTTCATATAAAATTAATAATAATGACGAAGCAACTATACTGGGAACTAGTCAATGGTCTTGGTTAAATGAAACAATAAAGAAAGATGCGGATCTCATTATTTTAATGACCTCAATACAGTTACTTGCCACGAATCATGCTTATG
>OJIV01000376.1_pt1 | contig 18667 bp, 17 predicted proteins | sample 1595861 | NCBI WGS metagenome assembly OJIV01 (sample SAMN05416883, study PRJEB24817) | seawater metagenome | isolation source: Sea water | place: Canada:Atlantic | collected 2013-11
ACGAGATTTCTGCCTGTCTCGTGGGCTCGGAGATGTGTATAAGAGACAGGCTGGGGACTGACCAAAGGCAAAAATGTAACGCAAACTGAGCGTGATTTAAAAAGACTCTTCAAGCGAGAACACTGGAATAGCCTGCACTTACAAATCATTTTCTATGGCCGAGAGTTCTGCTCGGCCCGAGGCTGTGACGGCACAACCTGTGATATCTGTACCACCTGCTACCCCAATCGCAAAAATCCGTTCGTCGCAAAGAAACCTTAATGAATCAAAGGTTTTCAAAACTATATTTGGTATCATGACCCCATACTTGTCGAGAGTCATTTAACCTGTGATCATCCTTTTTGGCATCAAGAACTGCGATACCGTGAAAAAAGCTCGCCTATGGCTGTCTGAGCATAATGTCGAACATCGCTTCCATGATGTTCGAACTGACGGGCTCAAGTTTGAGGAAATCGAAGAGTGGATAGCAAAAACAGATTGGGAGATTATTCTAAATCGGCGCGGAACAACGTGGCGAAAATTAGATCCTAGCACTCAGGAAAATGTCACTAGAAGTAATATAGCTGAGCTTTTGCTAGCGAACCCTGCAATGATAAAGCGTCCCATATTGGATGTTAACGGCGTTATTAGCGTTGGTTTTAAGCCCGATCTCTATCATTCAATATTTAATTAAATCAAATAAAATTAAGAGCAACCTCATGAGTAGTCTTTATAGTTTTGGCATTGGCATCGGCACTAAGAACAGGCGCGGAGAGTGGTTAGAGGTTTTTTACCCCACCCCGCTGTTAAACCCGCCTAAAGAACTAGTCAGTGTCATCACCTCAAGTTTAGGTGCAAACTCAGGTGATATCGAACCCACCACTGACCAACTTTCAGCACTTCACTCTGCACTTAACCACAACGGATATTCTGAGCTTGCCTCGTCTATCAATGCATTGATTGAGTCTAGTCGCCCAGTGTCTGCGACCTTATTAACCGCCGATATCCCACCCACTTCAGTGCCACAGGGTTACCTGAAGTTGCATCTACTCTCCCATCGCTTGGTAAAACCTCACGAAACTGAGCTCGCAGGTATTTTTGGGGTGTTAAAAAATGTCGCTTGGACCAGCGCGGGAGCCATCGACGTGGAAGAACTTCCTGATAGATTATTACAAGCTAGAGTCGATGGGCAGCCATTGACCGTCGACTCGGTGGACAAGTTCCCTAAGATGGTTGACTACGTTGTTCCTAGTGGTATACGCATTGCAGACACAAGGCGCGTGCGACTAGGCGCCTATGTCGGCGAGGGGACTACAGTGATGCACGAAGGATTCATCAACTTTAACGCTGGCACAGAGGGGCCAAACATGATTGAAGGGCGTGTCTCTGCTGGCGTTTTTTGTGGCGCTGGCTCAGATGTTGGCGGCGGGGCTTCAATCATGGGCACCCTATCTGGTGGAGGCAGTATGGTCATTGCCCTTGGCGAGAAATGTCTACTAGGTGCTAATTCAGGAGCGGGCATTTCCCTCGGAGATCGCTGCACTATTGAAGCCGGGCTTTACATTACGGCTGGCACAATAGTGACCCTGTTGGACGATCAAAATAAGCCCAGCGGTAAAGCCAAGGCTAGAGAGCTTTCAGGGCATAGCGACTTACTGTTTCGACGAAATTCAATATCGGGCGCGGTTGAATGTCTGACTAATCAGAGCGCTGTTGAGCTAAACGAAGCTCTGCACTCATCTAATTAATAGGCATTGACGAGTTTAGGCGCCTAAAAGGCTCTGGCCGCAGACTCTAACAACGTTGCCATTAATACCCGCGGCCTGAGGGCTAACAAAAAAACCAATAACTTCAGCCACATCGATCGGCAATCCCCCCTGCCCAAGTGATGACAATCTACGACCCATCTGTCGCGTCAAAAAGGGTATCGCTGCGGTCATCTGAGTTTCAATGAAGCCGGGTGCTACAGCATTAATGGTAATGCCTCTGGCGGCGCAGGAATCGGCTAGCGTCTCAACCATGCCTATTACCGCTGATTTAGAAAAAGCATAATTAGTTTGTCCAACGTTACCGGCAATACCACTAATAGAGGCAACACCTATAATTTTGCCACCATTATCTAAAAGGTCCGTATCTAAAAGTGCACTATTGATCCGCTGCACGCTGCCCAAATTAACTTGCATCAGCATATTCCACTGATGGTCACTCATGCGCGACAACATTTTATCTCGTGTTATGCCCGCATTATGGATAATAGCGTGCAGCTCTCCACCCTTCGTTAAACAGTAGTCGCGCAGATGCACCGCTGCTCCATGGTCAGTAATATCCAAAGGTAATGCCATCCCACCTAGACTGCTCATGACTGATATTAGGTCCACTTCTGACTGAGGCACATCCACGCCGATAACCATAGCACCATCCCTTGATAAGACCTTAGCTATAGCGAGCCCTATACCTCTGGCAGCACCCGTCACTACTACTGTCTTCCCCACTAATGGCCGTTGCCAATCCGCAGCCATAGAAGCTACTGGGCTAGCTGCAGTCAAGATCTGTGCATTCAAAAAGGCTGACCCCGCTGAGAGGAGGAAGCGAAGCGGAGCCTGCAGCGAGACCTCACCACCCTTATCTACTAGAATGAGATTCGCTGTCGCACCATTTCGACCAATTTCTTTGGCTAAAGATTTGATAAACCCATGTAATCCTCGTTGCACCGTGCCCTGCTCAACATCATTCGTGGCACTGGACTTTAAGCCAACAACAATGACGCGTCCATTGGGGGCCAGTGCTTTTAAACTTTGCTGAAAAAAAGTATGGAGCTGACTACTTTGTTCGGCACTAGCGATACCCGAGGCGTCATAAATTAGATGCCCCTTAACGCCCATAGGAGTGCCACCGACGATTAGTTTATTTTCTTTAAGGCATTGTCCAATGGCATCCTCAAAAGCGGCGCCATGACTATTCCCCCACAGCACTTGGCCACTCAATTTATGAGGCTCTTTTGGGTCTTCTCGCACCAGAGTCACAGGCTCGGGTAACCCCATGGCCGAAAATAGTTTTTTACCTAAGTTTGAATTAGCTAATTCTAAATACGTGTCTGACACTCTGCGTTATCCTGTTTAAATGCGATAAACGACATTTTACTCTCCGGCCCTAAAATAAGATTGACCTAAATGACAATTTGAGCATTACTGAAGTCATTGGCTTCAAGCCTCAAATAACCTATCCTTAAGTCTTAACCAAATTAAAATCACTGGACAAAAATGATGCCCGAGATTCGTAAAGTAGCCATTGTCGGCGGAAGTAGGATTCCATTTGTGCGCAGCAATACCGACTACAGTCATGCCAGTAATATGGATATGCTAACAGCCGCCCTGCAGGGATTAGTGCAACGTTTCGATCTAGACGGCGAACGATTAGGTGAGGTAGTCGCCGGCGCAGTGATGAAACACTCACGTGATTTCAACTTGGCTCGCGAGGCGACTCTAGATTCGGGGCTATCTCTGCAAACACCGGCCTATGATATTCAGCAGGCTTGTGGGACAGGCTTGGAAGCCGCTATATTGGTCGCAAACAAGATTGCGTTGGGACAAATAAATTCTGGCATTGCCGGTGGAACAGATACCGCCAGCGATGCGCCAATTGCGCTGAATGAAAAATATCGCCACATGATTTTGAGCCTGAACCGCGCCAAAACCTTGGGACAGCGACTAAAACTTTTTGCCAGTATTCGGCCTAGTTTTATGATGCCCTTGCTTCCAGCTAATGCTGAACCCCGCACTGGTCTATCCATGGGTCAACACTGTGAACTAATGGTTAAACAGTGGGGCATTAGCCGTGAAGATCAAGATCAGCTGACATTCAACAGTCATCAAAATCTTATCGCCGCATACGATCGGGGCTTCTTTGCCGATCTTGTCAGGCCCTTTTGTGGCGTTGAACGCGACGGCATAATGCGCAACACTCCTCTTGAAAAGCTAGCGGCACTAAAGCCGGCCTACGATCGCGAAAATGGCACCTTAACTGCAGCCAACTCCACCACACTAACTGATGGTGCCGCCGCGGTGCTCCTTGCTAGCGAAGACTGGGCAAAAGAACGTAATCTCCCTATACAGGCTTACCTAACCCACAGTGAGGTAGCTGCCGTAGATTTTTACAGTCAAGGGGAAAAGAGCGAAGGCTTGCTGATGGCACCCGCCTATGCTGTGCCACGTTTGCTGGCAAGGGCTGGCCTAATGTTACAAGACTTTGATTTCTATGAAATTCATGAAGCATTTGCCGCTCAAGCACTATGCACGATGAAGGCATGGGAGGATCCAGACTTTTGTAAAAACAAACTTGGCTTAGACAACCCTTTGGGTAGTATTGATAGAACAAAGCTCAATGTTAATGGTTCTAGCGTTGCCACCGGGCATCCCTTTGCCGCAACGGGCCCTAGAATAATTGCAACACTCGCAAAGTTGTTGGAGCAAAAAGGATCTGGGCGAGGCCTTATTTCTATCTGTGCCGCGGGTGGTCAGGGTGTCACAGCTATAATTGAGAGGTAGATAACAATCCCCAAAAAGTTACGCTTAATGGGTTTCTGCAATCACTTTGGCCCCCAGCTCAATAATAGCGCCTGCCGGTAAAGAGAGGCCCTAGTACAGAAGGATTGAAGTTCTAGCGTCACCTCTTCCTCCCGGGACTTTATAGCATCTGTTCAAGTCATTTTTTCTAGTCTAAAGCACCAAACTAAAAGTTTTAATTTCATTTAAGCATAAAATCAAAGATTGAAGTGCTATCGTCACGTATCCCTTACAAGGCGTTATATAACTGGTTTAAGTCACCTTTTTGAGCCTAAAGCAAAACCCAGCGCCTTTTATTGCGTATTAGCATAGAATTAGCATAGAATGTGTGCCGGAAGTCTAAATTTGGGCTTGAATAGCAGAAAATTATACGGGTAACAAAATGAAATCACAGTTTACTGGCGCTCCGGCGAATACCCCCAGCGAACGAGCGAAAAAAACTCAAGTCAGGACTGAATTAGCTCGAGCTAAAATGGTGGCTGCAGCAACACCTATGTTCTCTCAGAATGGTTATGATGCTACCTCTGTGCGTGAGATAGAAGTTGCAGCTGACGTCAAGCGTGGCATGCTAGTTTATCACTTTGGAACTAAAGAACAGTTTTGGAAAGCCGTCGCCGATAATATCTTTAATCTCATTGCAGACCAGCGAAAAGCCCGAGTTTCTGTCCTACCAGACATGGCAGAGCGAGAAGGTATCGCGATGATAATCCGTTTTCATGTCCGGGCTTCAGCCCAACATCCCGAAATAAGTCGGCTATTGGCACAAGAAGCGCGTCAACAATCATGGCGCATTGAATATCTGGTGCAAACACATATAAAGCCCGGCAGCGAATATATGAAACAATATGTTTCCAAAGCTCTCAGTCTTACAGAGAGAGAATTCGCTCATTGGTATTACATTATGGTCAGTGCTTGTGCAACGATCTTTTCATTTGAACCAGAGTGCAACTTGCTATTTGGATTTGAGAGCCTAGAGGACACTGTCATAGAAACCCATGGCAATATGCTCGTGGACATGTTGTTAGGGCCTTCCCCTCACTAAACCGTTCTATTAAAATCTTCACCCTAATAAATATCTAAATAGCTCTATACAGCTTAGTCAAAATCAAAAAACATCAATAATCGTCTTATTACATAGATTTATTCTTTGTATCAAGACCCATAAAGTGTAAGAATTTCAGCTGACAACCCAATAACGAATCAAATAAGAGTAGAACCTATGAGACAAGTCACACTTGCCAGTCCAGGAGGACTGAATAACCTGAAATTGGCCGAAGTTGAAAAGCCAACACCAAAATCTGATCAAGTTGTTGTTAAGGTTGCTGCGAGTAGTCTAAATTATCACGATTTACTGGTCGCCTTAGGTCGAATTCCGACAGAGGATGGGCGTATTGTGTTGTCAGACTGTGCTGGAGAAATTGTTGCTGTGGGTGACGCGGTGACCCGATGGAAAGTCGGTGATACGGTAATGAGCTGCTGTTACCCACACTGGGTAGAGGGACCGCCGCAGTATCAACTACTCAGCTTTATCGGTGACAATGAAGATGGTTACTCAACCGAATATATGGCGATCTCCGAGAAATCTATTACTCACACACCCAAGGGCTGGACAATGGCTGAAGCGGCTACCCTACCCTGTGCCGGTCTTACGGCCTGGCGTGCGTTAGTCGAGCTAGGAAACCTTCAAGCAGGCGAGACCGTCTTAGTACAGGGTACCGGTGGCGTCTCTATTTTTGCGCTGCAATTAGCCAAATCTATGGGAGCCAAAGTCATAGCAACCTCATCTTCTGATGAAAAACTTAAAAGACTGCAAGATTTAGGTGCTGACGAGGTAATTAACTATAAAGATGAGCCGCAATGGGGCAAAGCAGTTCTAGCCAAAACAGGCGGATTAGGCGTTGACCATGTGGTCGAAGTAGGTGGTGGTGGCACATTTGGCGAATCAGTTCGGGCAGTCAAGCTTGGCGGTCACATTGCTTTAATTGGTGTTTTAAGTGGCCCTGCGGTGAGTGAAATTATTCTTCCTCGCATCTTCATGAAGCAAATCCGTCTAAGCGGCATTGCAATGGGCAACCAACAATCGCAACTGGCAATGCTCAGCTATTTAGATTCCACTAATATCAGACCCATTATCAGCGATACCTTTGATTTATCTGAATTGGCAGCGGCCTTCCAGCATCAGATTGACAACAAACACTTTGGTAAAATTTCAATCTCTATTGATCAAGACTAGTCGAGCTACTCACTATCATTTATCCGGACACAAAACCCCCAATTAAGGGGGTTTTCATAACGCACTAAGATAAAGAATTTAGTGCGGAATCAGCTGTTTGTTTGATCAGGTCAGAAAATTCTGCCAAGAGTGGCTGAGGGAGTGTATGCCCCATACCTTCAAAACGAACTAGCTTGGCGTGGGGTATTTGCTTTTTAGTCTCTACTCCACCACTCACATCGACAAGCAGATCTTGGTTTCCATGAATAATCAAGGTAGGTACTGCAATCGACTTTAGTAACTTGTTTCTATTGGGCGCTGATCGTATAGCTGCCATCTGGCGCAGGTAGCCTGCTGGATTATTTGAACGCTTAAATTCAGCTTTAATCGCCACAGCAACATCGTCATCAGATTCCAAATAAGCCGGACTGCCAAACATCTGTCGAGTTTTGACTGAGTTGTCTAGAGCAGATGTTCCTCTTGGTATGGGTTTTACCATCTGACGAGCTACGGCAAACGACGCCATGCCCTTACCAAACGCCCCCGTTTTAGACATAATCGAGGTCAGTGAGAGTACTCGATCAGGATAGAGTCCAGCCACTAACTGGCTAATCATTCCACCCATCGACATACCAACAATGTGGGCTGATTTAATATCCAAAGCATCGAGCAACCCCACCGTATCGGCCGCCATATCATTCAAGCTATAGGGCACTTTAACGGGAATACCAAGCAGTGAGCTAAGGGCTAACCGAAACAAGCTAGGCGCCACTGCACCATCCATTTTATCGGTCAGACCAATATCGCGGTTATCAAAACGGATAACCCGGAAACCCCCAGCAACCAAAAGGTCGCAAAATTCCATTGGCCAGCGCACTAATTGGTTATATAGCCCAGCAACTAGCAGTATCACGGGGGCATCAGCATCGCCAAATTCTTGATAGGCCATTCGAATACCGTTGGACTGCACAAACGCAGTACCCACTTCGCTTACGACCTTAATGCTCTCTGTGGCTTTGGTGTCAGTCATTCTATATCCCTGATTTTATTCATTGCCACTATGGCTTTCGTAATTCACGGCGCAGTATCTTACCCACCGCAATATGCGCATCTGAATACTTTATAGTCGCAAAAGAGTAATTAGCTACGCTAAGATTACTTATTTTGTGGTCCTATTATCCTCTACGGAAAAACGATTTGAAAATCTTCATTGGACTCACCTAATAGCGAGAAGAATTTCAAAAGTTTTAGCATACTGCCATCCACCGACAGCTGCTCTGAGCCAATCATCTCTTTAATTCCAACTTGGCCCAGTAAAATACCCACAAACATCTTTTGAGTCGTATTGATGCTGACATCTGCTGTCTCATCGACTGGTGCCTCACGGTAGTACATCACTGAGTTTCTTATTGTGAGTACAAAATTTTGTTTTCGCTCAGTGAATAGCACGTTCAGTTTTAGAGATTCACCTTCTGCTTTGCCCGCATCCAGCTGAACCGACAGGGCCTTCATAAACTGCAGTAAGGGTACTTCTTGCAAAAAAGCGTCTGAGCCTGCTTTGCTGTACCCTTTTTTGACCTTGCCTGATATGAGCTCTACTGCGCCGGAGAGATAGATGTCACGCCATGGGCCAGACTCTGCCTGGTAAGCCATCTGCCGATAGGCCGCAGCTAGCATCTCTCGGGCGGCTATATTATTAGGCTCCGCAAATACCAAGTGGTTAAGCACCTCGCCCACCCAACGATAGTCTCCTTTGGCCATATAATCACTCGCCCTCTGGAGTATCGCACCAGACCCCCCCATAAACTCCACGTAACGCGTTGCGGACTGCTCTGGGGGTAACGGGTTTAAATTGGCTGGATTGCCGTCATACCAACCAAAATAGTGCTGGTAAACCGCCTTGCTATTATGACTCAAGGTACCGTAGTAGCCGCGAACATGAAAGTTCTTGGCTAAACTGTTGGGCAACTGCAATTGCTCCGCAATCTCTCGAGGCGTATAGCCTAAATTGGCCAAGCGAAGCGTCTGATCATGGATAAACTTGTACATGTCTTGCTGCTGTTGCATTTGGGTAATGATCCGACCATGCCCCCAGGTTGGCCAATGGTGACTATTAAAAAGTACCTCAACCTCGCCCAAACGGTCAATCGACTCGCCAATGTAATCACTCCACAATAGGGCATCACGAACCTTGGCTCCGCGAAGGGTCAGCACGTTGTGCATGACATGAGAAAGTATCTCCGCCCCACAAAACGCTTTCCACTTAGGTAGATAAAACGTTAGTTCTGCAGGTGCCTCTGAACCAGGCATGTTGTAAAATTCAAAGTCGATCCCGTCCACGTTTAATGCAACCAAAGGCTGATCAATGCTAACGGTGGGAGGAATGATAGAAATACTTCCAAACACCACCTGTTTTCCAAGCCCCGCGTCCACATGGCCTGTGACGGAGTGATCTAGAGCACTGCCAAACATATAGCTACCACGACGAGTCATTGCAGGGCCCGCAATGATATTTTCACTAGTAGCCTCTTGTATAAATCCAGCAGGGGCAATGATCGGAATACCCTTCTTGGCGGCTCCATCGGACGTTGTCAGTGACAAGATCCCAGCGAAGTGATCGGCATGACTGTGGGTAAAAACCACTCCAGTAAGGTTTATTTTCCCCAAATGCTGTTCGGCAAATTTCATCGCTGCAGTTGTTGTCTCTAAACTGGTCAGTGGATCAACCACGATCCAGCCGTTCTCGCTTTTGATGAGAGTTGTATTGGCAAGATCAAAACCTCGGAGCTGGTAAATGCCCTCCTCAACTTTAAACAGCCCACGAATATTATTTAATTTTGCTTGACGCCAGAGGCTTGGATTTACGGTTTCTGGTGCATCACCTTGAATAAAATCATAGCTAGCTGGGTCCCAGAGGGTAAAACCTAAATCACTAACCAACTCATCGTTCGGTGCATAGGCAACTAAACCTTGAGTGGCATCATCAAAATCTTGCTGGTGACCTAAATCTAGGTTATCAGCAAAACGCTGGTTGTGAGCGCGCGTAAAATCACTCGCAGCAGTTTCCGTCATGTCAGATTGGGTAATCTGAGGATCGCATCCAAGCAAGGTAAAAACAAAACAATTCAATACTAAAAAACGTAACCGTTGAGACGTTATACCTAAATTTATCACAAATAATTTCCTTCTATTTATTTGTATCTGTTTTTGCGTTTAAGACTCTTCGACGGTTAGCTCTCGCTGAAGTGCACTCATATCATAGATTAAATAGCGATCACTCTGCATGCCCAATATTCCCTTTTCTGTCCACTCGCGGAATATTTTATTTACCCGTTGCCAAGATCCCAGACAAAGCCGCGCAAAGTCATCTTGACTAAGCTCGATATCAATGCATATAGCCCTATTTTGCTTAACGCCATGGCGCAATATTAAATCTAAAAAAAAACATCGCCCCGCAATTAGCAGGACGATGCTCTTGATTCATACAATGGAGCCTTTAAAGGACTTCAAAAAGTCCCGCAGCGCCCATACCACCACCAACACACATAGTGATAACAACATATTTCTCGCCGCGACGCTTACCTTCCATCAACGCGTGCATAACCATACGCGCGCCACTCATACCAAATGGGTGACCGATAGAGATAGAACCGCCATTAACATTCAACCGATCCATCGGAATACCCAACTTATCGCGACAGTAAATCACCTGAACCGCAAAAGCTTCATTCAATTCCCAAAGACCAATATCATCAATCGTCAGACCATTACGCTTGAGCAATTTAGGAATAGCGAAAACCGGACCAATACCCATCTCGTCAGGCTCACAACCAGCAACAGCCATCCCACGATACACACCAAGCGGCTCAAGGTTACGCTGAGAAGCCAATGTGCCGTCCATTAAAACAACAGCAGCAGCGCCGTCAGATAGCTGCGACGCATTACCACCAGTAATGGTGCCGCCATCGCGAACAGACTTGAGTCCGCTCAATCCTTCTATATTTGTTCCTGGACGGTTACCCTCATCCTTAGCCAGAGTCACTTCTTCTTCAGTCACTTCACCAGTTTCACGATTAGTGACCAGTTTAATAGCAGTAACAGGAACAATCTCATCTGCATACACGCCCGCTTCCTGCGCAGCCGCAGTGCGCGCCTGGGAAATAACGGAATACTCATCCTGCGCTTCGCGAGAAATATTGTAACGACTAGCCACCGTTTCTGCAGTGTCCAGCATAGGCATGTGAATCAAAGGCGCGTGCTTCATCGCCAGCGGGTCTGCAACACGGTGAGCATTAAAGTGCTCGTTTTGAATCAAGCTAATACTCTCACAGCCCCCCGCAATAACAACTGACGATCCATCGTTAGTTATGTTATTAGCGCCGATAGAAATAGCCATCAAGCCGGATGAGCACTGACGGTCAACGGTCATACCAGAAACAGACACCGGCAAGCCAGAAGCCATAGCCGCTTGACGACCAAGATTCATCGTCTGAGTACCCTGCTGCATCGCTGCACCCATAATGCAATCATCTATCTCTGCTGGGTCAACACCAGCACGAGCAACTGCTGCAGTGATAGCGTGTGAGCTCATAGAAGGTGACTGAAGATTGTTAAATGCACCGCGAAATGCTCTACCGATTGGGGTGCGCGCTGCTGAAACGATTACTGCTTCTTTCATAATGATTTCCTTAGTTTAAATTTATATTAAATGTTTCTGGTTTCAATAAATAGAAAATTAGCCTTGAAGAGCTGCCATCGCCTTCATGACAAACTTTTCTGTTTGCTTACCGCCTGATTCAAGCGCTTTATGGTCGGCTGTATCTGATAGCTCACCCCACTTAGACACGATTACATCGGGGTTTTGGTTCTCTTTAGGCAGAAAAATGCCATCGGTCTCATACATGTTAGCGGTGGCGTAGCCACCTGCACCGGCACACAAGATAGTCCTAGTTGGAGCGCTTTCATCGCACAATACCAAAGCGCCAGCGGACACTGATTCAGCAGTCATAAGATCAAGTACCGCAGCCGGCAAAAGATCTTCGGTCATTCGCGTACCTGCAGTAGGTGCCAAGGCATTAACATGGATATTGTTTTTACCGCCCTCCAAGACCAAGGTATTCATAAACCCAAGGACCGCCATTTTTGCTGCGCCATAGTTAGTCTGCCCGAAATTACCATACATACCGCTAGCAGAGGTGGTCATGACAATACGGCCATAATTCTGCTCGCGCATAATTTCCCACACTGCTTTTGTACAGTTAACCGAACCCATAAGATGGACATCCATCACCAACTGGAAGTCCGCTAGGTCCATTTTGCTAAATGACTTATCACGCAAAATACCGGCGTTGTTAATAAGAATATCAACCCGACCCCATTTGGCCATTGCTTGGCTGACCATATCCTGCACTTCGTCAAACTTAGCAACATTGGCGCCATGGGCGAAAGCTTCCCCGCCAGCGGCTTCGATCATACTAACCACTTCCATGGCAGCATCTGACGAGGCACCTGTGCCGTCTCGTGCCCCACCCAAGTCGTTTACCACAACTTTTGCTCCGCGATCAGCAAGAGCCAATGCGTGAGAGCGACCTAGACCATTACCAGCACCGGTCACTATCGCTACTCGTCCTTCAAAATTAATACTCATCTTCTCCTCCATAGGACTCTTTTAAAGAAAACCTTAGTTGGCCATCTGTACACTTAACCATTCAGCAACGAGCGCTGGTTTATCACCGCCCTCAATCTCAACAGACACCTCAATTTTAAAATCAAACTGTCCGGGCCGCTTTTCAGTAATATCGGCGATTGTGGCGTGACAGCGAATTTTACTACCCACACGGACTGGAGCAACAAAGCGGACCTTGTCAAACCCTTTGTTAACGCCCATATAAATACCTTCAATCACAAGGTTAAAACTCTCTGAAAAATAGGACAGCATAGACAGGGTGAGAAATCCGTGTGCAATGGTGCCACCAAAAGGTGTATTAGCCGCGGCAACCGGATCAATGTGAATAAACTGCCGGTCAATAGTGCACTCGGCGAACTCATTTACCTGCTCCTGCGTCACTTCAAACCATTGTGTCGGTTCGCAAACATGACCTATGTACTGTTCAATCTCTGTTTTTTTAATCATTTGTGGCATTGTCTTTGTCCTCTTCTCGTCTAGATGCTAGCTCCCAGCATAGTTACTATGATGCCGAAGATAAAACCATGTTCGGCCATAGAGGGATTTACCCTCGGCCAGTTGGATCTATCTTGTGCGCGAATTACGACGGGCGATGTTATCACGAAACCAATTTCCAATAGAAATGTAACATTGACCGCTTAGTACCCCCATCAAGGCAGACATTAAATCACGCTTACATTATGACATTGCCAATGCCATAATGTAAGCCTCAGGGCAACCCCAGTCTATGAACTAAACTTCTCGACCTTTAGATACTTAACGAAGGAGCAACATTTCGACAGCGGGGCGCACATTTTCCATATAGACCTCCACTGAGGTCGCGTAATTTAGGGTACAAACAGCCTTTCACCTCAGATGGGTATTTGGGCTTGCTACACCACTAAAAACGTCCAAGCATAAACCTCAACAGCTCATGCTTGGACACATCGTTCTTTACATTAACGGCAATTTACCGGTTTTATTAATTCCCTTGATTTTCGTTAGTCTGCTCCGTGCATCATTTTGCTAATGACCGGTGATATCAATAACATCAACACGGCTATCGCAATAGCAATAATGCCAACTTGAGTGTACACCTCGATGTAACCGGCTTTTGCCGCAGCAACATTAGTCATCTGCCCGCCAATCGTTTCTGCACCAGTGGTTCGTGCAATTACGCCCGCCAAGAAGTTAGACAACCCAGAATAAAGGAACCAGGCACCCATGGTCATGCCGACAATTCTAGCTGGCGCCAGCTTAGTCACGGCTGAAAGGCCGACCGGCGACACCATTAATTCACCCATAGTGTGTATCCAATAGATCAAGAAGATGAAGATTACTGGTGTTAGACCCACTTCGCCAGAGCCCTTCATGCCAGCCACCAAGGCTAAGAACCCTAAACCTGCCATAGCCACACCCAGTGCAAACTTCACTGGTGTTGACGGATTAAGTTTGCGCCTAGCAAGCCATATCCACAGCCAAGCCATAATGGGTGCAAACATAAAAATAAAGCCGGCATTCAATGACTGGAATACAGGCCCAGGAACAGACCAACCGAGCATTTCTCGATCGACTAAGCGAGCCGTAAACAGATTCAATGATGAACCTGCCTGCTCAAAAAGCGCCCAGAAAGGGATTTGAGCTAGAACAAAGTAGACTGCCGCCAGCATTCGTGAACGCTCATCGCCCTTAAGGTGAATAAAAGCGTGACTGACCAACCAGAGAAACATCAGAATGCCCACAGGCCCTAAGATGCCGCCAACCAATTCCGCATTCATCACCAGCAGCATAGAGACTGCAATAATGGCCAAACCAACCGAATAACATAGCCACTCCACGTTAATGCCGAGAAACACTTTCTCTTTTAATTTCTCTGGATTCGGTGGCTCAGCCTTACCTTCAAGCCAGCTCTGGCAGGAAAGAAAAACAACCAGACCAAAAAGCATTCCTATACCTGCCAGACCAAAACCGTATTTCCAACCGTGCACGATACCTAAATAGCCACAGGACAGAGACGCCAAAAATGCGCCCATATTGATACCCATATAAAAAATGGTGAAACCCGAATCCCTGCGAGTATCACCAAAGCCGTAAAGTGAGCCAACAATGGTAGATATGTTGGCTTTCAAAAAGCCAACACCTGCGATGATTAGCGCTAACGACAAATAGAGAATATTTAGATATTTCTCTTCCGTCTCTACGGTCAAGGTGAATTCATCACGATCAATACTCGCAGGAAGACCAACAGATTCAGGACTGGCGATATCCATAGTGGTCTCAGTAAAATTGACGTACGAGGCGCCAAGATCGGTAACAATTTGCTGGCGCGCATCGCCGCCACGGGCATCGAGAACGATTTCGTACTGATTCTCGCCATGGGTTAACAGTTGCTTAGCGCCATCCCCCTCAAAGGTCATTCCAAAATGGCCAAAGGTAAGCAGGATTGCGCCAAACGTAACGGCTTTACGCGCTCCCAAATATCGATCTGCCAAGGATCCGCCAATAATGGTCATTACATAAACCAGCGCACCATAAGCACCATAAAGCACACTGGAGCTTTCATCGGACATTAAAAAATGCTGAGTCAGGTAGATAATGAGCAATCCACGCATTCCATAAAACGAAAAACGCTCCCACATTTCTGTTAAAAACAAGATAACTAGGCCCCGCGGATGCCCCATAATGGTTTTCTCAACGCCCTTACCGGCCGGTGGTAGTGCTGTTTCCATAGTCTTGATCCCTAAGATTTATTTTGATTATATTTATTTAACTAATCTTGCACATATAAGATTGTGTAAATTGCGAAAACCATACCACAGACTAGCGCAACGGTTAAGCGCCTGTGGCACCTAAAGGCACACCAAAGTACAATATTCTTTATCCGCACAGTAGTTAATGCACTAAAGCACCTAAAGGACACTTAAAACGATGAAGGATTTGAGTAAAACCCAGGCACTATTTTTAGATAACAAACCAGAATTTCTCGACATCCTTGGCTTTACAAAGAGCTCATTTAACAACGAAACCAACGTGTACTCATGCACCTTTGAACCCTCAGAAATGCTAACCCACTCCAATGGCACCATTGTTCAAGGTGGTTTTATCGCGGGCATGCTCGACGCAGCAATGGCTCAATACATCCTTCACCTGTATGAGTTCAAGGTTACCCCCTTAACCCTCAACATTGACGTTACCTATTTGTTACCCTGTAGACCAGCAGAAGTTCAGGTGACATCAAAAATACTAAAAGCAGGCAAAAGTATCGTATTTACCAGTGCAGAGTTATTTCAAGATGGAAATTTGATAGCGACGGCATCAGCGACCAACAAGCTAGTTTCGCACACTCAAAAGTAAATTAAATTTTAATATAATATATTTATCAATAGTTTAAATGCTTTAATTAATCTAATTTATAGTAATTTCAATTTTACCGCATTCTTTTTTGGCGCCTAATCTATACCGATTGGCACCAATTAAAAAGACGTACAATTAGCGGCTAGATAAGGTTGAACAAAGTAAAGGGAGATCGTAATAATGACAGAGCACCAAGGTATTGAAAGTGGAGAGCTATCAGATTTTCGTAAAGGCGTCGCTGATTGGATAAAACACAACACCCCTGCAGATCCGGGCTTCCTGCTCCCCCAAACATTTATGGAAGTAGGCTCAGAGCAAGTTCTCAGCTTTCTTCGCGAATGGCAACACAAAGTATGGTCGTCAGGCTATCTAGGCATGGCATGGCCCAAAGAGTACGGTGGTGGCGGCATGCCCCGTATTTTTCAACAGATTGCTGACGAAGAAATGAAAAAAGCAAGAGTACCTATCTGCTTTAATGTGATTGGTTTGGGCTGGGCTGGGCCGTTAATCATTGACACTGGCACAGATTTTGAGAAAGAGACCTACCTTAAGGGCATTCTTAGTGGAGAGGATATTTGGTGTCAGGGCTTCTCTGAACCCAACCATGGTTCTGACCTGGGCAGCATTCAAACCCGGGCCGAACGTGATGATAATGAATACATCATTAACGGCAGTAAAATCTGGACCACCATGGGCAACTATGCCAAGTATATGATTTTACTGGCGCGGACTGACTCCCAAGCTGAACGCCGATATAACGGTCTTTCCTTTTTCTTAGCGCCGATGGACGCTAAAGGTATTACCACCTCCCCTATTCAAAAACTCACCGGTGATTATGGCTTCACTGAGACTTTCTTTGACGATGTGCGAATCCCCGCAAGCTGCCTGATGGGTGAAGAGGGTCACGGCTGGAGAATTGCGATGCAGACACTGCAGTATGAGCGCGGAGCAGAGGCCGGTGCGGCTGGAGGTGTAGCTATCCTTTCAACCGTGATGAATGATCTATTGCGTATCGCTAAAGATGTGCAGCGCGATGGCGAACCACTCATGCAAGACCCCGTGACGCGTGATAATTTGGTTAAGTTCCTAATCGAGGAACAAGCACTATATCTCGCCGAGAATCGTGTGAAAATTCCAGCGCTTTGCGCTGATTACCCCAACTCTGTCGCCTTATCTACCAAACTTCGTGGGACTGAGTTCTTTCGACGTATGCGCCAATACGCACTAACCCTGCAAGGAGCCTCTAGCGCGCTCTATGTCGGTGATGAAGACGCTGTTGAAGGTGGCTTTTGGCAACGCGCATACATGAATAATTTCTCGACTACTATTGGTGGCGGTACCAGCCAAATTCAAGCCAATATCATCGGCGAGCATGTGCTCGGCCTACCCAAGGACTAGAGGAACTCATCATGACAAGAACAGCAAATCTCTCAATCCAGTTCAGTGAAGAACAAGCGATGATTCTGGACAGTGCCAAAGCATTCTGTCGAGACAACTCCGACAATAGTGCAGTACGCGCTCTGCTCAAAAGTGACACTGGTTTTAACCCTGATGTGTGGCAACAAATGGTCGCTCTCGGTTGGACTGGCTTGGCCCTGCCTGAACAATACGGCGGCTCTGAAATGGGTATTGGCGCTACCATCCCACTGGTTGAAAGTATGGGTCGGCATATGCTCAGTACCCCTTTTATCTCGTCAACCATTACTGCCCAGGCCATTATCCGCGGCGGAAGCTCGGCCCAGCAGGCCAAATGGCTGCCCGGCATGGCTGAAGGTTCGATTGGCACTATGGCATTGTTAGACAATGAAGATTGGGGAGCCACTGGCACTAGCTGCACACTTACCGCTAAGGGCGATAGCTTTGAGCTACACGGCAAAAAGTTATTGGTCAATGATGCAGCGGTAGCTGACTTTTTCCTAGTACTGGCTAATCATGAAGGTAGCCTGAAGCTCGTTGTGGTTGAGGCCTCTCAGCTAACGAGCGATTCAATCAGCAACAAAACACTGGTCGATGAGACCAAGCGCGCCGCTAACGTAGACTTCAGCGGAGTCACAGTATCTGCAGAGGCGCTACTTACCAAGGGCGCTGAAGCACTGCCGGATGTTCGCCTTATTGGTGCCCTACTAGTCGCCGCAGAGGCCACTGGCTGCGCCGCTGCTGCACTAGACACTGTGGTTGACTACCTTACAACGCGAAAGCAATTTGGCCGTCTTATCGGCTCTTATCAGTCGCTTAAGCACCCTACGGTAGAAATTCTTATTCAAATGGACTCAGCGAGAACCTTTATTTATCACGCAGCCACCCTCATTGATGATGGTCCGCTGGATAATGATAGCGAAATTGCCTGTCGAATGGCCAAGGCACAAGCCGCAGAAGCGCTGTCTTTTGCCGGCGATCGTGCTGTACAGTTTCATGGCGGCATGGGCTTTACCTACGATTGCGATGCCATGCTCTATATTCGCCGAGCGCAGTGGTCACAACACCAATATGGCGACCCTCAGCATCATCGTAAGTTACTCGCCGGCTTACTACTTGATTAACTACTCTAACACCACATTTACTAAGCTCCATAAAAAAGCCCGCTTTCGCGGGCTTTTTTATTAACGATAAGACTCTTTACTAGCGCACCAGATAACGCCGGCGAGCAAGTAAGAGTCCTGCTAGAACTAGCAACACCAACAGAGACGCATCACTTGAGCCATTGCTGGCAACCGTACAACCACCGCCACCAGAACTAGACTTGCCTATAGCGGTAATCTGCAAACGCTCTGAGGAAACGGTAATACTTATATCACCATTGTCAATCGCTACATTCACTGGCCCGTTACCACTTGTCATGCCGGCGGTTACTGTGGCGGTATAAATACCACTACCTGTCTCTTATACACATCTGAC
>OJIV01000380.1_pt1 | contig 18592 bp, 13 predicted proteins | sample 1595861 | NCBI WGS metagenome assembly OJIV01 (sample SAMN05416883, study PRJEB24817) | seawater metagenome | isolation source: Sea water | place: Canada:Atlantic | collected 2013-11
TTCTGCCTGTCTCGTGGGCTCGGAGATGTGTATAAGAGACAGAAAAACAACTAAAAAACAATAACCAGAACACTTTGAGTAAAATCAGAACATTTTTATATGCTTTTTAAAAATCTGCAGGAACTGTAAAATGTATTTTTTCTTTAGAAGTTGGGTGTGTAAATTCAATAAACTCGGCATGCAAATACAATCGGTCTTGTTTTGTTCCGTAAAGGTCATCGCCTACAATTGGCATATTTAATCCATCTTTATGGGCGGCATGAACCCTTAATTGATGAGTTCTACCAGTAATTGGATAAAAATGAATACGTGTTTGATTGTTGTTTTGATCTAAAGTCACCCATTTAGTTTTGGCTTTTTTTCCGTTTGTAAAGTCTACCAATTGTCTTGGTCTGTCATCTATATCTAAACGCAAAGGAAGCTGTATAGTTCCGTTTTTTTCTGTTAGATGTCCATCTAGCAAGGCTACATACCTCTTTTTTACAGTTCGTTTAATGAACTGACTTTGCAATATTTTGTTTGCTTCTTTTGTTTTGGCAAGTACTAAAATACCAGAGGTAGACATGTCTAATCTGTGAACAATTAATGGCCCAGTAGCAGTTGGGTATAGCTCTTTAATTCTAGTATACACAGAATCGTTTATTTCTTTTCCTGGAACCGATAAAAACTCTGGTGGTTTGTTTACAACTATTAGATCATCATCTTCAAAAATAATGGATAATTCTTCTTTTTCTGCTAGGTTTTTTAGCAGTAAATTTTCGTCTATTTTAATTCCTTCTAACATATGATTTAAAATAGGCTTGCACCTACTTAGACATGAAGGATAAAAGTTTTTGTGTTTTCTAATTTCAGAATTAGGGGAGATGCCCCACCAAAATTCTGCCATAACAACCGGAGTTAAATGATGCTCAAAAGCATACTGTAATAATTTTGGAGCAGAGCAATCTCCAGCACCTGCTGGAGGTTTTGCCAGAGGGTTATTAAAAATAGCCAATAATCCTTTTGTTTCTTTTTGTTGATTTAAGAATTGGTATTTTTCAAACAAGGTATTTTGAAGAATAGCAGAGGTCTCTTTTCTAAGTGTTATTAAACTTGAAATCTTGTTTTCAAAATCTGCCAGTAGATTCTTACTTTCTTCAACTTTATAAGAATAGTATTCTTGAAGTTCTTTGTAGAAAAACTGATCGTTATAACTTTCTTGCATCAATTTTTTAGAGAAGATCTCAAAATTATTATCATCTAAATCTGCTCTAGCTTCTTTTTTTCGAAGTCTTCTTGCTAGTTTTGAAGTCTTCATTTTCTTTCTTTGGGTAGCTAAATCTTCTTCAATTTTTTTACTCAGTTTTTGTACTGATTTTTTTAAAGAGAGATGTGTTTTGTCTTTTTTTAGCAGCTGAATTTCTGCTCCAATTTCCTCAATTTTTTTTTCTCCTTGTATATAAAAACTTCCTTCGGTTCTCATATTAAAAATTGGAGGCACAAATATATCAGGCAAACTTTTATCGGCTAATTTTCCAGAAAAAGCAGCAATGTATCCAAGAGTGTTATCTGCTTTTTTAACAACTAATACACCAAACATTTTCCCAATAGAATAGCTGTTTTCTCCATTGTGAAGTCCAAAATCATGAATAAAATCTGTTTGATTTTCTAAGTATGTTTGTAGCTCTTTAGTAGCTACTTTAGCTAATTGATGCGGCTGGTAATAAAACGGAAATGTAAATTTTTCTGGAACTAAAATTCCAGAAATGTCTTCTTTAAAGTGTTGAAAATGAAGCAAATTTTTTAGTTAGTTTTTTAATGATGGATATTGTTGTAAAAACTTAATGTGCTTCCAACCAATTTTCTCCAATTCCTATTTCTACATCCAACGGAACTATCATTGAAAAAGCATGCTCCATTTCGTGTTTAATAATAGGTTTTATGATCTCTAGCTCATCTTTATGTGCATCAAAGACCAATTCATCATGCACTTGCAATAACATTTTAGATTTAAAACCTTCTTTTTCAAAACGCTTATAGATATTTATCATTGCTAGCTTTATAATGTCTGCGGCAGAGCCTTGAATGGGTGCATTTACTGCATTTCGTTCTGCTGCTCCTCTAACAATTGCATTTCTAGAATTAATGTCTTTTAAATATCTACGGCGTTGTAATACGGTTTCTACATACCCATTATCTCTTGCAAAATCTACTTGCGCAGACATATAGCTTCTTAATTTTGGATAGGTTTCGTAATACAAATCAATGAGTTCTTTAGATTCTTTTCTGGTTAAATCTGTTTGATTGCTTAATCCAAAGGCAGAAACTCCATAAATAATACCAAAGTTTACAGTTTTTGCATTGCTTCGTTGTTCTCTGGTAACCTCTTCAATAGGTACGTTAAACACCTTTGCTGCTGTAGAAGCATGAATATCTTCTCCGTTTTTAAAAGCCTCAATCATGGTTTCTTCTTCACTTAAAGCCGCAATAATTCGCAACTCTATTTGCGAGTAATCAGCGGCAAGTAATACATAATTTTCATCTCTTGGAATGAATGCTTTTCTTACTTGTTTTCCTCGCTCTGTTCTAATAGGAATGTTCTGTAAATTAGGGTTTGTAGAGCTTAATCTTCCTGTGGCAGCAACTGCTTGTGCATAGGCTGTGTGAACACGGCCCGTTTTTGGGTTTATTTCATTTGGCAATGCATCTAAATAGGTGCTTTGTAATTTTTTATACTGTCTATATTCTAGTACATTGGCAATAATTTCATGCTCTTTTGCTAAGTAAGATAATACATCTTCGGCAGTAGAATACTGACCTGTTTTTGTTTTTTTAGGTTTGTCTACCAACTTCATATTTTCAAACAATACAATTCCTAATTGTTTTGGTGAAGCAATATTAAATTCTTCACCCGCTTGTTCAAAGATGTTTTTCTCTAATCGATTGATATCCTCTGTTAAATGAACAGACAATTCCTTTAGAAAATCGGTATTTAAATTAATCCCTTCAATTTCCATAGCTGCTAATACTGAGACCAGCGGCAATTCTATTTCATTAAACAACTTAGTAACATTACCATTTTCTAATTCATTTATAAAATGTTCTTTTAATTGAAGCGTGATGTCTGCGTCTTCTACTGCATATTCTGTTTGGTCTTCTAAAGGAACTACGCGCATAGAAAGCTGATTTTTTCCTTTTTTACCAATTAACTCAGCAATAGAAACAGGTTGATAATTTAAGTAGGTTTCCGATAAAATATCCATTCCATGTCGCATATCTGGATTAATCAAATAATGAGCAATCATAGTATCAAATAAAGAACCTTTAACGGGCATCTCATAGTTAGACAGTACCTTAATATCATACTTTAAGTTGTGGCCAATTTTTTGGATAGACTCATTTTCAAAAAACTCACGAAACTCTTCTAAAATAGCTTTCGTTTCAGCTTGGTCTTCTGGAAATGAAACATAATATCCTTTTCCAATTTCCCAAGAAAAAGCAATTCCAATTAGCTCAACTTCTAGTGCTTTTAATCCAGTTGTTTCTGTATCAAAACACACAGAAGATTGTTGTTGTAATTTTTTAAGCAATATTTTTCTAGAGAGCGGTGTTTGTACGTGCTGATAAAAATGATCAGTAGTTGCAATAGTTTTGTATCCTTGAACACTTTCTTGTTCTGAAACATTTCCAGTTCCTGGAGCAGCAAACAAATCAAATTGACCACTTGGGTTGCCCTGTGGTTTAGAGGCTGTTGGAGTTGTTGTGTTAGAAGTTTCAGAAGTTATTGCGTTAGTTGTATCTGTTGCTGTGGTAAAAGTTTTTACAAAATTATCTGTAAGTCTTCGAAATTCTAGCTCAGTAAAAATTGCTTTTGTAGCTTCAATATCTGGCATGCACATTTTAAAGTTTTCTTCATGAAAGTCTACAGGAACATCCAGCATAATAGTAGCTAATTCTTTGGAGAGAATTCCCAATTCTTTAGCACCTTCAACTTTTTCTTTCATTTTACCTTTCAGATCTGCAGTATTTTCCAACAAATTTTCCATAGATCCATACTGCGCTAAGAACTTTTTGGCAGTTTTTTCACCAACACCTGGTAGCCCTGGAATATTGTCTACAGAATCTCCCATCATTCCTAAAAAATCTATGACTTGTTCAGGTCTTTCTACGCCAAATTTTTCCTGTATTTCTGGAATTCCCCAGGTTTCATAGCCACCCCCAAATCTAGGTCTATACATGAAAATATTTTCAGAAACCAATTGCGCAAAATCTTTATCAGGCGTAACCATAAAAGTTTGGTATCCTTCTTTCTCTGCTTTTTTAGCTAAGGTTCCAATAATATCATCAGCTTCATATCCTGCCAACACAACTGCAGGAATTTTCATTGCTTTTAAAATACTTTCTATAATAGGAACTGCAATTTTAATTGCCTCTGGCGTCTCTTGTCTGTTGGCTTTATATTCTGGGAAAGCCTCTGTTCTAGCAGCACTACCACCTCTATCAAAACAAACCGCTAAATGATCTGGTTTTTCTCGCTTTATAACATCAAGTAAAGAATTGGTGAAGCCTAAAATAGCAGAGGTATCCATCCCTTTTGAGTTAATTCTCGGGTTTTTAATAAAGGCATAATATCCTCTAAAAATTAATGCAAAAGCATCGAGTAAAAAAAGACGTTTTTTATCTGACATGAAGTTAGGTATTGAATTGTTAAAACTACAAAATATAAATTTTGCCAAAAAAAGAATCTCTAAAAATTGTCATAAGTTATGAGCATGATCATATTAGGTCTTTTAATCTAAGTTTCAAAAGGGTTAGAGTATGTTTTTATTTTCTTAATAAGATTGATGTAAACTCCTGTTTTGTATCTCATTTTGTAAAGAAAACTTTAACATGCTAGTTAAAATTAGAGCTTTCTTTTTGAAGTATCTTTGAGCAGACAAAACACACCAATTATGTTACGATGGATTATCCCCTTATTGATTGCTTCAGCAATCATTTTTGTTCTCGAATACTATGCTTTTCAGGCAGTAAAAACGGTTACTAAAAATCGGGTAATTAGATGGGTTTGGTTAGGCATAGGATTGTTGGTATACCTCAACTTGTTGTATGTTATTTTTGCCACACCTAGCAATTCTGGTCAGACAAAACAGTTTCAAATGGCAACAGGAATGGTGATTACCATTTTAATTCCTAAAGTATTTATTTTAATAATCTTATTTGGTGAAGACATAGTTCGTTTGGTTCAAAAAATTATTTCATGGCTTGGTACTAATCCCACCCAATCCATTTCGGGAAGACGTAAATTTATTTCACAAATGGCACTGGGGTTGGCAGCAATACCATTTGCTTCATTTTTATATGGAATCATACAAGGGCGCTATAATTATAAAGTTTTAAAATATCAACTATCTTTTAAAGACTTACCAGATGCTTTTGATGGATTTACCATTACCCAAATTTCAGACATTCATTCAGGAAGTTTTACCAATAAGGAGAAGGTACAATATGGTGTAGATATGATTAATGATCAGCATTCAGACTTGTTATTATTTACAGGAGACATTGTAAATAATAAAGCAAGTGAAATGGATAATTGGATTGATATGTTTGGGACTCTAAATGCACCTTATGGTAAATATGCTGTTTTAGGAAATCATGATTATGCAGAATATATTCGAGGAATAAGCAAAGAAGAAAAAGAAGTTCAATTTGAAGAAATAAAAAAGATTCATCCAAAAATAGGTTTTGATTTATTGTGCAATGAACATCGATATATTGAAAAAGATGGTCAAAAAATTGCATTAGTAGGTGTAGAAAATTGGGGGAAAAGTTTCAAACAAGCTGGAGATCTTTCTAAAGCATCTGAGGGAGTAAACAAAAATGATTTTAAAATTCTAATGTCTCATGATCCATCTCATTGGGAGGCAGAAGTTAAGCAAGATGATTTAAACTATCACTTAACATTAAGTGGCCATACACATGGCTTACAAATGGGAATTGAAATTCCGGGGTGGTTTAAGTGGAGTCCTTCAAAATATGTATACAAGCAATGGGCAGGTTTGTATGAAGAGTATGGTAGATATATAAATGTAAACAGAGGTTTTGGCTATCATGCGTTCCCTGGAAGGGTAGGTATTTGGCCAGAAATTACTGTAATTGAGCTAAAAAAAGGGTGATAATCAGGTGAATTCATTAGAAATGTTATATTTGTAGATAAGAAAACGCAGTTAATTGCGTTTCTACCCTAAGAAAAATGATTAAAAATGACAAAGTTTGGTGAATTAATTAGTGCTGAAGAACCTGTTTTAATAGATTTCTATTTTGATTGGGAAGATGCTGACAATAATTTAGATACTTTACGAGATGTTGCTGCTGCTCTAGGAGATAAAGCAAAGGTAATTAAGATAGACATCAAAAAGAACGAGCCATTAGCTGAAGCGCTTCGCGTAAAAGGAAATCCTACTTTCATGATTTATAAAGATGGTGAAATGAAATGGAGACAAACCGGAGAGCAAGATGCCAATACTTTAATTGGTTTGGTTCAGCAGTATCTCTAAACAATCGCTTTAAATAGATATCCTTTTTGGCTAAAGTGATCAAGTATTCTAGGTAGTGCAAAGTAGATTTTATCTTTGGCTTTTTCACTATCATGCATTACAATAATACTTCCGTTGGTAGTTTTTTTAAGAACATTTTCTAGACACTTTTCAGGAGATATAGACCTATCAAAATCGCCGCTAAGCACATCCCACATTATAATTTTATAGCCTTCTTGTTGCAATAATCTTGCTTGTGATGATTTTAACCTTCCGTAAGGGGGTCTAAATAATTTACTAACAATGTAAGCAGATGCTTGTTGAATATTTTCAATATAGCGAGTGTTTTTAGTTAGTAAACCATTGAGATGATTAAAGGTATGATTGCCTACAGAATGGCCTTCTTCTTGTATTTTATGATAGATATTTTGGTGTTTTTTTACATTTTTTCCAATACAAAAAAAAGTAGCTTTTGCCTGGTGTTTCTTTAATTCTTCTAACACAAAATTTGTTACTTCTAGCGTAGGACCATCGTCAAAAGTTAGATAAATTTCTTTTGGAACAGAAGAAAAACGCCAACGATAATTAGAAAAGAATTTCTGAATTATTGTGGGCGTTTTAATGGTGTAAAATTTCATAAAAACTATTCTTCTTCAGGCATTAGATGGCTAAATAATTTTACTGTTTCTATAAACTCGTCTTGCTTATCAGTCTTGTATTGCTCATCGGTATCAAATCTATCTATTTGAGTGGCAATAATATTTCGATACATTAACAAGTTATTGTCTATTTCTTCAAAGATTAAATCTGTGTTTTCAATAGAATGTTCTGCCAACCAAATGAGCTGTTCTTTAAAAATTCTAATTAAAGTTTCTGCTGCTGCTCTGGCTTTTATAGGCTCTCCTAGTAGGTAATACATTTCTGGGTATCCAACAGATAAGCTAAAATGACTAAAGTCTCTAATAGGCATTTTTTCTATGGAGAGATCTAGTATTTCTAAAGCCTTCACCGTATCGCCTTGCGCTGCAAAAGCATCAGACAAACGCATTAAATTATTACGCATAGAGATTGAGTTTCTTTTTGTTTGCTCATCTAAATAGATTTTTCCATCATTAATATTTCTCCAATCTAGTTTTTGGATATTGGCATACATTTTCTCAGGATCAATACGTCCCATATCAAACGGACTTTTCTTTGTTACAGTTCCGTCTGGGTTTTCAACATTCATTGGGGTTCTTATTGGAACCAATTTATAAGCCATCCCATCTAGCTGTAAATAGTCCTTCAGCCAAATGTATTCTTCGTCTGCAAATGCACCTCCTGTAAAATAAAGAGGTCTTTTCCAGTCAAAGTTTGCTAAAATATCGATCATTAGAATTCTATTTTTAGCAATACCTCTGCCAATTTCAATGTCTATATAATCTACAATTTTATCTGCATCTTTGGCCGCAACAATTCCATACTCTAAAACATTTTCTTTGTTTACAGGAATTCTAATTTTTCTGGTTGGTAATACTTTCTCTTCATTTCCATCACCATCAATATCATAAAAAGTAACCTTATTCTTGCTTTCTATCCATTGCATATACTCATTTATTGAAAGGATAGAGTCCTTTAATGTTGGAAACAACTCTTCAAAATAATAAGCAGCATCTAAACTACCGTATTTATAATCGTCATGTTTTAATTGAGAAGGAATAGGTGGTGCATCATAGGTTGCGCGCTTCATTTGATCTATATACCAATCTGTAGCAAATAGACTGGTGTTTACCAGTTTAATATCTGTTCTAATACCTTCAACCTCTTGCATATACCAAAGGGGAAATGTATCATTATCTCCAATGGTAAACATAATAGCATTTGGGTCGCAAGACTCTAGATATGATTGTGCATTTAAATGAGTTGTATATCTGTTAGACCTATCATGATCATCCCAGTTTTCAAAACCCATGAGTGTTGGTACAGCTACTAATGAAACTGCTGAAACAACAATTGCAACCATTTTCTTATTGGCAAAATTCTTCAAATATTCATAAAGAGCCAATACGCCAAAGCCAACCCATATAGCAAAAATATAAAAAGAACCTACAATGGCATAATCTCGCTCTCTTGGTTCAAAAGGTTTTGGATTTGTGTAAAATATGATGGCAAAGCCTGTAAAGGCAAAAAACATAAAGAGTACAAAGAAGTTTTTCTTATCCCATTTAATTTGATACAATAAGCCAATTAACCCTAACAAGAACGGTAGCATAAAATAGATATTTCTACCCTTGTTTTCTAAGACATCTGAAGGTAAGTTTGTTTGAGGGCCAAGTCTTGCTTCATCTATGACAGAAATTCCGCTTAACCAATTTCCATTGTATTTGTCTAATTGTCCTTGCACATCATTTTGTCTGCCAGAAAAATTCCACATAAAATAACGACCATACATATATCCAAATTGGAAATTGAGCATAAACTTTATGTTTTCTGCAAATGTTGGCCTTCGGGTACTATTTGGTGGAATGCCGGCAATAGCTTTGTACATTTCTTCTGCAGCCGGATTTGTCATCCTAGGAATAAACCCCTTGTGTTTATCTGACGTATTTGGCAATACATCTTTGTACTTGTTTACAATTTCATATTTGCCATTTCTTTTTTCATACTTTGGCTTGTCATCTCGTAAAGGCTTGTCTTTATTAACATCTCTATTATAAGTATTTGAATAGTAAGTGTCATAAAAAACATTGGCATCTCCATATTGTTCACGATTGTAATAGGCTAGTAGTTCTCTGGCACTAGAAGGATTGTTTTCGTTAATGGTGGTGTTCGTATTGGCTCTTATAGGGAGCATTAACCAAGATGAAAAACCAATCATAATAAATAAGACAGAAAGAAGGATTGTATTTGTAATTATTTTTTTCTTTTTTCGAGTGTAATTAAGTCCAAAATAGAATCCAGCTATTAATAAAACTCCAGCTATTATAGATCCAGTATTGTAAGGAAATCCAATTGAATTCACAAAAAACAACTCAGATGCACTAAAGAATTTTAATGTAAATGGAAATAAAAACTTAAAGACAAAAGCCAATATAAGTACTGAAATAACAGTTGCTATTGCCGTTGTTTTTAAATTGATAGTATGGTATGTTTTAAAAAAATACAATAGAAATATTGCAGGGATAACAAGTAATGACAAAATGTGAACACCAAAAGATAAGCCTACTACAAAACTAATAATTACAAGCCATTTATGACCTCTTGGGGTATGAATTTCGCTTTCCCATTTTAAGCCAAGCCAGAATAAGATGGCCATTAAAAATGAAGACATTGCATATACTTCGCCTTCAACAGCACTAAACCAAAAACTATCAGAAAAGGTGTAGGTTAGAGATCCTACTAAAGCACTCCCTAAAATTGCAATAGAAGAACCTTCCGTTATTTTACTAGACTTAACTGCTAATTTTTTTGCCAGATTGGTAATGGTCCAAAACATAAAAAGAATGGTAAATGCACTGGCTAAAGCAGACATAAAATTTACCATTTTTGCTATTTCTGTAAGCTCACTTGTAAACATGGCAAAGAAAGCGCCTAACATTTGAAACAAAGGAGCTCCAGGAGGGTGCCCAACTTCTAATTTTACAGATGTAGAAATATACTCTCCGCAATCCCATGCACTCACTGTAGGTTCTAGGGTAAGAGAATATGTAATAAGTGCTATAGCAAAAGTACCCCATCCAAGGATGAGATTCCATTTTTTAAAGTTTTCTGATGTCATAGGTTGTAAAATGTATGGGCGAATTTACTAATTTATAAGACATAAAACGTTTAACAGAGCAGTATTAAGCGTTCTGAGATTATAAAACTTTGTTAAAAATAAAAAAGTAATAAAAACATTTGCAGGATAAAAACTTTGATTTAAATTTGCAGCCGCTATGAAATCTATTGGCCTATGGTGTAATTGGTAACACACCGGTTTTTGGTACCGACATTCAAGGTTCGAGTCCTTGTAGGCCAACGTTTAAAATCCCGTTCTTTTTAGAATGGGATTTTTTATTGACACAAAACAAGAAATAAAAAAATTATCTCTATAAGTCTCGATGCCAGTAGCTATATTTTAAAAGTAATTACAGGACGTAAAACACTTTTTGATACACTTTTTGCAATACTACTATTAAAAAGACTAGACAAGCCACTTCTTCCATGAGTGGTTAAAGCAATTAAATCTGCATCAATCTCTTGCGCAAAATTTGTAATTCCTTTTACAACTGAAACGTCATTGTGAATATGTATGGTCTTTCGATCTATCTCAAAATCTTTAATAAAATCTTTAATTTTTTCTTTGGTTACCGTAGAGCTCTCAAAACTACTAACAGTGTTTATTTTTAATAAATGAATCTGACTGTTAAATTGCTTTGCAAAAGTTAAAAAATCTTTGAAGGCATCTTTGTTTTCATTTTCATAATTAGAAGCAAAAACTATTTTTTTAAATTTAAATTTTTTAGCATCAGTTTTTACTACAATTACAGGAACTGTTGAAGTTCGTACAACTTTTTCTGTATTAGAGCCAATAATCATTTCTTCAAAATCAGAAACTCCTTTAGAACCCATAACAATTAAATCTGCATTAATTTTTTTAACATAGTCTCTAATTCCTTCATAAGGATGTTGAAATTTAATGGAATATTTAACAGTTTGATCATCATTAAAAAAAGTAGCTTTTAAGGCTAGAATTTTTTCTTTTACTTTTCTTAAGTACATCATACTTTCCGGAATGCTAAAATTACTTCCAGCTCCCATATCTACTATTCCAGAAGGAAGTTCAACTAAGTGTAATAAATATATTTTAGCATCAATTTTTTTACCAATTTGGGCGGCTATTTTTACGGCGTATTTAGATTTCTCAGAAAAATCTACAGGAACTAAAATTTTATACATAGTAAAATTGTTTTATTAGTTTCTGGGGGAGCTTTGTTAAAATAACGTCAATCTTGTTAAATCTACGAAAAAAATTGAGAAAAAGCTATTTGGTTATTAAGTAACAAGTTAGTATATTTGCACCGAAAATAACCAAAAACGAAGAAGAAGGGGACGATAAGTCCCCTCTTTTTATATCTTGAGGTATGGATCAAAATTTAGTTAAAAAATTAGTAAACGAAGCGATATCAGATAACGAATCCTTGTTTTTAATTGAACTATCTTTTTTAGTAGGAAACAGAATTAAGGTTGTTGTTGACGGTGATCAAGGCATCTCTATTAAAGAGTGCATGCGTATTAGTAGGCATGTAGAACATAGCTTTGATAGAGAAGAAGAAGATTTTGGGTTAGAAGTAACATCACCAGATATTTCTCATCCTTTAACGGTGAGAAGACAATACCTTAAGAATATCAATAGAATATTAAAGGTAAAAACAGAAGAAGAGGAATTAGAAGGAACCTTGATAAGTATTAATGAGAAAGAAATTTCTCTTAGATGGAAAACAAGAGAACCTAAACCAATAGGAAAAGGTAAAGTTACTGTAGAGAAAAATGCTTCAATAGCATTTAACAGTATAAAAGAAGCAAAAGTGAAGATTACATATTAAGAAGAACATGCAATGGAAAATATAGCATTAATAGATTCGTTTTCAGAATTCAAAGACATGAAAAGTATAGACAGAGTTACACTCATGTCTATTTTGGAAGAGGTTTTTAGAGCTGCGCTAAAGCGTAAGTTCGGCTCAGATGATAATTTTGATATTATTATCAATCCAGATAAAGGAGATTTAGAAATTTGGAGAAATAGAATTGTTGTAGCAGATGACGAAGTAGAAGATGACAATGAAGAAATTGAACTATCGGCAGCAAGAAAAATTGAACCAGATTTTGAAATTGGTGAAGATGTTTCAGAAGAAGTAAAGCTATATGATTTAGGAAGAAGAGCTATTTTGGCATTGCGTCAAAACTTAATTTCAAAAATTCAAGAACACGATAGTACTAATATTTTTAAGCACTTTAAGGAGTTAGAAGGAGATATCTATAGTGCAGAGGTGCATCATATCCGTCATAACGCTATCATTTTATTAGATGATGATGGAAATGAAATTGTACTACCTAAAAGTGAACAAATACGATCAGACTTTTTTAGAAAAGGAGATTCTGTAAGAGGTGTTATTAAAACAGTTGAATTGCGAGGGAACAAGCCTGCAATAATCTTATCTAGAACTTCACCAGATTTTCTAGTCAAATTATTTGAACAAGAAATTCCAGAAGTATTTGATGGATTAATTACTGTTGAAAGAGTGGCTAGAATTCCGGGAGAAAAAGCAAAAGTAGCGGTAGATTCTTATGATGATAGAATAGATCCAGTTGGAGCATGTGTAGGAATGAAAGGTTCTAGAATTCACGGAATTGTTCGCGAATTAGGAAATGAGAATATAGATGTTATCAATTATACAAAAAACGAACAACTATTTATTTCTAGAGCTTTAAGCCCTGCGAAAGTTGTTTCTATGGAAATTGAAGAATACGAAGAAGAAAGAAATGGAAAGAAAGGACGTGTTAACGTTTTCTTGAAACCAGAAGAAGTGTCAAAAGCAATTGGTAAAGGAGGCGTAAATATTCGTTTGGCAAGTGAATTGACTAAGTATGATATAGACGTTCAAAGAGAAGGTTTAGAGGAAGAAGATGTTGAGTTAACAGAATTTAGAGATGAGATTGAGCCTTGGGTAATTCAAGAATTCAAAAACATTGGTTTAGATACTGCAAAAAGTGTATTAGATGCTTCTGTTGAAGAACTGTTAAAGAGAACAGATTTAGAAGAAGAAACAATATTAGACGTTCAAAGAATCCTAAAAGAAGAATTCGAAGAATAACTATCAATAAAAAATAATACTTTTACAAATAAAAGGTTAACAAGAGTATATGTCGGAAAGTAGAACAGTGAGACTAAATAAGGTGCTAAGAGAATTAAATATATCTCTTGATAGGGCTGTAGAGTTTCTTGCAAAAAACGGTCATCAGATCGATGCAAGACCAACTACAAAAATATCAAGTCAGATATATCAAGTACTGCAAGATGGTTTCGAAACAGATGCTAACAAAAAAGCTGCATCAAAAGAAGTAGGCGAAGAAAAGAGAAAAGAGAAAGAAGCAATTAGGCTTGAGCTTGAAGAAAAAATTGAAAGAAAGAGAGTAGAGGATGAAAAGAAGGAAGAAGTTTTAAAAGCTAAAGCTGAAAAATTACAAATAAAAACAGTTGGTAAAATAGATATAGCGCCTAAAAAAGCCGCAGTAAAACCAGCGCCAGTTGCTGTTGATGCCCCAAAGGCTGAAGTGCAAGAAGTAAAACCAGCTGCCAAAGTAGAAGTAGAAAAGCAACAAGAAGCACCAAAACCCGAAAAGAAAGAATCTGAAGTTACTTCTAAAAAAGTTGAGGAAGAAAAACCTAAAGTAGCACAACAGCAAAAAGAAGCTCCTGTAAAAGTTGAGGAAGAAAAACCAGCGGTTAAGGCCAATGAGGAAACTTCTACAGAAACAACAGAAACAACAGAAGCGTCAGAAACATCTGACACAACAGAAGTGTCAGAAACAATTAAGACACAATATAAAAAGTTAAATGGGCCAAAGTTAACAGGTAAAATAATTGATCTCAAGCAGTTTGAGAAAGTAAAGAAAAAACCTGAAGACAAGCCAAAAACACCCAATAAAAACGACGCTTCTAAGAGAAAGAGAAAAAGAATTAGCAAGCCAGGAGCGCCCGGGCAAGCCAATCAAAATAGAACTTCAGGAGTAGGAAGGCCAGGAGGAGTTGGAAGACCAGGAGGAGTTGGAAGACCAGGAGGAGTTGGAAGACCAAGTCCAGCAAGAGGAGGTGCAGCACAAAGAAGACCTGTGGCTGTTAAAAGAGAGCTTACAGAAGCAGAAGTTCAAAAACAAGTTAGAGAAACACTAGAAAAACTCCAAGGAAAATCTTCCAAAGGAAAAGGAGCGAAATATAGAAGAAATAAAAGAGATGCACACAGAGAATTATCTGATGCAGAATCTGAAGCACAAGTACTAGGGTCTAAAATTTTGAAGGTTACAGAATTTGTAACAGCAAGTGAGGTAGCTACCATGATGGAAGTGCCCGTAACTGAAATTATTTCAGCTTGTATGATGTTAGGAATGATGGTAACAATGAATCAACGTTTAGATGCTGAAACATTAAAAATTGTAGCAGAAGAATTTGATCATACCGTAGAGTTTGTTGGAGCAGAAGTAGAAGAATCTATAGAAGAAGTTATAGACAAACCAGAAGATCTAGTAAACCGTGCGCCTATTATTACAGTGATGGGTCATGTAGATCATGGAAAAACGTCTTTATTAGATTATATTAGAAAAGCAAATGTAATTGACGGAGAATCTGGAGGAATTACACAGCATATTGGAGCCTATTCAGTAAATGTAGGAGATCAAAAAATAGCATTTTTAGATACGCCAGGTCACGAAGCTTTTACAGCGATGCGTGCTCGTGGTGCTCAAGTAACCGATTTAGTAATTATTGTAGCGGCTGCAGATGATGATGTAATGCCTCAAACAAAAGAAGCAATATCACATGCGCAAGCAGCAGGTGTGCCAATTATATTTGCAATTAATAAAATTGACAAGCCAAATGCCAACCCAGACAATGTAAAAACACAATTATCTTCAATGAATTTATTAATTGAAGAATGGGGAGGAAGCATACAATCTCAAGATATTTCTGCTAAAACAGGAGAAGGAATTCCAGAATTATTGGAAAAAGTATTGTTAGAAGCAGAGATTTTAGAATTAAAATCAAATCCAAATAAAAATGCTGTTGGAGCAGTAGTTGAAGCACAATTAGATAAGGGAAGAGGTTATGTAACTACGATATTAGTTCAGGCCGGTACCCTAAAAATTGGAGACTACATGTTGGCAGGAAAAAATAGTGGTAAAGTAAAAGCCATGTTTGATGATAAAGGAAATAATTTAGAAGAGGCAGGCCCTTCTTCACCAGTTTCTATTTTAGGATTAGATGGTGCCCCTCAAGCAGGAGATAAGTTTAATGTATTTGATGATGAAAGAGAGGCAAAACAAATTGCATCAAAAAGATCACAATTACAAAGAGAACAGTCTGTTAGAACACAGAAAACTTTAACACTAGCAGAAATAGGAAGACGAATTGCTTTAGGAGATTTCAAAGAATTAAACATTATCTTAAAAGGAGATGTAGATGGTTCTGTAGAAGCTCTAACAGATTCTTTCCAGAAACTATCTACCGAAGAAATACAAGTAAATATCTTGCATAAAGGTGTGGGTGCAATTACAGAATCAGATGTATTGTTAGCTACGGCATCAGACGCAATTATAGTTGGGTTTAATGTTCGTCCGCAATCTAACGCTAGAGTCATAGCAGATAGAGAAGAAGTAGATATTAGAACCTATTCTATTATTTATGACGCAATTAACGACCTTAAAGACGCCATGGAAGGAATGTTATCTCCAGAAATGAAAGAAGAGGTAACAGGTACTGTAGAAATTAGAGAAGTGTATAAAATTTCTAAAGTGGGTAATATTGCAGGTTGTATGGTGATGAATGGTAAAATCTTTAGAAATTCTAAAATTAGAATTATTCGAGATGGAATTGTTGTGCATGACGGAGAATTAACGTCACTAAAACGATTTAAAGATGACGTAAAAGAAGTAGCCAAAGGCTATGACTGTGGTCTTCAAATTAAAAACTATAACGACATTGCAGAAGGAGATAGCGTTGAGGCGTATCAAGAAATTGCAGTGAAGAAAAAATTGAAATAATTTATAGCTTAAAAAAGCGCCTTAATTATTGAAACTAGTTCAATAATTAAGGCGCTTTTTTTGTTTGGTAAAATGTGTTTTTATTTGCCAAGAGGAATCACAATTGCACTCTGGTATTTTCTTTTAAAGTTTAACAAAGCTCTGTCAGCTTCAAGCTTTGTTTTGTAAAACCCAACTTGTATTTTCCATTCTGGTTGGCTGTATACAAGATGTGTTTTTGTTTCAGGGAAATCTAGCTTAAATTTTGCACTTGTTCTTTTTGCTTCTACCTCAAGCCCGTTGTATAACTGAATTCTAAAGCCGTAACTAAACTCTTTGTTAAAACTTCTTTTTTTTGAAATAAGTTCTTCAACTAGCATAGTATCAGATTTTTCTGACTGAGAAAAGACTGTTTGGGTAGTAAAAAATCCTACAAATAAAAGACACGCTACAGCTACTGATTTTTTCATAAAAAATGGTTCTCTACAAAGTTAACAACTTCATCATAAATAAATTGCAAAATAAGCTTATTTAGAACAAATATAAATTAATATTTAACAGCTCTTTAGCATTTCAAAATTTACATATATGTACTACTTTTGTGCATCTAATTAAGGAGGTTATTTTAAGACAAAATTAGTTAGATTTTTATAGTAATTTTGATACTAAACTAATAGTTTGTGAATATGAAAAGTGTATATCTGCACAAAAGACTAACCAACGTATTTCTTAAGAGTTTTACATTCCTATTGTTATTTTCTTTGAGTTTTTCTGCTATGGCACAAGATGCTGTAGACGCTGCTCGTCAAAAAGAAGGTAGAACTTTATTCAAAAGCCTTTGTGCTTCTTGTCATAAGTTAGATAGAAAACTCATTGGACCAGCCCTTGGTGGTGTTACAGAAAGAAGAGAAAATGATTGGTTAAAATCATGGATTAAAAACAATGCCGCATTAAGAGCATCAGGAGACAGAGATGCCATTGCTGTTTTTAATGAATACAATGGTTCTGTGATGTCTTCATTTCCTCAGTTATCAGATGTTCAAATAGATGATTTACTTTACTACACAGACGTAGGAGATCCTGTAAAAGTAGCTGCTCCTGGAGCAGTTGTAACAACTGGTGGAGGAAATCAAGCTCCAGGTTGGGTACTATCTATTTTAGCAGCCGTTATTATTTGCGCTTTTTTAATTATTGCAACGCTACTAAAAACTATTAGTGAATTACAAGGAGCACCAAAAACTCCTGGTTCTTTAGGAGCACTTAAAGAAGTTTGGGCAGCAATTCAAAAAAATACATTTTTACATGTGGTAGGAGTTATCTTCTTACTACTCTCAGGAGCTTATGTAGTCTTTGGAACCTTGTTTAGTGTAGGGGTAGATCAAGGATATAAGCCAGTACAGCCAATTGCTTTTTCTCACAAAATACATTCGGGAGAAAACAAGATAGACTGTCAGTACTGTCATTCATCTGCTAAACACAGTAAACACTCAGGAATACCATCGGTAAATGTTTGTATGAATTGTCATATGAATATTGCAGAGGTAGCAGAAGGAACTGAAGTAGAGTACAACGGTATCATCTTGCGAAAAAACGATTTAGACAAAGAAATTCAAAAAATATATGATGCTGCTGGTTGGGATGCAGAAAACCTAGAGTATACAGGAGAAACCAAACCAATAAAATGGATTCGTATTCATAATTTACCAGATCACGTAAACTTTGTACACGCGCAACACGTAACGGTGGCAGGTATAGATTGTAAGCAATGTCATGGTCCTGTAGAAGAGATGGATGAAATGTATCAATACTCACCACTAACCATGGGATGGTGTATTGATTGTCATAGAGAGACCAACGTAGATTTAAAAGGAAATCCTTATTACGAGAAAATACACAAGCAATTGGCAGAGAAGTATGGTACTAAAGAAGTAACTATAGCTCAGTTAGGTGGAATAGAGTGCGGTAAGTGTCATCATTAATAAATTAAGAAGATAAATTCTATATAAATGGCTTCAAACAAAAAATACTGGCAAAGTGTTGAGGAACTAAAAGATAGTTCTATTGTTGAAACGCTAAGTAAAAATGAATTTGTAGAAGAAATACCTACAGATGAATTTTTAGGAGATAAAGAAACGTTAGAAAACTCATCTACATCAAGAAGAGATTTCTTAAAATATGTTGGATTTACAACAGCCGCTGCAACATTAGCAGCTTGTGAAGGACCGGTTAAAAAATCGATCCCTTATGTTGTAAAACCAAACGATACTATCTTGGGTCTGTCTCTTATACACATCTGACGCTGCCGACGATATGCAGTGTGTAGA
>OJIV01000381.1_pt1 | contig 18552 bp, 18 predicted proteins | sample 1595861 | NCBI WGS metagenome assembly OJIV01 (sample SAMN05416883, study PRJEB24817) | seawater metagenome | isolation source: Sea water | place: Canada:Atlantic | collected 2013-11
CGAGATTTCTGCCTGTCTCGTGGGCTCGGAGATGTGTATAAGAGACAGGAGTCAGGGCGCCGTGGGTGTCCACGCCGGGCTGAGGGAGCACGGAGAGCAGCACGGGGAAGAGCAGAACGCCGGCCAGGATCCAGTTGCTGCCGCGCATGGGTGCTTTGTGGGGGCCGCGCAGGGCCAGGACCACGGCACCCCCGGCGGCTACGCCGCAGAAGATCAGGGGCACAGCCACGGCTGCGAAGTGCGCGTTTAGGTCCGAGCGCAGGCCGTCGGAGAGCAGGAAGATGGCGGTGCTGACCAGACCCATCAGAGCGAGGGCGCCGACGATGCGCCACATGCTGGGCAGGGACTGGATCTGGGCCCGTACGCCTGAATCGGCGGTCTCCTCCTGCACCCGCTCCAGCAGGGATTCAATGTCCAACTCCCCATCATCTAGGGGCGGCAATTTTCGCAGTGGCTCGGCCATGGGGTCTTGGATGCCAGTGGAGGGTCTAGGGTCGCGATCTGGAGGAGGAAGTTCAGCCATCGTCGCCTCCGAGCAGATCTTGAAGGGCCTTGTAGGCGCGGTGTGCCCGCACCTTTACCGCTGAGGTGCTGGCCCCGAGGATCCTGCCGACCTCGGCCATGCTCATGCCCTCGTACCAGTGCAGAATCAAGACCTCGCGCTGGTTCTCGGGCAAAGCGAGGATGGCCCGACGCACAGTGCGCTGCTCCACGGTGGAGGCTTGGGGGCCCACGCTCTGTTCGTGTACCTCCTCATAGGCCACCTCGGGCTTTCTATGGGCCCGGCGGTGGTGCATTCGGCGCATGTTTGCGGCGATGGTGTAGAGCCAAGGCCGCAGCGGGAGCTTGGCGTTGTAGTCCTTTCGGGCGCGGTGCAGCTGCAGGAAGGTCTGCTGCACCAGGTCCTGGCTGGCCTGGACATCTCCGGTTGAACGCAGGAAATAGCCATTCAGGCGCTTGGCGTAGCGCCTAAAGATCTCCGCGAAGGCCGCAGCGTCATCGCCACGCCCAACGCGCATCATCAGCGACTCATCGCTGAGCTGGTCCAGGCCGCTTTCAGTCACCAGGAAAGGCTACTCCAGCGCATCTTCGTAGGTCTCTATGCGGTCTTTGAGGATGGCCTTGGCCTCTTTGTATTCAGCCTTGGCTTGGCGCCGCTCCAGGCGGTCCTTCTTCTTGGAGCGCAGAATCATGCCGGTGGTGTTCTCCAGCACCATGCTGACCTTGCTGGTCCACACACCGAACTTGGTGCTGCGCTTGGCCTTGGGGCGGCGCTTGTCGCCGATTCTGCCGATCAAGCGAATGCCCGTGATGCGCAGCACGCCGTTGACCACGAACATGGTGTTGGTCAAACGACGAGATTGACGGAAGTTGCTGCGGTAGTCCGAGAGGTCCCGGGCCCCATCCAGCTCGCCCTTCGTCAAGGCGTCCAGGAGGGCTTGGTTGACGGCGATGGCATCTTCGATCTGACCTTGGCTGGCGGTGGCGGGGTCCACCAGCAGGGTGGGCTCGGCGCTCAGCTCCAGGAACTTGGCGGGATCCAGGTGGGCCAAGAAGGCCTCCTCGGCGGCCTCGAAGCTCTCCTCGCCTTGCTCCAAAGCCACGATCTCTACGCGCTCGCGGGCCCCCTTTGTGTCCAAGTGGATGCCTTGGGTGGTGCCCTCGATCCACAGGGAGAAGGCCTCCCGGTGCAGGGGCCGCAGCTCGTCGACAATCGCCAGAACATCCGGGTCCGTCGAGGCCAAGGTCTCCTCGTCGAACCAGATCGTGCCCAAGCTGGCCTCGGTCGTGCCATCGAATGCAGGGTTGAGCTCGCGCCATGGGGTCCAGGCGTCCACCGAGTGCAGCCCAAAGGAGAGCTCCTTTCCTCCAGGAAGCTCCACGGTGGCCTGGGCCGGGGTGCAGACCGGGTTCCAGTCTTCGATGTGGATGGGGTACTCCACGCCGCCCACGCGCATCACGCCGTCCAGATCCACGTCCCAGCCCTCCCCGTACTGGGTGACGGGGTTGTCCACGGAGGCGTCGTCGAGCCAGGCGATGTCGGCCAGAGAGACGCTGGCGGGGATGAACTCCCAGGCCTCCTCGAGCAGCTGCTTGCGGTAGTAGCCCAGCTCGCCATTGTCATCGGTGCCCACAATGCGCAGCTCGCGGGTGTCGTTGCCCAAGCCGTTCTGGTGGATGCTGATCTCTTGGCTCAGGTGGGCCCACTGGGGTCGTCCGTCTGGGAAGACCGAGGGCTGCTGGCTCCAGGGCTCGGGGGGCAGCTGCATGTTGGTGTCGATGGTTCGCACATCGAAGGGATCCATGCCGTCCAGGGGCTCATCGTCGTAGTTGTAGCGGTGCCCGGGGGTGCTGCCGGTGGTGTCGTAGTCGGCCAAGCGGGTCCACACCTGGCCGGCGTGGTCGATGAGCATGATGGTGCTGGCCGAGGCGCTCAGGTTGACCGCTTTGACGGTGCTGCGCTCGGGGCCACACATGCGGTGACTGAGGCGAGGCGGCAGGCCGGTGTCGGCCAGCCAGATGGTGTGCTGGTCGGTGGAGAGCAGGTACATCGTGCTGATGCCGAATCCCGAGACGTGGGGATCGCCCGCGGGATCGGTGAAGTAGCCGGTGCTGCCGATGCGCCGACGGCCCACACCCCAGGCCAAGGCCTCCAGGCCGTGATCGGGCATCTCGAACTCACCACGGATGGGAAAGCCCCACTCGTCGTACCACTGGTTGTCAAAGCGTGGGGTCTCGCCGATGCGCTTCCAGTACACCCGGTTGTTGGCGCCGATGACCACGACCTCGTCGTCGTCTGCGGTCATGCGGATCAGGCGGTCGGTGTCGTCCCACCCGCGCAGGTTGGTGGTCTTGCCATCGCTCTTCTCACGGTGGGGCAGGCCGCCTTCGAAGAGCTCCCAGCCGCCTTCTGTGACCACCTCGAGCTCACCAGGCTCGGCAAAGATGCGCTCCTTGCCGTAGAGCTTGCCGTCCACCAGGGCGAAGTAGTGGAAGTTGTTGTAGCCCTGGTAGAAGGTCTTGATCCGCACAACGTCGGGGAGCTGATCTACGGTGGTGTAGGGGCTCTCTCGCCGGCCTTCGGGGCCCACCAGGCCGGAGGGCAGCTCGATGTCCGGAACAACCAGGGGTGGCTCCCTACAGTCGGACACCGGACCCAGCGTGGGCTCGCCGTTCTCGTCCAGCTCGCCGCTGGCCACGTCGGGATCGCAGTACTCCAGGGGAATGGCGGCTTTTGGACCTAGGTCCATAGGGGATTGGGCCAGGGCCAGAGAAGTCCAGAGCAGCATCGACGTTCCAATGATCATGGGGTTCACTTTCCGGTCGCCGAGAAGTGTTGGTAGTCCTTGGAGCGTGTCCACAGACCGCCCCATTTCCAGCCGATGGCGCCAAAGGCCTGCACCACCAAATCGCCCTCACGCACCAGACCGGACATCTCCACCGTGCGGTCCAGGTAGTCGACCCCTCCCGGGGGCTGCACCTTCTCGCCGCGCACGTAGGGGTTCCACAAGGGGTTGAAGTCCAGGGCGTGGCCGTAGCTGTGCTCGCTGTACTTGGCCCCGCCTTCCACCGGGCGGCAGTTGAAGGCGCTGGTGTTGTTGTCGGCCATCATCTTGTGGTCGTCTCCGCCGTATTCGTGGGCTGGGCGCATCTTCTCGACGATGACGTGGTTCTCAAACAGGGTGGCAAAGACCTGGACCAGTCCCTCTGCCTGAACGCTCGCAGCCACCAACAAACCCACCTCTACGCCATTTGGGGTGTGGTGGGCGATGTGCAGCTCTGAGAGGCCCTCCAAGGGCACCGGACAGCCCTCTTTCCACACGCCGGTCTCCAGCATTGCAGCTTGGATCTCAGGGGAGAGTGGGGAGATGGTGGAGGTAAAGGAGGGCACGCTTGGCTCCGTGGGCGGGCTCGGCTCGGGCTCGGGACTTGGCTTCGCCGCTGCCTCTGGGACCGGCTCCGTCGGCAAGGCCACCACGGGCTCAATCGCCAGGGGCGCTTGGGTTTCTGGGGATGCACAGGCCAGGAGCAGGGTCAGCATTGGCGCAGCATAGCGCTTCTCTTGGCCTTGCTGTCCGCCCCCGGAAGAAGGGCGGGCAATCTGGTGCATCATGCGGACCCAAGTCGGAGCTGCAATGAAACGACAAGCCACCTACCGCTTGCACTTTGTGCAGGCCCGGCGCATCTCCTGCGTGCTCTGCAAAGAGAACTACACCTACCTGTTGCGCAACACGGGCTCAGGGATGGCCGAGGCCAATGTGGTCTTCTCCGATGACGCTGAGCTTCAGCGAGAGGCCAAGCTCAAGGCGCTCGCCGAGGTGGAGCGTGCGTGCGGACCGCAGCCCATGGGCCGCGCCCGTTGTCCGCACTGCCACCTGCTTCAGCCCTGGATGCATGTGACGCCGATGTTTGCCGTCGGCGTGGCCTGTGTTGTCCTGGCCATCGTCTGCCTGCTGGTCGCCTTTGTGGTCGCGCAGATCTGGAACTGGCCCACCGCCGGAGGCGTCGCCGGCGCCCTGGCCCTGCCGGGTTTGATCTTGGTGGCGCTCGCCCCACGCATGGCGGACAAGCCGGGACCCCAACCCGAAGACACCGAGGACCCGGGCTACACCGACGCCCGCTTCATGGGCATGCTCGAGGAGAACCCCAGCTTGCGGAACTGGGCCCTGGCCCAAGGGCTGGATCTCGACCCAAAGGTGCAGTGGCTCAACATGGGCCTGTTGGATCTGGGCGAGGCCAAGCTGCCCATCCCCAAGGGGCTGAGCTCCGAGGCCTGCTTGGCGGCGCTGAACCGAGTGTTCTAAGTGCGGCCGCCTTCTCTGGGCTCGGCCTTCTCGGCATAGAACTTGCTATCTCAAGGTTGATCCATCCACGGAGACCCCATGCAACGCATCGCCATTCTCGCCCTCCTCTCCCTGTCCGCTTGCGTGCCGTCCGAGTCGGAATTGCAGGAAGAATGGGATCAGTTCGTCAGCCAGAACAACAGCTGTGAGACCGTAGACGACTGCGCGATGATCTACCCCGGCTGCCCTCTGGGATGCGGCACAGCGGTGTCCGCTGACGCGGAGACTGAAGCCCGAGAGCTGGGGGAGTCCCTGATCTCTCGCTACGAGCGGGGAGGGCAGGAGTGCATGTACGACTGCCTCTCGCTGGAGCTGGCTTGTGAATCTGGCACCTGTGAGGCTGTCGCCGCCGACACCGGCATGTAGCGCTCAGATCACGACAGGGCTGTCGCGCCTCTCCGCCTGCGCAGGAGCAGCAGCCCGGTGAGCAGTCCACTGAACAGCCACGGCTCGCCACCGGCGACCCCGGAACATCCACCGCAGCCTTCTTCCGGGGGCAGACCGGTGTCCTGTGGGCCCGTGTCGACCGCGCTGTCCGCCGTGTCTCCGATGTAGGCCTCTGAGAAGGTCCAGGTGCTCTCCAGGGCGAGATAGCCGCTGGCGTCCCGCTCGCCTTCGCCAAAGGGTGCATTCAGGTAGTCCGCCCCCGCGCTGCTCAAGGCCAAGCGCAGGGAGAAGGGCTGCTCGCCGGCCACGCTGCTGCGCAATTCCAGGCTCAGGGTGCGCTGGCTGTGCTCCGGCAGGACGCCTGTCAGCAAGCTGCCGGACTCGGTGGCCGTCCAAAGTCCGGCGTCTGGCAGCTCAATGGCCTCGCCGGCGGAGAAGGGCAAGAGACTCCAGCCGTTCTGAGGGGTCAGGCGCACGGCGTCCGGGTGCAGGATCAGAATGCTGGCTTCCCCCTCTGCCCCTCGGTTCTCTACGTTGAAGCTCCAGCTTCCTGAAGAGGCAAAGTTCCCTGGGGAGAGTCCGTCCAGACCGGGGACTGCCGTGTTCAGGGCGTTCTCAACGCTCAGGCGTCCATGGGCTGTGTAGTCCCGCAAGGCAGCGACATCTTGGGCCGAGGCCTTGAGCACCCGGGCCACGTCCACGGCGCTCAGGTCCGGATGGGCCTCGAGGACCAGGGCGGCGGAGGCGGCGACCAGTGGGGCGGCGTAGCTGGTGCCGGCGGCGCTGTAGTACTCGGTGGTGCTGTTGACCCCCAGGCTGCAGATGCTCACTCCCGGGGCTGCCAAGTCCACGCTGTTGGCCCCGTAGTGGCTCCAGGAGTTGTGTTCGTCGTCTTGGGTGCTGCCGGAGACCGAGAGGATGTGGTTGCCGGAGAAGTTGGCCGGGTAGAGGGGGTAGTCGTCGTTGTTGGCGTCCCAGCAGTCCGCGCTGCCGCAGTTGCCCGCGGCGGCCACCAGCAGAATGTCGGCCTGGCCCAGGGTGGCCACGGCGTCTTGAAAGGCAGCGGAGTAGGAGCTGCCGGCGATGCTGTAGTTGAGCACCCGAACGCCCAAGTCGCCGTCGGCCAGGTCGTTCATGGCGTTGACGGCGTAGGAGAAGTAGAGGGCGCCGCTGGAGTCAGCGATTTTCTGCAGGTTCAACTTGGCCTTTGGAGCCAGACCTGCACGGCCAACCTCGTTGTCGTCGGTGGCTGCGATGATCCCCGCGATGAAGGTGCCGTGTCCTGGCACGCCCGAGGACCAGCTCACCTCGGGGTTGGTGTCCCCGTCCCCGTAGTCGTACTTGCCGCTGACCTTGGCGCTGCCCAGATCCTCGTGCCCAATGAGAAAGCCGGAGTCCTGGATCGCCACCACAGGGGCGTTCACGCCGGTGAAGGGCAGAGACTCTGCACCGAGCAGCTCCAGCTCCCACAAGTCAGGGCAGTCCTCGGTCCCGCTGCCATCCCAAGGCGGCGCGGGCAGCTCGGCGGGAGGGACCCACTGCATCAGGGCATCGGCCTCGGCGTAGCGCACCCCCGGCAGAGCGCTCAGAGCGTCCAGGTTCGGAGGCGCCTGGAACTCCAGCATGCACACCGGCACATTGGCCAGGCAGTCGACCTGGGCGCCCAGGCCCTCAAAGTCTTGGGCGCTGATTCCGGACTCGACACCCAACATCGCCGTGTTCGGTCCAGCCCAAGCCGCGCTTGTGAGAAGCCACCAGCTCATTGGGGGGCCGCGGGGGTGGAGAGCCCGGGGAAGAGCGCCTGGAGCGAGGATCCGATCGCCGACTGGGTGTTTCGGCTCAGATCGATGTTCAGGTAGCCCAAGTCGTAGCCGTTCTGCACGCTGACCTCGGGGCTGTTGGTGGCTCCAAAGTCGGCCCGACCCAGGTAGTCCGCGCTGGCGTAGTCGAAGACGTGGGCTGTGCCGCGAATGGCGCCTGGGGCGAAGCTGCGCTCATCCAGAATCTCGGGCCGCCGGTTGGTCTCCAGGTTCAGGATGACCACCACCTGGGTGTCGTTGAGCTCCCAGAGCAGGTGGTTGGCCCGCTGCACGCTGAAGAAGCTGCTCACGGGCTGGCTCTGGTGGAGCAAGGTGAGCTGATCCAGGCGCGGGTTGTTCTCCCCATCCAGGCTGATGGTGGGCTGCTGGCCGGAGTTCACGGTGGGATCCAGCAGGACCGGCTCGGTGATGAGCATCGCGGACTTGGAGATCTCCACGGATTGCTTGAGTGGGGCGATGGCCGCCTCTCCCCGCTCGTCTTTGACCTGAGCGTAGGCCGTGCGCAGAGCGGCGAAGCGCTCCAGGTGCGGGGCCAGCTCCGTGGCGTGGTCCGCGCTCCATGCGGTCTCCCAGGCTGGTGGAGGAGGAGGTCGCTCATCGGAGCCGCCGCCACAAGCGATGGCCAATCCAAGCAGCCCCATCGCCAACATTGCTCTTGCTGTCGAGGTCATCACAGCTCCAATTCAGGCGCCTCTCTAACCTGCTTTGGCCCACTTCCCGCCCAGTTGCGCGCCACCTCTCTTCGAAATCGTTAAGGAGCCGCGTCCGTAGGGCATGTTGACCCCGATGGAGGACCCTTTGTCTGGCAAATACACAGTCTTTGGCGTAGTGACCGCCCTCAGCGTCATTATTGACCAAGCCACAAAGTACTGGGTCAACCAGAACATCGAGGTTTGGAAGGGCGCGATCCCGGTCATCCCTGGGCTCTTTGAGCTTGTGAACTACAAGAACAAGGGCGCAGCCTTTGGCATGGGCACCGGTTGGGGAAGCGCCATGCTGGTCTTCGCCATCTTCACCGTCATCGCCCTGGGCGTGATGGGCTGGATGCTGGTCAAGCTGCCAAAAGAGGACCGCTTCGAGGCGGGCATCATGGGGCTGATCACCGGCGGCGCCATCGGCAACGCCATTGACCGCGCCGTGTACCAAGAAGTGACGGACTTTCTGAAGTTCTTCACCGATGACCCCGACAAGGTCGCCTGGCTCAACGCCAAGTTCGGCATGGCCGAGTGGCCCAGCTTCAACGTGGCCGACTCCTGCATCGTGGTCGGGGTCTTGGTGTTCTTTGTCTACACCTTGATTCAAGACCGCAAGAACAAGGGCAAGCCCGACGAGCTGGCCGATGACGGTCCCCTGCCCGAGCTGGACCAGGCCATCGAGTAGGCGTGAGCGAGTCCGCCCCCAGCACCGAAGAGAAGGCCGGAAGCAACTGGTTTTCTCGTAAGACCGCCCTCTTCTTGGGGGTGGCTGCGCTCTGGATTGTCGTCGACCAAGTGTCCAAGAAGTGGATTCGCGACAACCTGGTCCTGGGCCGCGACCGGGTGCCCGTCATCGACGGCTTCTTTGAGCTGGTGCACGTCGAGAACACCGGGGCGGCCTTTGGCATGCTCTCGGATCAGTGGTGGGCGATGTGGCTCTTCATCCCCTTCACCATCTTGGCAGCCTTGGTGCTGCTCTCGATGCTGCGGGATGTTCCAGCCAACGCCATTTTTGAACCTCTGGTGCTCGCCAGCATCTTTGGTGGGGCCACTGGGAACTTTGTGGACCGGGTGCTCGCTCAGGGCGTGACCGATTTTCTGCGTGTCTACTTGGATGCGCCGGCTTTCGGTGGCATTGAGTGGCCCAGCTTCAACGTGGCTGACATTGGCATTGTCATCGGCGTGACTCTCTTCATCGCACATGAGCTCTTTGGGTCCTCTGGATCCCGGGCTGGGGACTCCGCTGGATCCCCCACTGAGTCCTCGACTCAGACCGAACCGTCTCAGGAGGCCTGAGTGCATCCCATTCTGCTGAACATCGGCGACTTCGCCCTGCACTGGTACGGCGTGCTCATCGCCATTGGAGCCATCCTTGCGGTGTTCCTGACCAACCGCTGGGGCGACCAAGCGGGCCTGCCCAAGAACATCTTCGGTGACCTGGGTTTCTGGGCCATCTTGCTGGGCATCGCCGGCGCCCGTGCCTGGTACGTCATCCAGCACCCCGAGGGCATCGACACCATCGGCCAGGCCATCAACGTGCGCTCCGGTGGACTGGTCTCCTACGGCGGACTGCTCGGCGTCTTGTTGGCCTTTGGCATTGTCATCATCCGCAAGAAGCTGCCGGTGCTCAAGGTGCTGGACATCTTGGCCCCCGTGATCCCCTTGGGCCATGTCTTTGGGCGTCTGGGCTGCTTTATGGCCGGCTGCTGCCATGGTCACGAGACCGACGCGCCCTGGGCTGTGATCTTCCCTGGCGTGGAAGCCTCCAGCGTTCAGGTCGACCTGATCGGCGTGCCCATTCACCCCACGCAGCTCTACGCCGCCGCCTACTTGGCCCTGCTGGCCGGATTCCTGATCTGGTACCGCAACCGCAAGCGCTTTGACGGCGAGCTCATCCTGATCTACCTGACCGCCTACCCCATCTTGCGCAGCATCAACGAGGTCTTCCGCGGCGATTCCGTGCGCGGCTACCTGATCGAGGGCGTGGTCACCACCGCACAGGCCATGTCGGCCGTCGTGGCCCTGGTCGCTCTCGTCGGCTGGGTCTGGATGGGCAAGGTGAACAAGGACATGAAGGCCAAGCGCGAGAAGAAGGCGGCGGCTGAGAGCGCATGACGCTGGTCTTGGTTTCGGTGGATCCTGCCTTGGCAGACGCCTTCCCGTCACCGGGAGTGGGGACCGCAGAGCAGCTCAGAGAGCAATCTCGCCGCAGCCGAGGCCACGGTGAGGAGCTCGCTCTGGGCCAGACCGGCCTGGGTCTTGCCCAGATCCTCGCTGTGTACCAGCCCAGCTGCGATGCCTTGGGCATCCTGAGCAGTGGAAGGGCTGTGCCTGGGACCCGAAGCGGCGAGCCTGGGCAGCTGCTGAGCCCGGCGCAGTGCGCCCAGATTGTGGGGATGCTGGCTCAGTTGAACGCCGACCACCTCCCGATTCCGGACCCCGAGGGCTGGGGACCTGACCCCCGCATTGAGAGTGACTCGAAGCTGGCTGAGTTGGCCGGCAAGCTGGATCTGCACGGGCTGGAGCCCCAGGGCATCGAAGAGATGGCGCAGCTGGCTGAGGAGCTGGTCGCCTTGAAGGCCTTCTACGCAGGCGTGCAGGCCCGGGGAGATGGGGTGCTGGCCGTCTTGGGCTAGTCCAGTCCCCCTCCGGCTCTGCTTGGCAGCGTCTGCCAGGGGCGCCATGCGCCGCTCCATGTGCGGTAGCGCAGGGTCTCCCCAAGCGAGAGCTCCACGGTGCCGTCTTGGTCTGTGCGCAGCACCGGCCAGGCTCTGTGGGCCCAGAGTGTCTGGGCCCGCGGGTGACCGAAGCGGTTGTCCACCCCGCAGGAGATCACGGCCAAGCGCGGCTGCCACTGGGCCATCAAGCGGGGATCGGAGCTGGTGTGGGAGCCATGGTGGGCCACCTTGAGCACGTCGATGGGCCCCAAGTTTAGGGCGAGCAGAGCCTGTTCTCCGGCGTCTTCCACATCTCCGGTGAAGAGCACGCGGTGCCCACCATCGCGCAGCTCCAGGACCAGACTGATCTCGTTGGGATCCTCCTCAAACTGCGCCAAGAAGGCCGGCTCTGGGTGGTGCATCTCCAGGCGCTGGGGGTCGAGCACCGGGTCCTGTCCGTCCAAGATGGCCACACCCTTGGACTGGGCCAGGGCCCAGAGACGGGCGTAGTCCTCCTCCCCCTCCAGAGGCCCCCTTGGCACCCGCACAGCTCCCACGCTCAGGGACTCCAAGATCGGGAAGACCCCGCCGTAGTGATCAGGGTGGGGATGGGAGATGAGCACCTCATCAATGTGGGTGATGCCCTGGCGCCGCAGCCAGAACAGGGGCTGCTCGCTGGGTGGCCCGGCATCGACGAGGACCGTGCGTCCGTCCGGGAGTTGGATCAGCGCCCCATCGCCCTGACCGATGGCCAAGAAGTCCACTTGGGTGTGCAGCGGGCGGCTGTGCAGGCCGAAGATCAGCGCGGCGCAGCTCAGAGCGATGCCAGGCCAGCGGGCCAGCAGCACGCAGCCCATCAGCAGAGCGGCACCTGCAGTGCTGAGGGCGGGATGGAGCAGGGTCCAGCTTGGGGCGGACTCCAGCCACCTGAGCCACTGCAGACTGAGGGAGATGCTGCCGTCGGCCAAGGCCAAGGGCAGGGTCCAGCCGGTGGAACCCAGCAGGGCGCAGGGCACGGCCACCGCGCCCATCAGGGGAACCGCCACCAGGTTGGCCAGAGGCGAGAGCAGGGAGATCTCTTGAAAGTGCAGGGCCACCGCGGGCAAGGTGCCCAGGGTGGCGCCGACGCTGGCGAAGAGGCTGCGGGCGGCCCAAGCCAGAGCCAAGTTTAGATCCGGAGGCAGGTAGCGCTCCATGCGTGGGGTCACGGTCAGGAGGCCGGCCACCGCACCAAAAGAGAGCTGAAAGCTCAGGTCTACGGGAGTGCCCGGGTCCGCCAAGCACAAGCCTGCCGCCGCGCCTCCCAGCAGGTTCCAGGGCTGCATGCCCCGGCCGCTGGCGTTGCCCAGCAGGCCCCCGCAGACCATGGCGGCAGCCCGCTGGGCCGAGATGGGGCTGCCCACGCTGTAGGCGAAGGCCAGTGCGGCCACCATTCCGCCCAGGGCTGGGATCCAGCGCAGGAATCGCCCAAGGCTTGGGGCGCGCAAGAGCAGGAGGGGGGCTGCCACGATGCGCAAGAGCCACGCGGTGCCCGCAGCCAGGAGTCCGATGTGCAGGCCGGAGATGGCCAGCAGGTGGCGGGTCCCGGTGTGGGTGAGGGTGTCTTGGTCGGCCTGGGGGATCTGCGCCCGGTCGCCGCTGCTCAAGGCCCGCAGCAGGCCAGGGTTCTCCGTGTGCTCAAAGTCCCCGTTGACCCGCGGTCTACCCAGGCTCAGTGGGACCCAGCTCTGCACCCGCAGTACGCTGTTTTGACCGTTGAGCTGGGCGGCGTAGGCCGGGCTGGGGCTCCCTGGCAGAGTCACGCTCTGGGAAGGGCCGATGGGGCCGAAGACCGCCACCTGGGCGCCGACGGGCAAGGCCTCTTTGGTCTTGAGGCTCAAGGGGCCCAGGGCCGGCGATCCATTGAGGGCGCGAAGGTCCAAGATGGCCCGGTGGGTGCTCGCCCGGCTCACCTGTCCGTGGGCGTAGACCCCCGGTGAGTGCAGGCTGGGCCCCGGAATCCACAGGCTGGCCCGCAGCATGCCGAAGAGCAGGCAGGCAGCCCCGGCAGCGGGCCAAGAGCGTCCGATCCAGCCCAGCAGTCCACAGGCACCGATGGCTAGGATCAAGGGGAGAGGCTGGGTATTCAGCGATGGGTAGAGCGCGATCCCCAGGGGGATCAATAGGCCAGGCAGGAGCAGGGGGTGTCGCATGGCTGGGGTACATGCAGGAGTGGTGCCGTTGGCCTTTGGTGTGGGGAGAGCTGGCTAAGAAGCGGCATTTAGAGCAGATCGATGGAGCGCGGTGCCAGGGCGGGGGTGTCCGGATCTCGACACCCTCTTTGACACCCCCTGCTTTGGGTTGTGTTGGGGGTGGCAGTGGCTGTCGGCAGTGGCTGTTGGCAGTGGCTGTTGGTCGCGGCTGTCGGCAGTGGCTGTTGGTAGTGGCGTTGGTCGCGGCTGTCGGTAGTGGCTGTTGGTCGCGGCTGTTCGTGGGGAAATTCTGGCTGTTTTCTAGCGGTATTCCCTGCCCATTTCCTGCGGAATTGGGCTAGATTTAGGGCGCTAGGCGCCTGCCCATTTCCTGCGGAATTGGGCTTGATCTGAGGCGCTAGGCGCCTGCAGGAATGCCTTGGCCGGAGGCTGGCCGGCGGTTGCCGGAAGGGTGGTGCGGCTTTGGCTTGGTTCCCTGCCCATTTCCTTCGGAATTGGGCTAGATCTGAGGCGCTAGGCGCCTGCAGGAATGCCTTAGCCGGAGGCTAAGGCATTCCTGCGTCAGCAGCGCCCTGTCCCCAGCACAGCATGCCCATCTCGTCCAGGCCACAGATCAAGCCCTGTCCGCCGGCATCCAGCTCGTGCATTGGCATACCGATCAAGCTCTCAGGTGCCGCGGGGCCGAAGCAGTGCACATCGGCGGCATCGTCCAAGGCGCAGGTAAAGCCATCGCCGGTCGCGATCTCCAGCCAGCCATCGCCGGGTGGTACGAGCTCTGGCCCGGCGTTCCAGCAGGTGACGCTGCCTTGTTCGTCCAGGGCGCAGCCATGACAGCTGCTCTGGTCCATGGCGACGTATTGGCCTTCGGGTGGGGCGCCTTCACCGCAGGTGCTCAGGGAGCCGGCGCAGTGGATCTGACCGTCCAAGTCCAGCCCGCAGAGCTGGTAGCCGGCCATGCTCAGGCGCTCGTAAGGGCCCTCAGGCAGCTCGGTGGCGATGCGCTCCCAACCCCAGCAGTGCACCTCGCCCTGGAGGTCCAAACCGCAGCTCTGGTAGTCGCCGACCACCACCTGGCGCAGAGCCAGGTTGGGCGGCTCGGTCTCGCCGTAGCTGTCGTGGCCAGCGCAGTGCACGCGGCCATCCACGTCCAAGCCGCAGCTGTGGTTGTTGCCTACAGCGATGTCCCGTACGGCCAGGGAGGTGCTGTACTCGGCAGCCGGTCCCCAGCAGGTGAGGTCCCCCGCCGGATCAAAGGCACATGCGCTCTCGCCCTTGACGCTGAGGCCCGACCACGAGGTCGATGCCTCGTCGTCGTAGCCGCCGCCTGGGACCATGCATGCGATGAGGAGAAGAACCATAGACGTAGCCTAGCCGGGGCTTGGCAGGGGCCGCACCTCTCACGGCTCTGTCTCTGGGTCTCTCGCCCTTCAGTACTGGGCGAAGAGCGTCATGGTCTCGATGTTGGCGTGGTCGCCTTGGGGCTCCACCTTGGCCAGCTGCGCCTTGTCGGCGCTCACGGAGATCACGATGATGCCGGCTTGGGGCAGCATGGAGCCGGGGCTCACGACGATCTCGGTGCCATCGGGCAGGCCCAATGCCGCACGGGGGGGCTGAGCGTTGGGCATGGTTTGGAGCAGACGTACGCCCCAAGCAGCCTGGGTCGCCAAGCCTTCGGCCGGCGCGAGCTCCACCTCTGGGGCCTGGAAGAGCTCGGGCTCGGGCTCGGGCTCCACTTCGATGAGCACCTCGAGCTCGGGCTCGGGCTCAACCTCCACCACTTCAGGCTCTTCGGGCAGGATGTTGCCGTCCGAGTCGCAGGCGAAGGGGTCGTCGATGCAGATCTGAGGCTTCTTGCCGAAGGGGTCGCTGTTGACGGGCTCCGTCTCAGGCGCACCCTCTGCCACGGGGGGGCAGTCTGGGTTTGTGGCCGACGCCGAGAACATGCCGGACCAGGAAGGTTCGGCCGATTGGCAGGCGATCAGAAGGGCAAACAGCACGGCAAGGCTCCGATGGCTTCGGGCAGCCTAACCCACAGCACTACAAGGGCACGCTGACATGAATGTGTGCGCTGTTGTCCTGGGTCCCCACGCGCACGCCGCCGCCCAGCCAGAAGCGCTGGCGCACCAGGGTGCGGGCGCCGATGCTGGCCTCGCCGCCGAGGGTGGGTTGCAGGATGCCGCGTGCGCCCAAAGTGATGGCGCCGCCGCTGCCGATGTTGCGGGCCAGACCCATGCTCACATCCAGCTCACTGAAGGTGCCGCTCTCGTTGAAGGTCTCGACCCCGCCCTCCTCCAGGCGGCGCTCCCAGTCCAGGGCCCAGGTGCCGCTCTCCCAGCCCATGCCCACGCCCAAATCCCAGTTCTCTCCTTGACGCTCGAGGCGCGCTGAGAGCTGCTGAAGGCGGTCGCCGTACAGGTCGTTCACGATGGGATCGGTGTCATCGAGCAAGCCACCGCCGCCGGCTAGGAAGCGATAGCGCAGGACCAAGTCCAGATCCTCGCCCAGGATCAGGCGTGGGGAGAGCTCAAGCTGCACGCGCTGGCGCTCGATCTCGGTCTGGGCAAAGGGAAGCGAGCTTCCGGAGAAGCCGAGCTGGGCCAGCATCTGAAAGGCGCCGGGTTGACCCAGACGCAGAGAGAGATCGGCGCCGCCTGCTTGGGCCAGTGGGCCGCGGTAGCCCCAAGCGCTCAGGCCCCACGAGGGCGCGCTGCCGAAACCCAAGGCGGCGCGGGCGCCCACGACGTTGTGCGGTACGGGGTCGTGGATGGGGGGCCCACCGTCCCAGGAGATCCCGTCTCGGTCCAGGGAGCCCGGAGAGTGCTGGCCCAGGAGCAGCTCGGCGGAGAGTCCAAAGCGTGGGGTGGACTGAAGCATGCCCACCCAGAGGTCTCCGCCGCTGCTCGCAGAGCCGCTGACCCCAAGCTCGATGGACTGCATCTCTTGGCCGGGCAGCAGTGCGCCGCGGATTCCCCGATCCAGGGTGCTGGGCAGCATGCCCATGGTGGTCAGGGTGCGCAGTCGTCCGCCGTCGTAGGACATCGGATCGCTCTCGGCGAAGAGCGGCTCCTTCTCTTCCCAGAGGGGCTCAACCTTGTCGGGGGCCTCCTCCAGAGTGCCGTCCCAACGGGGGCCTCCCACGTAGGCGTTGTCCTGCAGCGCGACCTGAGCCGCCTGACCAAAACTGAGCTTCTCAGCGCCTTCTACGTTGGCAGGTACCCAGGCGACCAGGGTCTGGATTCCACGCAGGGTCCAGCCCTCCTCGGCCAGCTTGCGCATGCCGACCACGTCTTCGGGCAGGGGCGGATCGGGCACTGGACGCTCGGTGCCGGCGTAGTAGACCGCGAGCAGCTCTTGCACCTGCACGATGCTGGGGCTCCAGCTTGGCTCCTCCTCCTCCACCTCTTGCAGGATCTCCTGGTCCTCCAGCTCCGGACGCACCACCTCTTCCGCCTCGCCCAGTGCGTTGGCGATGTGGCTCTCCAGGATGCCGGCCAGAGTGCTGCGGTCTGCACCTGGAACACTGGCAGCCATCCAGCGAACCACCTTCTCCAGGTCCGCAGCGCTGCGCCCGCTGTCCTGAAGGGCCAGGATGTCGTCTTCCAAGAAGGCCTCGGGCGTGTCCCTCCCGGTCAGGCTGTAGAAGAGGCGCGCGATGCGCTCCGCTTCCGCCTCGGAGAGCTCAGCGCTCTGGGCCAAGAAGGGGGCGTGGACGGCGGGTGCGGCGAGGAGGAGGCAGAGAGAAAGCACGCCCAGGGTGTATCCCCTGAGCGCGCCTTTGTTCACCCAACGATGTGGCCTGTCTCAGCGACGGCTGCAGCCGTGGGTGGAGTCGTAGCGGTCCTCGGCTCGGTCGCGGCGGTCCTCGCGGCGGTCGCGTACGTCCTCTTGGCGGTCCCGTTTGCCGCCCTGGTGGCGGCGGTCCTGGCGGTCCTCGGCGCGATCACGGCGGTCCTCGGCTTGGTCCCGACGGTCCTCTCGGATGTCGGCTTGGCAGGTGGCGTAGGGGTCACGGCCTTGTTTGGCTCCAGGACCCTTTGCTCCTGGACCCCGAGCTCCTGGACCGCGAACTCCGGCCTTTTGTCCTCCGGAGAAGGACTTGGCGCCAGGTGGGCCCTTGCCCTTGCGGCCGCGGCGCGCCTTCTTGGTGCGCTTGAGTTTCTTGCTCTTGCGGGCCAGCTCGCTGCGGTCTTGGGGGCCCATCTCGGGACGCTGGTGTACCCGCTCGGGGCGCTCCTGCTGGACGCCGTCCATTGGGGGTGCAGCGTCGGCCTGGGCGAGGGAGAGGAGGAGGAAGAGGTTCATCATGGCGGCGGCTCCGGTCAGTGGATTCACCAGCACAGACGGGGCCACTGCGCGCTTCTTCGGTCCCTTTACACTCCTTAAGACTCCTTGAGTTTTGCTGACCAGAGCCCTTGGCCAAGGCTCGCCTACTCCAGGAGGAGGCCGGGGTAGTCCTGGGCTGCCCAGTCCTCGCCGGAGCCCATCATCTCGGCGTCCAGGTAGGCGTCGATCAGGCGCCAGCCGTCTTGGCGGGTCTCCTCGAAGGGGCGCTCACTTGGGCTGGCTTCCTTCTCCAGCTCCTTCTCGGTCACATCGTCGACCCAGTCGTAGTGGTTCATGCCCTGCACCACGGCAAAGGTGCTCTGCTCAAAGCGCTCGGCGCCCTCCTCCGTCTTCACGAGGTCGGCGCTGCCGTCCAGCTCGCCAATGATGCTCAAAACAGGCTGGCCCCGATCCTCCACCTTGTCGCCGCCGGCCGGGTAGCTGGCCACGATGACGAGAGGCCCAAAGGTGTCCTCGTGGCGCGCCCACTGTTTGGCGGCGACCGTGCCCCCTAGCGAGTGGCCCATCACCCCGACGGCTTGGGGGTCGATGGCGCCCGCCAGAATGGGGTCTCCGTCATCGGCCAGGTTGTGGGCACGATCGACGGCCTCGTGGGTGCGGTTGCTGCCGAAGATCGCCAGGTCCATGGGGTACTTGGGTGTCAGGGCGATGTAGCCGCGGGAAGCCAGGTGCTCTCCCATCCAGTGGTAGCGCTCGTGCTCCACCGCCCCGCCCTGGATCACCACCACCATCGGGTGCTCGCCCGCTAGGGTCTCCGCATCGGCTGTCGCCGGAAAGTGCAGGTCCACATCGAAGCTTCGGCCGGTGGCGCGTGCAGCGCGGAAGGTGGAGAAGCCCACGCCGTTGGGTCCAAAGTCGCCGTCCAGACCGAGGCGGTCCACGTCCGGCTCCAGGAGGAGTTGGGGCTCAGAGGTCGGCGAGCAGGCCAGGAGCAACAGCAGCATCATGAAACCGAGCAAGTAGGAGTGGGCATGGGCCCAGGCTTAGGCCCTCAGGCCCCGCAACTTGCCCAGGTCTGGCTCATTTTGGTGCCCTCTGAGTGTGTGAGATGGCCCAAGCAGACGGGCGCACTCAACCACCCAAAGCGATTCAGGAGGCCGCGGCATCCAGAGCGGCTTGCAGGCTGGTCCGGACCTCGATGGCCAGGGGCTCAATGTCCGGACGTCCGACCACGCCGAACATGGCCACAGGGTCGATCGCAGCCACGGTCACGCCGCCGCTCTCATTGGCGGCCACGACCACATTGCAGGGCAGCAGGGCACCGATTGCTGGCTCAGCGGCCAGGGCGCGGTGGGCCATGGGCGGGTTGCAGGCACCCAGGATGAGGTAGGGCCGGGTGTCGGCGTCGAGCTTCTTCTTCAAGGTCGCTTGGACGTTGATCTCGGTCAGGATGCCGAAGCCTTGGGCTGCCAAGGCGGCCACGACCTTGGGCACGGCTTGCTCGAAGGGCAGCGCCAGATCGACGGTCAGGGTGTAGGCGCTGGCGGTGATCGGTGGGATCGAGGACATGGGTACTCCAATGGGCTGTACCCAATCTTATGCATCTGCCGTGCCAGAACTACGGGCTGTCTCTTATACACATCTGACGCTGCCGACGATATGCAGTGTGTAGA
>OJIV01000395.1_pt1 | contig 18294 bp, 16 predicted proteins | sample 1595861 | NCBI WGS metagenome assembly OJIV01 (sample SAMN05416883, study PRJEB24817) | seawater metagenome | isolation source: Sea water | place: Canada:Atlantic | collected 2013-11
GCAGCGTCAGATGTGTATAAGAGACAGCTCCAAGGCGGGGAAGATGTCCTCTTCGTACTGGCCTCGCCGGCCTTCGATGTCCCAGGAGTCTGCGCGGGTGCCGTCCCGGAGCTCTAGGAAGGCTGCGCTGGGCTCAACGTCGCTCCCATCCTCCTTGGTCAGGCCCTGCAACCCCACGGCGTACCAGGTGCCCGGGTTCAGGCCGGAGGTGGGGTGGATGAGCAGGGTGGGGTTGTCATCGACCGAGAGCTCCGCACGAACGGGGATGCGCTCGCCAGTGCCCATGTCGACGACGACCACTGTGGACCCTTCCTCAAGCGAGGCCCCGCCATCCACCGGAAGGCCCTCCTCGCTCAAGTTGTCGAACCACGCGAGCATGGGTGCTTGAATGGAGAAGCCGTCCCGCAGGTTCCAGTCCGTGGGATCGACCGTTGGACCTTCCTCATGGGGGGGCAGAGTCTCCACTCCCAGGTCCAGGCGCCAGCCGCCGTCGACCTCTTCGATGTGCTGGGCCGAGGGCCAAGGCAAGCCACAGACCTCTGGGACCAGGGGGTCGCAGTCGCTGTAGGGGGCCTTCTCTGGGGCACATGCGAGCAAGAGTAGGGGCAGCACAGGCAGGCTCCGTTGAGCGGCCAGGGTACCTGGGCTAGAGTGCCTCTGCAGTGAGGAGTGCGTGTGGAGCTCGATGAACAGGTGGCGTTGTTCGCAGAAGTGGCCCAGGCCGGTCCTTCACTTCAGGCGCAGATCAAGGCGACCGAGCAGGGGCAAGTCGAGCTGCGCTTCATCGACTTTGAAGACGGCGCGCTGCGGAGCATTCGGGAGCAGACTCTGGCCCCTCTGCACGGCTCCCCTGAGCAGCTCAGGGCCTTGTTCACAGCGGCATGGGCCTGGGCGCAGCTGGAGCCCTTGATGCGCATGCCCTCTGATGTCTGGGACCCACAAATGCTCAGCGCAGGCGAGAGCCTGGAGGACTTTCAGGCCCTGTTTGCCGACCCCGTGCTGCGCCGCCGTCACTTGGGACACATGGAAGGGCAGCGCTTGGGGGTGAGGCTGAGTGATGTGCAAGCCGAGGCTCTGTATTGTGCCTTGAACCTGCGCGATGGACTCCAGGCCAAGGACCAGCTCCAGGCGATTGAGCGGTGTTTGGCTTGGCCGGAGCTGCGCCAGCCGCTGCTTGTGGCGCTTGGCGAGGGCCTGGAGGCTGGCTGGTACCAGTGCTGGTACGATGACGCGCCAGAGACCGAGATGAGCGAACGCATTCGAGAGACGCTGGCCAGACTGGACGCATAACTGGATGACTCGAGGCTCAATCTCGGGACGATGGGGGGACTCGATGACAGCGGATGAATCAGGGGCAGGCGAGGGCGGACGCGGGCTCAAGATCTTGGGTGGACTGGCGGCCGTCTTCGGGCTGACGCTTCTGTGCTGCGGGGGCTTTATGGGCAGCATCATGGGCAGCCTCAAGCAATCCGGCGCCTACACGAGTGGCTTGGAGATGGCCACGAGCGATCCCCGCGTTCAGGAAGCGCTCGGCGAGCCAATCGAAGCAGGATGGATGGTCTCCGGCTCCGTGAGCGTCAGCGGCGGTTCAGGAGAAGCGGAGCTCTCCGTTCCACTCCAGGGATCCAAGGGCGCTGGGACGCTCTACTTGGAGGCGGACAAGAGCGCCGGAGACTGGGACTTTGATGTCGCCAAGGTCGACGTGAACGGGAGCAAGATCGACCTGCTCGACTGACCGGGGGTAGTCCGGCTGGCTCAGCCCTTGCGCTGAAAGTGCTGGCCGTGCCTTGGGGCGCCGTCCCCAGGCTCAAACCAGGAGGCCTTGTCATCGGTGAAGATGTGGGCCGCCACCCGGAGCCCCTCGCCGCCCTGGGTGATGAGCCCGGCGGGCACGTAGGTGTGCTCCGGGTCGTTCGGGCCGGGCAGGGGGGAGCCACACAGCGCGCAGAAGTTCTTCTCCCAGTCGGCGTCGGGCTTGGCCCAGTGGCGGAGCTCCTGCTGCCCCTGGGTCCAGGAGAAGCTCGTATTGGGGACCACCAAGACGGCGACGCCCTGTACGCCCGTCGAGCGCCGGCAGATGCTGCAGTGGCAGCAGTAGATGTCCTTGGGCTGGGCCTGGATCTCAAAGGCCACAGCGCCGCAGCAGCAGCTCCCACGCATCATGGACTCCCCCCGGGCAAGTGCGCCTTGTAGTCGGCGAAGAAGTCCTCGGCGTCGGCGTAGGCCATGCCCAGGTTCTCGGCGAACTGGCGGTCGGAGTCCCGGTCGCCCACCATCAGGCAGATGCTCAGGTCCAGACCGTGTTTGACCATGTGGGCCACGCCCATGCCGGGGTTGGGTTTGCGGTCCCATGCTTGGCGGTCCACCCAGGCTGAGAAGAGCAGGTCCGGGGTGACCCCCAGCTGCTCATGGGTCTCATCGAAGCACGCTTGGGCCCGCTCAGGTTTCAGGCTGCCCTGTTCAATGGCGCCCTGGTTGCTCACCCCGAGCAGCAACCAGCCGGCGTCCTTCAGGCTGCGCATGACCTTCTTGCGGCCTTTCATGATCTGTACTTGGTTTGGGTAGAAGGGGAAGGGGGCGCGACCGGTGGAGCGGCGCAGAGTGCCGTCGTAGTCAAAGAAGAGAGCGCCTTGTAGGCCAGCGGGGCGGCGGGAGAAGGGCAGCTTCTGCAGGACCGTGATGCCCTCGTCTGTGCTGGGCTCCTTGAAGATGCGAAACCAGTTGGCGATGGCCGCCGGGGGCAACATGTTGGGGTCGGACTTGCTGGCCTCCTTCACCTCTACCGGGCTCAGGATGCGACCTTGGCGCTCCATCATTCGCTGACAGGCGTTGATTTGAGCGTTGGGCTCCGAGCACTGGATCCACTGGCAGAGGACCGGCAGCCCCTGGGCCTTGGCAGCGGCAATCAGTCCCGCCCGCGAGGCCACGCTGGGGTAGGTGTTGTCGAGCACGGCGTAGCGAAGTCCGCCTTCCAGGGCCTCTTTGAGCTTCTTGTCCACGCCCTTGAGGGTGCCGCCCAGGGTGTCTCGGTTGAAACGCCCCCAGCCGGCCGCTTCCAGAGGCGCGACGTGCTGGGTCTTGCCGCTGGCAGGGGGCCCCATGACGATGCGCACCTGACCGCCGCGCTGCTGGTCCGGCAGAAGCTTGAGCAGCCTGGGGTCTTGGCTCAGCTCCCGGGCCGCCATCGAGTCCAGCAGGCTCTCGATGCGCGTGGCGCCCACGATGGGGCTGTGTCCCAAGGCCAGCATCCAAGCCACCGCCACGCGCTGCGGGGAGACGCCCAGCTCCGTGGCCAAGGCCAGAAAGGGGGCGGGCATGGCTTTGTCTCGGCGCTTGTGGCCGCCCAGAGGACTGTGGGCGAGCACCGGGATGCCGCGCTCAAAGGCGGCCTGGGCCACCCCGCCGCTGCGCCCCGACTTGGGCTCGAAGGGGGACCACGGCACCTGCACGCTGGCCACCGGCACCCGGGCGCAGGCCAGGGCGAGCTGCTCGGCGCTGACGTTGCACAGGCCGATTCGGGCCGCGGTGCCTTCGTCGACCAGCATGGCCAAGGCGTCCAGGGACTCCTCAAAGGGCACGCGGCGGTCCACCACATGGAGCTGCAGCAGGGCGATGCGCTCCACCTCCAAGGTCTCCTGGGCGCGCCGCGCCTCGGTCATCAGGCGCTCAGGGCGTCCATTGGGAACCCAGCGGCCCTTGGGTCTGGCCAGTCCCACTTTCGTGAGCACCTGGGCCTGGGGGAAGTCCTCCAGGGCGCGGGCCAGCAGGCGGTGGTTGTGGTGCAGCGTGTCCTCGTCTGTGGCGTACACATCGGCGCTGTCGAAGAGGGCGACGCCCGCCTGAGCAGCGGCTTGGATCAAGGCCACGGCTTGATCCTCTCCTGGGGCCCCTTGGGTGCTCAGGCGCATGCAGCCCAAGATGAAGCCGGGCAAGGGCAGAGGCGGGGCGAAAGGCAGCTCCTTGCTGGGACCGGCCACGGCTGAGATCTGGGCGGCTTCAGGCTCCGCGCCTCCAAACAAGTCCCAGCCCTGCTCCCAGTCTCCGCGCTCGGGCAGGGCCTTGTCGGCCATGTTGAAGAGCTGCCAGGCAGGTCCCAGTCGTGCCAGATCTTGGTCGGTGCACAGCAGAAGCTCTCGGCGGTGGCCGCCGGGACGCAGGGCCATGTGCAGCTCGCCGTCCAAGATCTGCTGCAAGAGGGCGGCCTCTCCTGGGTCTGGCAGGGCGCGCAAGAGCCGAGGAGAGACGCTGACCCAACGCCCAACGGGGCTGGCGCCGGTCATTCCGGGAGGTGGCACGTCCAGACCCAGGCCGGCGCTCAGCTCGCTGTTTCGCAGGGGCGGGGAGAAGGCGTTCTGGATGCGCTGGATCTTCTCGATCCAGGCCGTCTTGGCCTTTTGCAGGGCTTGTTGTGCCGCTGCGTGTGCAAGAGCCTGTGCCGAAGGGGTCAGAGCCATGTGCGCAGGCTACACCGCCGGTGTAGAGGCTGAGCGGAGCCAAGCCATGACGTGGACACGAGTGACCCTTGAGAAGCGCATCGAGCTGGCCCCTGGTCTGGCTCGCTTCCGCCTCTCTGGGCACAAGCCAGACTTTAAGCCTGGCCAGTTTGTGCAGCTCGCGCTGGACCTGGACGGCGAGCGCGTGGGTCGTCCATACAGCCTCTGTTCGGCGCCAGGACAAGACCTGGAGACCCTCATCGTGCGGGTGGACGGCGGTGCGCTGACGCCTGCGCTCTTTGCGCTTCCCCAGGGCGCGCCCCTCTGGGTGCACACCGCAGCGAGCGGAAACTTCACCCTGGACCGGGTGAGAGATGCCCCCAGCTTGTGGCTGATCTCCACCGGCACTGGCATCGCGCCCTACATGAGCATGATCCGCCAGGACGCCTTGCAGCGCTTTGGCCAAGTGGTCTTTGTTCACGGCGTACGCTTGGCGGCCCACCTCTCCTACAAGCGGGAGATTGAGGAGCGGGGCTTTGTGCACCTGCCGGTGGTCTCCAGAGAGCGCAGCGCTGGGGCATTGCACGGCCGCATCCCGGAGCACATTGACAGCGGCGATCTGGAGAGGCGCGCCGGGGTCAAGCTGGATGAGAGCGCCCAGGTCTTGCTCTGCGGAAACCCGGCCATGATCACCCAAGTCTACGGGCAGCTCATCGACCGTGGATTGACGAAAAACCGGCCGAGAAAGCCGGGAAATATTACATTCGAAGCCTATTGGTAGGGAAGAAAAATGCTCTGGTTTGTCCTCGCTTGCGCCAACAAAGTGGTCCCTGTTCCGCAGCTCCAGATGGGCTCTCCAGCCCCCAAGACCCAGGCTCCCGATGGAGAGAGTGCTCCGAGCGCCTTTGGCAACCTGGGCTGCGGTCTGACGGTGGGGTTTCAGAAGGTGGATGAGCGCTACGTAGACGCTCTGCGCACGCCCGAAGGCGAGGTGCTTGTCGCAACCGAAGCGATCAAGGGCTCATTCGAGGCCACCTTGGTCTTCTCCCTCCAAGAAGACGGCATCGGCTGGCACAGCGTCTTGGGCGCAGGAAGCGACGAGGACACCCCGGCCACCTTGAGCCAGGTCGAAGGCGGCTACCTGGTCGCAGGCAGCACCTGGTCCCATGGTGCCGGCATGAGCGATGGCTGGATGGCCAAGATCGACAAGGTCGGCTTGGTCAAGTGGCAGCGCACCTATGGTCTCTACGACCGGGACGTGGGCCTGGGCTTTGCGCCTATCGGCGAGGGTGGTCTGATGGTCACCAACGTGCCGGACTACGGACTGGTGATTCAGCAGCTGGACGCCTTGGGGGGGGAGACCGCGCAGATGGGGCTCTCGGGCAACTACCAGAAGATGGGCCTGCAGGCTCTGCCCGATGGCGCGCTGCTTTACGGAGGACTGGAGAAGGGCGGCAGCCTCTCGGGGCATCTTGTGCGACTGGACGGGGTCGGAAACGCAACTTGGAGCTTGGACTTGGGTCCAGAGAGCTCGGTGAGCTTCGCCATGACCAACGGCGCCAATGGCTTTGTGGCTGCGCTTGCCGGTGCGACACCGCGCTTGGCTCTCGTCAGCAGCGAGGGCGCCCTGATTGAGTCCGCGCTCTTGCCGCCGGAGCTGGACGGCCTGCGCGTTGTCGGCGGCCTTCGCACCGAGCTCGGTCCCCTCCTGCTGGGCCAGGCTGAGGACGGCAGCCGCGTTGTGCAGATGAGCGATGCCGGAGACGTGGTGTGGAGCCAGACCCTTGCGCGGATTGCCGTCGAAGATGCGCTGCCGGCCCAGGATAAGATTCTCTTCTTGGGCAACGGTCAGGGTGCCAACAGCCAAGACTTCTTCGGCATCTACTTGGACGCCGCAAGCGGTGCGACGGTCTGCCAGCCAGAGCCAGAGCCTGAGCCTGAGCCTGTCTTGGACCCAGAGCAGGAGGCCGAACTGGATTCGGAATTGGTCCCTGAGCCAGTGAAGCCTGTCGACCCCCCAGTAGCTGAGTAGCTGGCAGTGGTTTTGGTTGCTGTCGATGAAACCGGCAAGCTTCTGCCAATGGGTTTCCGGCTGTCTCCGGGTCCGCTACGATTCGGTCTCGGAGGTGCGTGTGCTTTGGGTTTTGATGTTTGGTTGTCTCACCAGCGGCGATGAGTACGCGAGCCTGTTGGCAGACGCGCAGGATTCCGACGACGATGGTTTTGGGGCACTGGCCTACGGCGGAACTGACTGCGATGACACCGATCCGGAAGTGTTTCCAGGTGCTGTCGAGGCTTGCGACGGCGTGGACAACAACTGTGATGGTTCAGTTGATTCGGAGGCCGTTGATGCGGTGGCCTGGTTTCCTGACCTTGATGGTGATGGGTTTGGCGGTTCAGAGAACGGCGTACTCAAGTGCGAGCAAGAGCTTGGGTATTCAGACAATTCGCTAGATTGCGACGACTCAAACGCCTCGATCTCTCCGGACGAAACAGAGGTCTGTGACGGCATTGACAATGACTGCGATGCCGCAGTAGATGATGCCGATCCTACCCTCGACCTGTCTACCGCGACCCGTTGGTTTCCTGACGCCGATGTCGATGGCTACGGTGATGCGGGGTCTGAGGGTATTCAGTCCTGCGTCGCTCCGACTGGCACGCTGGGAAACAGCATGGATTGCGATGACGCCAATCGGAACGTCAATCCCACGCGACTGAGATTTGCAGTGACGGCGTAGACAATGATTGCTCAGGAGATGCGCCTGAGTGCATTCTTCGAGGCAGCTACAGAGTTGAGGATGCCGAGATTCAGATTCTCGACTTCACCGGTTCGCTTGCCACTCTCGACTGGAATGGAAACGGCAGCACTGAGCTGGTCATTGGGGTTCCTGAAGGTGTTGGGAGCGTCTACGTCTTTGAATCTCCGGGAGCAGGGGGGGCGATCTCGTCATTGGATGCAGTGTGGGAGCAAGGTGGAGCTTTTGCCGGGGCTGGATTGGGGACCGTAGCCGCACCAGGAGACCTCAGTGGGGATGGCATTGAAGACTTAGTTAGCAGTGCGGTGGGTAGGGGAGAAGTGTTCGTTTACTACGGTTCAGGCAGTGGGTTCGCAGAGCAACCAGACGTCACTGTGGCCGATGGAACTTTCCAACGGAGGTTTGGTGCCACACTCCCCGTTTTTGGTCAGCTAAATGAGGGAGGAGACCTCAGCGTTGCCATCGGGGCGCCGCAGGAGTCTGGCCAAGATGTTGATGGGGCGGTCTACATCTGGTTTGGCTCTCCTGAAGACGGAGATCAGCCAACTGACGCTGATCTTGTGATTGGAGATTCCAACAATGGAGCCTTCGGAGGGCTCAACAACTCAGACAGTGGCGACTTAAACGCAGACGGCCATCTCGATTTGGCTTTTGGAGTTCCATCGCAGGACGAAGTTGATGTCTTTTTTGGCCCCTTTGGGGCGGGGGTGAACTTGGATGTGGCTGACGCTGACGTCAGGGTTGCGTCCAGTTCGGGAGGCGACTTTGGTAGCGACCTCGCTACCGGAGATTTGGACGGTGATGGGTACCAGGATGTGCTGATTTCGGACGTAGACGGACCTGGTGCAGTGCATCTGTTTGTTGGTGGTTCTGGCTTCTCAGGCAACTACTCGGCGTCGGATGCAGCAACCGTGATCGGAGGCTCGTCTGGGGACAGGGGAATCGGCACCTTTGCGGAGGTTGCCGATTCTGACGGAAACGGCGTGGACGATCTCTTGGTAGGTAGCAGTGAGGGCGACGGCTACGGAGCCCTGTTCTATGGCCCGTTGGGTACTCGGAGTTCCGTGGACCAAGCCGACGCGGAGTTTGCTGGATTCGAAGACCAGGGCTGCTTTGAGTTTGCCGCTCTGACAGATACCAATGGGGACGCGTCCGCGGACTTAGTCATTTCCTGCAGTCTTCCATTCCCGGGATCGACCTATATTGTCTTGGGGAGGGGCGAGTAGGCTACTCGCCCATGTCCGCCAGCATCTCCCGCACATCCCCGACCTTGTCCTCGCGGCCCAGGGCCTTCCACTGCTTCAGTGCGATGTGCCAGGCCTCGCGGGCGCGGGTGAACTTGCCCATGGCCAAGGCGCTCTTGCCGGCGCGTTCGGCCAGGTTGGCGTTCTCAACATCCACAAAGCCGGAGCTCTCCAGGATGCGCTCAGCGGAGGAGAGGTGGCCATCAAAGGCTTGCCACTCGCCCAGGTTCGCAGTCGGGGTGAGCAGTGCCAGGTGCACGGTCCCGGCCATCATTGGGGAGCGTCCCTGCTCCAGAACGCGCAGGTTTGGCACCAGTACAGCGCGTGCCCGGGCGTGCTCGCCGCGGGCCGCCAGGACCAAGCCCAGGTTGACCCGAGGCAGGTAGGGGTCGGGGTGACCGACCTCCTCCAGGCGCTGGGCGGCCTTCTGATAGAGCTGCTCGGCGCGCGCCAAGTCACCCTTTGAACGTGCGATTTCCCCCAGCATGTTCAGGCACTCGGCGGCCTTCCAGCTCGAAGAGGCCTGCTCGAAGAGCGTTTGGGCCGTCTCGACGTGTTCTTGGGCTTGGTCTAGGCGGCCCTGTTGAATCGCACAGCGGGCCAAGTGGATCTCACAGTCGGCCATGCCGCTGGCCGAGCCGGACCACTGATAGGCCTGATGGGCTTGCTCCAACAGCGCCTTGGCCTCGTCTGTCTTGCCCTGTAGCAACAGCACGGCGCCCAGGCCCAAGCGTGAACTGGCGGCGAGCTCATCGTCGTCCGGGGCCAAACTCAGGGCCCCGCGCAGCGCCTTGGCTGCGGCCGGTAGGTCCTGTGCCCTTCGCTCAAAGCGACTGCGCTCGCGCATTCCTCGGGCTCGAACCCGTCGCCAGCCATGCTTTTGGGCGCCCTGCTCGGCGCGGCCCAGCCACTTCTCGCCCGAGGCGTAGCGCCGAGCGAAGAAGAGCAGAAAGGCCTGGGTCAGCCAGCCCTCGCCCCAGCGCGCATCATTCGCTGGAATGCGCAGGCGCTTCATGGCGCGCTCCCGGGCCTGAAGCTGGCGGTGGGCGCTCTCCAGCTCCGCTCGGTCAATGGCGCGCTTGCTGCCCTCGAGCAGCACCTCCAGCGCGGGCTCGGCTTGTCCGCTCAACAGCAGGTGACGGCCCAGGCGCTCGCTGACACCCACGCCTCGGTCTGGTCGACGCATCAGAACGGCGGCGCTGGCCTTGTGCCATGAAGGGCTGCGTTTGGCCTCTCTGGCCTGGTTGAGCAGGGCCTCGCGCAGCATGGCGTTGGAGAAGCGGAAGCGCTCCTGGCTGCCTTGGACCAAACGCCGCTCACTGAGCTTGGAGAGCAGCCCTGGGGGCAGGGGAATGAGCGCTTCCCCACACACGGCCTTCCACTCATCCACGGCCACGCTCTCGCCCAGCACCGCTGCGATCTCCAGCGCCTGCGAGGCCATGCCGCTGCTCTCGGCCAGCACACGCTGCACGCGCTCTTGCCAGACGCTCTGCAGGTCGCGCGGCAGGTCCATGCTCACGCCGCGCCGCAAGCGGAAGCCGCCGGCAGCGGCCTCCAGCAAGTCGCGCTCGGCCCAGTCCTCGATGAGCTGAATGGCGAACTTGGGGTTGCCCGCTGTGCGGTCTGCGATGGCGCCGACCAGGGCGTGGTCCATGCCCAACATCTCTTGGAGCAGTCGCCGGTGGGCCTTGGGGGCCAAGGCCTCCACGCGCAGCTGCGTGGTCTTGCTGCTGCGGGTCAGGGCTGTGAGGGCGCCGCGTGCTGCAGGCAGCTCACCCAAGGCCTCGTCTTGGGAGGTGACGATGAGCAGCACCGGAATGGAGCGGGTGCTGTTGAGCAGCATCTGGGCAAAGGCCAGCGCGTCGGCGCTCCAGTGGGCATCGTCCAAGACCAGGATGACCGGCACGGCCTTCTGATCCGGCCCCAGTGGCCGAGAAAGGCGCTCCAGGAAGCGCAGGATCACGCCGTGTCGCTCCTTTGGAGAGGCGAAGACCACGTCTCCCGTCGGGTGGACCAGCTCGGCCAAGGGGGCCGCCAGCTCGCGCCACGGCCGCAGACGGTCCCTGAGCTCATCCGTGGTCAGGCCTTCGCTGCGGAGGTGCCGCGCCAACATGCCGGTCAAGCCATCCAAGGCGCCGCCGCCGCGCACGTGGCTGGCGGTCAAAACGGTGGCTGCACCCACCTCGTCGGCACGCTCGGCCAACCAGCTCCCCATGCGGGTGCGACCGCAGCCAGCTGGACCGGCGAGGATTACTGCGCGCTGAGAGAGCCCACCGTGAACCTGGGAGAGCGCCGCCCACAAGGAGTCGCGCTCCACCTCTCGGCCCACCAGCTCCGCCTCGCGGATGGCCACGAGGTTCAGGCCCACGCCGGGGAGCGGCTCCGGTCTGGCGGGAGGCCGCGGGTGCTGCCACGTCACTGGCATGGGCACCCGAACGCGGGGCAGGGGCTCGTTCCCCAGCGAGAGCGGCTCAATGGCGTCCAGCGGCAACAGGCCCGTCGCTTCGTCCAAGGCGTCGATGGCCTGGGCCATCAAGGCCTCCAGAGCGGCCGAGTCATTGGGCAAGGAGGTCGACTGTCCAGACTGGAGCGGGACCCCGCCGGCCTCGGGCACGATGGTGGGGCTGTCCCGCCGGGGCAGCTCACCGTAGCCGCCGCCCATCGCGCTGCGCCGCAGGCCACCTTCTAGACCGAGCAGCGCAAAAGAGGCCTCTGCGGCGCGGTTGAAGCGGTTGTCCGGGCGCTTCTCCAAGAGTCGGCGAAGCCAGCCCTCAAAGCCCTCGGGGACCGGGTGTGCTGGCTTGAAGGCCGGGGGCTTGGCCCGCAGGTGCAGGTCTCTGAACTCGGAGACCTTCTTCTGGCGGCCAAAGGGAGGCTCACCGGTCGCCAAGCCCCAAGCCAGGCAGCCCAGAGCGTAGAGATCCGTCCAGGGGCCCTGGTCGCGCCAGAGTCCATAGAGCTGCTCAGGCGCCATGTACGCAGGAGTGCCCGCGACGACGGCGTCTGCGGGGCTGCCGCGGTCCACCGCTTGCGCCAGACCAAAGTCCGTCAGGGTGATTCGGAAGGGGTCTTGGCCCGTGGGCGTGGCGATCTGGCCTCGGTTGCGCAGGACAATCACATTGCCAGGTTTCAAGTCGCGATGAATCACGCCGCGGGCGTGGGAGTGAGAGAGCGCGTCCAAGAGCTGAAAGAGCACATCCCGAAGACGCGACCAAGGCATGCGCGCCGTGTAGCCATGAAGCTGCACGCCATCGATGATCTCCATCACCAAATAGGGCGCTCCGGCCTGGAGTCCCGGCGTCTTCTTGTCCACCACGCCGTGGTCCAGCACCGTGACGATGCCGGCATGGGAGAGGCCGGCCTGGGCGCGCACCTCTTTCTGGAAGCTCTCCAGGGCCCAGTCGTCGCGCAGTGAGCCCTCGTGAAGCAGCTTGATCGCCACTTCTTTGCCGCGCGCCCTGTGCTGGGCGGCCCACACCACGCCCATTGCGCCTTGACCAATCACCCGCGTGAGGCGGAAGGGTCCCAGTCGAGTGCCGTCACTTGCCATGACCTAGTCTATCGCGCTGTACACTCCAGTCATGTTGGTGCTCTGCTTTCTCGCTTGCTTGACCCCTCTGCCCATCGAATCCACTCCCGGAGATCGAGATGGGGATGGGGTGCCTGGTCTGAATGACTGTGATGACAACAACCCGGGACGCTTTCCGGGAAACCCCGAGATCTGCGATGGCCGAGACCAGGACTGCGATGACGCCATCGACGAGGGCAGCTTCCTCACTGGCTACGTGGACGAGGACGGGGACGGAGTCGGCGCCGGAGAGGGGTTGGAGCTCTGCGAGGTCACCGAGCAGGGCTTTGTCTTTGACGGAAACGACTGCGATGACGGGGACCCGGAGACCTATCCTGGCGCGGCCGAGGCCTGCGACGGGCTCGACAATGACTGCGACGACAAGCTCGATGAGGGCGTAAACGTCCACGCCTTCTACGAAGATGCAGACTCCGACGGCTACGGGAACGACGCGGAGCAGCGCGAGGGCTGTGGTGACGCCCCACAGGGCTATGTGCGCAACAACCAGGACTGCGATGACACCGACGGCGCAATCAATCCAGGCGCCGAGGAGCTCTGTGACGGTCTGGACCAAGACTGCTCTGGTCCCGGTCCCGACAGCATCGCCGAGTGCAGCTGCGAGATCATTCGCTATGACGGGGACGCCCACCTGTACTGCGGGGACTACCTGAGCTGGTTCAACGCGCAGGAGGTGTGCGAGGCGATGCACACGGATCTGCTGACCTTGGCCGGTTTCGGCGACAACAAGGCCGCCGCGGCCATCGCCAAATCCTATGAGGTGGATCTGTGGATGGGCATGTCCGACTACGCCTCCGAGGGCGACTGGACTTGGGTGGACGGCGCTTCGGTCAACTTTACGAACTGGGGCAGCGGAGAGCCGAACAACTTCGGCAACGACGAGGACTGCATGGAAGTTGGCTACTACGCCAACGGCAAGTGGAATGACAACAGCTGCAGCGAACAGCACCCCTTCATGTGTACCTACAATGGGCTCGCAGCGGAGTAGACTGGCGGCCTGACCAGGAAGGCCCATGATCTCGCTTCTTCTCTCCCTCGTGCTCACGACCGGCTGCCGCAGCGACAAAGACGTCGAAGACACGGCCCCAGCCCCCCTCGCGGACGACGACAACGACGGCTTCACCGAAGATGTGGACTGCGATGACTTGGACGCCGGCGTGAACCCGGATGCGGTCGAGGTCTGCGATGGCGTGGACAACAACTGCAACAGCGAAGTGGACGAAGGCCTGGGGCAGACCCTCTACGCCGACGCCGACGGCGATGGATACGGCGATGAGAACACCAGCCAAGAGTCCTGTGAGGCGCTGCTGGGCTGGGTGCTCAACGCCGATGACTGTGATGACACCGACCCTGCCTTTCATCCGGGCGCGGCCGAGGCGGACTGCACCGATCCGGCGGACTACAACTGCGATGGCAGCGTGGGCTACGCGGACGCAGATGGGGACGGCTTTGCGGCTTGTGAGGACTGCGATGATGGCTTGGCCAGCGCCAACCCAGACGGCATCGAGGTCTGTGACGCGGTGGACAATGACTGCAACGGTCTGACCGACGACGAGGCCACGGATGCGAGCACCTACTACCAGGACGCTGACGCCGACGGCTACGGCGACTCCCGCATCTTCGAGGCGGCCTGCGACCAACCCTTGGGCTTCGTGGTCGACAACACGGACTGTGACGACCTAAACGCGGCCTCGTTCCCAGGAAACACTGAGATCTGTGATGGTCTGGACAATGACTGTGATGGCGACACCGACAGCGGCGCCATCGATCAGACCACCTACTACGCGGACGTGGACGCGGACGGCTACGGCGACTCCAGCAGCACCCTGGATTCCTGTGAGCGGCCCGCCTCCTACGTCGAGAACAGCAGCGACTGTGACGATGCCAACGCCAAGACCAATCCAGGCAGCTACGAGGTCTGCGATGGGGTGGACAACGACTGCGACGGTGTGACCGACGACTCCAGCGCGATCAACACCACCAGCTGGTACCCGGACTCAGACTCCGATGGCTACGGTGAGATCGGCGGAACGACGGTAGATGCCTGTGATCAGCCCAGCGGCTACGTCGCGAGCGCCACGGACTGTGATGACGCCGACAGTACGGTGAGCCCTGCCGCCTCCGAGGTCTGCGATTCCGTAGACAACGACTGCGATGGCAGCATCGACGATGACTCCGCGATCGACGGGGACACCTTCTACGCAGACAGCGACGGCGACGGCTACGGCGATGCCTCCAGCACGACCACGGCCTGTTCTGTTCCCACCGGCTACGCCGAGGACGACGGCGACTGCTTGGACAGCGATGGCGACGTCTACCCAGGCAACGGCTGCGAGGCCGACTGCCAGGAGCTCTACGACGACGGTTGGACCACCTCGGGCAGCTACACCATCGATCCTGACGGGGTCTCCTCGGGCGAGGACCCCATCGAGGTCTACTGTGACCAGGACGAGGACGGCGGTGGCTGGACCCTCTGCGCGTCGCTGACCAAGGGCTATGTGCCCCTGGAGATGATGCACGACGAGGACCTCTATGCCTTCCAGGCCCGCCTGAACTCCGACAACAACTATGTCTACGAGACCGACGCGCCGGCCGCGACCACCGCCTCCTGGGCCAACTCAGAGGACCTGAACTACGGGCAGTTCTGCCAGTTGATGGGCACCCAGAGTGAGACCTGGGTGGAGTGGAAGAGCTGGAACTACGGCAACAACTACGCCGCCAGCACCAAGAACGCCGCCTACGATTTGGAGAAGTCCGGCACCTTCAGCGGCAACCTCTTCACCGAGTGGTTCAGCAACTCCACCGCCGCGAGAACCTTCACGAACCTGAGCGGCGACGCCCTGACCGTGCTCAGCGACGACAACGGCTACGGCAACTCCTATGTGCAAGCCAGCGTGAGTTGGACTGGAAGCACCAGCCAGTACACCCAGTCCGGAAACCCTTGGGGATACACCCTGAGCGGCGTGAGCTGCAGTGGCTGTGCCTACCCAGCGGCGGGCTATCAGAGCTTGCCCTACGGCTCGACGACCATCCTCAATGACATGTCCCACAGCTTCTGGACCGGCATCTCCGACCCCCGCGAGGGCTGGAGTGACTGCACCGCCAACGGCAACTGCAGCTACCACGAGTCCGGCAACGGTGTCTGGCTCTTCTACGTGCGTTGAGCCGGGCTCCCGGCGTGCCTTGAGGGCCTGAGTGTCCGCTACTTCACGGTGTAGCGGAGCTTGGCAGCGGATCCGTCCTTGCGGGTCAAGTTCACCTTGAGCTGCTTGTCTTTGCGCACTTGGCCATAGGTCCAGATGGCCTCCGCAATCGAGGTCACTTTGTGGCCGTTCACGCCGTGAATCACGTCGCCGTTGCGGAAGCCGGCCTGATGCAGGGGGCTCCCGCAGCGCACTCGGCGCACCTTGAAGCCGTCTACCTTGCCGTTGGTGCTGTTGCTCCAGGTGAGCACGGCCAAGCGGCTGGCGGCCTCACGGTCACTGGCCAGGGCCTCCAGGAAGCTGCGCTCGACGGTCCACTTGTTGGAGGAGACCTTCACGATGGCGTCGGTGTGCTCCATACAGGTGCCACCCTTCTTCTTCGGGGCCTTGTGGCTCACCGCCTCGCGCGCTGGAGCGGGTGTGGCCTTCTCTGGCGCTGCGCTGCGGGCGCCTGGGACGCGGTTGCCGAAGGGCCTGGCGCGCTCTGAGCGGGCGGCCGAGGCCAAGGCTTGGGGGGCCGGTGCAGGGGCCGCTTGCGCCTCCTTCGGTGCCGACTGGGGCTTGACCTCCGCCACCTCGTCCTGCGCGGGCTCAGGTGCAGCAGCCAAGACCTCGTGGGCATCGGGCGTCTCCAGGTCCTCTTCCAGCTCCAGGGGGGGAGCCAGCTGCAAGGTGGCCCAGAGCTCCTCGGGCTCCTCTGCGGTGACAGAGGCCAAGCCAGGCGTTGCACCCATCGAGCCCATGCCCAGCAAGAGCAGGAAGGTCCCGGTGGGAATGGAGGTCGCGGTGAAGGCTTCGAGGATGCGGCGCATGGCGTCTCTCTTGGGGGTCTGTCTACGTAGACGAGACACCGGCGGAGGGATTCAGCGCACCCGTGTGGAAGTCAGTCCTGTAAGAGCCAGCCGACAAAGGCCAACAGGGGCCAGAGGGTCAACAGGCTGTTCCAAACGACGCCGAAGATCGCACCTTGGGTGCGGCCGCCAAAGTAGCTGTCCTTTGCGAGGATCAAGCCCCCCAGGCCGGAGATGCCAGCCAGGAGCATCAATGGACCTGTCAGGAACAGGCCCAGCCAGCCGTCCACCAGGACGAGGATACCGTTCAGGAGCAGGTTGAAGGCCAAAGACCAGCCGCTGATGGTCACCCACGCGGAGTAGGATCGACGGGATTTGGTGAGTTCCGCTGCCACTTCTAAAGCTTAGCCTACCCAGGGCGTAAGCAAGCCGGCTGCCGTCCGTTCCCTGCCGCAACAGCTTCCCACTGGCGGCCTGTCTCCAGGGCAATACGTGGGTAGAACACAAGGAGTGTGCAGGTGGCAGCCCGACAGATCGTCTTGTCCTTCAAAGGTGCCGAGAGCGCCTTTGGCTTCTCCAAGTTGGATCGATCCAAGCTCTATGGCCGCCGAATGCGTCAGCTCTTGGACAGCGATGGCCACGCGTGTAGCCGTGCGGCACTGACCGCCGATGGCAGCACGCTGATCACTGCGGGCATGACCGCCCAGGGCTACTTCGATGACGAAGGGCGCATGATCTCCACCCGAGACCTGGTGGGTCTGGACGAGGACGGCAACACCTTGGACGCCGTGCCCTCGACCTTGGGTGTGGCCCAAGAGGCGCAGGTGGTGGACCCCGTTCAGGTCAGCGACACCCGCGTTCACGCGGTCTACATGCTGGACCCCGAAGACTTGGACCCCCAGCTTCACGACGTCCTAAAAGACGGCCAGATCCTGGGCTTTGACTTTAACTACCGGGCGGACTTCAAGTCTGAGAAGGGCTTTGTCGTGTTGAACGACGAGGGTCTCTTCGCGCTGATTGGCAAGCCGGTTCAATACACCTGGTCCGAGCTGGACTCCTTGCCGCCCATCGACGCAGGCGAGGACACCGAAGACGACGACAGCCTCGACTTCGGAATGTTTTAGCCACCCCAAGGCTCATTGGCGCCGCACTGCGCGCCTCCCCCTGACCGGGCCCCACGCCCTCCGCCGGAGACCCCCATGCCTCAGCTCCGTAAGCTGCACCTGAGCAACGCCGATGGCCGCGACGCCACCGTGCTCTTCGCTCCACTCAAGACCGACAAACCACCCCGCAAGGGGCTGCCTGGCGGCGTGGACGTGAAGTTCCGTCGCTACCTGGCTGCCGGTGAGAAGGGCCTCCACAGCGCCCTTCAAGCCAAGCTGGGAGACGACTACGGTCAGGCTTTGGTAGATGGGGACCCAGAGATCGACTTTGAGAAGGTGGGCCGTGAGATTGGCTCCACCAACGTCGTCCAGCTCTCCTCCTCCGGCGAGGTGCTCTACGCCGCGCCCCAAGTGGTCGAGGTCTTGCTGGGCCCAGATGGCGAGGAGAAGGAGCGCCGGCCGCCCCTGGACACCCCGGCCAACGTCAACGATGAGCTGCCCATTCGCTGGACCGGTCGCGAGATGCCACGGGGCAAGGTGGTCAGCCGCTTCCTGCTCTCTCGCAGCATGCAGGTTCAGCACGTCGACGGCCTGAGCTACGACTACCTGTTTGCGATGGCCAAGCAGCTGCACGACGCCGACGCGATGGTGTTGGTGGGTGCCGGGCCAAAGGGCCGTGATCCCCTGGTCTTTCAGGTGAACGGGAGCCCGTACCGCGGCTTCTTGGAAGGCCGCGTGGACGGTGAGCGCTACCTGCTCTTGCTGCACCTCTCGAACATGGAACTCAAGCGCCCCGCGGAGACCACCTGATGTCCCTGGACTTTATCGATCGCAGCCAGGCCAAAGCCTTGGGCCCAGGCGCCTTTCTCTGCCCCGAGGGCAGCGTCTCCGACCCCGAGTTGGCCGCCCTGGCCATCGCCTACAAGCGCACCTCGGCCCGCTACCGGGCCATGACCGCCGAGGAGATCCCCGAGCTGCCCCACGGTGAGCTCTGGACCTCTCCAAAGATCGACGGCCACCTCTGGATCGCGGTCATCGACGACGGCGATGTGGCTCTGATCTCCCACCGCAACCGGGTCATCTACGGTGACCTTCCTGTGATTCAGGAGATCAAGGAGCGCATCGCGCCCAAGTGCAGCGGCCGCACCCCTGTCTCTTATACACATCTCCGAGCCCAC